>Ga0233450_10006101_pt1 | contig 10280 bp, 6 predicted proteins | sample 011ome_30_FD_189956 | JGI IMG/M metagenome (GOLD analysis project Ga0233450, IMG submission 189956) | Coastal salt marsh microbial communities from the Groves Creek Marsh, Skidaway Island, Georgia - 011501CT (spades assembly) | ecosystem: Environmental > Aquatic > Marine > Intertidal zone > Salt... | reverse complement strand
CACAACGCGTATAAGAAGACTATGTCTCGGAGAGCGGAAGACCAAGAAGAAGGAAAGGACGACGACCAAGTGCAATCACAAGCACTCCTGACCGCCTCGGACGTCGCCACGTGCTTGAACAGCTGCCACGAAAGCTCCGTCGTCGCGTTACCTCCGTCGTTTTTTCTTCGTCATCAAAACCATCATTCTCGCCCGCTTCGTCCGAACGCGAAAAGCCATCCGCCGGATGAGAAGAACGACGATGAAAAGCGCGATACAAAAAATGATATTTGGATCGGCCGAGTGGACCAGTTAGCGAAAGCGTTAGGCGTCGTTCGGTTCTCAAAATGCGCCAGCCAAGAGGTCTTGACGTCGTCGAGGACGGTGACGACAAAACGAGGCGCTTTGTTAGGGAAGACTTTAGAAGGATTCGGAGAGGGAGGAAAAGGAGGAGAACAAAACAACAAAAGCGAGAGAACGGAAAAGAACACTCCGGAGGAGACGGAGGAGTCGAGAAACAACAACAGCGCGAGCAGCAGTCGGCGGTCGAGCATGGATCTGGCGTTCAGAAATTTAAGAATGACGCCGCCGCCGCTGACGACGACGAGCGCGACGACGGCGCCTTTGTCGTCGATGACGCATCAGTATTCGCATCAGTCGACGCCAAACTTGACGACGGCGCACAATCAGTCGTCTTCATCTTTGTCGCCGGTGAAAGCGAAAACGGCGACGATGACATCGCAGAGTCGACCGACGACGCCGACGCCCGGGGAGAACGAGCGGGACGAAGAGCTCGGGTCGAGGAGTTTGTATTCGTTTTACGTGGTGTTGAAGGCGATACACGAGGTGGTGACGAGTGCTCCTTCCGAGCCTATGACGACTTCTGCCTCGACGTCGTTCGCGGAGAACAACAACAACAACGATAGTTCAAATGGGGGTGGTGGTAATAAAGTAAGTAGTAATGTTGATAACAATAGAAGCAGCAGTAGCACGCATAGCAGCACGAACGAGACGAGTAGTGGCAACGGGACGACGACGACAGAAAATAAGGAATCCTCGGCGTTGAAATACATGGTAGTCATACCCGGTTCCGGAGGCGTAGCGGGAGACACGTTGAGGTACGTCAGAAGATTTGCAAGCATGGGACACGTGGTGATAGCACCAGACGATATGGCGTGGCCGATGCATTTGCGCTACCGCCCGAGGAAAGATCTTCGCGAGGACAGCGCCGCGGAAGAAGAGAATGAAATAACGAAGGAGGAAGATTCGTATTGGAACGATTTCGCTTTGTACGACGTTGCCACCGATGCGACGACCGGCGCGAAACAAAGCGCGAGTGGAAGTTTGGTATATAAATCGTCCGCGAAGTCCTTCATCGAAGACTCGTTTCTAAAGAAGCAATACGACGCGGCGTTGAAGTTGAAATCTGTCGTCGTCTCACACATTTTATTGACGTTACCTGACTTTATCAAAAACGCCGGCGTGGCCTTAGTTGGAAACTCGGAAGGCGCCGCAGTTCTCGGGATGCTGAACGATAAGACTTTCATGAATAACTACGCGACTGCATCGTCAAAATCAGTAGTGAAAGCACGAATTGCTATCGCGTATCCCTTCGAACCGAGCTACTTTACCGACGGTTTAAAAGGATGGTTCGCGGGAACGTTCGGTTCGAGTTGGAGTTCGAATTGCCCAGTTTTGTGCATCAACGGTTCCGAGGACGAATTCTTCGGCCCGTTATCGTCGGTGGCGAGCGATGTCGTTTCGGCCAAAAGATTGAGCATGGATGGGCAAGAGAAAGAAGTAATGGAGAAGAATTACTCCGGCGATGCCTCGATCGCTTTGGAAAAGTTAGCGGCGCAACATCGCGCGAAGAATCAAGGTCAATCCAATCTTCTTTCCGTCATTGTCGTCGGCGCCAAACACGGTATTTTGAAATCACACGATGCCATGGTCTCCAAACTTTTGCGTAAGTTTTTACGAGCGCCGCAAAAGTGTCTCAAATCCGTCGTTGATGCGTTTAGCGAAGAAGTCGTGGATTACACCATCACCTCCAACGGCTCGGTCGGCAAGTTAATCCTAGAAACGAAAAAGGTAAAAACGAATGCGCTGCGATCGTCTTTGTACGACGCGGCGGCTTGAAAGGGGAAAAGTATTCTATGCGTTTAGCTTATGCGAGCAGAAGTAGTAGCGTAGCAGCATCGTAGTAGTGGATAAATAAATAAGTATATATTAAAAGTTCACATCATAAAGCGTTTGATATTTTTTATTATTGTGTGGGTGATTATTGGATGATGCAGCACCCTTTCTCTTGCGCAATCTTGGACAATTCCTGCGCCTTCTTTTGTGCGGCTTCGTAGGCTTCCTTGCCTTTCTTCGCCGCGAAGTCCTTCGCCTCCAACGCTTTCGCCTTGGCTTGGTTCGCCGCTTCCATCGCCTTGTCCTTGTACTCCGAGTACTTGTCCTCCGCCTCTTTCTTTTCGGATTCGGCTCTCTTCAAGGCAGCTTCCTTCTTTTCGACTTCCTCGGTCGCCTTCTCCGCTTCTTTTACCTCCTTGGGCGACGCATTCGCAGCTGCGGACTTTTGTTTGGTCAACTGCGCGGACGCTTTCGCAGCTTCCAACTCTTCCGCCGCCTTCTTGGCTTTGGCAACCTTCTCCTCGGCTTCTTTCGCCGCCTTCGCTGCCGCCTTTTCTTCCTCTTCCGCCTTCTTCGCGGCTTCGTCGGCGATCTTTTGCGCTTCTGCGCGTAATTTCTCCATTTCCGCCTTTTCTGCCGCCTTCTTTGCTTCTTCTTCCGCGGCAATCTTGGCCAACCGTTCCTCCTCAGCTTTCGCCGCGGCGATGCGTTCTTTCTCTGCCTCCTCGGCCGCTTTTTGCTTCTCCAAAGCGGCTTGTTTCGCCGCTTCCGCCGCTTTTTCTTCGGCTTCCGCTTTTGCGGCGGCTTCCTCGGCTTCTTTCGCCGCCTTCTCTGCTGCCGCTTTCGCCTTGGCTTCCTCCTCGGCTTTCTTCGCGGCGGCGGCTTCCTCCTCCTTGGCCTTCTTCGCCGCCTCTTCCGCCGCCGTCGCTTCCGCCTTATCCTTTTCCGAAGCCTCTGGCGCCATGCTCTTTTGCTTGGTCAACGTCGCTTTCTTCTCGAGCTCCACCTGTACTCCTGCCGCCTCCTCGGCTTCCTTCTTCGCCTTCTCCTCCTTCGCCGCCGCTTCCGCCGCTTCCTTCGCCGCTTGCTTCTTCGCCTCGGCTTCAGCCTTCGCCTTCTTCTCCGCGATTTGTGCCGCAACTTTCGTTCTTTCCGCGTTTGCAATCGCAACCGCGTTCGCGACTTCCTTCTCCGCGTCCTTTCTCAAATTCTCGATCAATTCTTTCGCGACGCGTTTGCGTTCCGTTTTCGAAATCAAAATCTCCCTCATTTCCACCTTGAGCAGTTCGTGGCATTCGTTCAGAATTGCCAATCGTTGTTTCGCGAAGTGTTCCTTCTTCAACTTCTCCTTGTCGACGAAATCTTCGCCGGATTTAAAGAACCCACCCTCGGCGCCGGTATCTTCTTTGACTTCAAAATCTTTCGGTGCGGATGCCATCATTTCGTCCAGTTTGGTTTTGAACACTTGGGTGAACCACTCTTCGCCGGAGATGATCGAGGCGTCGATTATTTTTAATTCTTCGGATGACATTATTACTAATTTATGTGTTATATATAGTGATGCAAAAGATCTTCTTTAACAGTAAAATAGTAGTGCGTTATTCTTCTTCTTCTTCTTCTTCTTCTTCTTCTTCTTAAAGAGTTGGTTTAAATATATATATAGTATATATATTCGCGCGGAAAGAAGAGAGTAGTACGTAATGGAGAAATTGAATTGTTGCGTTGGATTGAATCGAATCGGCTGGCAAATATCTGTTTAGGGTTACAATTGAAACCCTAACCTCTCTTGGAGGACTTCTCCAAAATTCTCCATGACTGCCTTTGCTCCCTTTCTCTCTCTTCTCGAGAGAGAGAGAGAGAGAGAGAGAGAGAGACAGAGAGAGACAGAGAGAGACAGAGATGAGAAGAAAACGTTTCCACGACGATGATTTTGCTTCAAAGAAGAGGGATGTTTTACGACGGGGGCGGCGCTTGAACAGCCGTTTTTGTCGTCTTCTTCTTTGTCTTCTTTTTCTCCTCCTCGGCTTTGTTTCTGTTGAACAAAGCGGATTAGAAGGCGGACGCTGCGCGTGGTGGTTGTGTGGTGCTTTCGCCGAAGACGATCACTTTGGTGGACAACATAAACAAAAAACAAACAATCACGCGATTCTCGTGGATGCGTCGCGCTTTTGGTTCAACTACCGCCACGCCGCGAACACGTTGGCTATTTACAAAACGATTAAACGATTAGGTATTCCGGACGAGAATATTATCTTGATGGTGGCGGACGACTACGCGTGTAACAGCCGGAACGTTCGCGCCGGGGAAGTGTTCACAGACGATAGCGGGTACGAGAATAACGTGTATACGGAGGATATAGAGGTGGATTATCGAGGCGACGAGGTGACGCCAGCGAATGTATTGAGGGTATTGTTGGACGCGCACTACTATAACTCCGAGGAGGACGAGAGCGATGATGATGACGGTAGCGTACTACTCAATCTACCCAACTCGAAACGATTGCGGACGGACGAAAACTCGAACATTCTCTTCTACCTCACCGGTCACGGCGGTGACGAGTTTTTAAAGTTCCAGGACCAAAAAGAAATCACCTCGATGGATTTGCAAAACGCGTTTACGAAGATGCGCGAGATGAAACGGTACAACGAGTTGTTGTTCGTCGTGGACACGTGTCAAGCTGGGACGATGTTTAAAAGGTTTAACGGATTGAGGAATATTATCGCAGTCGCGTCTTCGATGAAAGGTGAAAACAGTTACGCGCACGGGACGAGAAATGATATCGGTCTGGCCGTTTCCGATCGGTTTACGAGGTTCCTGTACGAGTATTTGAAGAGGGACAACGCGGAGGAAATCACGTTGAGAGAAGTTTTCCAAAGAGCGCAGTCACCGCAGATTAGGAGTTATTTGATGAGTACCGTCCAAGTGGATTGGTCCAACTACGTTGACGGACGACAGTTGGGCGATGTGAAGGTTGGGGATTTCTTTGCCAACGCTCATAGTCGCCGCAAGAAGAGTCGTACTTTTAACGCTCAAAAATCCAACGAAAAGGACGAGGAAGCGTACGCGACCATTTTACCTGGATTTGCAACGGCATCAGCGTTTACATCAGCATAGCTTTTCTAGTATGCATTAAGTAGTGTTAGTATGATATTTAGTAATAATAGTAATAGTATTTCCGTGTGTATCTTTTCTTATATTGTACATTAATAGTAAGTCCTTCCATCGCGTTTACTTTTTCGCCGCCGTTGCGCTTACCCTCGGTTTGCGCAACTCCTCTCGAGCGAGAATCTCCTCGGCCTGTTTCGTATACTCTTTAATCTGTTTTATTTTTGCCGGGTTTACCGCGAAATGAAATTCACACGACGCCACGGTTAATTGCAATGCCGTGTTCGTGCTTCGATTTGTTAGTTCTTTAGCTTCGTCGAGTAACTTCTCCAATCGACTGGTGAGATCGATAGCCTCCGCGGCGTAACGCTTCTCGTCCTCCAAACAATCACGGTTAGCGTTCGTTTCGAGTGGTGGAACCTGCGCAGATGACTTTGGGGCGTTGGTACTCTCTTTCATCCCTTTCGTAGCTACGGCGGTCGCGGTATTAGTGGGGATGGGAAGATCCTCTGCAGATCTCGGTTTCGCCGCGTTTTCCTTACCGCCTTCGCCTCGGCGCTTCTTCTTCGACGGCGAAGTCATCGTCGGTGGTAACATCGAGCGTTGCTTCAAAAGCAAATTCGACGACGATGTTTTCGATTGTTCCTTCGTCATCGCGTTAACCTTTTCTGCACCTTCTACCGCCATTTCCACCGGCGTATTCCCCGGCGTCGGAGGTAAAACTTTCCTCTTGATGGCGTTTGTGCTCGCCGGATTCGTAAAATCTTCTTCGCCGCGCGCGACGACTTTCGTGAGCGCGATCTGTAAATTTCGCGGCTGTATCAATTCCGCGTTTCGAGGCGCAGAAGTCGTTGCCTCGCGCTGTTCTTTTTGTTGTTGTTCTTGTTCTTGTTCGTTAACTTCTTTCGCCTCCTCGTTTACCTTTTCTTCTTTCTCTTCTTCTCTTTCCACCTCTTCTTCCTCGAGCTCTTCTGAGTGTTCCTCGACGTCGTCTTCGCCTGAACCCATCACCTCGTCCTCTTCATCGCTTCTTTCGAGCTTAAACTCGTCGTCCAAATCGTCCTCCAAATCGTCCTCCTCTTCGATCATCCTGTCGTTTGTTGCACAAAGGAGGTTCAGAGATACCAAAACAAAAGAAAACGTTCGCGCGAAGTAGAAGAAAAGAGACGTTTTTTTTTCCGTCCGTAAAACTCGTCGCACACGTAAACGCGCTAAAAAAAAAACACCGCGAGAAGAAGAAACTCCCCATAAAACCTACCTCGCTTTTTTAAACAAGTGCGCGTTGTTCGCTCTCGGTCGCACCACCATAATAGTGTTGGCGTTGTTGGTGTTGAACTTTGACGAAGACGTCGTCGTCGTCGTCGTCGCCGTGGTGTTCGTTTTTCCTCCTTGTTTTTGTTGCATATTTTTTTTCTTTTTTTTGTGTTTGTGAGGGGGCAGAGGTTTCGTTTTTTTCTTCTTTTTTTTTTCTTTTTGCATCAAAACACACAACTGTCACAAAAGTGCTCAAATTTCTCATCGCGAGAGTGACTTTGCGAATATCTTTTCGGGGGTTGCACACAACTACTAACTTCTTTCAAATCAAATGCGTTTAAAGTTCTTCTTTTTAATGCGGTGGCTTTAAGAAGACAAAGAAAAGGATGCCGTCCTCCTCGCCGCCAAAAATGGAGGAGGAGGAGAACGATGCGTGCGAGGAGAGAGTAAACTCTTCGGTTTTTTTTCTCGGCCAATCGTACGCGCGTGTAAGAGTCGATGGCAAAGGGTGCGATGATGATGATGATGATTTTTGGGGGAAGATTGTAAAGGAAGAAGGTCGTTTGCTCGCCGTGAGCGTCGAGTGTACACCACATACAGCGCCACCGCCACATCGGGAGGGATCGTGCCTTTACCACGTGCGCATTGAATCTTCATACGGACACGGGAGATGGTGTCGACCGATGCCGAACGTCCTGTGGGTGGAGATGACATTTTCGGTGGAAGATGTTTTCAGGCACATCGAAGAGATCGGTTTGAGCGGCGTGGACGAGGAAGACGTGCGCGAGATGATTCGAGAGGGGCTGCGAAAGAAGGAGAGAAAAGTGAACGTGGTGGTGGAACGGAGAGGCGGCGTTTCGCTTCAAGGGTTGTCGAACGATCAGGCGTTGGATGCGCTCCATGGAAAAATTAACATGTATTGCGAGATTGAGTGCGTGATGAAGGGACATTCGTTTACGTTGACGCTGCCGCCGACTCCGACGAATTGGAATTATAGCGATATTGCTTTAGTAAACGAAAACATAGAAAACGGGGGAGGAAGCGTAGGGATGTCAATGTTTGCGTACAGGGCGATGAAGGAGCTGGAGGAGTTGAGAGAGGCTGTTCGAAATACCTCGAACAATAAAGACGCGAGGAAGAAAGAAGAGATATCGCAGAAGTATTCCAAGGAGTTACCGCCGCCTGAAGCGAAAACGAAATCGCCAGTGAAAAGAAAAGCGATGGGAGGTGGGTTTGGCGGCAACGTTAAAAAAAAGAAGTAGGGATAGGAATTTAGGAATCGTAGTAAACATATATAACAGCACGCTATCGCTTTTTCTATGTGTGCATTTCTTTATCTTTTGCCTAAATCAACCGAACCTTCTCGAACTTCATTTTTATCATACGTACTTTTCACGGCGTTGAAGTCTGGACCGGATGGCGTCGCAGTTTCACTTTTTACTCCGTTCGAAGTCCAATCGTACGGTTTTGCTTTCAAAACCGGGAGCGTTTTCTCGCCGTCGCCAGTCTTACCGAGCGTTCGCGAGAGAATGTACATCAGCGCCTCTTTCGATTCGTCCTCTTTCAGGTACTTGGCAATGAATTGAAGTCTCTCAAAGTTAGATTTACCGAAATCGGTTTTGTACCACTCAGCAATAATCTTCGACGCTCTGATTTCATCCACGATGCAAGGTCTTTCTTCGTCGTCTCTCTTCCCGTCGGCTCGGTTGATGAGCAAAGAGCATCGATAATCAATTTCGACGTCGCCTTCGATAAACGCAAAAGCAGCGTCTTCCAGCTGCTCATCAATTTTATCACCTTTGAAAACTCGAATGGGTGGGCACGACTTCGCTCCGCACACTAGCGCGAAGTGAATTCTCGGATCCATAGGCGTTATGCAACATTCGCGTCTCGCGTCGCCACTTTTAAACGGTCCTCTCGAGAGTTCTGGTTTGCCTAACAACACGCCAATCGCCGCCGGCGAAGGTCGATTCGAACGCAACACGCCGTGTTCGATGTCGTTCGCGGAGTATTGTAATCCGCCGATATCATATTTGGCCTCGTCGAAGAACTTCAATCGTTTGAAAGTATCGTCCGGTACGCCTTTAACGATGGTCGCGTGGACAATTAACGCGTTGTAAATGTTGATGAAAAACGCCATTCGATCGTCTCTGTTCAACAAACGCGGATCGCATCTTTGCAACTCAGCCGCGACGGCTTTGTACTCCTCAAACTTTTCGCTCTCTTTCATACCTTCGTAATCTACGTACGTTCCGTCTGCGTTCAAAAATGAGCCGTACAATTCCAATATGCGCTTTCGAAGATCGTTCGCCACCGTCGTCGCGTCTCTCGCCGCGCCGCGAAAGATAAACTCGCTATTCAATCCAGCCACGCCAACTTCAACTTCGTCTTTTTGAAACCGAAATACACCTTTTTGGTACCCGTTTACGCCGAATTTGCTAGGATCGATGTTTACAGAGCTACTAAACGCGTCCGTTCTATCGATCGAGTGCATCAACTCTTCTTGCACCATCATCTCGCCCACGTCTAAAGCCGCTTTTCGATCGGCGCAAATATCTCTCACCACCAACCATTGAATAAACCGTTCCGCGCTGAACGTTTTCGGATACTTTTGCGGACAAAACGGAATTATCGTCCTTTTCTTCGTTTCAACTAACTTCAACCCGCCTTCCTTTTCGGGATCTCTCCTCGCCATGTTCACGATGTGCACCAATCCTTCGTATGGAATCTCGTCGGCGAACTTTATGTCGCCGCCTTCGCGACTTCGCTCTGTCGTTTCTCCCGTTTGTTCAACTACTCTTTCCTCTGTTTCCTCCGCAACGCCACTCGTCGTGGTGGTATCAATCTCGCACTCCTCCACCCCCAACGCGTTCTCTTTGCACATCTTCTCCTTCAGCAGCTCTCGCATGATAATTTCCGGCAACGCGCTTTTGCTCCTCCCTTCCTCTTTCCTCTTTTCACCACCACCATCGTTTCCATTTATCTTCTCCATCAAACTCCCATCTTCGAGAGCTTTGATCAACTCGTCCGCGCCGCCGAGTATTTCTCCGTCCACGTAAATCTGTGGTATCGTTCGCATGTTCGACACCGATTTCGAGAGCTGCAAAATCCTCTCCCCGCTTTCCTCTCGTTCAAACGAGTCCACATCGACGTCGAGATACGCGAGCGACATTTTATCTAAAGCTGATTTCGCGCGCTTACAGTGCTTACACGTGGAGGATGTCACGATGGCGATCCTCGTCGGGTTCTCGTCGTTCATCTCGTCGTCGTCTTCTTCGGTCAATCGGGACGGTTCCGCCACGACGGAGGAAGATGAAGATCTTCTCCTTTGTTTCGTAAGAAGAGGATTCTTCTCGGTGGTAAAATCGTATCTTCTTCTCCCCGTCGACGTCAAAGGAGGAGGATTCCCCGAAGCACTGCTGCTGCGAATGCCGCTGCTCGATCTTCCTCCGCCGCCGCCTCGAACTCTCGAGTCCTCCAAACCGAGGAAAAAAACAGAGCAGAGCGGTGAAGAAGTGCTCATATATGTGTGCGTTTATCTCCTTCGTAAATATCTTCTTCTTCGTCGTCACGTCGTCACTCTCTCTCTCTCTGAAGCTTTTTCTCTGAAGAAGAGAATTGAGGAGACAAAAAAAACAGTTTAGGGTATTATACCCTATTTCTTGTACAAAACATCCCTGGCGTTGAAGATTACAAAAGTTTAAAGCGCGAGAGAAGTTAAAATTCTCTTCTCAAGAAGAAAACAGGTGCGCATAAATCGTACTCCCAGGACACCCGTTTTCGAGCGCGTATTTCAAACACTCGAG
>Ga0233450_10006080_pt1 | contig 10305 bp, 7 predicted proteins | sample 011ome_30_FD_189956 | JGI IMG/M metagenome (GOLD analysis project Ga0233450, IMG submission 189956) | Coastal salt marsh microbial communities from the Groves Creek Marsh, Skidaway Island, Georgia - 011501CT (spades assembly) | ecosystem: Environmental > Aquatic > Marine > Intertidal zone > Salt... | reverse complement strand
CCAAGGCGGGGATGTTGGTGCAACAGGGGAAAATGAGGCACAGAAGAAAGAAAAGAGTGAGTAGCCCCCAGTAAAATTTGTGAAAATTTCCCGAAAGAAGCCAGGTAAAAATCTTTATAATTAACGGTTATCAGTCAACATACTGCATGCTCTTTGAAGCTTATGATACTTTCTGCAAAAAATACTTTTAATAATCGAATTGACCTGAGGTGGATGATTATTGCCTCTCTGTTTATTCATTGGGCAATTTTTAATTATTTACATATTGAGCAACAATCCCCTCCGTTAAAGAAATTAGATGTTGAGCTTATTATGGAGCTTGTTAAACCGAAGCCAGTCATAAAAGAGCCACCACCTCCACCACCACCGAAGCCGGTCATAAAAGAGCCACCACCACCACCACCGAAGCCGGTGGTAAGGGAAGTTATAGCGCCACCATTACCGGTGATTGAGCCTGTGGAATTTCTGGATGAGTTACCACCGCTATCTGAGGAAGATGTGGTGCCTATCGAGAAACCAGTTCAAAAAGCTGTCGAGCCTCAGATCGACCCTGTGCAAGAAGCTAAAATTATTAAGGATTACGGACAACTTTTAGCTGCCCATATTTCGCAGTTCAAACGCTATCCAAGAATAGCGCAAAGACGTGGATGGGAGGGTGAATTAACTTTAGAAGTTAGATTAGATAAATTAGCTAACATATTGAATATAAGTATATATAATAAAAGTAATTATGAAGTTTTAGATCAGGAAGCAATAAAAATGATTGAAAGATCTAAGCCCCTGCCAATGCCAACCAATTTAACCAGTGAGACGTTTACCGTATTTATCCCGATCAAATTCGGTCTGCGATAGTTACTTCCAATTGTCCCGCAGTGTCACAGTTCTATTGATGACGATGTTGTCGGTTGATGTCTCTTGATCACAAATAAAATAACCGTGTCGCTCGAACTGGAACTGATCCATAGGTTGGATACCAGCTAAGTTTTCTTCCAACTGCACTGTAATTGTTGTTAATGATTTATCGTTAATATCGTCCAGGTAAGATGCTGATTTCAAACCAGGCTGCTCAACTTTAAATAAACGATCATAAAGATTTACTTGAGCTGGAACTGCATACTTGGACGAAACCCAATGAATGTTACCTTTAACTTTTACGCTATCCGCCCCTGCAGTACCCGATTTTGTATCAGGTAAATATTCACAAAATACTGTTGTTACATTGCCTTGTTCATCCGATTCATATCCCGTGCAGTTGACTACGTAGCCGTAGCGTAACCTGACTTGATTGCCTGGGTAAAGGCGGAAGTATTTTTTTTCGGGCTCTATCATAAAGTCTTGTCGCTCAATCCATAATTCACGCGTCAGCTTGATGGTTCGCTTACCTCTAGATTCATCTTGCGGGTGGTTTGGTGCGAAGCATTCCTCCTCTTGTTCTGCAGGATAATTGCTGATGACTAATTTAATGGGATCCAGAACCGCTACGCGACGATCACAGCTGCTGTTTAAGACTTCACGCATTGAATCCTCCAACGTAACATAATCGATCCAGGAATCGGCCTTTGAGACGCCAATACGATCGGTAAATAATTTCAGGCCTTCAGGTGAATAGCCTCGTCGTTTGGCCCCAACCAATGTGGGCATCCGTGGGTCGTCCCAGCCGCTAACATAACCGTTTTCAACTAACTCGATAAGACGACGCTTGGAGAGAACGACGTAGGTTAAATTTAGGCGTGCGAATTCATACTGTTTTGGGAGGGGTGCCGCTAATAACTGGTTAGCTTCAAGTTTTAGTAAAAGCCAATCATAAAATGGGCGTTGATCCTCAAACTCAAGCGTACAAATTGAATGAGTAATTCCCTCTAATGCATCCTCTATGGGATGGGCAAACGTATACATGGGGTAGATACACCACTCTTTACCTGTTCGATGATGTTCCGCATGCTTAATTCGATAAATTGCTGGATCACGTAAATTAATATTCGGAGAGGCCATATCAATCTTTGCGCGCAACACCATGGCTCCATCCGGATGATGCCCAGCTTTCATGGCTTCAAACAGTGAAAGATTTTCTTCAACGGAACGATCTCTAAAGGGGGAATCTTTTCCTTCAGAGGTGAGGGTGCCGCGATTTTCTCTTATCTCTTCTGCTGTTTGTTGATCCACATAAGCGTCACCAGATTTAATGAGGGATAAGGCAGCCTCGTACATAAAAGTGAAATAGTTGCTCGCGTAATAGAGATTTTCTTCGTTTTTAAACTTCCAGCTAAAACCCAACCATTTGACGTTATCGATAATACTCAGCACATATTCCTCATCCTCTTTTTCTGGGTTTGTGTCATCGAAGCGGAGATGACAAGCTCCCTCGTAATCACGTGCTAGGCCAAAATTTAAGAAAATACTTTTGGCGTGCCCGATATGGAGATAGCCATTAGGTTCTGGTGGAAAGCGTGTGCGAATCTTTGCACGATCAATAGCCGCATCTGCGTGATGACTGGCAGTGCCGGGGGAGCCACTCCATCTTTTATTTTGATAAAGATTTTCGTTTAAATTTCTATCAATAATGCCTCGAATAAAATTGGAGGGTAAAACTTCTTTTATATCGCGATCAGACATAGGCGCCATTTTACACTGTTTAGCGATCAATTTTGATTAAAAATACCGTGGTATGATTCAGTTTATTGCCTAAAAAAAATGTATGCCCAACCTCCTTTTTTCAATATTAGCTGATTTGTCAGATGGTCGGTTTCACTCCGGTGAGGCGCTTGCTAAAAAGTATAATATTTCCCGTGTTTCTGTCTGGAATGCTGTGAGTGAGGCTGAAAAAATTGGTGTAGATATTTTTTCAGTACGCGGCAAGGGCTATAAGCTTACACAACCCATAACGCTTATGGATGAGAAAATAATTAAAAAAGCAATTGGCGAGAATGCTAGTTGGTTTAACGTGGAAGTCCTTGATATTGTGGATTCAACTAATACTTTGATGATGCAGAAGGCAGCAACAGGCTATCCTCACGCATCTTGTTTGGTGGCGAACATACAGACAGCAGGCAAAGGTCGGCGCGGCCGACGATGGGAGTCGGCTTTAGGACAAAATCTTACTTTTTCCTTTTTATGGCGATTTACGCAAGGAGCTGCCATGTTATCAGGTCTCAGCTTGGTAATTGGTATCGCACTAATACGCGCTTTTCAAAAGGTAGGGTTAAATCAAGCGTTACTGAAATGGCCCAATGATGTTCTTATTTTTCATGAAAATATCCACAAAAAATTAGCTGGTATCTTAATAGAGTTGCAAGGCGATATGGAAGGGCAAAGTATAGCGGTTATTGGTATTGGTATTAATTTAGATCTATCCAAAAAACAGAAAGATAAAATCGATCAGCCAGCGATCGACATAAAGTCTTGCGTGAAAGATAAAATTGAGCCAAATGAATTGCTTGCGTTAATTATAAAAGAATTGGCGATAGCCTTATCTGATTTTGAAACTAAGGGGTTTGTGACCATAAAAGAGGAATGGAAAAAGTATCACGCATTTCAGGATAAAATCATTGCGTTAACCAAGGGTGATGGTCAAATCATACATGGTCGAGTTAGCGATATTTCAGATGACGGCGCCATCGTCATTAGTAACGAAAAAGGCGAGCAAACCTTCTCATCTGGAGAAGTAAGTATCATGAAAGAGAGGCTAGGCCAATGAATCTTTTGATCGATATAGGCAATACTACGGTGAAATGGAGATTATATAATGGTAAAAATATTATTGTTAAAAATCAATGTTTTACTAAAGATTTCTTATGTGAAAAATTACCTTCTGATAAACAAATTTTAGCCACTCTTGTCTCTAATGTGAATCATGATTCCTATGCTCAGATGATTCAGGTGTGGGGGCAGAAGCACTCCTTAAATGTTATTTTTTTGGAACAAAAAACGCATCCAAACCTACAAAATCATTATCAAGATAAAGCAAGGTTAGGCGTTGATCGTTGGCTAAATGCTTTGGGTGCATGGCAGCATTATAATCAATCCGTATTCATCATTTCTGCCGGTACTGCGATCACAGTTGATTATGTTGAAAGTCGTGAAAATGAATTACCTGTCTACGAGGGTGGAATGATTTTGCCAGGCATATCTGCAGCACTCAAATCACTCAATCAAGCCACTGCAAAAATAAACGCTAACATGAATCATCATGCACATTTTCCCGCCAAAACAACCGATGACTCAGTGACGACCGGAATTACGTTTGCATTAATGGGGGCGGTTAATTTGGCCTGCAGAACTCAGTCAGCAGAGGCACCAATAATCCTGACTGGTGGTGATGCAGATTGGTTAGTGAGTCATGCCGATGATGCCTGGCAAGAGCGTATTCGTGTTCACGAAGATTTAATTTTTGACGGGATGCTGGCCTACCTCTAGGGCGATCTTTTTTTAATAAAGAGATCTGTTATTGTGCCTTCTTTTATTTCAGCGGCCATAGCAACTGACTCAGACAGCGTTGGATGAGGGTGAATAGAGAGGCCAATATCGTGTGCATCGGCGCCCATTTCTATTGCTAAAACTGTTTCAGCGATCAGCTCACCGGCGTTGATTCCTGCGATTGCAGCACCAATAATGCGTTTTGATTGCTTATCAAAGATTAACTTTGTCATCCCCTCGGTGCGAGAGGTTGACAGGGCGCGACCACTGGCAGCCCATGGAAAAACTGCTTTTTCATAATCAATATTTTGCGCTTTTGCTTCTTCCTCGGTAATGCCTGCCCAGGCGATTTCTGGGTCCGTGTAGGCAACAGAGGGGATTGTCATGGCTTGAAATTCTACTTTCTCACCCGCAATTACCTCTGCTGCAATTTTTCCTTCATGGGTTGCCTTGTGTGCTAGCATCGGTTGTCCGACGATATCACCAATCGCAAAGATGTGACTCACGTTGGTTTGCATTTGTTTATTAACCGCAATAAAACCCTTGTCATCGACGTTGACACCCGCGTTCTCTGCTTTGATGAGGTTACCATTGGGTCTTCTGCCAACGGACACTAAAACACGATCATAAAGCTGAGGTGCAGGGGCATTATCACCCTCAAATTCTACTGTGATCCCTTCTTTTGATGCGCTGATTTTGGTTACTTTGGTGTTGAGCATTATTGACTCAAAACGTTGACTCATGCGCTTTTGTAATGGCCTGACAACGTCGCGGTCACATCCTTGAATAAGCCCGTCAGTAAGCTCTACAATAGAGACTTTGCTACCTAAAGCATCGTAGACTGTGCCCATCTCGAGGCCGATGATCCCGCCACCAATGACAAGTAAACGTTTAGGGATATCATCTAACTCAAGAGCGCCAGTTGAATCCATAATGCGAGGATCATCAGGAGCGTTGGGCATTTTAATTGATTGAGAGCCGGCAGCAATGATGCATGACTCAAACTGAATGGTAACGATTTTATCGTCAGGTGTTTTGACAGCGACTTGATTAGCACTGTTAAATTCACCATAGCCTTGTACGATGGTGACACCACGTTGCTTTGCCATTTGACCCAGGCCCATAGTTAGCTTACCCACGACATCATTATTTTTCCATTGTTTTATTTTTTCAAGATCAATGCTTGGAGCCCCAAAGCCCACACCATGATCTGAGATTTCTTCTGCATCGGTAATCACCTTTGCAGTATGCAAAAGCGCTTTTGAGGGAATACAGCCAACATTTAGGCAAACGCCTCCAATAGTGGCATAGCGTTCCACCAAGATAACCTTCTTCCCAAGGTCTGCAGCACGAAAGGCAGCGGTATAGCCGCCAGGTCCAGAGCCCAGCACTAAGACCTCGCAGGAATGATTTGGACTTTTATTTGATGCTTCAGGTTCAGTTTTCTCAACCCTTTTGCTTTTAACTGAAGACTGCTCTGGCACTTCGTTTGTTTTTTTTGGTTTGTCGCTACTGATCGCCGCCAGTGATAGTATCAGTGAGCCTTGCTTTACTTTATCGCCAACCTTTAAATGCAATGCCTCAACCTTGCCCGAGGCAGGGGATGGAATATCCATCGACGCCTTGTCAGATTCAAGCGTGACTAATGCATCCTCGGTATTGACTTCATCACCAACCTTGACGAGGATGTCAATGACATCAACTTCATCGAAGTTGCCAATATCAGGCACTGTAATTTTTGTAATGTCTGCCATAAACTAGAGCAGAAGTCTTCTGACGTCAGATAACATGGCACCAAGATGACTAGTGAAGCGGGCGCCATCTGCGCCATCAATGACTCGATGATCGTAGGATAGCGATAGTGGTAAGATCAGTCTCGCCTCAAAAGCCTTGGTATCAGGGTTGTATATAGGTTGCATAGCAGAGCGCGAAACCCCCAAGATTGCGACCTCTGGACAATTAATAATAGGGGTAAATTTTGTGCCACCAATACCACCGAGACTCGAAATGGTGAAGCAACCGCCTTGCATATCATCCATTTTTAATTTTCGTTCACGGGCTTTCTTTGATAATTCTCCGAGGTCATGGGCGATATCTAACACATCTTTCTTGTAAACATCTTTCACTACCGGTACCACTAAGCCATCCGGCGTGTCACAGGCAAATCCGATATGGTAATAGTTTTTTAAGATAAGCGTCTCGCCGTCAGGGGATAGCGAACTGTTGAATGTGGGGTAAGTGCGCAGCGCATTAACACAAGCTTTCATGAGGAACGCAAGTAAGGTTAATTTGGCTCCTCGTTTTTCGGCTTCTTTTTGCATTGATTTTCTAAATGCTTCAAGGTCTGTGATATCAGCATTATCAAATTGCGTAACATGTGGTGCTGTCACCCAGTTACGATGCAAGTTTGCACCAGATATTTTTTTAATTTTTGATAGTGGTTGCGTCTCAAAGGAACCAAATTGTGAAAAATCAATATCAGGCATAGGGATTGGTGCAAACTGACTTCCCATGGATTCACTTCTTGGTTTTGCTAATTCCCCTTTTACAAAGTTTTTAACATCCGCCTCGAGTACGCGATTTTTGGGGCCGGTACCTTGCACGAGCGATAAATTAACGCCGAGCTGGCGGGCAAATTTTCGAATAGAGGGCGATGCGTGACTAAGTTTGCCATTGGTTACTAGCGCGCTTTCCCCAATAGGCAAAGGATTCTCAGTGGGCTGGATGGTGGGTGGCGGCTCAGGGGCCGGACGAGAGGGTTCGGGGATAATTTTTTCCACCACCTTTTCAACCTTAATTTCCTCCTCGATATTGTCTGCTTTCACGACCTTGGTTGCCGATGAGGTTTCAATCAATGCAACCAAGCTACCTTCTTTCACCTTATCACCAATCTTGATTTTTAACTCTTTGATGATCCCAGGTTTAGGGGCAGGGATATCCATAGAGGCTTTATCAGATTCCACCGTGATTAATGAGTCGTCGGTATTGATTGAGTCACCAACATTCACAAGCACATCGATAACATCGACACTGTCGAAGTTGCCAATATCAGGAATAAGAATTTGCTCAGTCGTCATGGTCTTTAAACATCCACAGGGTTTGGTTTTTGTCCGTCAATCTTAAATTTCTTAATCGCTTTAACAAGGATGTCTTTATCGATTTGTTTTTTATCTACCAACGATTTGATTGCAGCAATGACAATATGATAGCGATCGACTTCAAAGAAGCTTCGTAAAGCCTCACGACTATCAGAGCGCCCATAGCCATCGGTGCCAAGGGCAATGAAGGCATTCTTTAAGAAGCGAGAAATTTGCTCAGGAAATGATTTCATGTAATCAGTGGAAGCGATAATGGGGCTATCTTCATCCTGTATGACCGTTTGAATAATGGAAATCTTTTCTTTTTTATCTGGGTTGATGCGATTCCAACGCTCAACTGCAAGAGCGTTGCGACGCAACTCGGTGAAGCTCGTAACACTGAAGATGTCAGCCGCAACATTAAAATCCTTTTCAAGGATGTTGGCTGCTTCAATGACTTCACGCAGGATAACACCACTCCCCATGAGCTGGACTTTTGGTCCTTTGAGCTTAGACATAGAAAAGTTATATATACCATCGACGATGCCTTGCTCAATCCCTTTTGGCATATCCGGATGGCGATAATTCTCATTCATGAGGGTAATGTAGAAATAGATATCTTCTTGATTCTCAATCATGCGAACGAGTCCATGCTGAATAATGACAGCTAACTCGTAACTGAAGCATGGGTCGTAAGACACACAATTTGGTATGGTGGCAGATTGCAAATGGCTATGACCATCTTCGTGTTGAAGTCCTTCACCATTTAGGGTTGTCCTACCTGCAGTGGCTCCCAGTAAAAAGCCTCGCGCACGCGAGTCTCCGGCAGCCCATGCCAAATCGCCAATACGTTGAAAACCAAACATGGAATAAAAGATATAAAAAGGAATGGTTTGAATACCCGTGTTCGAATATGAGGTTGCTGAAGCAATCCATGATGAGAACGAACCCGCTTCATTGATACCTTCCTCGAGGATTTGACCGTCTTTTTGTTCTTTATAAAACATGACTTGATCTGAGTCTTGAGGTTCATAAAGCTGACCCACGGAGGAGTATATCCCAAGCTGGCGGAACATACCCTCCATGCCAAATGTTCTTGCCTCATCCGGAACAATAGGGACGATATATTTACCTAATTCTTTGTCACGAAGCAGTGTGCTGAGAATTCTGACAAACGCCATGGTAGTTGAAATTTCCCGATCCCCGGTGCTAACCGTCATATTTGACAGCGCATCCATTTTTGGTACTTTCAGCTCGTTACCTTTGCGACGACGCGCAGGTACATACCCACCGAGCTCCTTGCGGCGTTCCATCATGTACTGAATTTCAGGAGAGTCTTTGGCAGGCTTGTAGTAAGCAAGATTTTCAACATCTTGATCGCTAATCGGTAAATCAAAACGGCTACGGAAAGCCTTTAATGATTCGATGTCCATACTCTTCTGTTGGTGCGTAATATTTTGCCCCTCACCAGCATCACCCATGCCATAACCCTTAACGGTTTTTGCGAGCACGATAGAGGGTTGATCCTTATGCGCAACTGCAGCTGCATAGGCGGCAAAGACTTTATGCGGATCATGACCGCCGCGATTTAAACGCCATATATCACTATCAGACATGGCAGCGACCATTTCTCTCAGTTCAGGATATTTCCCAAAGAAATATTCACGCGTGTATGCGCCGCCTTTAGCTTTAAAGTTTTGGAATTCACCATCAACACATTCTTCCATACGTTTTTTGAGGAAGCCCTCCTTATCCATACCAAATAAAGGATCCCAATAAGAGCCCCATATTACCTTGAGTACGTTCCAGCCAGAGCCTCTGAAGTTAGATTCTAGCTCCTGGATAATTTTGCCATTGCCACGAACCGGCCCATCTAAGCGTTGTAAGTTACAATTCACGACAAAGATTAGGTTATCTAATTTTTCCCTCGCTGCGAGTGAAATAGCACCTTGTGATTCAGGCTCATCCATCTCTCCATCACCACAAAAAACCCAAACCTTACGATCGGATGTGTCCGCAATACCTCGATTGTGAAGATATTTCAAAAAGCGTGCTTGATAAATACCCATAATTGGGCCAAGCCCCATTGAAACGGTAGGGAACTGCCAAAAATCAGGCATAAGCCATGGGTGCGGGTAGCTCGATAAACCATTCCCCCCTGTCTCCATACGGAAGTTATCTAGCTCCTCTTCCGAAATCCGGCCCTCTAAATAGGCGCGGGCATAAATGCCAGGAGATGAGTGGCCTTGAAAGTAAATCAGGTCACCGTCAAATTTATCATTCGCAGCACGAAAGAAGTGGTTAAACCCTACGTCATAGAGGGTCGCAGAGGATTGAAAGCTGGCTATATGCCCCCCAATACCGGGAGATTTCATATTTGCTCGTAGGACAGTCATGACTGCATTCCAGCGAATAAGTGCACGAATACGTCGTTCCATGTCAGGATTCCCCGGGTGACGTTGTTGCAGGTGTGTTGGGATCGTGTTGACATATGCCGTGGTAGCATTGTAGGGCAGGTTGGAGCCTGATCGACGCGCTTGATCGATCATCATCTCAATTAAAAAGTGAGCTCTTTCCGTTCCGTTTGCCTCAATGACAGAATTTAACGACTCCAGCCATTCTTGGGTTTCTTGTATGTCATTGTCAGGAAAAAAATCCATGTATTGCTGTCCTTGAAATTAGGTGAGGTAAATATATTGGAATTAATAATATATTACCGTGTCATTAGATGTGACATTATAATGTATCTTCAATATAGATAGTCGTTTTAAGCGCTAAATATTTAACATAAATTTTATAAGCCATTAATTATAAA
>Ga0233450_10006074_pt1 | contig 10311 bp, 7 predicted proteins | sample 011ome_30_FD_189956 | JGI IMG/M metagenome (GOLD analysis project Ga0233450, IMG submission 189956) | Coastal salt marsh microbial communities from the Groves Creek Marsh, Skidaway Island, Georgia - 011501CT (spades assembly) | ecosystem: Environmental > Aquatic > Marine > Intertidal zone > Salt... | reverse complement strand
GCAAACAAGAACATGATCACCCCCGGCATATGCGCCGTGCGGCCCATCTGCGTGCGATCCAAGCCGAACAAATAGTCAGGGTTCAAGAACTGCATCGCAGACACGAACAAAAATCCAAGTGCCAGAACCACCAAAACCGCGCGAACGGACCACGGGAAATTCACCTTTAACACCGCCGCTGTGCGGTCCAGAATGCGGCTGATGCGGCCAGAGACGCCGCCCATGATTGGCAAGTAGACCAGCGCAACAATCAACGACGCAGACAGAACAAAGATCAATGTGACGGGCAACATGCCCATGAATTGACCCGGAACACCGGGCCAGAACAACATCGGCAAAAAGGCGCAAAGTGTGGTGGCGGTTGAACTGACAACGGGCCAGAACATGCGCTTTGCTGCTTCGACATAGGCCGACATTGGGCCGACGCCCTCTTCGATACGTTTGTCGGCATATTCAACCACAACGATTGCGCCATCCACCAACATCCCAACGGCCAAGATCAGGCCAAACATAACGATGTTGGAAATGGTGATATCCATCACCCCCAACAGAACAAAGCACAGCAGGAAAGACGTTGGGATTGAAAACCCGACCAAAAGTGCGGCACGTGTCCCAAGAGACGCCAAGACCACGATCATCACCAATGCAATCGCGGTCAGAACCGATCCTTCCAATTGGCTTACCATGGATCCAACGACGCGGGATTGGTCATTCGATGTGCCGACCTTGACCGCGGCTTGCATATCGGCAGGCCATGATTTGGCTTCGTTTTCGACCATGGTGCGCACTGTATTGGCCGTGTCGATCAGGTTATAACCTTTGCGCTTGACCACCTGTAACGCGACGGTGGGTTCACCGTTAAACCGCGCGATGCCTTTGCGATCCTCAAACGCCAATTTGATTTCCGCAAGATCACCAAGCGTGACCACGCGGTCGCCATTGGTTTTGACGGGCAGGGCATAGATGTCTTGTAATTCATTAAAACTTGACGGGACTTTAACGGCAAATGTGCCTTGTTCGGTGTCAACCTCGCCTGCGGCGATCAATTGGTTGTTGTTGCGAACGACCGAAATCAATTCGCCCGCAGTCACGTTATAGGATTCAAGCCGCAAGGGATCAATCGTGACCTCGACCATTTCATCGCGGTTGCCAGTGATCGATGCTTCTAGAACCGCGTCCATGGCTTCGATTTTTTCTTGCAGGTTCTTTGCGATGCGCGTCATTGTGCGCTCAGGCACCTTGCCTGTCAGGTTCACAATGATGATCGGGAATTCGGAAAAGTTGATTTCGTTGATTGAATATTTCTCAGCACCGGCAGGAAATTTTGATTCAGCCGAATTCATCGCATCACGGACATCGGCCATGATTTTGGTTTTGTCCCAACCAAATTCGAACAAGAGCGCAACGCCGGCATAGTTTTCGGACGCCGTCGCAGAAATTTCCTTGAGCCCATCCAAATCCGCCAATTCGGTTTCAATGGGTTTGACCAGCAATGTTTCACTGTCCGCTGCGGAAATACCCGGAAACGGTACCGAGATGAACAGGGCAGGAATTTCGATATCTGGCTCACCCTCTTTGGGAAGACCTGTGTAGCTGTAGATGCCTGCCGCAAGCGACAGGACGATCATTGCTATAATCATTCGCGCCCGCTGGGACGCCCAATCAACGATACCGATCATTTGGATATCTCCGCATAGGTCGGTGCAACTTTGACACCTGCGCGCACGAATTCTTGGCCAATGGTGATCACATCCAAGGTCTCTGGCAAATCGGCAAGCCACACGCCGTCGACCGTGTCGCGGATCAGTGTGACAGGGTGAAATTCGACGATATTGCCCGCCCCAACCGCACGAACGCCCAATGCACCTTCGTCATTGAGCGTTAGCGCAGATTGCGGCAGCAGATGCGCCAAAGCGCCATCAGCGCCAATCAAGATTTCCGCAGTTTGACCATCTGCGATCGACAAATCGCTGTTTGCAACTTCGACTTCAACACGGAATGTGCGGGTCAACGGGTCTGCCGATCGGGACAGATAGGTCACCGCGCCCATCACTTCGCGCCCTGAAATCAAACGCGCCATCGCAGGCGCCCCCAAATGCACACGGGACCATTCGGTTTCGGGCACAAAGGCCACCAATTTGATCGGATCCAATTGGATGATCGTCGCACAGGCCGCACCGGGTTGCAAAAGCGACCCAAGCTCGGCCGTGTCGGTTTCCAACAAACCCGCAAATGGCGCTCTGATGGTCAGACGCTCAATTTCTTTTTCCGCACTCGCAACTGCGGCCTCGGCGGATTGGATGCCGGATCGCGTTGTGTCAAATCCTGCTTTTGCAGAGGCAACCGCCGCTTCGGCAGTGCGCACAGTCGCCTGGGCATTCGCGACACGGCTTTCAGAGGCAAAGCCGCCCTCTGACAATTTGTTTGCTGCGTTAAAGTTTATCTTTGCCTCATCAAGCTTTGCCTTGGCTTCTTCTAGGCGGGCTTGGGTTTCAGGGACGCGGGCGCGCGCAGAATCCAAACGTGCTTTGGCATCTGACAAATTCGCCGCACGTGTGCCCGGATCAAGCTGACACAAAACATCGGCTTCACCAACAAAGGTGCCCTTGCGCAGGGGGGTGTTTACGATCAATCCATTCGTTTCCGCACGCGCTGTCACAGTGCGGGCCGCTTGGGTTTCGCCGCGCAGAACCACAGCACTGTCAATCGTGCTGGCTTTGGACGAAAACGCGACAACTTTAAAAGCCACCTCATCATCGGTGTTTGCGGGTGCTGCGGGCGTATCATCGGCCAGCGCGGGCTGCTCTGTCGCGTTTGCGGCGGAACCTGTCGCCGTAAATTCCGCAAGTTGATCACGTTTGAATACGATTACAAATAAAAATGCAGTTACCAAGATCGCCGTAATGATGGAAACGATGCGCATAGGTGTCCTTTCAGGGGCTGCTTTGGGCGGTCAAATCCGCGCCCGTTCTGCCATAGCTCGAGTTTCGCGTGTCCATAGCACAGTTTATCTAAACGCTCCAGTTCAGAATTAAAGTTTAAAAAAACTTAATAAATTGTTTTCTGACAAAATTTAAAAATGTTCTTTGGCCTTGGACTTTTCGATATTTGCGATTAAACACTGTGTAATTCAAGACATGGGGATTGCCGTGAGCGATACAGACAGCTTTATCCAAGAAGTAACAGAAGAGGTCCGCCGCGACCAATTATTCAAGGTGATTCGTAAATATGGCTGGGTTGCCATTGCACTTGTCATCCTGATCGTTGGGGGCGCTGCCTATCGTGAATATAGCGTGGCGAAAGAGCGTGCGACTGCGCAAACCTTTGGATCAGAAATCTTGGCAGCCTTGGGCAAGGATGCGCATACCGATCGCGTTGCAGCGTTGAACACAATCACGGCACCTGATGCAACAGGGCAGGCCTTGTTGGCGATGCTGGTGGCCTCTGAATTGGGTGCAGACGGTGATGCGGCGGGTGCGGTTGCGGCGTTGGATGCTGTGTCGAATGACATGTCTGTTGAACAGCGCTATCGCGATATTGCCAACCTTAAACGTTTGATGCGCGATGATGCGGGGCTTGATGCGGCCGCACGTCGCGAAGGGTTGGAATATTTGGCGGTGGCAGGCAATCCGCTTCGGCTTTTGGCGACCGAACAGCTTGCACTTTTGGATCTGTCCGAGGGCAATGCAGAAGCGGCGATAAATCGCTTGTCCGAAATTTTGCAAGATGCAGAGCTTACTCAAGGGTTGCGCCAGCGCGCATCACAGATGATGATTGCATTGGGCCAAGATCCAGCTCAGGTTGGACAATAAATCAGCCACAAGAAAGGCGGACAAGGGATGACGTTGCGATTAATCACGGCACTGTTGGCGGGAACAACGTTTTTGGTCGGGTGTGCAGAACCCGAAGTGATCCTGCCCGGACAACGTGATTCAATCAATTCCGTCTTGGACGCCGATGCTGTCGTTGATACCCAAGATCGCATTGTGAACCAATCCGTGGCCTTTTCTGCGCCTTCGATGACCACAAATGCCAATTGGGCACAGGCCGCAGGCACACCCAGCACGCGCACAGCGCATCCGGCCCTGTCCGCAGCCCCCGCGTTGGCGTGGAGCGTGAATATCGGCGAAGGCGACGGAAAACGGCAACGTATTTCGACAGATCCAATTGTGGTCGATGGTGTTATCTATACCATGGATGCCCAATCCACCGTTAGCGCCGTTTCCGCCGCAGGTACGCTCTTGTGGCAAGTTAACCTCACACCCCAAACCGAAAATCGTGGCGACGCCTTTGGAGGCGGATTTGCCTATGTAGACGGGCGCTTGTTCGTGACCACGGGCTATGGTGCGGTTCATGCGATGGATCCGAAGTCAGGTGCAATCGAATGGTCGCAATCGGTTCTGGGGGCAGGGGTATCGCGCCCCGCCTATTATGATGGTTTGGTCTATGTCGTGTCTTCGGACGCGAACAGTTGGGCGATTGAGGCCGCAGATGGACATGTGCGTTGGCGCATTGACAGCGTCTCGGATGTCAACAACCTCACAGGATCTGTTGCCCCCGCTGTATCAGATCGGTTTGTGATCTTTGGTTATGGTTCTGGCGAAGTCCAAGCCGCGTTTCGCAAGGGAGGTTTAATTTATTGGGACTCAAGCCTCACAGGCGGTCGTGCAGGCCGTTCCATCGGCGTGGTCGAAGACATCGCAACCACCCCGATGATCGTGGGTGATCGTGTCTATGCTGCCAATGGATCGGGTCGATTTGTGGCAATGTCATTGGACAACGGGGAACGGGTCTGGACCTCGTCCCAAGGGGTGCGCGGCGATGTGTGGGTCGCGGGTGGTTCAGTGTTCTTTATCAATGACTTGGGTCAATTGCTGCGGGCCGATGCCGCGACAGGTGACGCGCTTTGGGCGGTTGATCTGCCCGGATTTTTGAAACAGCATCCAAAACGCTCCAAAGAAGTTTATGCCCATCACGGCCCCGTTTTGGCGGGCGGGCAGATTGTTGTTGCATCAAACGATGGCATGATCCGCTTTTTTGATCCGACGAATGGCGCGATGGTGCGCAGCGTCGCAATCCCCGACGGGGCCACAACAAGCCCCGTGGTCGCAGGGGGTGTTTTATACCTAGTTTCGCAAAAGGGCGATTTGCACGCTTTTCGTTGACGTGAAACTGGTGTATGAGGCGCTCTTAAACCGCTTCGGAGCGTAATATGAGCTTTACTATGGCCATCGTTGGCCGCCCTAATGTGGGAAAATCTACCCTGTTCAACCGACTTGTCGGCAAACGTCTGGCTTTGGTCGACGACCAACCCGGTGTGACGCGCGACTTGCGCGAAGGGGATGCACGTTTGGGGCATTTGAAATTCACGGTGATTGATACCGCAGGGCTTGAGGATGCGACAGATGACAGCCTTCAGGGCCGTATGCGGCGTCTGACGGAACGCGCGGTCGATATGGCGGATGTGTGTCTGTTTATGATCGACGCCCGTGTTGGCGTGACACCTGTCGACGAAATTTTCGCCGAAATCCTGCGCAAGCGCGGCAAGGTCGTGTTGATCGGGGCCAACAAAAGCGAAGGCAAAGCTGCTGATGCTGGCGTGCTTGAGGCATGGAACTTGGGCCTTGGGGAACCGCTGCGCTTGTCTGCAGAACATGGCGAAGGCATGAGTGATCTTCTGGAAGTACTCGATCCAATTGCCAAAGAGTTTGAAGACAAGGCCGCCGCAGAGGCTGAATTCAACGCCCAGTTTGATATCGATATCGAAGATGAAATCGACGAAGACGAAGGCGACACCTATCAGTTGCCCACAAACGCCAAGCCAATGCAGGTGGCAGTGGTTGGGCGACCAAATGCGGGCAAATCCACCTTGATCAACCAAATTCTGGGCGAAGACCGTCTGTTGACGGGACCAGAGGCGGGTATCACACGCGACGCGATTTCGATGCGTATCGATTGGGACGGCGTTCCAATGCGCATTTTCGACACCGCAGGTATGCGCAAAAAGGCCAAAGTACAGGATAAAGTTGAAAAACTATCCGTGGCAGACGGCTTGCGCGCGGTAAAATTTGCTGAAGTCGTCGTTGTCCTTTTGGACGCGGCCATCCCGTTTGAAACCCAAGATTTGCGCATCGCAGATTTGGCCGAACGCGAAGGTCGCGCCGTTGTCGTTGCCGTAAACAAATGGGATATCGAGGCGGAAAAGAACAACAAGATCAAAGAATTGCGCGAAGCCTTTGAACGTCTGTTGCCGCAATTGCGCGGTGCGCCCTTGGTCACCGTTTCCGCAAAAACGGGCAAAGGCATTGATCGCCTGCACGAAGCCATTCTCAAAGCGCATCGCACATGGAACCGCCGTGTGCCGACCGCGCAGTTGAACCGTTGGTTGGCGGGGATGATCGAAATGCATCCGCCCCCCGCACCAAACGGGCGGCGGATCAAATTGCGGTATATGACCCAAGCGAAATCGCGGCCACCGGGATTTGTTGTGATGTGTTCGCAGCCTGACAAAATGCCCGCAAGCTATTCGCGGTATTTGGTGAATGCCCTGCGTACCGATTTTGATATGCCGGGCACGCCCATTCGCTTAACCATGCGCGGGCAGGGGGATAAAAACCCTTACAAAGACAAAAAGAAAGCCGCGCCAAGCAAATTGCGCAAGCATCTGGGATCAGGTGGAAGAGACGGCCGATAGGCCGTCTTTCAGCATAACTGCTTCTTTAATGCGGCGTATCGCTAAGATCTTGAGCCAGCATAAGCGCATTTCCGTCAGTATCATAGAACGTTGCGGTCTTGACCATACCTTCTACGACGATCGTGTCGCCATCAAATTTGATCCCGAAGTGCTCCATTTTTTGACGTGCATCGTCGATATCAGAAATTTCAAAGACAGGCACGCAATTGCCTAGAACGGGTTCTACATGTTCTCCCAGACCAATCATCACGTGATCCGTGTTTGTCGTGATTTCTGACCATCCTGCTTCGTCGGCATGACAAATCAGATCAAAACCCATAACTTGTTGATACCAGCTCGCGCTAGCATGTCGATCTGCGACTGATATTGCAATCGCTACATTTACCGACTGAGATAAGTGACATAGTCTTCCCCTTAGAATACAAAAAATAGTAACTATACTTTATGTCCACAACGGAATTTGTCATCCTCACATCTCGCGCCTGGGCATTACCGATCTTGTCTCATATTCACATGGGCATCCATTAGGCCCTGAGTTTCGGTTGACTGAACAAGGTGTTGAGGTCGCAACTCTTGCAGAAAAAATTCTAGCTGTTGCAAAAAGCGAAGGCCAAGATCTGCTCCGTAGATCTTGGACATTGCCTGTTTTGGCGTCGCTTTATCAACCATCTGTATTTGGTGAGGTTAAGGGCAAGTTGCCAACGATTTCAGATCGTGCTTTGTCACAATCCTTGAAATCGTTGGAAGACCAAATGTGGCTCACCCGGCGTATTGAGCAGGTTTCTCGCCCACCTAGGTCAATGTATAGCTCCACGAATACAGGCTGGGCGATCAGCGAAGCATTGACAGATGCAATAAGTTTTGCACAACATCGATGATTTATCGCGCAGCTGTATCCACCCAATTGCGCGGTAGCGGCGCAATGATCAATCCTTCACTGCATAAAAAGTGGCGTTGATGCTGTTGTCACCACCCCCCTTAGTAGCCAGAACTTGGCCAGCGACATTCACCGCACTGGGGCCAAAGAATTGAACCTGAGATACGATTTGGTCCTCTGAGCGTACAATAGGCTTAGCAGCGCCGTCTTTGTAGGTCGACACAGTTCCGCCGCTAAAGCCTGATCCGCTGATCGCTGAAGTTTTGAACTCAATCGTATCAATGGAATTATTTGCGTTGGTGGCAAACTTCATTACTGTTGTCAGGCTCGCGGTCCCTGTCGTCTTCAACGTGATAGTTGCATTCCCATCGGTAAGATCGTTGACCCCGCTACCTGACTCATTTTTGATGACCGCGTTTGCCTTGCCTTGATACGTAAACGTGCCCTTCGGCATGTCCGCTGCTGCAGTAGGTATCCCGATATAGCCATTGTAGCGTTTTCCATTTTTGTCAAAGCTTACACTGCCGACATAATCCAGACCTTCCAAGACTTTGACATCGCTTAGCTTTGTTTTTACTTCATGTGTCAACGTTTGTGTGTTGTGGTCAAAGCTCGCTTTAGACTTTATCAATTCCGAAGCATTTGCTTCGAAAAGAGCGACTATATTCGAACTAGAGCTGTTCATACTGTGCAGTTTTTCATATCCAGTTGATGCTTGCGATTGGATTTGATTAGCACCACTTCCGCCGCCGCCACACGCCGCAAGAAACGGTATGAGAGCCATCGAGAACAGAGCATTCTTTTCATGAAACTTAGCCAAAGTAGAAATTCCTCGCGTCAAGATCATCCACAGAAACACCGTAGAATTCGATTGTGGTACCTTGATGTGAAAATACCGCACCTGTTTCACCTTGGCTGATGTATGACATGACATTTTCGGATGAAATGTCTTCAAAGCCCACCAAGTGAATTCGGTCCAGCGCTTGCCAGTCCCGCGAAAATCCTGCAGCTGAGTTAATCTCTGCATCAACAGATCTTTCATTCAATTCAAATCTTGCAATGATGTCATAGCCGTCATTGGGTCGGAAAACGAACGTGTCGGTCGATTTGCCACCTGACAGAATGTCGTTGCCGGATCCGCCTTCGATTGTGTCCAAGCCCCCGATCAAGTCAGAGATATCCCCTTTGATCCAGTCTGCTCCGGATCCGCCAGAAATAAAGTCGTTTTGATAGCCGCCGATAAGTGTATCATCACCACCGCCACCGTAAACTGTACCACTGCCACTAATTTTCACAATCATGTCATTGCCGTCACCGCCGTCCACGGTGTCTGATCCATGTCCAACGCCAAGTCGGTCGTCGCCAGCGCCCCCTTCGACAATATCATCACCTGCGGATGCCCAAATCGTGTCATTTCCGTCTTCGCCATACAAGAAATCATTCCCTGCATGTCCATAGACCATATCATCGCCGGCACCTGCATGGACCGTGTCATCGCCATCCAAGGCCTTGATCACATCGGCAGGATCGGTTCCGAACAGATCATCGTCACCGTCGGTACCCCAAATGACCCCATCGCCTTCACTGATGTTGGGGACCACATTGCCACCGCCGGTTGACGGATCAATCAGGTTTAGGTCTGTTGATTGCTCCAAATCGACCAAGGATCCGATATATTCCCCCGTCGCGCCATCCGCAGCATTTTGGCCGTCAGCAACGATGGTCATCGTGCCAAATTTCTCAACAACATCAATAAAGACGATGTCCATGAGCAGATCTGTTGCCATCTCTTGGGAAAACGTGTCTTCAAAAATCCCATTGCCCAAGATCGAAAAGACATAAATGCTAACGTCCGAATTGACATAAACCAGATAGGCACTTTGGCTGCCATCTTCATTGTCCAACAGATACACCGATTGTTGCATCACGGTGGTGTTCAACGTGGCCTGAGCGTCCGGGTTGTCGACAAAAATGGTCTGCCCATCCACGCCGGCCCACTCAAGCGTTCCCGCCACCGCGCCCAAAGTCGACGCGCTTGTTCCAAATGCCGCAGATACTAACAAATCTTGGCTGCCCAAAAATCGTAACGTACTACGTGTGATTTCGCCGTATAAATCAAATTTAACACCCGTAAATTCGATCAAATGCGAATAATGTGATAGATCACCGCTCATGTTCATCCCTTTCATGATTGGATTAAACCTAAGCGGGTGCGATGGCGAAAAATTAACTAAACTTTGTCGAAAATGTGGTTTTGTGGGCGCTCATCGAAAAAATTTGTCATTATGACATAAAAAACGGGCCACATGGACCCGCTTTCCCTACAATATAAATTCGGCTTATGCCAATTGGCCATCCGCCGTGATGCGAGTCTTGCCGCCCAGATATCCGTGCAACGCGGCGGGCAGGTCAACCGATCCATCCGCCTGCTGGCCGTTTTCCAACACCGCAATCAAACACCGCCCCACGGCCAAACCCGATCCGTTCAGCGTGTGCACAAATTCCGGCTTGCCACCATCCACAGGACGGAACCGCGCATTCATCCGACGCGCTTGGAAATCGCCACAAACCGACACAGACGAAATCTCGCGATATGTGTTTTGCCCAGGCAACCACACTTCCAGATCATGCGTCTTGATCGCGCCAAATCCCATATCACCCGTACACAGCACAACCACACGATAAGGCAGTTCCAGCTTTTCCAAGATCGCCTTGGCGCAATCGGTCATCCGCTGGTGTT
>Ga0233450_10006073_pt1 | contig 10312 bp, 6 predicted proteins | sample 011ome_30_FD_189956 | JGI IMG/M metagenome (GOLD analysis project Ga0233450, IMG submission 189956) | Coastal salt marsh microbial communities from the Groves Creek Marsh, Skidaway Island, Georgia - 011501CT (spades assembly) | ecosystem: Environmental > Aquatic > Marine > Intertidal zone > Salt... | reverse complement strand
GAATATAAATAGTTTTTCTTATTTAACATACAATTCCCCTGTAGTTGTCTTTTATTTAATTAAATATATATATAAAACATATGTGTTTTACATATTACGGACCATTGTGAACGCTTTTTTTTTATAAAGCAAAGAAATAATCTATTTTTTTTTATTATTTATAATTGATTATAAGATTTTTATATGTTTGATATGTTTGATATTTTATATAAATAAGAATTAATTTAATTTTTCTTTTACAATACACTTTTAAAAAAATTTATATCCTAATGTTATTAAAAGATAAAAAAATATTAATCACTGGCTTAGCTAATAAGTACTCTATTGCTTCTGGTATTGCTGCTGCAATGCATAGAGAAGGTGCAGATTTAGCTTTTACCTATCAAAACGAAAGATTACTCAAAAATTTAGAGCCTTTAGCTAATGAATATGGCTCAGATATACTAATAGAGTGCGATGTTTCAAGTGATGAATCCATTGAACAGTCATTTGAAGAATTAAAAAAACATTGGGAAACTTTTGATGGCTTTGTTCATTCAATAGGGTTTGCCCCTGCAGATCAATTAACAGGTAATTTTGTAGATGTTACTACCAGAGAGGGTTTTCAAGTAGCTCATGATATAAGCTCCTATAGCTTCACAGCACTCGCCAAAGCATCTAAAGACATGCTTAATGATAGTTCTGCTTTGCTTACATTAACTTACTTAGGAGCAATGCAAACAATGCCAAATTACAATGTAATGGGTCTTGCTAAAGCAAGTCTTGAAGCAAACACAAGATTTCTTGCAGCATCTATGGGTGCTGATAATGTTAGGGTAAATGCTATATCAGCAGGACCAATAAAAACCCTTGCAGCTTCTGGAGTTAAAAACTTTAGAAAAATGTTAACCCAACACTCATCCAGGGCTCCGCTTGGAAGAACAGTAACAACGGAAGAAGTTGGCAATACAGCTGCATTTTTATGCTCAGATTATGCAAGCGGCATAACTGGTGAAATAACTTATGTAGATGCTGGTTTTAATACTGCAGCTATGCCTCTTACTGAAATTGTGGATAGTTAATTTTGGGTTTTTACGATAAATATATTCTTCCTAAATTCTTAAATTGTGCTTGCGGGTCTAAACCCATTAATTATCAAAGAGAGAAGATAGTTCCATTAGCTGAAGGTACAGTATTGGATATTGGGATTGGCTCTGGTCTTAATATCCCTTATTACGATAAATCAAAAATTGCTTACCTTTATGGGCTAGATCCCTCTTTTGAGCTGCTAAAGCTTGCAAGACCAGTAGCAAAAAAAAATGAAATAGAAATTGAGTTTTTAGAATGCAGTGCTGAAGCTATTCCATTGTCAAATGATTCAATTGATACTGTAGTGATTACATATACTTTGTGCACTATTCCAGATACTAAATTATCTAATAAAGAAATAAAGAGAGTATTAAAACCTAACGGAAAGCTATTATTTTGTGAGCACGGGTTAGCTCCTGACATAAATGTTGCTAAATGGCAAAAAAGAATTAATCCGATATGGAACAAAATTGCTGGTGGCTGTAATCTCAATAGAGATATTCCTAAGCTAATAAGATCATCTGGTTTCAAGATTTCAAATATGGAAGAAATGTACCTTCCAAGCACACCTAAATTTGCAGGATATAATTACTGGGGAGTTGCTAAAAAATAAATACATTTAGGGGGAATAATGTATATAAAATTAAATTACTTCATTTTGCTAATTGCTAGCAGTCTAATTACAAATATTAATTCATCATCAATTGAGGAGAACATACTCAATCATAAGGACCAATTTTCTGAAGTAGCTCTCAAAATATGGAGTCATGCAGAAATGGGATACCAAGAGATTAAAAGTTCAAATTTACTTTCAAGCGAACTTAAAAAAGAGGGCTTTAAAATAACAAAGAATGTAGCAGGAATACCCACAGCCTTTGTTGCTGAATATGGATCAAAAGGTCCTGTTATAGGTATTTTAGGTGAATTTGATGCTCTGCCAGGATTAGCACAATCAAGTTCTCCATTTAAAGAAATTATAGACAATGGAACTGGAGCTGGTCATGCATGCGGTCATCATTTATTCGGAGCAGCATCAGCCTGGGCTGCGGTTGTTGTCAAGGAATGGCTTGAAGCAAATAATTATGATGGAAGAATTAGGTTTTATGGGACCCCTGCCGAAGAAGGAGGATCTGGTAAGGTCTATATGGTAAGAGAAGGATTATTTAATGATGTTGATATCGTTCTTCATTGGCATCCGGATGATGTTAATTCAGCTAATTCAAGAACCTCAAACTCTAATAAATCTGCAAAGTTCACTTTTAGCGGTATATCTTCTCATGCTGCAGGTGCACCTGAGCAAGGGAGATCAGCATTAGATGGCGTTGAATCAATGAATATGATGGTTAATATGCTTAGAGAGCATATTCCTCAAGAATCAAGAATTCATTATGTGATAACTAAAGGAGGGTTAGCTCCAAATGTGGTTCCTGATCTTGCTGAAGTATATTACTACGTAAGACATCCAGAAATGCGAATGGTTGAAGAATTATTTAAAAGAGTTGTAAAAACTGCAGAAGGTGCAGCGATTGGTACAGATACTAAAATGACCTATGAGGTTATGCATGGCAACTATTCCCTTCTTCCAAATGATGTAATTCAAAAAATAATGCATAGAAATTTAGCTTCTTTTGGAGGTATCAAATATACAAAAGAAGAAAATGACTACGCAAAAACTATATATAACACTTTTATAGAACCAACAACGGAAATTGGTTCGCAAGAATATGTAAGTGAATATACAACATCTCATAGTTATGGTTCTACAGATGTTGGTGATGTTAGTTGGGTAGTTCCTACTGCCGGAATTAGGGCAGCAACCTGGGTTCCTGGTACTGCAGCTCACTCATGGCAGGCTGTTGCAGCTGGTGGGACTAGTATTGGACTAAAGGGAACTGAATTAGCTGCAAAAACAATATCAGCAACTGCTATAGAAATTTATAAAAATCCTGAAATTATTTATGAAGCGAAACAAGAACTTAAAACGAGAGTTGGAGAAGACTTTAAATATAAAGCTTTATTAGGTGAAAGAATGCCTCCATTAGATTATAGAGTTAATTAACTGCTTGAACTGCGACAGAAGCATTTGGCCTTCTTAAATCTGCATAGCCATATCTAATGCCATCGATTATTTGAATGCTTTGTGTGCTTCCCATAGTTTTATTGGGTGATGTTTTATGGCCCAACATACTCAGACCTTTGACAATATCTGAACTTAATGTTTTTTCATAGTCAATCCCAATATATGGCCAATCTTTATGTACTCTTGGAAGCATGGTTGCATCTCCAATTGGTAAATCAAAGTCAATCACTCCAGTAACAACTCTTAAGATAGCACCAGGAATATATGAACCACCTGGAGAACCTGTAATAAGTGTTAGTTGATTATCCTTGTTAAATACCATAACTGGAGCCATTGTACTCATTGGTCTTTTACCAGGTTTAAAGCGGTTACCAACACTTACACCCCTTCCCTCAACAGCAACATCTCCTTCTCTATACATCAAATTATTCATCTGATTATTCATTAGAATGCCGGTACCAGGTATTGTTACTCCCGAGCCAAATGAAGAACCAAGAGTATAAGTATTTGAAACAGCATTACCTTCTGAATCAATTACAGAATAATGAGTTGTATCCCTACTTTCATTTATTACTGATAATGGTTTTATTGATGAAGCTTTGCTAGCTTTATTAAGCTTAATAGACCTAACTAATTCTTTAGTTCTTTCTTTTGATAATAATTCATTAACTGGTACATCATAAAAAATTGGGTCTCCAACTTCTGATGATCTATTATTATGACCTCTTCTTAAGGCCTCTGAAAATAAATGATAAGTTTGTATGGAATTGCTTTTATATTTACTCATATCAAAGTAACTAAGTATATTAAGTGCTGTTAATAAAGTTATACCTCCTCCTGATGGAGGCCCGGCGGTAAAAACTCTATTCCCTCTATATTCTGTTGAGATTGGAGCTCTTACATACACTTTATAATTATTAAAATCTTCTAATGACATTAGGCCATTATTTTTGTTCATAGCTTCTACAATTTTTTTAGCAGTCTTGCCCTTGTAAAAACCATCTTTTCCATAAGTTGCAATTAAACCTAAAGTATTAGCTAGGTCAGGCAGTTTTATCAAAGAGTTTTCTTTAATAGGTTTTTTTTCATTAAAATAAATCCTTCTAGACTCTAAGTCATTATAAAGGCGTGGAGTGCTTTCAATCGCTTTATGCAAATCATAAGTAACTTTTATTCCATTTGAAGCTTGAGCAATAACAGGTGCAAGGATTTCTTTTAACTCTAATCTGCCAAAATTTGCATGAGCTTCAAGCAGACCAGCAACGGTTCCAGGAATGGCAGATGCCTTGTAACCAGTTTCTAAAACATCAAATTTATTTTCATCAAAGTTCTTGGGAACAACTTCATATTGTTTTTCACCTGAATTATAAATATTAAAAATATTTTCTAAGTTTGCATTAAGGGGTGATGAGCTTCTGTAATCAATATAAAAGATTTCATCTTTTTCTTTAATATAAACCAACATAAAGCCACCACCACCAAGATTGCCAGCTCTTGGTAATGTAATAGCTAGAGAAAAGCCAACTGCAACTGCTGCATCAATGGCATTACCGCCTTTATTTAAGATTTCTAATCCGATGTCTGAAGATAAATTATTCTGACTTACCACCATACCAGAGCTACCAACAACAGGATGATATGGAGATTCATAATCTATATAACTTCTAGAATTTACTAAAAATGCAAATGACATTAAGAGAGTTATAAGAAACTTATGCATTATTAAAAAATTTGAGGTGCTAAGAAGTAAGCAAATAAAGTTACAACAAATATACCAATAATATTAAGAACAAAGCCTGCTCTCATCATAGTGGCTATGGTAAATTTACCTGATCCGTAAACTATGGCATTTGGAGGCGTTGCAACAGGCAACATGAAAGCACAACTTGCAGCTAAACACACTGGAACAGTAAGTGATACTGGAAGCACTCCTATACCAACAGCCACGGCACCAAAAACTGGTAAAAATGTTGAGGTTGTTGCTACATTGGAAGTTACTTCTGTTAGAAAAATGATTAAAGCAGCAACGGCAAAAATTAAAAAGATTGGTGGTACTGTACTTAGAACACTCAACCCTTCTCCAATCCATACTCCAAGTCCACTAGAATTTATTTGAGCTGCAATCGACAATCCTCCACCAAAAAGAATTAACAGACCCCAAGGCAATTTATCAGACTGACTCCAATCAAGTAATTCGCCTTTTGATGAGCTAGATGGAATCATAAACAATAAAATCGCAGATATAATTGCAATTCCTGCATCAGTAAGACCAGCAAACATATCATAGTTATCTAAAACTGTTCTAAACATCCATGCAAGAGCTGTTAATCCAAATATGATAGAAATCTTTTTTTCATCCTTTGATAAAGGGCCCTGCTCAATAAGCATATTTCTTAAATACATTTTTGTTTCATCTGAAGTTATAAATGATGTTGGGAAAACATATTTGGTTAAAATAATCCAAGCGGAATAAAGCATAACTATTGCTAAAGGTACTCCTAATGTCATCCATTGAATCATTGAAATTTCAATACCATATGTTTCTTGCATAAATGCACTAAAAACAATATTTGGGGCCGTACCAACAAGTGTCGACATTCCTCCAATAGTTGCTGCATAGGCAATGCCCAGCATTAATGAGGTATCAAAAAATTTTATTTCTTTTTCTGAGAGCTCAGGAATTGTATTAGTAACCACTGAACAAACAGCTAAACCAATTGGTAAAAGCATTAATGTTGTGGATGTGTTCATCACAAACATGCTGATTAACGCAGCAATAGTCATAAAACCACCAATTAACTTGGGTCCACTAGAACCGGCTGCAATTATCATATGCAAAGCCATTCTTTTATGAAGACCTGATCTCTCAATGGCTAATGCAAGCATAAAGCCACCAAGAAATAAATATATATTTGGATTAGCATAAGGTAACGCGGCCTCTTTAAAAGAAGTTACTCCTACTAAGGGAAATAAAGCCAATGGAAGTAATGCCGTGACTGCAACAGGAATAGCTTCAGTAGCCCACCAAACTGCCATTAAAACAACAATTGCTGCTACTGACCAACCCACCACATTTAGACCAGCTGGTGCTGGAAGAAAAAGCATTAGTATAAAAAGGACTAGCCCAACTATAAAACCTTTCTTTTGATATACATGCATATAAATATATTAACCTTTAAGCTAAAAAAAGGGAGCAAAAGCTCCCTTTTAATTTTTCTAATAAGATTAGAACTTCTTGTAAAGCTCTAATGAATAACTCTTACCATAGTCACTGTGTTGGTCAGCAACAAAACCCCAAGTATATTCATCAGCTAAAGGAGCTCTTTCATCCTCAAGGTTTCTAATTGTTCCTCTTACACGAAGACCATTATCAAACATGTACCCTACAGTTAAATTAACTGTTCTCATGGCATCAACTTTCCATCTATCACCACATGTTGCAAAGCTTGTATCATATTTACTGGTTCCAGAACATGCATAAATATCATTTGATGAACCTGATACATCAACTGATTTTGCATTATCAGTAACACCCATTTCTAGGAAGCTGCTGATTCTTGTTTGAGATAGATAAGCGTTCCATGGTCCTTTTTTCCAAGAAATACGAACAGTGTTTTTAATTTCTGGATATGCTCTCCTATCAAAGGTACCTAAAAGATCTCCATAACCAGCTGGAGATGGTAATCCATCTAAAGCTCCTCCAGGTTTTGAGGCTTCTATTAATCTTAGACTGTCACCTGATGCCTCTTGAAGAAATTCATCGAATTGAACGCTCATTAATTTTGCTGAGAATGAGCCAACTTCGGTATCTAATGAATACTCAATTGCATAGTCTGTACCAGTAAGAGTTCTATCATCTAAGTTTGTATAAACATCTTCAACTCTTTGCACCATGCCGGACTTACAGAAATTACTGTCCCAGTCAGCATTATATGTGTTTGATTCAGGATCATTATCTTCTACATATGCGCCTCTAACCACTCTTGGATTACCAGTACATTCACCTGCCCCACCCTCAGCTCTTATAAGGGTGTCAAGCAAGATGTGATTTACTTCACCAAATAAACCAACAGTGTTTTCAGTAGCGATTTCCCATTTGTCGACAGTAATAATTAAGTCATCAATTGGTGTTAATACAATACCAATATTAGTATTAGTAGCTTCTTCTGCTTCAAGGTCATCATTACCTTGTGCAACTCTTTGAATTGAGTAACTATCGCCAAGCTCACCGTTAGCTTTTGTATAAAGAAAATCTTGAAGACTATTATTTCTTACAACCATTCCTTCATTAACAGTTATTAAATTAGGAGCTCTGTGAGATGTAGATTTGGAACCTCTAACTTTTAGCCAATCAGTAGGCGTATAACCTACTGCTAATTTTCCTACAACATTGCTTCCATAATCGTCCGCATTTTCACCTCTTATAGCTAATTGAGACTCAACATTGTTAGCCAAGGGAATCTGCATTTCTACAAATAGTGATGAAACTGTTCTTTCGCCATATGTATCAGGTGACGGGCTACTGTTTGAAATATTTGATATATATGGGAATGTTGCTTGATTTGCTGCTTCAGGAACTGTTGTATATGCAATAGTTCCATTAATGTTAGGGTCTCTTGCATCATCCATAGTTTCTTTTCTTATCTCTGCTCCAACAAGCATACCTACATCACCTGCTGGCATTGAGAATACTGATGGATTGCTCATTTTAAAGTCAACCATATATAGCTCAGTTGTATTATTTCTAAAGATTGTGGTCATAAATGCTTCTTCACCACAATTTAATCCCGCACAGAATGGGTTATATGCATCAGGAGTTGATTTAGCCAAAGCAGCATCCAATAATGTCAAGTTGGCTCTACCATGATTATTCATTTTTGAAGTAGCTTTTGATGCAACTATAGCTGAATCCCAATCCCAATCTCCATATGTTCCTCTAAAACCTTGAACAATTCTCCAGGTTTGACGAGTAGAATCCCAAGATCTTGGAGTTGAGAATCTAAAATATCTAGCCCATAAATGATCTGCCTCTTTGTCTACAAATAAATCTCCACCTGTTGAACCAATAGGACCTCTTTGTAATTGATTTAACCAATAATTAGTTGATGGTATTAATAGTGGTTGAGTATTTCCACCTTGTTTGGAAGATGAACCAAGACCTAAATTAGTTCCGGCATAAAGAACCTTTTCAGATTTTGATTGATAAAAACTTAGTTCAGTATATGCTTCGATTCCATTTTCCAGTTCTCTATTTATAAACATTACGAAATTATGTCTATCTAAAGGGCCTCTTTTATCATATGTTTCACCATAATTAGTTCTATTGTCAGATCTTATAGAGCTAGCATCATAGATACACATGTTTGTTAAGCCAGGAATAGAATATAAATTTGTTGTTGAAGTACTTTGACAATAACTATCATCAGGTCTGTACATTGAATGAACATTTGAACCAGAACCTGTATAGAATTGACCCCACACTGAGCTTGCGCTCTGATTTCTCCATGTAGTGTCATTAAACTGACCATCTGGATCAGTGCTTGTTGGGTCAGGAAGATATCTTCGTAGATCACCATTGACCCATTTTGGATCTTCAGCTCCTCGTATTTTTTCTCTTACATAACCATCATAATATACTGATACATTAGTACCATCAGAGAAATCTTTACCCCATTGAATACTTACTTTATTATCTTGAGCTTCAAAACTATCGTACCAATTAGTTCTTAGTCTTACAGTTAAGCCTTCAAAGTCATCTTTTAGGACTGTATTGATAACACCTGCTACAGCATCAGCACCATAAATCGATGCAGCCCCATCTCTGAGAATTTCAATTCTTTCTGAACCATAAACTGGTATTAGGTTTGAGTTAACACTTGAAACTGGAACGTAACTTCCTCCAACCCACTCAGTTGCATAACCTGGAGATTGAACAAGCCTTCTACCATTTAATAACGTTAATGTATTACCAGTACCAATATTTCTTAAATCTAGTGATCCCACGTCACCTCTTGATGCGTTATATCCACCACTAAAATCTGTCTGGTTAAAGTTATTGCTTCCCATTTCAGCTAATTCAGCAAAAAGTTCGTCTCCAGATTCAACACCAATACCTTCTATATCCTCTGTAGAAATCACTGTTACTGGAAGAGCACCAGTAATTTTTGCTCCTTTGATTTGTGAGCCAACAGTAACAACTTCTTCAACATCTGAAGGTGATTCTGAATCTTGAGCAAATATATTGGTTGATATAACCAATGGAAATACTAATAGTAGTTTTTTAAACATTTTAATCCCCTGATAAATATTAAAACTAACAATTAGTATATAGCTGTAAGACTTTTGTTGTCTACCATAAATAATATATTTATATTAAGATATATATAACTTTTAGTTATATATGTTATCAGCAAAACAAATAGAGATTTTTTATGAGGTCTATAAGCAAGGCTCAATGACAGCTGCTGCAGAGGGCCTGCAAATATCGCAACCTTCAATAAGTAAAACTTTAGGTGTTATAGAAAAAAAATTAAATTTCAAACTCTTTTTAAGGCAAGGAAAAAAATTAATTCCCACACATGAAGCAGATGATTTATTTGAGCATGCCTCTATAGTTCATAGCCAGCTAAAAAGCTTCAATGCTATTGCTAATACATACAAGTCAAGATCTGCTGATTTTATCAACATTGGAACTACGCCTTCCTTAGCAGAAGGTATTGTGCCTAAAATTATAAAAAGATATAACAAGACAAATCCTGGTGTGAAATTTAATTTGATAAATCTAAATAGCATTGATTTAATTGAAGATAGGTATAAACCTGATATTGATTTAACAATATGTTTTAATTCTAAAAATCAACCAAGCTCAAGATCAACAATTATAAAAGAAGGAAATCATAGCCTTGTCTCTCCAATAAAATTTAACCTTCCTGACAAAGTATTCTTAAAAGATATTGTGCAATATCCATTCGTAGAGATTACGAACTTGTTATCTTTTTATGAAGAAACCAGTCTTTCAAACTATATTAAAGTTAATGAAATCAATATGAATACCGTTGTAAAAACAGACTCCTATAGCTCTGCATTATCAATCGTTCATGACGGCATTGCTATTTCTATTCTAGACGAAAATAGCCTTTTAAAAGCTGATAGAAAAAAAGTAAA
>Ga0233450_10006065_pt1 | contig 10318 bp, 3 predicted proteins | sample 011ome_30_FD_189956 | JGI IMG/M metagenome (GOLD analysis project Ga0233450, IMG submission 189956) | Coastal salt marsh microbial communities from the Groves Creek Marsh, Skidaway Island, Georgia - 011501CT (spades assembly) | ecosystem: Environmental > Aquatic > Marine > Intertidal zone > Salt... | reverse complement strand
GCTCCGTGTGGGCATCAGCGCAGAACCCGTTGTCGACCAACACCGTGATGCTGTATGTTCCCCAGGAATCGTACGTGTGGAAGACGGGCTGATTGCTCGCCACCTCTTCACCGTCACCGAAGCTCCAGTATTGAACCGCGCTGGTCGAACCTGTGCTTAGGTTGTTGATACCCACCGTGGTATTCGGGTACGTTTGGATCGCGGGACTGACCGTAAATTCGGCTGCCGGCGTGGCATAGACATCCACACCCACAGCGATCGTATCGGCACAGCCGTATGCGCTCATGGCAATCAATTCCACGTGGTAGGTCACATCATCGCTCGTGTTGTTCACGAATGTGTGCTGGGGTTCAGTTTCATTCGAAGGCGCACTGCCGTCATTGAAATTCCAGATGTATGCGGCTGCACCTTCCGATTGGTTGATGAGCTCAGCCTCTACAGGAGAGCAGCCCTGTGCAACCACATCAAATTGAGCATTTAGATACGGTCCCACTTCAAAAGACACCGTATCAGCTGTAGCACAGCCGTGATCGTTCATCACCGTCAAGGCAGTCGTGTAGGTGATCAACTCGGATGTCGGGTTGAAGAAGGTCTTCGTGTGGATGGAATCGGTCACCAATCCATTTTCACCGTTGCCGTAGTTCCAGCTGCTGCTGGTGTGTCCGGCACTGGCATTCTGGAATGTGACGTCAACGGGGTAGCACCCTTCGATATCCGCAATGGTCAATTCGGCCACTGGAACTCCCCAAACATGGACCGTTTGGATCGTAGTGTCAGCACAACCAGAGGTGCTCGTGGCAATCAATTCCACGTCAAATGCCGCATCCTCGGTTCCGTTGGCGGCGAATGCATGCACCGGATTTTCCTCCGTGGCATGTTCTCCATCACCAAAGGACCAGGCATACGAAGCCGTGGCGTTGACCGATCCGTTATTGAATTGCATCAGCACAGGACCGCATGCGGCTTCAGGGGCCTCGAACGCTGCCGTCACCGCGGGATGTGTGATGTGTTCAATTCCCGCGGTTGCGGTGCAACCGAATGCGGTTGAAACGTTCAAGACAATGGACGTGATGAGGTCCGTATTTCCAGGATTTTCTGTGTTGAACACGAGATCCGTTTCGGGATTGTTCCATACGTCCGTTCCGTTCAATACCACACTGTAGTTGTCAGCAAACAATGTCTCCGGGCTGATGATCCATGCATCTCCTGAGCACGTTGCTTCTTCGGAAAGAGCCAAAGAAGCCACGGGCACCGGGTGGACGATTAAATCGAATGCAGCGGTGTCGGAGCAACCGTGTTCGGAGATCGCCTGAACAGTGATGGCATAGGATTGGTCTTCACCTGTCATGCCCTCCAATTCAACGTTGAGCGTTGCCGTTTCCGAGAGGGTGACGTTGTCAACACTCCACGTCAAATCAGCAACCGCCGTTCCGGTGTAAGCCAAATCTGCATTGAACGGTGCACATCCCTCGGTCAAACCCTCCCAAGCGGCGATAACCTGTGGCAGCACTGTCACCGTCTTTTCATGGGTGTCTGAGCAGCCCAACGCGTGCGTTGCCGTCAAGGAGATCGTATACTCCACGGGCTCGTTTTCACCTGCGAAGAGGTATGTATGCGTTTGATCTTCCGTTGCAGCTGAAGAGCCGTCGCCATAATTCCATGCGAAAGCTTCCGCGCTTTGGCTGTCGTTGGTGATTTCCAATTCAAATGGTGCGCAACCGGAATCAGCCGAAAGGTTGAAAACAGCTTGTGGCTGCGGCTTAATCTGCACTTCTGCAGTGGCCGTTCCTTCGCATCCAAAGGCATTGAAACCTTGGAAATCGATGGTGTGGGTGATCAATTCATCCGTTGCATTGGTCCAACTGTGGGTCGGCGTCGCCTCGTTGGACATGGTGCCGTCACCGAACACCCAGTAAGTCGCGGCTGCACCGGTCATTTCAGGCATCGTCAATACCAAAGGCGAGCACGCCTCGTTGGTGTCCAACGCCAATTCGAATACCGGAGCGGGGCTCACTTCAACCGTCAAGCTGTGCTCATCCGTGCAACCCAAATCATCGATGGCGAGCAATGTTACCTCGTACGTTGAAATCGCATCTGAACTGGTTGCGTTGAAGGTGTGGCTCACGGTGCTTGCGTTATTCAACTCACCGGGGATCAAAACGTCATCGAAATTCCAGATATACGTGTCGCCGTTGGCGCTGTTGTTGGCGAATTCGGTTACGAGGGGTTCGCAACCGGCTACAACGTCAGCCGTGAAATCGGCAGTCGGTTGCGGCTTGATGTGCACTTCGGCTGAGGCACTGCCGGCACAACCATTGGATGTCTCGGCGGTGAACGACACCAATGTGGTCATCAATTCACCGGAGTTGTTGGCCCACGAATGCTGTGGGTTTTGTCCGGTTGCCGTGTTTCCGTCACCGAAATTCCACGTGATGTTTTGGCCACCAGGAACAGTGGGCAAGGTCAATTCAAGCGGCGAACAAACGCTGTCGCTCGTCAAAGCCAATGCAAAGTCAGCCGCAGGAAAAGCCGTGATCTCACGTGTGCTCGTGCTGCTGCATCCCAATGCGTCGGTTGCGGTCAGCGTAACCTCAAATGAAGTTGTAACCGCTCCTGTCTCGAATACGTGGGTTGGATTCGACGCATCCACCGATGTGCCGTTACCGAAGTCCCAAGTGAACTCGTCTGCTTGTGTGCTGACGTTGTTGAATTGCACGGCCAAAGGCGAGCATCCAGTGTTCACATCAACAGTGAAATCTGCAGTGGGTTGAGGCTTGATGTATACCGTTGTCGATGCAGATCCGATGCATCCATTGGTAGTTTCTGCCTCAAAGGAAACGGTAGCGGTCATTAAACCCTCTCCATCATTGTGCCAAACGTGGCTCGCGTTTTGTCCCGTAGCTGAGGTTCCGTCGCCGAAGTTCCATGTGATGTTTTGAGCGCCAGGAATGGTTGGCATGGTCAATTCGAGTGGCGAGCATACGGTGTCGTTTGACAATGCCAATTCGAATGCGGCGGTTGGGAAAACCGTAATGTCTTTGGTTGCAACATCCGAACATCCGAGCTCGTCGTGAGCGGTCAAGCTGACTTCGAAAATGGCAGTCGTTCCATCAGTTGAGAAAGCATGGGTTGGGTTTTCGCTGTGATCGGTTGTTCCGTCACCGAAGTCCCAATCGTAGCTATCTGCGAGGAGGCTACCGTTTGAAAAGTTGCTCACCAAAGGCTCACATCCGGCGTCGTAGTTGACCGTGAAGTTTGCCATCGGTTGGGGCTTGATGTAGACGGTGGTTTCCGATGTCCCTGCACAACCCATGGCCGTCTCGGCTTCGAGGGTTACGGTCGCGGACATGAGGTCTCCCGTGTTATTGTTCCAGGTATGGGTAGGCGCGACTTCGGTTGATGTAGTACCGTCTCCGAATGTCCAAACCAAATTTTGGGCTCCTTCAAGCTCTGGCATGGTCAACACGAGCGGTGAGCACACGGAATCACTGGTCAATGCCAAGTTGAAAGTTGCTGCTGCAAAGACTTCCACGTTGGCGGAAGTCGTGTCGCTGCAACCCAGAGCATGAGTAGCGATCAAGGTCACAGGAATGACGGTGTCAGATCCGTTGGATTCGAAAACTTGAGCAACCGTTTCGCCGCTCGCCGTTTCGGTTTCACCGAATGTCCAGTTCAAGGCATCCGCCAACACACTTGCGTCGGTGAAATTGGTTTCCAGCGGCTCGCAACCGCTCAATACGTCTGCATTGAATGCAGCTGTTGGTTGCGGCTTGATTTGGATCATGTCCACGGCGAATCCACCGCACCCGTATTCTGTTTCCGCCGCCAATGTTACAATGTGCGTATTCAACGCATCACCATCGTTGCTCCACGTATGGAATGGTGTGGCCTCGGTCGAAGTCGTTCCGTCTCCAAAGTCCCAAGTGAAATTCTGCAATCCGGGGTATTCCGGCATGGTCATCGCCAATGGCGAGCAAATGGCCGTAACGCCCAAGTCCAAAAGAAAGTCTGCTGTTGGGTAAACGGTGACCGTCAAGGTCTCCGTATCGGTGCAACCCAAGTCGTCGATCGCAGTCAAGGTGATATCGAACGATTCAACCTCAGAACCGCTCGCGTAAAATGCGTGCGACGCGTTGAGGCCGTCGTCTGAAACACCGTCTCCAAAATCCCAGGTGTAGGAATCCGCATCGGTGCTGGCATTCTCCAAGTTCGCTACCATGGGTTCGCATCCTTCAATGGCGTCAGCAGTAAAAGAGGCAATGGGTTGCGGACGGACGTATACCGTTTCGGTGTGTGCGTCCATGCAACCGAACACCGAAATACCGGTGAATGTGATGGAGGTGCCCATCAAACCGCCGTTGGTGTTTTCGAGCAAAATACTCGGTGCTTGTTCGGTGCTGGTGTTGCCACCGCCAAAATTCCAAGTGAATGAGTTAACGCCATTGACAAACGGCATGGTCAATTCCAGGGGTGAGCAAGCGGTGTCATTGGGAAGGTCAAATGTGAAGTCCGCCTCGGGATAAACCTGGAGCGTTGCTGCCGTAGTGTCGTTGCAACCGTTAGCCGAAATCGCAATGAGCTCGACAGTTTGGCTTTGGATGGCCCCGGCATTGTTTTCTAAGGTGCCTGTCCATTCGTTGCCGTCGCTGACCCACGCATCATTTGCATACCACTCGTACGCAACGGCTCCTTGAGACAGGTTGTCGATGCCCACTGAGAATGGAGCACATCCTGCATTGACTGCTGGATCCATCGCCGCAATCGCCTGTGGAAATGCTTGAACCAGCACCTGATCGGTGGCTGTGCAGCCGGCCGTCGAAGTTACGGCTACGGTAGCTGTGTGTACATCGGGTTGGCCCAAAAGAGAAGTCAAGGTGGCGTTCACTGTTTCTCCGGCGAGGGCGGTGCCATCGATGCTCCAATCAAAGCTGGAAGCCAACGAAGCGTCGGCAGAAAACGTCACATCCAATGGAGAGCAACCGCTCAAAACATCCGCTGAAGCATTAACAACAGGAAGTGGATTGACGGTGACATACTCAGAAGTGGATCCTGAGCATTGCGGGGTGGTCACGGTCAAGCTTACATTGTAGTCTCCCGTGAACGCATAATCGTGCGTTGGATTGGATTCGTAACTCACGGCGCCATCGCCAAACTGCCAGTACCATCCTGTGATGTTGGTGTTCCAATGGCTGGTGGATTCGTCGGTGAATGAAGTTGTTTCTCCGAGGCAGGCACCCTCAAACGCGAAGTCCGCTTGCGGTTGATGATGCACGGTCACAAATTGCTGCGATGTCGTTTGACATCCATTGACACCTGTCACCGCCACCGAGATGGGGTGGTTTCCAGGAGATGTGAATGTGATCGGATCCAATGTCGTTCCCGTCTGGAACGAAGGGCTCGGCATGAAGGACCAAACATACAAGTATGAATTGGCCGCCGAAACGTTTCCAGAAACGGTCAAACTGCCACACCCTTGCGTAGCAGACAATGTCATTTCCACATCCGGCTTGGGCAGTACGGTAATCTCCACGTTAGAGGTGTCGCTGCAAGCGCCATCCGTCCCAGGGTATTGAATCACGCTCTGAACAGTGTACGTTCCGGGATTCTGGTAAGTGAAGCTTACATGGCCCGTTGAGGTGTTCAAGAAATTGGAGTTGACACCAAAATTCCATTGGTATTGAACCCCTGTCGCTTCTTGGTGAAACTGCACTGCAGTGCCTTCACAAACGCTGGCTGAACTCGCCCACAAATCGCTCGTCGGAGCGGCGGCGTAGTAATGGCCTTCCACACTGCAGGAACCGTCCGATTCGGAAAGGGTGATGGTGTACATCGTTTCCGAACCGGTGAAGTTGTGCTGCAACGGAGCGTCACCGGGAGTGTAAACTCCAACAGGCTCTGCGCCACTTCCGTCTCCCCAATCGATGAGCAAGTCCGTCCACGCGGTGAACGTTTCGATGCTCAACAAGTCGGAGCCGGAGCTGCAAGAGTTCCAAACCGGATTTGAAGTTGCAAGACCATCGTTATCAAGTACTTGCGCACATTGAGAGCGAGCGGATTCAGGCATCATGATGCCCAAAATCAATGCAATTGAAATAAAAACTAAGCGGATCATACCGGACTTTTACGGCAGAAATCCGGATAGGTTGCAATTCGTATTGCTTATTTATCAGGCGTTTGCACTGTCCAAAATGGATTCCATCATGCGTGCAACGGCCGGACAGAGGTGGGTGTTTTGCTCTGTGATGGCTAGCACCTCGCGCATGTTTTTGCGGTCGGTATGTGGGTAGGCTCGACACGCCTCAGGCCTGACGTCGTAGATTGAGCAGCGATTGGAAGCCAGATCAAGAAAGGAGCACGGGGCTTTTTGCAATACCCAATCGCCATCCGAATCGCGTTGGAGGTAGCGTTGGGTGAAAGAAGAAACACTGCGTCCGGTGTGTTTAGCGATGCGAACGATGTCCCGCTCTTTGAATATAGGGCTCGTGGTGCGGCAACAATTCGCGCAAGCCAAACAATCGGTCTCGGCAAATGCGGCTTCGTGGGCTTTATGAAACGTGGCATCCAAATCCGATGGGGGGTGTTGTTTCCAATTTTTGAATTGGAGTTGAATCAGTTTGCGCTTCCGCGCAGCCCAGAGCAGGTGTTTGGCGTAGCGCGGATTCAATGCGGATCTTGGAATTGCTGGGCGTGAATGAACGTTGTATCGGTCAGGGTATGCAAAAACGCAATGAGTTGCGCTTGCTGCACCGGACTCAACGCCAACCCGCCTGTGGTGTACTTCATAAAAGGATCCACCGTTGCCGAGGGCACGCCGCCCGAATTGTAATGGGCGACGACTTCTTCCAACGTTTCAAACCGGCCATCGTGCATGTAAGGAGCGGTGAGCGCCACGTTGCGGAGGGTAGGGGTTTTAAAACGGCCTGAGTCTAGAGGGTTTCCGGTCACGGCCGCATGGCCCGGATCTGCGGTAAACGTGCTATCCAGGCCGTTGTTTCGGAACAAGTAATCACTGAATTGCAGCCCGGCCTCGCCGTGACAGTGGAAGCAGTCTCCGCCGAATTGACCCCCGGGTGTGGTTTCGGGATCGCCACCTTCCCGCAAGAAGATTTCATATCCAGCAAATTCCTGATCGGTCAAATTGGTCTCGCCCCGGCGCCACTGATCGAATTTTGAATCGGCCGATACCATGGTTCGGAGGAATTGTGCAATGGCTTTAGCAACCAACTCCGGTGTGATCACCCGGTCGGTGAACGCCACTTCAAATAAGTCCGGATAAACGTCAGAGGACTGAAGCCGAGCGACAGCATCTTCCCACGGCAACGCCATCTCGTCCGGATGCGATACCGGCTCCAGAATCTGTTCTTCCAATGTCACCGCCCGGCCATCCCAAAAGTAAGAGGGGGCCCAACCGATGTTGATGATCGCCATGGCATTGCGGATGCCTTGAGCACCCGTGATGCCGGTGCTGTATGGATTGGGATCAGCAAAGCTTGCTGCAGGCAAGTGGCAAGAGCCACAACTCATGCTGTAGTCTGCAGAAAGTGATTTTTCCCAAAAAAGCATGCGACCCAACTCGATTCCTTCCTCAGTCAAGGGATTATCTTCGGGAATATCCATCGGCGGGAAAAACGGCGGGATCTCCAATTCGTAAGGCGTGGCCGCCGGATTGCAGTCGGCGGTTTCACAGATGGGTTCCGAGCAGCGATCGCAACCGGTGGTGAACATGACCGCCCAAATCAACACGATGCTATGTACCGGCCAGTGCTTCATTCCATGAATTCCAAAGTCCAAGCGTCGACCAGCAAATCCATCATGCGAGCGCCCAAGCTGTCACCGTTTGAATTGTGTGTTACGGGATCCACGGCGATGTCGATGGAATCGCCCGTCCCAATGAGGGCCCGAGATGCATCGAGCGTAAGCAGGGCCGGTGTCACTTCCTGGCTCTTCACTTCAAAGGGCTCATTCAACTCAAAGGTGACCGTTCGATAGCTCGCATCCGTGCCGCAATGGTACGATACGGGTTCGAGTAGCTGTGAGCCGGGATCGATGGCATATTTTCCTTCGTACTTCACAAAAATGTATCCTGAAGCCCACGTCCAAAACATGCCCGCGGACCCCAAAACACTCAGCGGATGATCATTCGGATAAGATGCTGGGTCAATGTCGGTATTGATTTCTGGCGGAATTCCAAGGCCGAAACGCACAGCGTCATAGGTGCCCGCGGGAAATGTGCTGACCATTTTTTGGGCGTGGATGCTGTAATCCAACAGGAAAACATCATCCGATTCCACCCATTCTCCGGCAGCATTGCGCAGGGCGATCGGCGCAACATACGCTTGAAGGTTATCCAAGCGCAACGGATGACCGAGGTGATCTGTAACCACTTGTCCCAACGTGTAAGGATCGCCACCCCAGGTCAATGCGGTTTCCATACGGAATGTACCCGGTAAGGGCACGACGTCCTCTTTCCGGAGGAGGTTGCATGAAATGGCCGACATGGTTAGGAAGGCGATGTAAAGGCGTAGGGCAGAATTCATTTACAGACGTTGTATCTCAAAGGTAAGACGCCTATTTTAGGCAGACGATGCACGAACTTCAAAAAAAGGTTGAAAACGAGGACACTTTCGAGCGTCAAGGGTTCAAAATCATCAAAGCCTCTGCGGGGTCGGGTAAGACATATCGATTGGTTCGAGATTACCTCGCCTGTTCATTGTGGGAAGATCAGCCGCATTTTTTCAAGCACATCTTGGCCATCACCTTTACCAACAAGGCGGCCCAGGAAATGAAGGACCGCATCTTGAAAGACGTACGCGAAGTCGCTGAGGGAAAGGGAAGCATGCGTGAATCCCTGCTGGAGGTGATGCCCATTGACGCTCCCACGTTGCAGCGGCGGGCACGGGCGTTGTCGGAAACGATGATGCATTACTATGAGGACTTCAGCGTGATGACCATCGATAGTTTTGTAAATCGGCTGGTGAGGAGTTTTGCGAAGGACCTCAAATGGGAAGAGGACTTTCAAATTGAGTTGGACGAGGCGGCATTGATTGACGAGGCTGTCTCGCGTTTGCTTTCGCGTATTGGGAAACCAGGGGAAGAAGCGCTGACGGAGATGTTGGAAGGTTTTGTTCGACAGCAAGTGGAAGAAGAGGCCAATGTCAACTTTCGAAGTTTGCTCACCAAATTTGGAAAGCAGGTCACGAAGGAAAGCATGCAAGGTGCTTTGAATGTGCTGGATCCGGAGGTTTGGACGCCCGAGGCGCTTGAGTCGTATCGAAAACGGCAATACAAGGCCCTCCAAAGCCAACGCAACGTGCCCGTGAATCGTGCTCGGGAAGCCTTAGATCGCCTGAAGCAATTGGGGTTGACGGATGGCGATTTTTCATATGGGACCATGCCCAAATGGCTTCGCCGAGTTGCCAATGGTGCGGGTAGAGCTGCGGATATAGGGGTGAGGTTGCAAGGGCAAATTACGGGACGAACTTATTGGAAGTCCACGGCCGATGCGGATGTGATTGACCGTATCGAACAAGCCATTCCTGAACTGGAATCCGCTGTTGAAGCTTGGCAGGGTCTGTACACCGGACCGGAGGGCCGACGCTTCAAATTGCTCGAACACTTGCAAGAACGGGTGAGCCTGATTGGAACATTGGGCTTGATCCGGGAAGAACTCGAGGCGGTGCAATTGGAACGGAATGTACGCCTACTTTCTACCCTGAATCAGCAAATCGCATCCATTGTTCGGGACAACCCAGCCCCATTCATATTCGAACGGATCGGAAACCGCTACCATCACATTTTTATTGACGAATTCCAAGACACATCCATTACGCAGTGGCATAATTTGGTCCAGCTTTTTGAGCACCTGGTGGCTTCCGGAAAGATGGGCATGGTTGTGGGGGATGGCAAGCAGGCCATATACCGCTGGCGAAATGGAAATTACGAGCAGCTTGAAAAACTGCCCGTATTGATTGGGGATCCTAGCGAGGTGCTGAAGGAAGCTGCGGCCACATTGGGCATGGCTGCTGTTCAGGGCGAATTGGTGCACAATCGACGCTCCGGCGCGAGCATTGTGGATTGGAACAACCGTTGGTTCAAGCAAATCCAATCTCACCTTCCGGAAAAATTGAAATCGCTTTACGACGATGTAGCCCAAACCTCTGAGGCCACCTTTTCGGGTGCGGTACACATGGCCACGTTGGAAGAATCCAACGCATCCGAGAGGCAAGAAGCAAGGAATCGTTGGGTGCTCGACCGCATTGTGCACCATACGGGTGGTCGATTGGAAGTCGTTGATGGAAAAGAGCGATATGTGGCACCT
>Ga0233450_10006062_pt1 | contig 10320 bp, 9 predicted proteins | sample 011ome_30_FD_189956 | JGI IMG/M metagenome (GOLD analysis project Ga0233450, IMG submission 189956) | Coastal salt marsh microbial communities from the Groves Creek Marsh, Skidaway Island, Georgia - 011501CT (spades assembly) | ecosystem: Environmental > Aquatic > Marine > Intertidal zone > Salt... | reverse complement strand
AATATTTTTTTTTTTATTTTCGTAATAACTACTAAGCAGGATAATAGTTGTTTTATTAGATCTAGATCTATCGTTTATAATATCTTGATAATCTTCTTTGTTATTTTCTAAGTCATCAAATATTGTGATAGTTTTCATAAATTTTTTTTTCTATTAATAATTTAAAAACTGATTTAAGTAATAACGATAATTAATATTTTTTGCATTACTAATAAAATTTTAAATTTATACTCATGCTTTTAACTATTACGCCGTTAAATCATTAATTGATTGACAGATATAATTTACCTGCCTGTTTGTTAAATTATAATGTATTGGTAAACTTAGACACGTTTCATAATAATTTTTCGCATTTGGTAATTGTTTTAGATCATATCCTTTTTTACTATAGAATGGATGGATAGGTATTGGAATATAATGCACCTGTGTTTGTATATTGTGTAATATAAGATCTCGCATAAATCTATTTCGACTTTTTTTTATTTTCTTAAAATTTATTTTAACTATGTAAAGATGCTTTGAGCTTTCTTTTCTTAAATCTTTCTGAAGTATTTCAATATTTTTATTTTTTTTAAGCTTTAAATCGTAAATTGCTGCTATTTGACTTCTTCTTTTTAAAAATAAATCAATTTTTTTCATCTGAGAAATAATTAAACTACTATGAATATCTGTTTGACGATAATGATATCCTAATGAATTCATCTCATAATACCAAAGATTTTTTTCCTTTTTATCATAGGCCTCTTTTAAATTTTGAAAATTTGAAAAACTCTGGTTAATACCATGAGTACGTAATGATAATAATTTTTGATAATATTTTTTTGAATTAGTTGTAATCATTCCACCTTCTCCTCCAGCAATAATTTTAACCGGATGAAAAGAAAAAACAGCCATATCTGAATAACAGCAAGAACCAATCTTTTTACCATTCTTGTATTTACCACCCAAAGCATGAGCGGCATCCTCAATTATTTTCAATTTGTTTTTTTTAGAAAATTTATATATTTCCACCATATTTGCTGGTGCACCCGCAAAATGTACAGGTACAATACATTTTATTTTATTTTTTTTTATATAAGAATTGTTCAAAACTTTTGGATCTAAACATACAGAGTCTGGGTCTATATCTGAAAAAAAAGGTTTCGAATTACAATAGAGTGCAGCATTAGAGGTCGCAACAAATGAAATTGGTGTTGTTAATAAGTTTTGTTTTTCGTTTATGCCACATACTTTTGCTGCTAAATGAAGTCCTGCTGTACAGCTTGAAACTGCCACCGCATATTTTGAGCCAACATAATTAGCAATAATCTTTTCAGAGTCTAATATTTTAGGACCTTGTGTTAACGAACCTTTTTTAACAACTTCTAAAATTGAACTTTCGTCTTGCTTGTCAGTAAAATGTTTCCCATAGTTAAAAAAAGCATTAAAGACATCATTTTTTTTTCTTTCTTTATAAAATTTTTTAATCTGATCATTTAAGTTAGAAACTCTAATATTATATTTTTTTTTCAAAAGCTTATTAGAAAGACTTAGTTCTGTATGTCTTTTTGTTGCAAGCTTAGATTTGGAGATTAAAGTTGGCTTTATTTGTTTAGACTCAAGTTTAAATATCTTGGAAACTTTTAATAAAAAGTCATATTTAGAAACTCGCTCATTACCAACAATATTTATAATTCCAGTTGCTTTTTTTCTTATTAATTTTTTTAGAACTTCAAGTAAACTTGTTATATAAATAGGTGTAAAATAATAATCTTTAAAAGCAAAAACTAATTTTTTATTTTCTAATCTGTTTATAGATTCTGTTGTAAAATTATTTTTATTGTCTTGAGAATATCCAAAAAAGTTCGTTCTAATTATAAGGGAGTTTTTATTATTTTTTAAAACTAATTCTTCTGCTTTTGATTTTTGTTTTCCATATTCATTCAAGGGGTTTTTTTGATGTTTCTCTGTTTTAAATCTTTCTTTGCCGGAAAAAAGATGATCTGAGGAAATTTGAACAAAGTAAATACCTTTGTCTTTGGATATTTTAGCCAATTTATCAACCAAGTTTACATTAATACTATAACTTGACTTAAGATTTGCAGCACACCAATCAATATTAGTTTTTGCACATGCGTTAACAATTATATCAGGTTTGATTTTATTTATTGAACTTAAAATATCACTATATTCATTTAAATTAGTTTTAATATATTTAAGATTTGGATGAAAAAATTTTATAGAATTATAGTTTACTATAATTTCAAAATATTTATTAAAATAATCAAGGAAATTTGTTCCAAATAGACCCGTGCCACCAAAAATTAAGACTTTCTTTTTCAAATTTCTAAAAAAGTTTTTTTATTATTTTGAATCCAGAATTTTAAGTCTTTGATTGTCATCCATTCTTTATTAGTGTCAGACGAATATTGAAAACCTTGTTTAACTATTTTCCCTTTTTTCACAATTTGTTTTGTTAATTTTGCTGAATTTGGAAAAATCTTATAATATGATTTATACTCATAAGTTAAGTTAGAGTCATCAGAACCAATCATTTGTTCGTGTATTTTCTCACCTGGTCTTATACCAATAATCTTAAATTTAGATTTTTCATTAATTGCTTTTGCAATTTCAGTTACTTTCATGGATGGTATTTTTTTAACATAAATTTCTCCACCACTCATATCCTGAAAAGCGAACCAAACTAAATCTATAGCTTCTTTCAAACTAATCATAAATCGTGTCATATTTATATCTGTTATTGGGATCTTATCGCTCTTAGATAGTTTTAAAAAAAAAGGAATAACTGAACCTCTTGAACCCATTACGTTTCCATAACGAACAACAGACAATTTCGTTGTTTGACCGATTTTCAAATAATTTCCAGAAACAAATAATTTATCAGCACAAAGCTTTGATGCTCCATATAAATTTATCGGACTACTTGCTTTGTCAGTCGATAAGGCAACAAGTTTTTTTACATTATTCGAAACTGCACAATTAAGAACATTCATAGATCCTATTACATTAGTTTTTATACATTCAAATGGGTTATCTTCTGCTGTAGGAACTATTTTTGTCGCTGCGGAATGGATTATGTAATCAACACCTTTTGTTGCCATATCCAGTCTTTGTACATCTCGAATATCTCCTATTACAAACTCTAATTTTGATTTATATTTTTTTAGTTTTTCAGCCATATTCCACTGTTTCATCTCGTCTCGAGAATATATTATAATTTTTTTTGGCTTATATTTGGCTAAAGTCGATTTTATAAATTGCTGTCCAAAAGATCCTGTTCCACCAGTAATAAATATAACTGATTGATTAAAAAAGCTCATTGTAGTTTCTTATAAATTAATTTCTTCAATATATCCATTATTTAAAGAAATAATTCTGTCACAATATCTAAGACTGTTTTTATCGTGTGAAATTAGAATTATGGTTTTTTGTTTCTTTAAATTTCCAATAACATCTAAAATCTTATTCTCAGTATGTTTGTCTAGAGAATTTGTAGCCTCATCCAGCAATAATATGGATGGATTTCTATATAAAGCTCTAGCAATTCCAATCCTTTGTCTTTGACCACCAGATAATCTAACACCATTTTCACCAACACTTGGATTGCTAGATTTGCTCAATTTATGATTTAACTCATTCAATTGCGCACTATTTAAAGCGTATTCCATCAATTTTTTATCTATTTTGTCTTGTTTAATACCAAAAGCAATGTTTTCCTCAATCGAAGCATCCATTATAAAAATTGATTGCGAAACATAACCTATTTTTTTTTGCCACTGATGAATATTTGATTGAATATTTGTATCGTTTGCTAAGATCTCTCCTTCAGTTGGTTTTAGCAATCCAAGTAAATTATCTACAAATGTAGTTTTTCCAGTTCCACTGCCACCGATAATTCCAAGCACTTCCCCATGTCTGATTTTTAAATTTATATTATTTAATATATTTTTATTAAAATTTGGATACCTGAAAAAAAATTTATCAAAAATTATATCTATTTTTTCTTTATTAAATTCACTGATTTGAGGTTTATCTTTTTTGTCTATAAAATTAGATTTTTTAAGAATTTCCAATTCTTCGAAAATTAAATTAAATGCAGGTTTATGGTATTTTCTATGTTGTAAATTTTGAACTATATTAACGACTGCAGGTAAAACTCTAATAAATGAAATAGAAAATAAAGCTATAGTAGGTACAATTTCACTTGGACTTTGATTTTGATATAAAAGAATTACTATAAATATCACAAAAGAAAAAATACCAATTAATTCTAAAAACATTCTGGGTAAGCTAGTAAGAATGGTATAATCTAATTCTAACTTATTTAATCTTACATATTGATCATTTAGCTCAATTCCAAATTCATCCTGTCTATCCAGAATCTGTACTTCTTTGATACCATGCATAGAAGAAATCAATAGTTTGTTTATATTATTTTGGTGTCCTATTTTCAGTTCTCCATTTCTACGCAATTTATTTTTAGTGTAAAAAAATAAAATTCCAGTTAATAAAAAAGAAAATATAGAGGTTACTATAGTCGAGTATGGTTCTATAAATATTAATAATAAAAAAATGGCGATTAGTAAAACTATTTCTACAATTAATTTAAAATAAGTTGATATATAAAATTTTGTATGACTTATATTGCTTTGAATATTAGTAATTAATCGAGCTGAATTATTATTAAGGTGAAATAAATAATCTATATTCAAATAATTCTTATATAACCTATCTATTAAACTAACTTGGACACTTAAATTAAATTGCGTTTGAAACCATAAAAATATTAATAAAAAAAAATTTTTAATAGTATAAATTGCTAAAGTGCACGCTAGACAAATATAAATAAACTCTTTTTGTGAAAAGTTTTTTGATAAATAAGATACTAAAGGATAATCTTTTACTGTATCGTAGTCTATTATAGCAGCTACAATTGGTAAAAAAGAAGAAATACCAATGATTTCAAGATTTGTGGCAATTAACACTCCAAATAATAAATAGACAGATTGAACCTTTTGTTTGCTATTAAAAAAAGACCATATAATTTTTAAAGATTTCATTTAAAAAAATTATTAATTTTTTTTAGTTTTTTTCAAAATTAGAAGCATTTTTTTAGCTAAATATTCACTATTAATATTCTGACTTTTAAGTAGTTCAATTTGACTACCATAATTTTCTGGAAATTTATCTGGTAATCCAATTCGATGAATCTTATTCACATCTCTGATTTTATGATTATTGCAAGACTCTAGAATAGAACTTCCAAATCCGCCAATTAAATTATTCTCCTCTATAGAAACTAGACACTTAACATCTTTCAAAATTTTAAATAAACTTTTTTCATCTAACGGTTTAATTGTGTGAAAATGTACTACTCCAATATCCAAATTATATTTCTTTTTTAAAATCATGGTGGCATCAATTGCTATCTGGGCCATCACTCCCGTAGTTGCAAATGTAGCTGTTTTTGATTTTTTAATTATTCTTGCTTTACCAATATTTAATTTAGTATTTTTATTTGTTATTATCTTATCACCTCCTTTTCCCATTCTAATATAAATTGGATTTTTAAATTTCTGTGTTTCAAGTACTAGTTTTTCCATTTCTATTGCATCACAAGGAGACAATACCATCATATTTGGAATACATCTCATTATTGAAATATCATCTGTAGCTAAATGAGTTGGCCCAAGTGGAGCGTACACGTATCCAGCTCCATTAGCTAACAACCTTACGGGAAGATTATGCATAGCTAAATCAACTACAATTTGTTCGTAACATCTTCTTGTTAAAAATGTTCCTATATTATTGATGAAAGGTTTATAACCTTCAAGAGCTAAACCTGCTGCCATGCCTATAATACCTTGCTCAGTTACCCCTTCCATAAAAAATCTTTCAGGAAATTTTTGCTTCATATCTTCTAATATTCCAGGCCCTAAGTCAGAGCCTATAAAAACAATTTTTTTGTCTCTTTTGGCTAATTTAAATACCGATCTTAATGATGCTTGTCTCATTTTATATCTTTAATTTTGTAGTACTGAACGTACCATTCAATAAATTTTTTTATACCAAAATTTATTTTTGTTTTAGGTTTAAAATCAATCCAGCTTTTAATTTTTTTTGTCGAAGAATGAGTTTTAGGAACATCACCTAATTGTATTTTGGTAAATTTAATATTCGCTTTAATTTTAAGATTATTTTCAATAGCTTTAATAAAATTTATAACTTTTTGAGGATTATTGTTTCCTATATTTAATATTTGGTGTGGAACAAATTTTTTATTTTTCTTTTTGTTCAAATTCTTTCTACTTGGAATTTTTTTTATAACTCTCAAAATACCTTCAACAATATCGTCAATATAAGTAAAATCACGAACCATTTTTCCATAATTGAAAAGATTTACGGGAAGTTTATTTAAAATTTGATTCACAAAAATAAATAAAGCCATATCAGGTCTACCCCAAGGACCATAAACAGTGAAAAACCTTAAGCCAGTTGTAGGTATACTGAATAAACTACTATAACTATATGCCATAAGTTCATTTGTTTTTTTTGAGACTCCATAAATACTCAAAGGTTTATCTGTATTTTCTTTTTCATTAAAAGGAAATTTATTATTATCTCCATAAATACTAGAACTACTTGCATAAACAAGATGTTTAACTTTATTTTTCTTTGCTATTTCTAATATATTTAAAAAACCAGTTATATTTGAGTCAATATAATTTTGGGGATTTTTTATGGAATATCTTACACCAGCTTGAGCTGCTAAATTAATTATTATTTCTGGTTTAAATCTTTTTAACTTGTTTTCTAAAAGTTTTTTATTTTTAATATCTACTTTTATAAATTTAAATTTTTTAAATTCTTTTAATTTTTTTAATCTTTCTTTTTTTAGATTTACATCATAATAACTATTCATGTTATCAATACCCACAACTTCATGTCTAAGCTTAAGCAATCTTATACACAAACTCATTCCAATAAAACCTGACGAACCTGTAACTATTATTTTCATTATTGACTCTATTATTTAATTAAATTGTATGTTTTAATATGGCCTATATCAAAAAAACTCTCATTAATCTTAAAAGTAAATATTTTGCCTACTAATTTTGGTAAAATATCATGGCTAAAATCATATAAATTATTATTAGGATTAAATTCTTTAAAAAATTTTTTAGATAATACATATACAGCACAGTTAGCTAGATTTGATAAAGGTTTTTTTGGTTTCTCTACAAAACTTTTTACAATTTTATTCTTATCTATTTCAACTATTCCACAAGTTTTAGGGTTAGGTGAATTAAAAACCATCATTGTCATCAAACACTGCTTGGGTCTCGAATTGTGAGCATTTATCAAATTTGATATATTAAATTTTGAATAGTTGTCGGCATGTATCATTAACATGCTATCTTCTGAAAATTGTTTTACATTGTTAAAAAGAGATCCAGCTGTTCCTAAAAGTTTTTTTTCATTTAAAATTTTTATCTTATGAAAACTTTTATGTTTTCTAACATAAGAGTGTACCATTTCAGATTTATAATGAGTATTAATATAAATTTTTGATATATTTATTTTTTCCAATTTATTGAGCCAGAAGTCTAATAAAGGTTTTTTCTTTACTTTTATTAGGCACTTTGGAATATTTTGTGTATATGGCCTTAATCTTAAACCTTTACCTGCCGCAAGTAAGAATGCATTCATTAATTATTTCTCCAGCTCTCTAATTAAATCTTTTTTCTTAATGACTTTGTTTCCTACAGTTCCAACTTGAATTGCCGCTGCTAAAGAGCCTAAAAAACTACTTTCCCAAATTGAAGCACCTGTTGCAAGTGACATAGATGTGACAGCAAGCAAAGAATCTCCTGCACCTGCTGTATCCTTAGCAGACAAATTCATAGCTTCAATTTTATCCTCTTTTAAAGAATTTGTTTTATATCTTTTTTCAGGTCGTATAAAAATACCTTCACTACCTAATTTAATAATTAAGTTTTTAGCATTTGATTTTTTTTGCAAGTTGTTAGCAAGTATATGAAGTGCTTGTGAGTGATTATGTGTACAGATTCTTGCTTCTCGCTCTGTAGGAGTCATTAAGTCAACATTTTTAAATTTTGATATATCCCCAATTTGTGATGATGACTGACTATCTGCAGCTATAAAAATTTTATTTTTTTTACATAATTTAGTGATTTTTATAATGAGGTTATCTGTTAAACATCCATAATTAAAATCTGAAAATATTAATAAATTACATTTTGATAATATCTTTTTAATTTTAGAAAATATTTTCTTTTCTAGAGCTGAAGATATAGGATCTTGATGCAATTTACTTATTCTTAGTAAACTTTTTCCTCCACTTCTATATCTTTGTTTTAAAGTAGTAGGCCTTCTTTCATCTTCAAAAAAAAAACTTTCCACTCCCATCATTTTTAAATTTTGATTTGCATATGTTCCCAACTCATCTTTTCCAACTACAGAGATAAGTTTTACATTGGCTCCACAACCAGCTGCATGAGCAGCAACTATTCCTGCTCCACCCACAAATTTTTTAGAGTCAATTGGTGTTACAACAAGGGTAGGTTCCTCTTGAGACATTCCTAATGCATTACAAGAAATATATTCATCTATAATTAGATCTCCAATTACACAAACCTTTATTTTATTTAAACTGCTTACGGTGCTCAAAAGTTTTTTTCTAAAAATTTTGTGCCTCTTTAAATATGACTTTGAAAGATTGATTTGTTGATTACCTGAAGATTTAAATTCTTTGTTAATAAGATCTATGGAAGAAAATGTTGCCTCCCCTGATGAAAAAAGTAGACTACCACCTAATGTTTTTATTATTGCCGCTTCCTGATTAAAAGAAGTTTCGTGTTCTTTACCTTTTACAATAATGTCTGGCTTATATCTAAGAATTTCTTTTTTAAGACTATCTTTTATAATTATAGCTTTTGAAACCCATCCATTCGTTTTAATACCTTCAAGACGTAAATGCTCGTTAACATGCGCAGAATTACCAGCTAACTTGTCTGAAAGAACTCCTACCAATAATTCTGTTCCATACTCTCTCGCAAATCTTAGCAACCTTAAATGTCCGGGATGAAGAACATTGAAGACACCAGAAACAAATACTTTAATCTTTTTCTTCATATTTTTTTATTTGTATTTTTGCTTATATTTTTAGGACAGAACTGTAAATTATTTTTTATATCCCAAATTTCTTCAATTTTCTCTAATTCTTCATGATTACTTACTTTTAAATTTTCCAGAGCTCCAAAAAATATTTTTTTTGAACTAATAATTTTTTGAAGATATTCAATTCTTTTTTTTTTTTTAACTGGAAGTTGAAAAATACTATAAGCAACTATCCCATCTATTTTTTTTAAATCATTTATTGTCTGATCTAATACCATTGAACTACTTTCCATAGCATATTCTGTTGCACTCAAGAGATATTGAAAGTTTTTTTTATGACAAAAATCTCTGATAAACAAATTTTGAACGTTTTGTGGAACTCTTTCCCCCATAAATTCTCTGCTAAAAATGTAGCCTCTAAATATTTTTTTTTTCATTTTGGAAATTTAAAAGAAATTGCTTTTTTAGTTATGGGCTTCATTGTTATTGGTTGAAAAAATTCACCAATTTTTTTATCTCCATATGGTGAAAATAAACTTTTAAACCTGCAATTAAAAGACCATCTTGTTTCTTTTTCTCTATTTATTCTATTTCCATGTGGCATAGCTTGATCAAAGATTAAAACTTCACCATATTTAATATTTATCCATTCAACTTTTTTTTTAATTTTTTTGTACAATGTTTCGCTATTATCTAGTCTTTTTTTTGAGAAATTTTCTATAATTTTTTTTGTTTCTTTTGGAGGTAATAAATACATTGTTTTTGACTTATAGCAGTCTACCAGAGGTAACCAGACAACTGCTTCGTAGGGAGAGTCTCCAGACCAAGTATCAGCGTGGGTGGCTAAAAGAGAGCTATCATCCAGAGGAAATTGGATACTTAAATTAATTTTAATTTGCATTACTAGTTCGTTGCCAACTATATAGTCAAGATAAGGTCTAGATAATTTGTAGTAATGAGTTCGAAAAAGATTATCCGAATTAATTTCATTTATTACGAATAATCTGAAATTATTTAAATCTTTAACTTCTATAAATTTATGAATGTTGTTGAGTAAATAAATATCATCAATTTTTTTTTTTAAATTAATTTTTTTTTTAATAATTTTTAAATTTTTTTTTTTAATTTTTTTTAAAAAATTATTATTTTAAATTTTTTTATTATATAATCCTTTTTTTT
>Ga0233450_10006057_pt1 | contig 10331 bp, 4 predicted proteins | sample 011ome_30_FD_189956 | JGI IMG/M metagenome (GOLD analysis project Ga0233450, IMG submission 189956) | Coastal salt marsh microbial communities from the Groves Creek Marsh, Skidaway Island, Georgia - 011501CT (spades assembly) | ecosystem: Environmental > Aquatic > Marine > Intertidal zone > Salt... | reverse complement strand
CAACCCGCGCCGTGTCTTCGTCCTCGGAGGAGGAAGAGGAGGAAAACGACCACGCGAACGAGAAGGATGCGACGAGGACGACAACGACGACGACGACGGGTTTGAGTACTCGACGAAGAAGAAATAAGAACAACAACACAAAAACGAGCGAAAGAAGCGCGAACGAATCGAAAGCGACGACGACGGGAAAGTTTCTCTCGCGCTTGCTCGCGGAAGAGAAGGAAAACGAAAGCGAAGACGCTTTGGTAAAGAAACTCGAAAAGGCCACGAGGCGCGCACGTTTTGATGAAAAGAATGACGAAGATGTGAAAGAAATCGGTCGAACGTTCGAAGATGATGATGATGATTGCAAAAATCCCCTAGTAAAAGGAGGAGATATTCGATTCATCGAAGCGTCTGGAAAACGAACGCCGACGGTACGCAGAGTCGAGTGTAAAAAGAAGAAGGAAAAGACAAAGCGACGAGAACACACCACCACCGAGGAAAAGGAGAGGAGGATGCTAGAGGAAGAACTTTCGGGAACGGAGAAGTGTTTGTTTGCGAAACATTACAGCGCGAACGTCTGCGTCAAGGCTCCGTCGAGATGTTGGTTCGAGACGACGGTGGAAAGTTTTCGAGATGAGATTGGAGGGGAGCACGATTACGTAGGGTGGGCGAGGAAAGACGTGGAATTGAGCGAGACGTGCGGGATTGCGGAGTTTTGCACGTCGAATAAAGGGAAGTGTAGTTCGGTGAGAGTGTGGAACGACGATTGGGTGTTTCGAGGCGAAGATCGGGCGTTTGAACGGAAAGAGAAGAGCGACGCGGCGAAGGAGAGAGGGGTGTTTGACTCTTCAAAGGGTTCAAAAGGTGAAGAGAAGGAAAAGAAGAAAGGGAAGAAAACAGGAAAACGATCATCGACGGAGAAGAAACTAACGAAGGAATTCGAGGATAGAAACTACGTACCTTTATACGCCTCGGATACCAATCGAAACGTCTTCGCGGTTGGAAGTATCGTTTTGAGCACGATTGCGTTCGAGATGAAATACGTCGAGTTCCGATATTACGTGGATGGAGTTCTGTATAAAATCGATCGCATCAAACGAGATGCGCGAGAGAAAGACGACGACGAAAACGCGTGGTGGTTTCCAGTTACGAGTCATTCGAGCGAGTTGAACGACGTGACGTTTAATTTTGGGACGTACCCGATGTTTCGAAACGTATCCGAGGAAGCGCGAAAATCGAACGAAGAGTTTCTCGCGCGGGCAAAGAAAATATACGGGGACAATGATGCGACAACAAACAGCGAGCAAGAAGAAAGAGATTTGTTCTCGTGTTTACACTCGCCGTTCACGCGGTCCTCGTTACACGTCGATGTGAGTAGTAACAGCGGCAGCGGCAACAGCAGCGGTAGTGATGAAAATAGTAAAAACGAGGCGTTTCTTGAAGACGAACTTCGTCGGAGTTTTCTCCGCCCGATAAAGAAGCTCATGAGCGCGATATCGACCGGCGATTGTCCAGTGACGAACAAGAAAGATATCCACATTTTGTTCTGGCAGTTGTTGAGGACATATTTCGATTCGTCGTTCCGGATGGACAATTTTTTTTCGTTGTCGCTTTCGGACGATGGTCGCGAGGACAAGATGGACGTCGACGACACTTTAAAATTAAAGTCTGTGTTTACTTCGCCGTGGAAAGTCGACGCGACAAAAGCAAAGCGGGAGTGTTTTGCCTTGTGCCGATTGCTCGTAGCACACGACCCGCACGTCCTGGAATATAACTACGGAAAAGAAGAAGATGAAAAGAGAAACGCGTTACTTCTTTCAAACGATGAGTTTGACGTCTTTTGCGAAATGCTCAAAGACGACGGGAATATAGTCATGGGCTCAAGTATTCGTGGCTCTCGCATGCTCGATTGGTGGTTCCCAAGGTGCTTATTCGAGTGCCTCTCTTTCATGGCTTCCAGAGAAATCTTTTGCGGTATTGAAGAAGATTTGACGTTACCGCACCCGCTCGAAAGAGCGTCGAAACTGTTGCGCGCCACGGAGGAGGAAGGCAACTTTCGAATTTTGAGTCACCAGTCTTGGGGGGCGAATTTTACGAGACTTTTCGCCACTCGCGAGCTCTCTGTTGCGTTGATGAATGCAGCTTTGTCCGTGGACGAAACGAAGCTCGCTGAGGAAAAGCCACCCGCCGTCTACCCCTACGATTCAGACGACGACGACAAAGAAGAAGAAGAACGGCACGCAGAATTTTCGGAGAATCAAAAAACACGTTTGAATCGATTGAAAATATACACCGAAAGACGCGAGCAGTGTAAAGCTGCGTTTGTCTTTGCCGCGATGACGACGAGTTTGCGAAACGTGCCCGAGCGAGCGATAGATCGGAGTGATGTGAATAAAGATGAGTTGCGAGATTTCTCGCGCCACCCGCGTTACCCGGATCTACTGGGCGCTTTCGAAGCTATTAAATGCCCGATTGACTGGGAGGCGACCGAAAATATAACGTCCAACGATGGCAGCACGTTTGATGGGTACGAATACGACAGAGAGATTGAGAAAAGGATGAATCGCCTCCGAAGAAACGATCGTGTCATCGACGATCGCGCCGAGAAGAAATTTGAAAGAAACGACCATTTTACGAGCGACACTATTCAGTCAAATCATTGGATGTCGTGGAAGTGGATGTATGATTCTATCAATACCGGATTCTTTCGCGACCGAACCATAAAAGAACTCTTAGATTACAATTGTACCACGGACATGATCTTCGAGTCACACGGACTTAATTCGAACAAATTCGGCACGACGCCGTTGGATTTTTGGATGCAAGAAACGACCCGGTGGGCGTACGATCGGTACGAGCCGTTCGCGAAGGATCCGCACGCAGCATTGAAAGGTACGCGAGTCGGTCTCGCGGCCAGGCATCTCATCGATACGCTCTCGCGACTCCTCGAAGATGAAGTGGAAGCGTGGATTGAAGACCAATTCACTGTCAGCAAAGCGCTGTTCTATCATTATTACGTCGCGAACCCGTGGCACACGCCCAGAGCCGGGGACCGGTATTGGCGCGATGATGATGAGTTGAATAAACGCCCTAAAAACGGTTCAGAATATTGGTGTTGTCCGATAACTCCGTTACAGCACTACGTTCCCGGATGTTTGAAGCGAAATCGATGGGTGCGTAATTATGATTACCAACGCACGAAACGCGAACGTCGAGCGCACGCGAACATTCAGTACGATTTGACCAGCGGTTTCGATGCGGAGCTTCTGTGCGCGGCGCAATTCGTACCGAAAGGGAATTCCGCCCACTTCTGGGACTGGAATATATTCAGGCACGAAAGTCGAGCGGAGGAGTGGAGTAAAACTCTGTTGTTCGATTATACTAAACAAACCCGGGAAGCGGATGCGATAGCCACGGAGATGACGGAGCACGCGTTTATGACTGGGGGGACGCCACCCGTGGTAGATGGCGCTTTGAACGAAAAAAGTGGCAAGCTTAGTAGAAAAGCCGCGGAAGAATTCGTGAAGAAACGACAGGATTCTTTACCGAAAGAGACTCTTTTTACGCGCTTGCGCTGGTCGCGGTTTCCTTGCGATGGAGTAATGTTGGACCCACCTACTGAAATCAACGCGCACGTCCGCGATAGGTATTCTCACGTCCACGATAAAACCAATCCTCGAAATGAAAACGAATTGTCTTTCAGAGACTTTTTCAAATACAAAGCGGGCGATTCGTTGAGACAGCCGTACAAGAACGCGAGCGAACACATCGCGCAGCTTTTCACTGGGATGAGCCACCTCTCGACGTTTCTGGTGGAACCGGGAGAGACGCGCCCGAGGCGTCAAACTTTTTTACGAGAAGTTGAAGCGCACGATACCACGCGCACGCAATCAAACGTTTTGCGATCCGCGTACGAAGCGATCGTCTCGAATAACGCACACACCGAACGCGCCAGGGTGCGAATTGCCGGCTACTGCGCGAAATTAATAGTCTCTCGTTCGAGAAAGGTCGCGATACCAGCCACTCGTCCTCACCAGGAAGAAGAGTGGAAGAAGCCTTTCGTACCGATGGCATTGGTGTGTTTCATTTTCAACACGTGGAGAGATCACTTCGAGGATGAAAAATATGTGTTCGATCACGATTCCAAATTCGCGTACGTGTTGCAATTATACTGCCATTCGATGGCGTTTGAAAACCCGGGCGCGCGAGACGTGTGTCGCAAGCACATCGAGTTGGCGTTTAAATTTCCTCTGGTTAAAAAATTCGCGTTTCAAACGAGAACTTTCGCGGACAACTTTTTGCAATCGTTCAGCAATTGGTGCAAGTCAGTCGACGCGAGCGATCTTAATAGTTCCAGAGAGGAGGAGATGGAGAAGCAAATCTCATTCATGATGCGCGTGCTGTCAAACGTACCGGAAGGATCAAAGAACGCGGGGCCCGAAAGACCGGGATTTTCACCGATTCGCGAGACTCTGATACTGTCGATGCGCAGATATCTGGAATACTTGGCGAAAGATTTAGGGGATTTGAACGAAGGATTGATCGAGTGCATGAGGGTTTTCAAAGACCACCCTGAGCTGATCCCGGGGTACGGTGTCAACCAATTACATCCGAAACACTGGAAAAAGTTCCAAATGCTCTTCGAGCGTATCATCGAGCGTTTGGAGTGCGTCGCGAGACTTCTAACGCGATGTCGCGGAATTCTCGATTCGAGAGATTTCATGTTCGAACCTGGACTGATGGACCAGCTCGCCGAAATCATCGCGTACATCGGCAAGCACTTCCACTTGAAACCCGGCAGAGAAGGCACGGAAAATCCATTTGGAGTATTTGTCAAACATTTGGCCTCTGAACTTGATTTTCAACAAGATGTTAACGGAGTATTATGCGTTGACCCGGGAAGGTTTCTGAATCCAGTGGTTGAGATTCTCTGTCGAATGACGGAAAGTCCTTTACCTGAGGAAGAAGAGAGACATGATTATTACGATCTCTACAGTGGATGTGACTTCTTAAACGTTCGCAACCTTTTTACAAGGGTGCACGGGGAGGATGAAGTCGACGGTCCGATCCGAGATCACGGAGATGATAGGCAACATTTCAAATGCAAAGTCCGAGGTGAATTTTTGGACGCGCTCGTGAGACACGTGACGAGAAAAGATGTCCAGAACCTTTCGTTTTACTTCAATGGCGAATCTCTCAATTTCGGAGGGCATTCCAATTTATTTAAGGGCGTTTTCTTCTATATGTCGCCGTCTTGGTTTATGGATAAAGACGTGCTCTCCGAAGGTACAATAACTGAAGCAACGGTGCATCCAGAAGACGTCATGAAGGACGGAGCACAACAAAAAGGATATTACATAAAAATGCATCTCAACTCTGTCCGATGCGAAAATCGCATCCTCCACGCGGCGGCTGTGAAAGCGTTGCACATGAAATTGAACGATTTAGAAGCTTTAGATGGCAACAAAAACATCCTCCCGGAAATGCTCGATCCAATCACGCACTCCATCATGCTCGACCCAGTTTTTGTGGGCAAAACGGAGAAGACATCTTGCGACTTCTCGACGCTTTCCAGGCACTTTCAAAAATCCGGCAAGCGAACCGATCCGTTCACCGGTTTGCCCGTCGTCGGCGAGATTCGCAGGAACGCGAAGCTGAAAGAACGCATAAAAAAACTCTTACAGAAGGAAAACGCGATGTCGATGATAGGCGACGTGGATGTGGACGTTTTTACCCCCGACGATGCGATGTCGGTTGAGTGGGCACGGGTGAATGAAGATAGAAATACATTCAACGCAGATGATGATGTTCGCTCGATTGGGGATTGGCGCAAAAATTGGCGCTTAGGAAATTACGAGTAGTCTGGTACTTCGTTGATGATCTCTGTGATGTTGTTGTGTTTTTGTTGTTGCAAAAGAATAATGGTAAGTAGTTTACTGTTGCTTGCACTCCTCCTTCGCTTTCGGGTCCAATCCTTTGATCTTCTCCCCGTTTTCGTCTTCGTCGTCGTCGTCTTCTTCGTCGGAGTCGTCGTCTTCTTCGTCGGAGTCACCGTCGATGGATTCGCCGTACTCGGCGTCTTCCTCGCCTTCTTCCTCGTCCTCGTCTTCGTCGTCTTCCAAGTGCAAACCTAAGAAATGATCCACCGCGTTTGGAACCAACGCGGTGGCGATCAAACTCCCGATCGCGTAATCGTTCTCCATTTGCTCTTGCAAATCCTCGACCTCTTCTTCGGTCATGTTTTCTTGTTCGTCCTCGTCCGGGACTTCCGGCGGGTAAAAAAACGTAAAGAAGGATTCGCACGGTTCCGTTTTCGTGATTGGTTTCTGGTTCTTCGCCCCAGGTTTCGGTTTCTTCCTCAACACTTTTACGGTCAAGTTCTTCCCTGGTTTCCAATCGATGTCGTCGCACACGATGTAATTCAACACCGCGTCTTCGCTGTCGTCTTCCATGTGGTATCGCTTCTCGATCGTTTGGTTGGTAAAAAACGCATTCTCTTTGAAGTAAAATCGCAAATAAAACCCAACCATTTCGTCGCCATCTTCGTCTTCGCCTTCCAATTTCCCCGTTTGCACGTCCACCAAAGCGCTCAAACACGCCTCGTCTCTCTCCGAAATCTCCTCGGCCAAATCTTCGATGTTCTTCATCGCGACTAACCAAAAATCCGGCACGCCGCTCGGACTCGCGTCGTCCTTCGGCAACGCCTCGATTTCCTTCTTCAAATCCTCGTCGCAATCCGAGTACTCTTTCTCACCCGTGACGATTTCTTTCCTCGAGTTATATAACGGCGCGTATAACTTCTCGTATTTCTCTTCCAATTGCCTTCGCTCCTCGGAATACTTCTCGAACAACTCGTCTCGTTCGGTTTGTAAGACTTGCAAAGAGAATAATCTCGCACGAATTTTCGGGTGCAATTCCTCCACGTACCCGCTCGATAAACCAACCAAACCGTCCAGTTTCGCTTGCAACGCGCCGATCAGACCCCCGTCGCCGTGGAGTTGCGATAAAGCTTTCACGATCTCTTGTTTGTCCACCGATTCGCCTCCTTCTTTCTTGTTCGCTAAGCGCATCTTTTCCAACGCTTTTTCGATTTCTTTTTGCTGCTGATTTTGCTGCTGCTCTTTTGAAGAACCAGAAGACATTTTTCAAAAAGCGTTCTCTCTCTCTCTCTCTCTCTCTCTCTCTGTGTGTGTGTCTGTGTGTTCTCTCGAGCAAAAAGAATGGTAGTATCACGCGCAAAGAGCGAGATCTGTGACTTGTACTGAGTGTGCTGTATTAGGGAAAAGTGTGAAGATTTCTCTTCCGTGGTTTTTTAAAATTTGAAAAAAAAATGTGTTTAGGGTGCTCACATTTAGGATCTCTCATTGAGAGCATGTATGTAAACCAGGACTGTGAAGGATCTAATGTTGAGTGCGCATGTGGTATTTCAAACTATGAGATTGAGTAAAACGTCTCTCGCACACGTCACATTCATACGGTTTCTCTTTCGTGTGAATACGCATGTGGTCTCTCAAATGATCAGCTCGACTAAAACGCTTCTCGCACACATCGCATTCATACGGTTTCTCGTTCGTGTGAATACGCATGTGTTTTTTCAAATTACTAGAATTACGAAACTTCATCTCGCACACATCACATTCATACGGTTTCTCGTTCGTGTGAATACGCATGTGTTTTTGCAAAGTATCAGAGTGACGAAAACGCTTCTCGCACACATCACATTCGTACGGTTTTTCGTTCGTGTGAATACGCATGTGGCTTTTCAAAGTATCAGCTCGACTAAATCTCTTCTCGCACACATCGCATTCATGCGGTCTCTCTTTCGTGTGAATACGCATGTGGCTTTGGAAACTACCAGATTCACGAAAACGCTTCTCACACACATCGCATTTATACGGTCTCTCGTTCGTGTGAATACGCATATGTCTCGCCAACTTGGATGGTGTTACAAACACCTTCTCGCAAACATCGCACTCGTGTTGCCCTCTCTTTCTCTTCCCTCCTTTCGTCGTCGTCGTCTTGTCTTTTCGTATCTCATTGCGCTGCTCATCATCGGGTATCCGCAAACACAACAACACCGGTCCTCGTGCTCCTCCCTCTCCCTCTCCCACGCTCTCCTCATCCGCAGCACTCGCAACCACCACCGTCTTCGCGTTTTCCGCTCGTTTCGGATGTTTATTCTTTCGTCTCGAGGACATTATATTTGCGTGATGCGAGGGAAACAAAAGTACGTCTTTTCCCCGCTTTTTTGTGATGAAATTCGTCATTAAATATGAATTATTGCATTCGATGTTGCCCCTCCTTTAGCTACTCCTCCGTCCTCGCAACTCTCGAAACGCGTCGTCCACCTTCTGTTTTTCCCACCGAGTGTGGTTCTTCTTCTTTATCTTCTTCTGGGAGGAAAAGAAGCGGTGATTTAAGGAGGCGTTTTACTAGGGGAAAATTAGTCAAAAGAAGAGCGATGATGATGATGCTTCCAATGGAGGAATACGCGTTGTCTTCCACGATTCCTGCGAACGAAATTGCCGGATTTGTGATTGGGTTTTGCATGTTGTACGTCGTCTCGCAAGCGTCGAAGTTAGACGCGATCATCGCGTCCGCGCAGGCGAGAAGTTTAGCGAGAGATGATGATGATGACCAGAATGATGGGTTTGGGGTGATGGACGAGAAGGACGAAAGCGTCGAACGCGTGAAGAGAGGGAAAGGGAACGTGTTTATATTGCCACCGTCTGAATCGTCGTCCAAGAAGAGAGAGGAGTAGTAAATGTAGTTTTAAATAGAGTAAAAGGTATAGTATTAACTTATATTAGAGAACGCGCATCAACTCGACGTCGAAGACTAAAGGAGAGTTCTTCGGGATGGTCCCGGGGACTCCTTTTTTACCGTACCCCATGGACGCCGGGACGTATAAAGTTCTCTTGTCGCCTTCGCGCATGCCGTTGACGCCGACGTCCCAACCTTTGATGACTTCGCCGACGCCTAATCGGAAGGTGAATCCGGCGTTGCCTTTCGTTTGGTCAAAGATTTTTCCGGACGGAAGTTTACCGACGTATTTCATTTGACACCGAGACCCTGGCGTCGCTTTTTTACTGTTCGGTTTCGAGGTTTGGTGCGTGTTGACTATTTCCATGCCGTTTCGGTGCTCTTTCGTCGGCTTTTGCGTGTTGACGTTGTCTTTGTTGGCGTTAGCGTTTTGTTTGGTTTCAGTCTTTTGCTTCTTACTCGCTTTTGGTGCTACCGCTTGTTGTTGTTGTTGTCGTTTTTTCGGTTCTTCTTTAGCTTCTTCTTCTTCTTCTTCTTCCGATTCCGAAGCCTCCTCGTCTTCGTCGTCCGAAGAAAGCTCTTTAATGACCACCCCTCCTTTTTGCGTAACTTTTTTCTTCCCTCCACTGGCGCCCGCCTCTCGCAACGCCTCTTCCTCCTCTTCGCTATCGTCCTCCTCGCTTAAATCGTCTTCATCTTCCGACGACGTAAAGTCCTCCTCGACGTCCTCGTCATCAAACCCCATAAAATCCTCATCCTCATCCTCATCCTCATCGTCGTCCTCGTCGTACATCTCCTCCCCGTCCTCTCCGCCGCCTCCGTACATCCGCATCGCCGCCTCTTCATCCTCGTCGTATTCCGGCACGTAATACCCAGTCACGTGCGCTTCCACTTCATTCGCAGAATCCGTCGTCTCCACCGTAAATTCGCAGTAATCTCTCAAGACTAAATTCACACTCGTCGATTCCACCGCGTTCCCTATAAACGCGCACAAGACGAACTCTTCCTTGGTATCTGTTTCGTCGTCATCATTTCCCATCATCGGATCGATCCCAGCGAGCGCGGCTTCGTCGGTTTCCGTTCGGATTTTCACGTACGCGCGTTGGTTCGGTTTCAGTGGTTTCGTGAGTGCGATCTGTTCGTTTCAAGTTCAGTGAGAGAGAGCGTTATTACGCGCGTTAAAAGGGATTAATGTTACACACATCTCCGCTGGCGGCGGCCGCCGGGAAACGAGACATTCAGGAGAAAGAAGACGAAGAAGAAGAACACAAAGAAGAAGAAAAACGTACCTGCGAGATGTGGCAGCTGAAGTTATCCTCCGGCGGTGGAACGTACGGGATCCATTTCTGTGTCGTTTTCGACGACGATTGGAGTTTTAAGCCGAAAAACATAGCAGTAGTAGTAGTCGTAGTAGTTTCTTGTTGTGAGGGAAAAAACAACACGCATGCAGTTCCTACAAAAAAAAGGTTGACTCGTCGAAGTATTCTTCCTCCTCAGTTGCACCTCGCGAGCGACGACCTCACAGAGTGGGCACCTTTAACCAGTCGTCTCTTCTTCGGTGCAGATTCGCCCCTCGCTCTGGA
>Ga0233450_10006047_pt1 | contig 10337 bp, 7 predicted proteins | sample 011ome_30_FD_189956 | JGI IMG/M metagenome (GOLD analysis project Ga0233450, IMG submission 189956) | Coastal salt marsh microbial communities from the Groves Creek Marsh, Skidaway Island, Georgia - 011501CT (spades assembly) | ecosystem: Environmental > Aquatic > Marine > Intertidal zone > Salt... | reverse complement strand
CCAACAATGATCGTGCAAGGTTGTGTTGAGGCTTCGACGGCATTCTCCGCAATGTTACGAAGCGCTACTTCCAAGCCATCTGGATTGATACCACACAACAAATTTGGGGTTAACACCGCCAGTTGAAATTCGACCCCTGGGCCTGATTCATCATTGAGGACCAGCACCAAGCCTTCAACAAATTTACTCACATCGAGTGTCCCAGTGGACACCGTACTTTGCTGCGAGTAAGTCAATAAATTCTGAATCAGCTGCGCACTGGATGCGATCTGGGTCTTCAATCTTTCAACAGCATTGAGTTGAACACCTCGCGCGCGGTTTTCCTCCTCGATGACTTCGGCATAGCCCATGATCCCTTGAAACCCGTTATTGAGTTCATGTGCAACCCCTCGAGCCAAATCCGAAACAGCTTGCCGCCTTTCCGCGTAAATGCTTTTACTCAGCAACTCGTTTCTTTCGGTGACATCTCGAGCGTGCATGATGGCGAGCCCTTGCCCATAGACTTCCACCAATCGAACAAAAACTTCCAGCGGCCGAATCGCGCCTGATCGGGTTCTCGTCTCCCTAATTATCTTTACATCTACAGACTCATCGGGGGTATCCCGATCTCTCGCTGCAAGCGCTAAACTTTTGACCCCGCTAAAAGATGCTTCGTCCGTCCCTAAAGAAAGCTCCCAAACTTTACGTCGAAGGATGGCCTCCTCATCAAGCAGCGTAACCTTGCAAGCCGCTTCATTCGCGTAGATCACGTCACCACCGTCTAGCGTGCAAATAATGCAAGCATCAGGAGCCGACTTAACCGCTTCTAAAATTTGACTTACATCTTTTGAGAGACGCGTAGTCGTGGCAAACACCTCATTCAATGGGTCAACTAATGCGCTGATTTCGTTTTTCTTTTTGGGCTTATACTCGATGCTCTTAAGTTCTGAGTGGTCATTGAGCGACGCATTCCTTTTAACTTGGTCGATAACCCCCTGTAACGGCCGATAGAAAAAAAAGTAAAAGCAGGCCGCCACCACCAATAACGCTAGAAACATTCGTAAGATCGCAATCCTTGCGTGTCGCCATTGGGTGACAACAAACTGCTCAAAAATACGGTGGGCATCAAAGATCGCAAAAATACGAGCCTGACTGACTGCAGAAGCTTGGTTGAACTCCACATGCCGGCGAGTCAAAAGATCGAGGATCGGTTTGCTAGACTCAGACCAAGGCGCTTCGATGATCAAAGGTTTCTGCGAATTGGCCAACAGCTCGAATCGCTTTAACCCATGTTCGGCAAGCTGCATTTCGCCGACCCATGTCCGCACGGCGCCCTCATCGGCCTGACTCGTCTCGTAGCGAGCTAAGATCCAATTCAACCTTATTTTAATTTCCTCGTGAGCACGTGATTCTTCTTGTTCAAATTCGGTGACAAGACGGCTCGTAAAAATTAAACACCCTGAGGAAAACGATAGAAGCAGGCTCAGTATCAAGGCGTTTATCAGTAATTGTCGACGGGCTAACATATTCAATGTCCAATCTTAATTAGCCAAAATTAAGTATCTATAAAACGGCTGTGCTTGCCGCAGCTGCTCAGAAAAAATCGGGCTTCCTAGCATCTCGGTCGACCTCACGGCCGAGCCACGGTCAGTCTTTCCATGAAGGTCATCACCTTCACAAATAAACCCTTTTTAACTGACACCTTCGCTCATGATTGTTGCCCGCATTAGGGGACCTTTCAACCAATTTCGTCAGACTTGCGAGCAATGGTCGAGATCGGCTGCAAAGGTCAGCCTATCCCCAGTCGCCAGATGAGCACATCATGCAAAATTCACTGCGATAACGGCTTTTCATCCACTGCCGAATCGCCATATGGATTGAGCAAGAGTCTTGGTCTGACCACCAGGCCAGAGGGTCACCGCGCTTCTCGCCAAATCAAGAGACGATAACCCGCAAAATGACAGGCTGGTGAGCGTTCCATGAATTGGCGGCCACCTAGACCGACGCAGCTCTTTTTCAACTCCGTAATCCTACCCGCGCCGCGATCATTCAGATCACGCTAACCAACAGCAGGCGACTGCGATAGACTGTGCGCTTCGACAACGCAACGGATACCGTATGACCAATCCATTTTTTGAGCCTTGGCAAAATGCCTTTGGTTTACCCCCTTTTGACCTTATCGAAGATCATCATTTCAACGAAGCTTTCGATCGAGCCTTTGAAGAGCATCGTGCCCAAATTTCCGCAATTGCACTGAATCCCGAACCAGCCACTTTCGACAATACTATCGTCGCGCTTGAGCATTCAGGCGCATTGCTTGAAAAAGTCAGCGGGGTTTTTTTTAATCTTGTGGGCTCAGACACCAATGAGCAACGCCAAGCGATAGAAATGGCCGTCTCGGCTCAATGGTCCAATCACGATAGCGACTTATTCGCAAACACGGCTTTGTTCGATCGTATCGAATCGCTTCATCAACAGCGCGAGCACTTACAACTTGATCCTGACCAACTTCAATTATTAACGACGTTACACCAAAAATTTGTGCGGGGTGGTGCCGCGCTAGCAGATCTCGACAAACTCAAGGTTAAAGCGATTAACGAGCGTTTGGCGCAACTCGAGACCCGATTCAGCCAGAATGTCTTGAAAGACACCAACGAATTTGAACTGATTCTGCGCACCCCAGACCAAACCAAAGGACTCCCCGACTCGGTTTTAGCCGCCGCCGCCAAAGAAGCAGAGACCAGAGGTCATCACGGTGCCTTTGTGTTTACGATCTCTCGATCCTCGATCACGCCATTTCTCCAATTTGCCGAAGATCGGAGTCTTCGAGAGAAGATTTATCGAGCCTATGTGCAATGTGGTGATAACCGTAATGCCGCCAACAATCGTTCTGCCCTCACTGAAATTGCCAACCTGCGCAGAGACAAAGCGCAGATTCTTGGCTTTTCATCGCATGCAGAATATATGCTTGCCGACCGTATGGCAGAAACCCCCCTCCGCGTTCATGCGTTACTCGATCAAATTTGGCAGCCCGCCCAAAATAAGGTGAACCAAGAGGCAGAAGATCTACAACAGCAAATTTTGGCTGAGGGACAGAATTTTGAATTAGCACCATGGGATTGGTGGTTCTATACAGAAAAAGTCCGATCGGCACGCTTTGATTTAAACGAAGACGACATTAAACCTTATTTTCATTTGCCTGCTGTTCGCGATGGCGCTTTTAGCGTGGCAAACAAACTGTTTGGTTTGACCTTCAAGCGGGTCGAAAAAGCCAACCTTTACCATCCTGATGTCGAAGCCTATGACGTCACAGGCCCGAATGGTGATCACGTCGGTTTATTCCTCGTCGACTATTTTAGCCGCCCGAGCAAACGTGGGGGCGCCTGGATGAGTGAATTTCGAGGACAATCCGGGACCATTCGTCCCATTGTCGTGAACTGCTGTAATTTCCAAAAATCAGATCCCTGTTTACTGGGGCTTGACGAAGTAGCCACACTTTTTCATGAGTTTGGCCATGGATTACATGGCTTGATGAGCCAAGTTAGGTATCCCAGTCAGGCAGGCACTAACGTTAAGCAAGACTTTGTTGAACTGCCATCTCAAATTATGGAGCACTGGGCTTTAGAGCCTGAGGTGCTCAAAGACTATGCAAAGCACGTTTCAACTGGTCAGCCCATTTCCAGCACCTTGATCGAAAAAATTCAGGCGGCCAACACCTTCAATCAGGGATTTATGACTACCGAATACCTCGCCGCCTCTTACCTTGATCTTGCTTGGCATGAATCACCCCAAGAGGAAACGGCCGACGTCGATACGCTGGAACAACGGACCCTCGACCGAATTGGGTTGATTGGTGCGGTATCACCCCGGTACAAGTCCACCTATTTCCAGCATATTTTTGCCGGGGATCACTATTCGGCGGGTTACTACTCCTACATTTGGGCGGAGGTTTTGGACGCCGATGGTTTTGAAGCATTCAAAGATAACGGCATTTTCGACCAAGCCACTGCCGAAGCCTTCCAAACGAATATTCTCGAGCGTGGTGGGTCTGAAGACCCAATGAAACTGTACCGAGCTTTTCGAGGCCGAGACCCCGACGTGCAAGCGCTACTGCAAAATCGAGGTTTGGCCTAAAAAGCCCTGTTGGCGTGTACGATTGTGCTTTTGAGGCAGAGCGGTAGGGTAAAGCGGATGGGACTGTCGCAAGGCAGCGCAGTCCCAGTGGAGGCGCCGGCTCAGGCGATGCATCCAAGGTTAAAGGCCCAACACCGCGCGACGCGCTAAGGCAGGGAGCTTCACTGTCTTAGCCGAAAAATCTAAATCGGGAAGCAATCGGGATTCGCTTTATCGGTCATGCCGCGCGGCTGCTACATGCCTACAGGTCCGATTGATAAACACATCTGGTTTCACCAGATCCGGCCCCAATTGCATCCCTGTAATCAAGGCGTCATTCACCGACAAAGATTGTATTCGAACCATCAAAATTGGTGCAGATGCACACTTTTGGACACGGCGGAGCGACCGGGATCGATTTTTATAGACAGGCTGACCCCAGATTCGGCCCCAGAAAGCAAGCTTTTACCCTGATTGCTCGCTTTTTATAAATTCTGGCATAGCCTTTGCTTTTTACCCGGCGAGTCAAGTGGTTGTTCGATTTCTGCTTAACTCAACGCCCCTCGACGCAAGCCGTCGGGCCAAAACCAATCCAACACTATCAAAAGGACTTGATATGAAAAACACTGCAAAAAAAACGCTTCTAACGATCGCTCTAGTGACCTTCGCGGGCACCTCTATCGCCGATGACACAGCCACTGAATACAAAGCCAAGGTTACCGACGACGGTAAGTTCTGCGCCAAAGTCAAAGTTCGTGACTACACTGGTAACAGAACCGCAATGAAATGCCGAACACTTGCCCAATGGAAAGCAAAAGGTTACTCCATCAAACTTCCGGAGGCGTCAAAGCCCACAGATGCCTCAGAGCAGACAAACCAGCAAGACGCTTGATTGTTAACGGGCAGGCAGCTCGCGCTGCCTGCCCGTGATGCGATACGAATTTGCCGCGCAGCGCGCTCCAGCATTGCCCTCACCGTCCCGGTGATGCATGCCCCGACAAACACCCACAACCGCACTCACGCGCAGCTAAATTCAGGTTCTACGCCCAAGGTGGGCAGCAACCGAGCCGCGTTCAATCACTTGCTAAGCAACGAGTAAACATACAGCACTATCGCTGATTATCGTCGTCCAGCAAAGACGCTATACAAAGAAAAATCCCTTCCGTATACTCGCCTTGTCGCGTTTGGCGACAATTCTCAGGGCGGGGTGAAAGTCCCCACCGGCGGTAATCGCATAGCGTAGCCCGCGGGCGCTCTTGGCCATCAAGAGGACAGCAGACTCGGTGAGATTCCGAGGCCGACAGTTAAAGTCTGGTTATGAGAATGAGATCGGCATCGGCCCTTTTGGCGTGATGTTCGTTACCCTCGTTTGCCCTGTTGTAGAACCCGTAACCTAAGGCGAACAACAGATGACTACTTTTCGAACCAACTTCAAAGAAACCGCAAGCAAAACAACGATTGCATTTATTCAGTCGTGCTGGCACCGAGAGATCGTCGACGAACTCCGAGATGCCTTTTTAGCTGAGCATGCAAGGCTAGATACGCGGCGCGTTGAACTGATAGAGGTGCCTGGCGCTTTTGAAATTCCCTTGCGAGCCAAACTAGAGGCCCAATCCGGCAATTACGCTGCCATCGTTGCCGCTGGCCTAGTGGTTGATGGCGGCATCTATCGACACGAATTTGTAGCCACTGCAGTTATTAACGGTTTGATGAGCACTCAGCTTGAAACGGGTATTCCTGTGTTTTCCGCTGTTTTGACCCCACAAGATTTCTTGAGCGAAGGCCAGCCAGAATTTTTTAAGGCACACTTCGTGACCAAAGGCATCGAGGCCGCCGAAGCTTGCATTGGCACCATTGGCGCCCTAACCACCGCTTGATTCTTGATGGGTAAAGCCATTCGTATCAATGTCGTTGGCAGTAGCGGCAGCGGTAAAACGACCGTGGCCCGCCAGCTATCTCAAGCACTTGACCTGCCGCATATAGAACTCGACGCACTTTTTTGGATGGCAGATTGGACGCCTCGTTCAGAAGTCGAATTCTTGGCAGACATCACATCGGCGCTACGGGCGCCTGGATGGGTCTTGGACGGCAATTATTCCAGAACAACCCCGCTCAAGTGGGCTCATGTGGATACGGTTATCTGGCTAGATCTTCCGTTCTGGCAAATTCTCTGGCAGAGCCTAGCCCGCACCTTAAAGCGATCGTTAACGGGTAAGCAACTTTGGGGGGGGAACCAAGAAACCATCAAACGGGCCTTCTTCTCGAAAGACTCGATTTTACTGTGGTCGGCCACAAATTTGCGACGAGTGAGAAGCCAGTACCAGGCAGCCATGTCGGACCCCAAATGGGACCGTATTTGTTTTGTACGTATTACTTCTCACAGCGAACTTAAGGCGCTACTCGCAGACCCTACGAAACTGCTTGAAATGCCCATCAAGCATCAACAAGGCTTAAGTCCGAGCTGAAACTTTTCGCAGCATAAAAACCTGAGCCCCTAAGCTCTAACAGCTATGCATCTGCGCCACAAAGCCTCCCCGAGTCAGCATTTACCATCGCCGAAAACGACTGTTTTGAGCTTTCACTGCTGTTAAGGGCCGAATACCTAAACTAAGCCGCAATCCAGAGCCCCTTCCTTAGGCGAGGACAGGATCTGCCGTATCTCAGCGCTCTTATTTAAAATCCGCCGGGGAATGGCGTTCGGGTACCCGCTCTTCTTCAGGGCCCCAGGCGCGATTCACCCGACGACCTCTTGAAACGGCTGGACGGGCCTCGATTGCGGTCGCCCAACGAACAACGTTTTGATAGGACGATACCTGTAAAAATTCCGCTGCATCATAAATATTGTGCAACACCAAAGCGCCGTACCAAGCGTAGTTTGCCATATCGGCGATAGTGTATTCATCGCCACACAAAAAGGTGCGTTCGGCTAGGGTTTTATCCAGCACATCTAACTGACGCTTTACTTCCATCGCAAATCGGTCAATCGGGTATTGCCACTTTTCCGGAGCATAAGCATAAAAATGCCCAAACCCGCCGCCTAAATAAGGTGCACTCCCCATCTGCCACATCAACCAGGAGTAACACTCTGCGCGAACGCTCGGGTCTTTGGGCACAAATGCATCAAACTTTTCTGCTAAGTAGAGCAAGATCGCCGCAGACTCGAACACCCGGGTGCCAGGGTCTGTACTGCGATCAAGCAATGCCGGTATTTTGGAGTTTGGGTTAATTTCGACAAACCCACTGCCGAACTGATCGCCGTCACCAATATTGATCAAATAAGCGTCGTACTCTGCTGGCCGCCCGATCTCGAGCAGCTCCTCCAACATCACCGTGACTTTAACGCCATTGGGCGTTGCTAGTGAATGCAGCTGCAGATCGTGTTCGCCTTGGGGCAAAACTTTGTCATGAGTTGCACCTGAAACTGGGCGGTTGATGTTGGCAAAGCGCCCACCGTTGTTTTTATCCCAAGTCCATACCTTCGGGGGTACATAAGTCGATTCAGTCATGCTTGCTCTCACTTCTGCGATCAAAATGTCAGAGCCCGAGCATATCAGGCTTGACACAAGATGCCACCGAGATTCGAGCAAGCGGTGCTCTTCAAAGCCGCCAGAAAGCTTCGGCAATTCCCGCTTTTTAAGCTTTTGCCCGTCTTACAGCTTTTATTCCTTCAACAGCTTTTGTAGCTCTTGCGTCTTTTACAGCGCTGGCGGCTTTGGCAGACTTTGCAGCTTTTTCTATTACTACCGATTTTGCAGGTTTTGTGCTCAGTTGCTCAGGGAGCGCTTCTAACGCGATCGACTGATTTACCGGGCATTCTCTCTGGCAATGTGTACGCCCTACCGTTGCTGGCAACTGCAGCTTTTACAGCGCTTGCAGCCATTACAGCGTTTGCAGCCGTTACAGCGCCTATAGCTTTTGTGGGTTTTGTGGGTTTTGTAGCTTTTGCGGCTCTTGCGGCTTTTACAGCGCTGACGACTTTGGCAAACTTTGCGGCTTTTTACATTACTGCCGATTGTAGGTTATGGGCTCAGTTGCTTAGGGGGCGCTTCTAACGCGAGGAACTGATTTACCCGGCATTTTCTCTGGCAATGCGTACGCTCTACCGTTGCAGGCAACCATGAAGCCTTGCAAGCCAGCGCAGCAGAAAGTCTTAGCGGTTCGGGCAAAGCGTATTTGCGGCCGGACCTAATCTGAAGTGGTCCGCCACTTTTTGCGACAATACGACAAACCGCTTAGCGATTTGCTTCGACGGCGGCCTGTAACAAAATACCCGATCGATTGCCGCTTCGGCAGTAGGCAAACATCGCGCCGTCTTCTTCGCGGAGCACCGTTTGCATCGCCAGCACATTGTCCTCCGTTAACCCTCTCGGTGACACCGGAATATAGTAATAAGCTAGGCCAAGCGCACCTGCGGCGGCAGCCATGTCCTCGTTGCTCGGCTGATCGGCTGCTTCTCCATCTGGCCGATTGTTAATTATGACCTCAATGCCGCGATCTTTTAGCGTGGCTAGATCAGCGATCTGGATTTGACCACCGACGCTAAGGCGTCCTGATTCATCACTCATGGCATGCGTTCCCAAGATTAGTTGGTTTTGCGAGACACTTTTGTCCCACCAGACTCCTGACCCTGCTGCAATCAACAGTACAAGACACGCGGCTATTTTCCACATTTTATCGACGCTCACCAGAGTGTTTGGCTCAAAATCCAAGCCGATATCGCGACCAAAAACACCGCGAAGACTTGTTCGGCTTGCCGTTGAACAATGCGCTTACCCAGCCTCTGGCCTGCAAAACTACCCACCATACCGATAGCCACAAACACCACAATCAGCAACCAATCCACCGAACGTTGCATAGCGTCCAGTAACTCAAGGTATTTTACAAAACCTGCGGCAGATTTGACCGCGATGATGACTAGACTCGTGGCCGCTGCAGCAGTCATCGAAAGACCACCGAGGATGACCAGAGCCGGGACGATGATAAACCCACCACCTACTCCCACAAATCCCGTCAGCACTCCGATGACAATGCCCTCGGTAACAATGACCCAAATGCTTTGTTTATCATTAACCGGCTTAAAACTCGGTGGCTTGAACATAAAAGCGGCTGACATCAGCATAACGCCGGAAAACACCATTAGCTGTACTGCACCCGTCGCAAATGCTGAGAGCGCTGCCCCTAGATAAGTCCCTAATACACCTGGAATGCCAAACCAAATTGCCGAACGCCAATTAATCGAGCGGTCTTTCAAGTTCAAAAGACTGGTCAGCAGCGCGATCAAGCCAACAATTGCCAACGAACTAGCAATGGCAACTTTTTCGTCTTGGCCCAGCAAGTACACTAAGATCGGCACGGTTAAAATAGAGCCGCCTGAGCCTAAAAGGCCCATCGTTAAACCCACCAGTAACGCCGAAGCTGAGAGCAGCAACAATTGCATCAAGGGCGTACTCGTATAGGCAGCTTTAAAAACCGTTGATCCGCCACTTCGGGTGCAGGCATCTGACCGGCCGCTAAATTGAGCTGAATAGATGGATAGAGCAGTTTGGGCGTATCTAGCTTGGCATCCCGTGCCTTGCGAAAGGCGGTAAAAGCTGCCAAGTCTCGATCCTGCAATTGCACGTTCTGACGCTGAGCCTTGACGGTACTTGCGGCAGTCGGCGTCGACCGATTTTCTGAGGGATAGTCGTGGCAAAGATAGAGCACCGTATCATCTGGCAGCGCCAAAAGGCGTTGGATTGAACGATACAGTTCGGCGGCATCGCCACCGGGAAAATCCGCCCTCGCCGTGCCATAGTCAGGCATAAACAAGGTGTCCCCTACAAAAACCGCTTGGTCTACCTGATAAGCAACACAGGCAGGTGTATGCCCCGGGGTTGCGAGTACGGTCAGTGTCAACGATCCCAGAGTAAGGGTTTCCCCTGGCATAAATAACTGGTCAAAGGCTGATCCAACATCTGGATGGGCGGATCCCAAGTTAAAGACACCTCGAAACAGTTCACTGACCTGTTCAACACCAGCCCCTATGCCTACCTTTGCACCTGTTTGACGACGAACATAATCCGCGGCCGAAATGTGGTCGGCATGAATATGCGTTTCAAGCACCCAAAGTACCTGCAAACCTGCCGCTTCGATGCTCGCCAGCATGTCATCGACAAAAGTGGTATGGACCCAACCGGCAGACAATTCAAAGTCTAGGACCGGATCAATCAACGCGCACACCCTGGCATCTGGATCTGCCAATACAT
>Ga0233450_10006029_pt1 | contig 10356 bp, 9 predicted proteins | sample 011ome_30_FD_189956 | JGI IMG/M metagenome (GOLD analysis project Ga0233450, IMG submission 189956) | Coastal salt marsh microbial communities from the Groves Creek Marsh, Skidaway Island, Georgia - 011501CT (spades assembly) | ecosystem: Environmental > Aquatic > Marine > Intertidal zone > Salt... | reverse complement strand
TTACCGATTGAATGGAAAATTGAAGAACAATATAAAAAGAATAAAAAAAATAAAAATGAAGTTCCAATAGTAGAATTTAGAAAAGAGTGTAGATCGTTTGCTGAAAAATGGATTGAGATACATAAAACTCAATTTAAAAGATTAGGTGTAGTTGGAGATTGGGATAACTATTATTCAACAATGAGCTTTAATGCAGAGGCACAAATCGTCAGAGAACTTGGAAAGTTTTTAAAAGAGGGAAGTTTATACAAAGGTTTTAAGCCAGTTCTGTGGTCAACTGTTGAAAAAACTGCACTTGCAGATGCTGAAGTTGAGTATCAGGATCACAAGTCTGATACAATTTATGCGGCATTTGCTGTTAAATCTTCAAATCTAAAAGAGCTTATAGGTAATGATATAATTATTTGGACAACAACACCGTGGACTATCCCAGCCAATAAAGCTTTAGCTTATAACGAAAGTTTAGATTATTTATTGATTGAAATTGAAGAGGGTAATTTTAAAGATAAGAAAATTATAATTGCCAAAGCACTACTAGATAGTGTTTTAAAAGATTGTAATATTTCTAAACATAAAAAAATAAAAGAATTTAAAGGTAAAGAATTTAAAAATACTGTTTGTTTTCATCCTTTTATTAATCTTGGTTATGATTTTGATATCCCAATGTTGGAAGCAAGATTTGTGACAACCGAACAAGGAACAGGCATTGTTCATTGTGCACCTAGTCACGGACCTGATGATTTCAATCTTTGTTTAAATAACGGTATTAAAGCAATAGAGACAGTTGATGGAGACGGAAAATATACTAAAAATGTTCCATTATTCGAAGGTCTTCACATTTTTAAATCTAATACAATCGTTATTGAAAAACTAAAAGATCAAAAAAAACTTCTAGCTAATGGTGAGCTAGTACATTCTTATCCACACTCATGGAGGTCTAAAGCGCCATTAGTTCATAGAGCAACACCTCAATGGTTCATTTCAATGGATAGTCATCAGTTACGTAATAAAGCTCTTAAAGCTATTGATGAGACAAAATTTTATCCTTCAAAAGGAAAAGAAAGATTAAAAGCAATGATTGAAACAAGACCAGATTGGTGTGTTTCAAGACAAAGAGTTTGGGGAGTTCCACTTCCTATTTTTATAAATAAAAAAACTAAAGAAATATTAATTGATGATGAAGTTAATGAGAATATTGCAAAAATTTATGAAAAAGAAGGATCTGATTGTTGGTTTTCAGATGACCCTCAAAGGTTTTTAGGAGTTAAATATAAATCAGAGGATTATGAAAAAATGAGTGATATTGTAGAAGTTTGGTTTGATAGTGGATCTACACACTCTTTTGTTTTGGAGAAAAGAGAGGATTTAAAGTGGCCAGCTTCAATGTATCTGGAAGGCTCAGATCAACACAGAGGTTGGTTTCACTCTTCACTGTTAGAATCTTGTGGAACAAGAGGAAGAGCGCCATTTGAATCTATTTTATCTCATGGTTTTGTTGTTGATGGTAAAGGCTTAAAAATGTCAAAGTCTGTTGGAAATGTTATTGCGCCAGAGGATATTTTAAAAAAATATGGTGCAGATATTTTAAGAATTTGGGTTTGTTCATCTAACTATGCCGAAGATTTAAGAATTGATTATTCAATTTTAGATCAACATGCAGACTCTTACAGAAAAATTAGAAATACTTTTAGGTATTTGTTAGGAAATCTTAATGACAAATATAATGAAATAGATTTTCAGAAACTTGAAATTGAACAATTGCCAGAGTTAGAGAAATTTATGTTAAATAAAATATATGAGTTGGATGTAAAATTTAAAAGTTATTTTAAAGAGTATGATTTTCATAATTTATATAAAGAACTTTTAAATTTTTGCACAGTAGATTTATCAGCATTTTATTTTGATATAAGAAAAGATACACTTTATTGTGATCCTATTGACTCTAAAAAAAGACAAGATTGTACTATATTGCTTAATATAATTTTACAGTCACTTTTAAGATGGTTTGCTCCAATACTTTCTTTTACTACTGAAGAGATACATAGATTATTAAATTCAGAAAATAAAAGTATTCACTTACAAAAGTTCTCAGAATATCCAGATAAATTTTATGACCTTCAATTAAAAAATAAATGGGATGAGCTAATTAAAATTAGAAATCTATGCAATATTAGCATTGAAGAAAAACGTGCCAATAAAATAATCGGCTCTAGTCTAGAGGCAAATTTAGAAATTAAATTAAACAACAAACTTTTTGAATTATCAAAAAATATAGATTTTTCAGAATTATGTATAACTTCTGGTGCAAAAGTTATTAAAGACGATGCTCAAGAAATACAAATTATTTCAAGTAAAGCCTCTGGTAAAAAGTGCCCCATATGTTGGAAAATAAGTTTGGAAGAATGTTCTAGGCACCCAATGAATTAAAATATGTCACATATTAAAAAAAAATATGTAATTATTATTGTTATATCTTTAGCAGTTTTTTTACTTGATAGGCTTACTAAATCTTTAGTGTTAGATTTTTTTGAAAATATCACAACAAAACAAATATATATAAATCATTTTATAAATTTACTACTAATATGGAATGATGGGATTGCATTCGGGTTACTAAATTTTTCAGACCAAAAAATTTATAATTTAATTACTATAATAATATTTTTTGTATCTATAGTAGTTTTGATTATTGCGCTAAAAAGTAAAAATTATGATGCATATTTTTTTTCTATGATATTCGGGGGTGCTATAGGAAACTTATTTGATAGAGTGAAATACAATGCAGTTCCAGACTTTATAGACTTACATATAAATAACTATCACTGGTTTATTTTTAATGTTGCTGATATATTCATTTCGTTAGGTGTAATTTGTCTTATTTTTGACGAAATATTCCTTAAAAAAAAGTTACAAAAAAAAAATGAAAACTAAAATTATCCTAATAATTCTTATTGTTGCTTTTACATCATGCCAATCTGTTAAAGATGGTTTGTCAGGTAGAAAATCTGAAAATAGTGATGAATTTTTAGTTCAAAAAAAAAATCCACTAGTTTTACCTCCAGATTACTTGAAACTACCAAAACCAGATGACAGTGTTGAAGATAAAAATCAATTAGAGATAATAGAAGAAGAAACAGATATTCAAAATATTCTTAATGTAAAACAAGTAGAGCAAAGTCAAAAAACAAAAAACTTTGGTAATGCTGAAGAATTTGTTCTTGAAAATATTAAATAATACTTAATGTTCTCCAAAAAGATAAATTTTACCAATTTTAAAAAAAAAAATAAATTTGAAAATTTAAGAAAAATTTATCAAAAAATAAATAAAACAATTACTGAAAAATCTGATCCACTTTTTAATAGTTTAACTGATAAATACAAAAACTCATTTAAAGCCGAACAAGTAAAAAAATTTAAAAAATATAATTTTTATAACTTAATAGGAATGGGAGGGTCTTCCTTAGGTGCAAAAGGAATATATTCTTTTTTAAACCATAAAATAAAAAAAAAATTTAATTTTATAGATAATTTAGAGATTAATAAGATTGATATTCCAAAAAAATCCTTAAATATAATAATTTCAAAGTCAGGAAACACACTAGAAACTGTTGCCAACTTCAATTCACTTGGAAATAGAATTGACTCTATATTCTTAACTGAGAATAAAAAAAGCTACCTGACTAAAATTGCTAACAAACTAAAAAGTGAAATTATTGAACATAATGATTTCATCGGAGGAAGATATTCAGTTTTATCTGAAACTGGAATGCTACCTTCACTTTTAATGGGACTGAATATTCAAAAATTTAAACAACTAAATAATTTAATTAAAAAAAAAAATTTTGTTAATAATCTGGTTCAAAATGTAGGAAATATTTTATCTTTTTACAAAAATAATAAAAGTAACTCAATAATATTAAATTATGATGAGAAATCTAATGATCTATTTTTATGGTATCAGCAGCTAGTAGCCGAAAGCCTTGGAAAAAAATCCAAAGGAATTTTGCCAATTATCTCAAGTATGCCAAGAGACAATCATAGTTTGATGCAATTATATTTAGACGGAAAAAGAAATAACTATTTCACTTTTTTTTTGGTAGATGAACGTTCATCAAACAAGATCAATGACAAATATCTTTTAAATGATTTCTTGTTTTTAAAGAGAAAAAAATCTTTTAATATTCTTAAAGCTCAATTTCAAGCAACTCAAAACATTTTTAAAAAAAGAAATATCCCTTTTAGATCTTTTATCATCAAAAAAAGAGATGAAACAGTTCTAGGAGAATTATTTGTTTTTTTTATTTTAGAGACAATAATGCTTGGGCGAGCGCTTAAAGTAAACCCATTTGATCAACCACATGTTGAATTAATTAAAACAGAAACTCTAAAAATATTAAAATCTAATTCCCAAAAATGATTTTTGATAATCCGTAGTTTCTAACTTCCGCTATATTTAGTTTGGTTGTAAAATTATCATTAATTTTTTTATTTCTGTGGATGATTATAATCCCATTTTTATTTAAAATTTTATTTTCAAATATTATGTTTAATATTTTATTAATATCTTTTTCCTTAAATGGTGGATCAAGAAAAATAATATTTACATATTTTTTAAAGTGCTTATCCAAGTCGAAACAACTACCACTTAGAATTGTGCATTTATCCTCACATTTAAGATTTCGAATATTTTTTTGAAGTACCTCTAGGGCTTTTTGATAATTCTCATTAAAATATACATGTTTGGCACCCCTTGAAATACACTCAAGACCAAATGAACCAGATCCGGAAAAAAGATCCAATATAATTGAATCTCTCAAGTCAATGTTAATATTTTTTGAATGACTTAAGATATTAAAAATAGATTCTTTGACTATATCTTTTAATGGCCTAGTCAATTTATCCTTAGGGAGTTCTAGTTTTTTTCCTTTAAGGTAGCCTGAAATAATTCGCATTATTTGATTACTTTGTGACCAATATCTTTTCTATAAAAACCATTTTTCCAATTAAGTTTTCTAATTAAATTAATTGCCTGTTCTCTTGCAGTTTTAAAATTTTCTGAGATGGCAACAAAATTTAAAACTCTTCCTCCATTAGAAAAAATATTATCATTTATATATTTTGTACCAGCATGAAAAATTAATTGGTTAGAATTAAGTTCTTTAATCAAATTTTCTAAACCAGCTATCTTTATTTTATTTTGAAAACTATCAGGATATCCATTTGAACAAACAACAATACAAATGCTCTTATTTTCCGACCATTTAAATTTAATTGTATCTAGATTTCCACTTATGCAAGACTGAATAATTTCAAAAAAATCATTTTTTAGTTTTGGAAGAATTGTTTGACACTCTGGATCACCCATTCGAACATTATATTCAATAAGATAAGGTTCATTATCTTTGATCATCAAACCAGCGTATAAAAAACCTTTATAATTAGTTCCATGGGCCTTTAAACCCATCAAGGTTGGTTCAATTATTTTTTTAATTATTTTTTGGTCTAAATCTTTATTTAACAATCCTGATGGAGAATAGGCGCCCATTCCACCAGTATTTTTTCCTTTATCTCCCTCATCTACACGCTTATGGTCTTGTGCAGTTTGAAATTTTTTAAAAGTTTTACCATCTGAAATTATAAAGTAGCTCATCTCTTCACCGTCAATAAACTCCTCAATTAAAATTTGTTTTGCTATGCCAAATTTTCCATTAAAAATTTCATTAATGGAAAAAATTGCTGACGATAGATTTTCAGCAATATAAACACCCTTTCCAGATGCTAATCCATCAGCTTTGATAACAATTGGAAATTTTGAATTTGATACATATTTTATTGCATCATCGATTTTACTAAAAACACCAAATTTTGCTGTAGGAATTTTGTATTCTTCACAAAGTTTTTTTGTAAATATTTTTGATCCTTCAAGTTGTGATGCAATTTTATTTGGTCCAAAAACTTTAATTTTAAATTTTTCTAAATAATCTACCAACCCATTGACTAAAGGTTTTTCTGGTCCCACAATTACATAATCTATTTTTTTTTCTAATATGAAATTTTTTAATAATTCAAAATTATCAATATCAATTTCAATATTTTCACTTAAATCTCTTGTTCCAGCGTTGCCTGGAAAACAATAAATTTTTTTAACTTGTGGGGACAGTCCCAGTTTGTAGCATAATGCATGCTCTCTTCCACCACTTCCAATTATTCCTATTTTCATATAAAAGTATCTATAAACTAAAAATGTATAAAAAATTAGCTAAAATAAAATATTTACCAAACAACTTTGAAATAATTGAAAATGGTGATCATGTAATTTGTGCAGTTTCTGGTAAGAAAATAGATCTAGATAAACTTAATTATTGGAATGTTGAACTTCAGGAGCCATATTTTTCGTACATTGAAGCTCATAAAAAAAAAGAAAAAATAAATTAAATTATTTCCATCGATTATGTGTCCAAATCCATTGCTCAGGATTTTTTAAAATCATTGTCTCTAATAGGCTATTTAACTTTAATGTAATGTGATCAATTTCATCTTTTTTTGAAAATAAAATAGGTTGATAAAATTCAATTTTGAAATCATCATTATCAAGTCTTTCAATATATACTGGTACTATTTTTGCATTAAATTTTTTTGCAAACTGCGCAGGAATAGTCGTAGTTGAAGCCTTTTCCCCAAAGAAATTAGATTTCACACCTTCAGAAACTCTCTGATCTATCATAAGAGCAATAGAGTCTTTTCTTTTAAAATGTTTTAGTAATTCTTTAGTGCCGGCAATACCTTTTTTAACTTGATTTTTGCAAAGATATTTTTTTCTTATTTTTTCCATTATAGGATTTAAAAAAGGATTATTTAAAGGTCTATAAACTGCTGCTAAATTGATGCCTGATTTTTCTATTAACATCGCCATTAATTCAAAGTTATTGAAATGACCTGATATAAATATTACAGGCTCATTCTCTTTTTTAATTTTTTCTAATAACTCACTATTAATTATAGTGATTCTTTTTTTAAAACTTTGTGTTAATCTAAAATTTTTCAAAAAAGCATAATCTGAAAGTATCTTTCCATAATTAGTCCACATTTTCTTTACTAATTTTTTTTTTTCTTTGATTGTTAATTCTGGTAGTGCTCTATTTATATTAGAATTAATTACGCTTTTTGATCTAAATATTGGGCCCACTAGTCTACCCAACCATCCTGACAAAATAGAAGAATATTTAAAACCAATAATTCTAAATATAGTTAATAAAAAAATTATAATTATAAATTGAAAAAAATGTAGTAGCTTAGCCATATAATTTTAATTTTATATAATTCATAAACTTCATTTGGTTTAAAATTTTAACTTTTATATATAAGCACTTTATATCTTTTTTGTTATGTGAATTTAATTTTATATAATCTTTTTCTGTTGTTATAATTTCTGCCTTTAGATTAACTGCTATTTTTTTAATCTCTTTAATATCATCATTGGTATATTTGTAATGATCAGGAAATTTTAGTTCTTTTATAATTTTTATTTTATTTTTTAATAAAAGAGCTTTAAAATTTTCTGGATTTCCAATGCCAGAAAATATCAAATAATTTTTTTTTTTATTAAATTCATTAAGGTTAATTGGATGGTATTTTGTTTTAAAAATATTAATTTTAGGATTAATCTTTTTTATTGAGTTAATAACCAAATTATTTTTTTTTGAATAAAAAGTATCTTGTAAAAAAACCCCGTCATATTTTATAAGACTTTCTTTATGCTCTCTTAGAGGACCTGATGGAATAATTCTGCCATTACCAATCCAGTTATTAGAGTTAAAGCAGACAAATTTTAAATCATAATCAATTTCACTATCTTGAAGCCCATCATCAAATATAAGAATTTTTATTTTTTTATTTATAGCTTTTTTTACTATTTTTAATCGTGATTTATCTAAAATCAAATTTGAAACATTATCTAAAATTATGTTTTCGTCCCAATGTCCTGGATAATATTTTTTACCAATAGCAATTTTCTTATTTAATTTTTTAATTAGATTATATGTTGCGATTGTTGTGGGTGTTTTACCTGTTCCACCTATATAAATATTACCAATACAAATGGTTTTAATTTTATCACTTTTCTTTTTAAGCTTCATTTCCCTTAAAAAGTTATTTAGTCTGACTAGAAAGCTAAAAGGGAATAAAATATTTGAAAATAAATTTGGTTTTTTTAGATCCCAAAATACTGGTTTTTTAAAATTCATTAATTAAGATAATAATTTAATTCTTTTTCAGTATTTTTTAAAATTTTTGACCCAATGACATCTATTTTATTTTTAAGTTTGTTTTTCAAGGGTAATTTTTTTGATAGGAAAAAATCTAATTTATTTGTCAATTCACCCAAATCCTTTGTTAAATATCCAATCTGATTTTTTTTCAAAAATGAGTAAATTTCTTTAAAATTTTGGATATATTTTCCGTACATAATGTTACAGCCATATATTGCAGCCTCAAGAGGATTTTGACCACCGTGATTAATAAATGATCCACCTAAAAATACATTTCTACAATTTGCATAAAATGATTTAGTCTGCCCATAAACATTAACAAGATAAATATCGGTATTTATATTTATTTTTTTTTGGGGCTCATGAACATGAATTTTTAGCCCAATTCTCTCTAAATTTTTTTTAATAGAATCAACTCTTTCAATATGCCTTGGAATTATTATTGTTAAAAGGTTCTTGTATTTTTTTTTTAATTTTTTATGAATTATTCCACACATATGTTCTTCATTATAGTGAGTACTAGATGCACACCAAACTTTTTTTGTTTTAGTAAAAATTTTTAAATTATTTTTAATATTTGAAATTTTGTGTTTGGACTTTGTAAATTTAATATTTCCTAAAAATTTCACTTTTTTTGCCCCAAGTTTTTTTAAATAATTTACTGTTTCTTTGCTTGAAGATAGACATAAGTCAATTTTACTAAACATTTCTTTTGCAAAACTTTTAAAAAACAACCATTTTTTAAAAGACTTTTTTGTAAGTCGACTATTTAAAAGTACGATAGGTATTTTTCTTTTTTTAAGTTCAAAAATCATATTTGGCCAGATTTCAGAGTCTATAAAGCAGGCAGTAGAGGGTTGCCAGTAATTCAAAAATTGTTTAACAAATAAATTTAAATCCAATGGAAAAAATTGATGAATAATTTTTTTGTTTTCTATTTCAGAAACAATTTTTGCAGAGCTTAATGTATTTGATGTTATTAAAATTGTTTTTATATCATTTTTTTTTTCATAAATTTCTATAAGAGGGATTACACTTTTTATTTCACCAACACTTGCACCATGAAACCAAACAAGTTTTCCTTCATTTCTTTTTTTGCCAAAGAAACAAATTTTTTCTTTCGATCTATTTAAAATTTCTTTTTTTTTAAATACTCTCCATACTAAAATTAAAGGTAAAAATATAACAATAACGATTGTCAATATTCTATAAACAATTATCATTAATCCTTTTTAATCTGCTTTTCATAGAAATCTTTATATGTTTTTGATGATATGATTAATTCATCATGGTTTCCTTCGCCAATAACTTGACCCCTATCTATGACATAAATTTTATCTGCATTTACAATTGTTGAAAGTCTATGAGCTATGACAATTGTAGTACGACCTTTTGTTAAATGAGCAATTGCTTTTTGTATTTTACTTTCAGTTTCAGCGTCTAATGAAGAAGTGGCTTCATCTAGCAATATAATTGGGCTTTTTTTAATTAGAGCTCTTGCAATTGATATTCTTTGTTTTTCTCCACCAGATAATCTGACACCATTTTCTCCAATAATAGTCTCATATTTTTCTGGAAGACTATTAATAAATTCATCACAAAAAGAAAATTTTGCCGCCTCTTTAATTTCATCTTTATTTGCATTCCTTTTAGCATAAGAAATATTATTCCATATTGTGTCGTCGAATAATGTTGTTTCCTGACTAACCATTGAAATATTTTTTCTTAAAGATGATAGTGTTATTTCATAAATTGATTGACCATCAATTTTAATATCACCCTGACTAACATTATAAAGTCTTGGAATTAAATTTAATATTGTAGATTTACCAGCACCACTATGACCAACTAAAGCAGTCATTTTTTTACCAGGTATATTTAGATCAATAGATTTTAAAATTTTTTGATTATTTTTTGGATAATTAAAAGATACTTTATTAAAAAAAACACTACCTTCATTAAATAATAACTCTTTCGCGTTTTTTATTTCTCTAATCTCTGGTATTTCGTCAATTATAGGAAGTACTCTTTTAGCACCTGATATGCCTTGCTGAATTGAAACATTAAGAGTAGCAAGCGATCTAACAGG
>Ga0233450_10006019_pt1 | contig 10367 bp, 9 predicted proteins | sample 011ome_30_FD_189956 | JGI IMG/M metagenome (GOLD analysis project Ga0233450, IMG submission 189956) | Coastal salt marsh microbial communities from the Groves Creek Marsh, Skidaway Island, Georgia - 011501CT (spades assembly) | ecosystem: Environmental > Aquatic > Marine > Intertidal zone > Salt... | reverse complement strand
ACCTGTAAGAGTTGCTAAATCAACCATAAATCTTGGCTTGAATTTTTTTTCTGTGAAGGTAAGTGCATCAGCTAAAACCAATCTACCTTCTGCATCTGTATTTAATATTTCAATTGTTTTACCACTATAAGACTTAACAATATCACCAGGTCTTTGAGCATTTCCACCTGGCATATTTTCTACAAGACCTACAACTCCAACTGCATTAATCTTTGCTTTTCTTAAAGCTAAGTTTTTCATTAAGCCAACTACTGTGGCTGAACCTGCCATATCATAAGTCATGTCTTCCATAAATTTTGCTGGTTTAAGTGAAATACCACCTGTATCAAAGCAAACACCTTTTCCAACAAATGCTAAAGGTTTAGAATTATTGTTTGTTCCTTTCCATTCTATGGTGACGAGATACGATCCTCTAATACTTCCTTGGCCAACTCCAAGTAAAGCATTCATTCCAAGCTTTTTCAATTTTTTTTCATCATAGATATTTATCTTTAATCCAAATTTTTTAAGAGAGTTTATTCTTTTTGCATATTCATCTGGATGTAAAACATTCCCCGGTTCAGAAACGAGATCTCTTGCAAAAAAAGTTCCCTCTTCTAAAGCTTTAAATCTTAATTGATCTTTTGAAGATATTTTATTTTTATTTCCAATAATATTTATTGAGATAGGTTTTTTATTTTTTTTTGATTTATAAATATTAAAATCATAAGATTTTAATTTTATTCCATGCAAAAAATATCCTAAAAAATTTTTAATTTTGCTGCTAATTGTATCTGAATTTACATAATAATCGTTTTTCTTATCATAATTTATATAACCATGAAATTTAGCTCCTAAATTCTCTATATCAGATGTTTTAATATTTTTCTTAATAGATGCTAAAAATATTGTTTTTTTGGAATTTACTTCAAAGACAAGAAAATCTTTTTTCAAATCACTGTTCTTCAATAAATCTGAAATGTATGAAAATTCAGAATTTGGAATATATTTTTTTAATCCACTAATATTGAATTTTTCATCAATAAAAAAGATAAGGTTTGATGAACCTTTTTTTGAACCACTGGTTTTGTAATTAATTTTAACAGTCATAAATTTTAAATACACTCTATTAGAGTTGAGTGCTATATATGAATAAAATTATTAATTTTCAATGAAAAAAATATTATTTAGAAAAATTCTTTTAGATTGCTGTGTTTTCTTTTTAATAGCACTCATTAGTACAAGTATCATTATTTGGGTATTTCAAGCAGTAAATTTTTTAGATATTATAATAGATGATGGCCGAAGTTATATGGTATATTTAAAGTATACCCTTTTAAGTTTTCCTAAAATTATTTCAAAAATTTTTCCTTTTGCTTTATTTTTTAGTTTTTCTTACGTTCTATCAAAATATGAGCTTAATAATGAATTAATGATATTTTGGAATTATGGAATAAGTAAAATCAACGTTGTAAATTTTTTTCTAATTTTCTCTATATTCTTAATGACTTTACAATTAATTTTAACTTCTTTTTTAGTTCCCAAATTTCAAAACTTATCAAGAAATTTAATGAAAAACTCTGACACAGATTATTTTGAAAATTTTTTAAAACCAAAAAGATTTATTGATACAATTAGTGGACTTACTTTTTTTATTGAAAAAAAAGATAAAAATGGATTATTAAAAAATATTTATATCAAGAAGGAAACGGGTGATAATAAATTTCAGACAACTTTTGCAAAATCAGGTATTTTTAAAACAAAAAACTCAGAGAGGGTTTTGGTGCTATATGATGGTCAAACATTAAGTGGTTCTAAAAATGATCTAAAGGTAATTAATTTTTCAGTTTCTGATTTCAGCTTAAATCAAGCTGAAACAGGAATAATTAAAGTTAACAAACTACAAGAAAATTCGACCAACAATCTGATCACATGCTTAAAAAAATTAAAAGATAATAAATATGATAAAAATATAAATAAACAATATGGTTTTCATAATTGTACTTTAGTTAACTATAAAAATATTTTTAAAGAATTATACAAAAGAATTTTAATTCCACTGTACATTCCAATTTTTATATTAATTGCTTTATTGGTAATACTTAAATCTAAAGAAAAAACAAATTATTCTAAATATAGAACACTAATTTTTTTATCAGGCTTATTGCTTATGATTTTTTCTGAGAGTACATTAAAAATTGTAGGAAATAATCTAATCTTAAATTTATTTTTAATATTATTACCTTTTCTTATTTTAGTAATTTTTTATTCAATTACATTTTATAACTTAAAACTTAAATTTCTAAAACTTTAAATATGAAACTCTATATAAAATTTCTTACCAGTGAGTTTTTGAAGTCTTTTTTTTATGTCTTCTTAATAATGTTAAGTCTTATTTTGGTACTAAATATTTTGAATGAAATAGAGTTTTTTCGAGACAAAGAAGTTAAAAATCTGTTGCCAATATATATGTCGGTATTAAATGCTCCTGATCTAATCTTTGAAATGTTTCCTTTCATTTTTCTTCTATCGACACAAATTTTTTTTATTAACCTGTTTAATAATAATCAAATTCATATTTTTAAATATTCTGGTTTGAAAAATTTAAAGATACTATCTGTAATTAGTGTGCTGACATTTTTAATTGGGCTTATAATAATAATTTTTTTTTATAATTTTTCTTCTACGCTAAAAGGATATTATCTTGAATTAAAAAGTAGATATTCTACAGACAATAAATATTTGGCTGTAGTTACAAAAAATGGTTTGTGGATGAAAGATATAGTTGACGAACAAATTTTGATTATCAATGCTTCAGAAATAGAAGATAATTTTATAGTTGATGTTTTTATATCAATATTTGATAAAAATTATCAATTAATTAAAAATTTAAAGAGTAAAAAAGTAAATATTAATAGTAAAAACTGGATATTAAAAGATGCTACAATTTATGAGGACTACGAGAGTAAAATTTATGACGAAATAATATTAAAATCAAATTTTGACAGTAGAATGGTTAGAAGTTTATATTCAAATTTGTCTTCTTTATCCATTTTTAAATTAATTGAATTAAAAAAAAACTATAAAAAATTAAATTACTCGACAACAGAAATTGATATTCAGATATACAAAATTTTTACATATCCTCTTTATATGGTTTTAATTACAATATTATCCGCAAGTATTATGTTTAATACAAAGAGATTTAAAAGCTCTACTTTTAAAATTACTTTAGGTTTATTTTTATCTGTTATTATTTACTACCTAAATAATTTTTTTAATGTTATGGGTAATACTGAAAAAATACCTATTTTATTTTCAATTTGGACTCCTTTAATACTGATAGCTTTTTCAAATTTAATAATGGCAAATAAAATCAATGAGAAATAATTTCAAAAAAAAAATTATTTTTATATTTTTGTTTTTTTTAATTTCAATTCACTCATATGGAAACGAACAATTCACATTTAATGTTACTGAAGTAGAAATTAAAGAAAATGGAAATAAGTTTATAGGCTTAAAAAAAGGAACGGCTACTTCAAATAATGGGACTATTATTCATGCAAATACTTTTGAATATGACAAGAATTTGAATATTTTAAATGCAAAAGGCGATGTTGAGATTATAGATACTCTAAAAGATTATATAATTTATGCTGATGATGTGACCTATTTTAAAAATGAGGAAAGAATTACTTCAAGATATAATTCAAGAGCAATTGACAATAAAGGTTCAGAAATTCATGCAAATACTTTTGAATATGACAAGAATTTGAATATTTTAAATGCAAAAGGCGATGTTGAGATTATAGATACTCTAAAAGATTATATAATTTATGCTGATGATGTGACCTATTTTAAAAATGAGGAAAGAATATCTACTATAGGAGATACTGAAGCAATTATAGAGTCTAAATATAATTTTAAATCTAAAAATGTTACTCTACTAAGAAATACTATGGAGCTAAGTTCGTTAGAACTTACAAATATTAAAGATGATAAATCTCAGTTTTATACTCTTTCAAAATTTAATTATCTTATTAATGAAGAAAAATTAAGAGGAGAAAACATTATAATAGTTACAAATTATAATTTACCAAAGAGTGATAAATTTTATTTTTCTAATGGACATTTTAATCTTAAAGATAACAGTTTTGAAGCCAAGAATACCGAGATTAAAATTCACAAGAATATTTTTGACAACATTGATAATGATCCAAGAATATACGGTGTCTCTTCTTCAGGAAATGATCAAAAAACAATTATCAATAAAGGTGTTTTTACAAGTTGTAAAATAACAGAAAAAAAAACACCCTGGTGTATTGAGTCTGATAAAATAACTCACGATAAAGAAAAAAAACAACTTTTATATGATAAGGCTACATTAAAAATTTATGATATACCTGTATTATATTTCCCAAAGTTCTTTCATCCAGATCCAACTGTTAAAAGGCAATCTGGATTTTTAAAACCTCAAATTAGCAATTCTGATAACTTAGGAGTATCTTTAAATACGCCATATTTCTATGCCATTTCTGAAAGTAAGGATTTTACATTTAAGCCAACTTTTTTTGATGATGATAAATTGTCATTATTAAATGAATATCGAATAAAAACAAAAAAATCATCTCTGGACTTAGATTTTGGAATAAGCCTTAACTATCAATCAAATTTAGAAAAAAAGAAAAAAAATTTTAATCATTTATTTGCTAATTTTAAACATGATTTAGGCTGGAAAAGTTTTATCTCAAGTACAATAGAATCCAAAATTGAAAAGGTAAATAATGACACTTATCTAAAGTTGTTTGATAGTATAATTCAAACACCATTAAAACCATTAAATAATAATAAACTTGAGAGCAACTTAATTTTTAGGGCATCAACAACTTCAAAAGATTTTGAAGGAGGTATAAATATATTTGAGGATTTAAATAAAAAAAATAGTGACCGTTATCAGTATGTTTTACCGTATTATAATTTTTACTCTGATTTTAATTTAAATAAAATTGATAGTGGCTTTTTTAACTTGTCATCAACTGGAAATAACAGCTTAATAAATACCAATAATCTTCAAACCAAAATAATAAATGATATAAATTTTAATTCTTTTGATTTTATCTCTAAAAATGGTTTTTCTAGTAAATATGGAGTGTACTTAAAAAACATTAATACTGTTGCTAAAAATGACCCAATATTTAAATCTAATCCACAAGCAGAAATAAAAAGTCTTTTAGAAATACAATCAAAATTTCCATTAGAAAAAAGATTATTAAATTATAATGACACTCTCACTCCCAAAATATCTCTCAAAATAAGCCCACAAAATATGAAAGATTTTTCTGAAACAAGCAGAAATATTGATATTAATAACTTATTTCAAATAAAAAGGCTGGGTATTAATGAAACATTTGAGTCTGGACGTTCACTGACAATTGGTGCTGATTATAAGAGACAATTTATGGATAACTCAGATAAATATGTTGAATTTAAATTAGGTTCATCCTTCAGGGACAAAGAAGAGTCAAATATACCTAAATCAAGTACCCTTAATAGAAAAAGCTCAAATTTATTTGGGTCGCTTATAAACAATTATTTTTCTCAATATAGTACTATGAAATATGATTTTGCAATTGATAATGATTTTAAAAGTTTTGAGTCAAGTTCTTTAGACTTAGGTTTTCAATTTCAAAATTTTGAAACAAATTTTACATTTATTGAGAAGAATGGTGAAATGGGCGATTCAAACACAATTGAAAACACCACCTCTTATGAGTTTAGTGATAATAATTTTATATCTTTCAACACACGAAGAAATAGAAAGATTAATTTAACAGAATATTATGATTTTATCTATGAATATAAAAATGATTGTTTAACTGCCGGGATTAAATATAAAAAAACATACTATCAAGATGGCGATCTTAAACCAAGAGAAGATTTAATGTTAACATTAACAATAATACCATTAACAACTTTTGAGCAAGAAATTGATCAATCATTATATAGAAATTAATTACAATGAAAAAAAACATTTTTTTAATATATTTGTTATTTATACTTTTTTTACCACATAAAAACTGGGCACTTGAAAATAAAATTCTATTAAAGATAGATAAAGAAATAGTAACAACAATAGATGTAATAAATGAGTTTAATTATTTATCAATTTTAACTAAAAACTTTAAAAAGTTGCCAGAAACTAAGGCATTAGAGGTTTCTAAAAATTCAATTATCAGAGATAAAATAAAGAAAATTGAACTAAAAAAGAGTGTAAAGTTTAATGAGATAAATGAAGATATGTTGGATAAACTAATACAAAGATTTTACACAGGTTTGAAATTTAACAATTTAGAAGATTTTAAAAAATATGTAGAAAATAACAATTTAAAATATGGTTATATAAAAGAAAAAATAATGATTGAGTCTTTGTGGAACGAATTAATATATAAAAAATATTCTTCTCAAATTAAAATAGACATTAGTAAAATTGAAAAAGATTTATCTGAAAAAAATACATCAAAATCAAATGAATATTTATTATCAGAAATAGTTTTTAATCCGAAAAATAAAAAAGATTTTGAAATAATTATTAACAAAATTAATGAAGAAATTAATAATAATGGATTTGAAAATGCAGCTTTTGAACACAGTATTTCTGAAACTGCTAAAACTGGAGGTAAATTGGAATGGATAAGTGAAAATAAATTAAATGAATTAATTTTAAAAAATATAAATGATTTAAAAATTGGAGATCATACAATACCAATAAGAATTCCTAGTGGTTTTTTAATATTAAAAATTGAGGATAAAAAAGAAATAGAAAAAAAAATAAATATTCAAGACGAAATTAAAAAGATGGTAAGATTTAAAACAAATAATCAACTTAATCAATTTTCAAAAATTTATTTTGATAAAGTAAAAAAAGAAATCGATATAAGTGAATTATAAGCCAATATTAATTGTTTCGGGTGAACCAAATAGTGTTTTTTTAGAAATACTAATTAAATCTATTAAAATCAAAAAAATTAAAAGTCCAATAATTTTAATTTGTTCTAAGAAACTACTATATCTACAAATGAAAACTTTGAATTTTAAAATTACTATCAATGAAATAGAAATCAAAGATGCATTAAAATTAAAAATTGATAAAAAAAAAATAAATCTAATAGATGTTAAATTGAAAGTGAACAAAGCTTTTACAAAAATTTCATCTAAATCAAATCATTATATCGAAAATTGTTTTAAAGTAGCTTTAAAACTATTAAATTATAAAATTACTAATAAATTTATAAATGGACCTATTTCAAAAAAATTTTTTTTAAAAAAAAAATTCTTAGGTGTTACAGAATATCTAGTTGATAAAACCGGTACTAAAAAATATGCGATGCTAATTTATAACAAATCATTGGCTGTTTGTCCTTTAACTACGCATTTGCCCTTAAGATTGGTTGCTAAAGAAATAAAAAGAGAAAACATACATGAAAAACTATTATTAATTAATGATTTTTATATAAAAAGTTTTAAAACTATTCCTAGAATTGGGGTAACTGGATTAAATCCCCATTGTGAAAGTATTTTGAATTTTAATGAGGACAATCAATTAATTAAACCACTGATTAAGAAACTGTCTAAATTAAAATATAAAATTTATGGTCCTTTTTCAGCAGATACAATGTTCACAAAAAATAACAGAAAACAGTTTGATGTTGTGCTTGGCATGTATCATGACCAAGTTTTAACTCCAATGAAAACTCTCTTTGAATTTGATGCCATTAATATTACTTTAGGCTTACCTTTTTTAAGAGTATCTCCTGATCATGGTCCTAACGAAAATATGTTAGGCAAAAATAAGTCTAATCCATTAAGTTTAATTAAAGCAATTGAATTCTTGGATAAAAATTGATTAAAGCTAAAAAAAGTTTAGGACAAAATTTTCTAGAAGATAGAAATGTTTTAGAAAATATTGTTGACACTACTATAATTGAAAACAAAAATATCCTTGAAATTGGTCCTGGAACTGGAAATTTGACATCATTTATAATTAAAAAAAAACCCAAAAAATTTTTGGTAATTGAAAAAGACAGCAAACTATCATCTTTATTAAGCCAAACCTTCAAAGAACAAATTACTATAATTAATGAAGATATTTTAAATATAAATGAAAATTCTTTACTAGATGAAAAACTTACTGTATTTGGCAACCTCCCATACAATATTTCAACAGAAATATTAAGCAAATGGATACTAAATCTAAAAGATAATTTCTGGTTTGACTCATTAGTTCTTATGTTTCAAAAAGAAGTTGCGGATAGGATCATTGCAAAATTTAATACTTCTAATTATGGAAGATTATCAATTTTAACCAACTGGAAATTAAATGTAAAAAAGATTTGTGATATAAAACCTGAGTCTTTTTTTCCAAAACCAAAAATAGATAGCACGTTATTATTCTTTTCTCCTAAACAAGATTTTTATAAAATAAGAGATCCTAAAAATTTAGAAATAATAACACGAGTCTTTTTTAGTCATAGAAGAAAAATGTTAAAAAAACCATTTAATCAAATATTTAATAGAAATAAAGATTTACTTGAAAAATTTAAAATTGATTTAAATTTAAGACCTCAAAACTTAGATTTTGACACTTACTATAAATTAACAATTGAGTATGAAAAACTAAGAAGTTAATTTTTCAACATGATTTCTGATATATTCCAAATCATAATCTTTAGATCTATTAAAAATTTCAGCATTAATTAAATTAGTAATTTTAGAATAACAATTTTCTAAATCATCATTAATCACTACATAATCATAATTGATCCAATGCAAGACATCTCTTCCAAATTGTTTCATTCTTTCTTCTGCAATTAGCTTATCTTTCATATCTCTATTCGACAATCTTTCAAATAAAACTTCTTTACTTGGGGGTAAAATAAAAAATGTTATTAGCTTGTAATCTAACTTTTTATTTTTAATCTGATCTGCACCTTGCCAATCAATATCAAATAAAACATTTTTACCTTTATTTAATCTGTCAATAACAGGTGTTCTAGTTGTTCCATAAAAATTATTAAATACTTTTGCATACTCAAGAAATTCTTGATTATTAATTAATCTTTTAAAGTCATCTTCATTGACAAAATAATAGTCTTTATTGTTCACTTCATTATGTCTTGGCTGACGAGTTGTGTGTGAAATTGAGATTTCATAGTTATCTATTCTAGATAACTTTTTAACTAATGTAGTTTTACCCGCTCCTGATGGAGAGGATAAAACAATCATTACGCCATCATTTTCTGAGGGCATTTGAAATATTAGTTCGCTTTTCCTTCGATAAACTTAACTGCATCTCCAACAGTTAAAATTTTCTCAGCTTCGCTATCTGAAATTTCAGATCCAAATTCTTCTTCAAAAGCCATCACTAATTCTACTGTGTCTAAGCTGTCAGCACCCAAATCATCTATAAAACTAGATTCTTCTGTTACTTTTGCTTCGTCGATACCTAAATGATCAGCTACAATTTTTTTTACTTTGCTTGAAACGTCTTCTGACATATTGATCCCTTTTGTTATAAATTCTTAATAGTTTAAAAAGCTATTTTGTCAAGCCATATACATGCCCCCATTAACATGCAATGTTTCTCCATTAATATAATCAGATTGGTCTGAACTTAAAAATAATACAGCATTTGCTATATCCTCTGGCTGACCAAGACGAGCTGAGGGTATTTTTGAGATAATAATTTCTTTAAATTTCTCATCAATCTTATCTGTCATTGCGGTTTGAATAAATCCAGGGGAAATACAATTTACATTTATATTTTTTTTTGCATATTCAATTGCAAGACTTTTTGACATAGCAACTATTCCTGCTTTTGACGCTGTGTAGTTAGCTTGTCCTAAATTTCCTGTGTGACCAACAACTGAAGTAATGTTAACAATTTTTCCAGATTTATTTTTAAGCATTTTTTTAATAGCAAATTTGCTCATTAAGAAAGTTGAGGTGAGATTAATATCTATAACTTTTTGCCACTCATCCAAACTCATTCTAATTGCAAGATTATCTTGAGTTATTCCAGCGTTATTGATCATTCCATCTAAACTGCCACCCAATTCACCTGTAGCATTTTCAATAAATTCCTCGATTTTATCACTTTGAGAAATATCAAATTTTAGTATCTTTAAATCTTCAAAATTTTTTTTGAGTTCTTCTAATTTTTCAATTCTAGTTCCTGAAGCTAAGATATTTGCTCCTGCTTTGCTGAGTTTTTTTATTATTGCATTACCTATTCCACCTGATGCACCTGTAACAATGATATTCTTTTTTTCTAAATTACTCATATTTTTAAACCTTCGATATCTCCTTGATTATTAATAGTATCTATTTTT
>Ga0233450_10006013_pt1 | contig 10370 bp, 10 predicted proteins | sample 011ome_30_FD_189956 | JGI IMG/M metagenome (GOLD analysis project Ga0233450, IMG submission 189956) | Coastal salt marsh microbial communities from the Groves Creek Marsh, Skidaway Island, Georgia - 011501CT (spades assembly) | ecosystem: Environmental > Aquatic > Marine > Intertidal zone >... | reverse complement strand
TGCCAAACTTCTATGAAAATACCGTAAACCCACAGGTGATTTTTGCACGAGTTGATAATAATACCCAAATAATAGATAATACAGGAACATTGGTTGATAGTTCCGTATGTTATGAAACAGCTCCTTTGATATTAAAGGTTAATCCGTTGCCATACATAGATATAGATGATGAGTATGTGATGTGTGTAAATACTAATGGCACAGAGGTTTTAGGTCCTTTAGAAATTACGACAGGCTTATCTGACTCGGATTATACCTTTATTTGGAGAGACGATTCAGGAACCATTGTAGAAACAGCATCCAGTTATGTGCCAACAGAAGGAGGAATATATACATTAGAAGTTTCGGATGCTCTTTTAGCCACCCAATGTGCTGCACCAATCGAAGTCTTTACAGTAATAGAAAGTGAACCTCCAACAGTGACTGCAGTGGTCACGACACAGGCGTTCGCAAACACACATATTATTGAAGCTACCGCTACGGGCATTGGGGATTATGAATACAATATCGATCAGGGACCATGGCAAGATACAGGCACATTTGTAGGAGTCAACCCAGGGGAACGCGTTGTGAATGTACGGGACTTAAATGGGTGTGGAGTAGGATTTGCAGTTGTTTACGTAATTGACTTTCCAAAATATTTCACGCCAAATGGAGATGGATACCACGATACTTGGAATATCATTGGGATTTCAAATCAATTAAATGCCAAAATCCAGATATTTGATAGGTATGGCAAGCTTTTAAAAGAAATTCGCCCGTCTGGAGATGGTTGGGATGGTACCTATAACGGAGCTAGGTTACCCTCAAGTGATTATTGGTTTATATTGAGCTATAATGAACCCGTCACAGGCGCCCCAACTCTGTTAAATGCACATTTCTCTCTCAAAAGATAAATTATTTTTGTCTGTAAATTTACAGTTCTACAAACTCATACTTAATGTCAGTGAAACATTAGAATTTGATCTGTTTATTCTTGAGGTGTTTAAGTTACCTGCATTAAAAAAGCGATGGTCCATTGAACGTTTAGAATTCTCATAAGCCAAATCCAATCTAGCACCTACAAAATCATATCCTAGTCCCAAAGAAAACCCTTTAAGATCTCCATATGTTGCGGTATTTTTATAAGGACTTTGTTCTAGTTTATAGCCTCCACGGTAACTAAACTTTTTATGTCTTAATTCGCCACCAATACGGATGGTATTCGCCACTTTTAAGGAGTTGCTGATGGTAGCGTTTTGTTGTCTGAAATAATCACTACTTGAATTGGATCTAAATTTAGTAGCACTGAAATCTTTTCTAGAATAATCAATACTAATCAGTCCAATAGTACCAATAATAAAGGCAGCACTTCCTGTAATTTTTGCTGGAGTTCGTAAGTTATACTCTGGAAATACATTAATAACAGCGGGGTCAACTTCAGCCTCAAGGTTTGTGGCATCTTCAAGTGTATAGAGGTATTGGGTTGTTTCTTCTCTTAATCGTAACCAAGTAGGACTGTCGTATGTGAGTCCCAGTCTTATGAAATCATTTACTTTTACAATACTTCCAAGTTGTAAGGAAAACCCTTCACCTGTAGTTAGAAGCGTGTTGTTAAAATTAACTTGATTTATTGTAGAACCTGTATTGGTGTTGTCTTCATAGAAGTAAGTACTTCTTTCATAATTTATTAAATGAGAATTTAAATTGATTCCAAAATAGACGTTTTTATCATATTGAAATCCAAGGTTTGCCGAAAACTTGCCATTATACCCTGTAGCAGCATAACTGTATTCTTGATAGAAATCACCTGCTGCAATGTTGGATGTGTAGGTGGTGTTATCGTTACTTGTGTTATCTTCAGGTTCCAAAATAAAACTTTCATAACCTAAAAAAGCTTGTTGGTAATTTGAGCCAAAAGCAGATCCAATTCCGCTGTAGGCTTGAGAAATGTTTTCTCCTTCTAAAGCCGTGATTTCGTCCAGTCGGAGTCCGTCAGCATACTCCAAAAAATAACTTCCAATAGAGTTTTGTGTGGAGCCAGCCGCAAAAAATTGGTTGTCATAATTTTGAAGTTGCTCGTAAAAAACGCTGAACACAAATTTATTCCATGAAGATTCAAGGTCTGTATTATTAAAAACAAGCGCCGCTCCAATTTGATTCATGTCAAATGAATTGTCTTTTAATCGTTGTGTATTTGAACCATAAAACACATCGTTTGAAACACTTTGAGTTGCTACTGTCATGGCACCATGACTTAAATTAAAAATGGCAGCCCCTGCGGGATTAATACTCACTGCAGACATGTCGCCTCCCAGTGCACCAAAAGCTCCACTCATGGATTTAAATCGAGCGGTTCCTTGTGTTTCGCCATTAGAATATCTTAAAGCATCCGTTAGGTCTTGGCCATAGGAACTTAGTATGGAGATCAGCCCCACTAGAGTTAAAATTAAATTTTTCATCTGATTTTGTATTTATACCTAATTATTTCTTCTTCTTGAAGAGCTACTGCTACCGCTGCTTCTGCTTCTTGTTGGTGAACTTGATCGGGTTCTTGTTCTCGAAGGCGAGCTCGAACGGGTCGTAGATCGCGTTGGTTTTGTGGTTGTATTAGGGCGTGTCGTGCGATTAGACGACCGTGTTGTTGTTGGTCGTGTGATTGAATTGTTTCTAGTTGGTCTCGTGGTTGAGCTTGAATTGGTTGGACGCGTCGTCGCTTGACTTCTTGTTGTTGATCTTGTGTTTGACCGCGTGTTAGTTCGACTTCGTGTTGTGGCACTTAAAACACTTCGACTGCTTAGACTTCTTGAATTTCTATACCTTGATCTTCCTCCGTTAATGTAAGAATAGGAACGTCCTCTGTAGTACCGATTGTACCCATAATTAAAGTAGCCAAAATTGTTGTAGCAACCGTAGTAACAGTAAGGATTGTACCACGGATCGTTCCATGGACTGTACCATAAATTATAATAGTTAGGTTGCCAAATTCCAAAACCCCAATTGTTCCAACCAAAATTCCACCCCCAATTGTTGCGATAATTATAGCCCCATCCATTGCCGTAAAACGGCCTGTCGTTATAAACGTTTATAACTAGTTCGCTGCTATTATTTTCTCCCCAACCTGCATAGTCGTTTGTGTTTTCGGAGTCATCCGCATACGTTCCTTCATAGGAATCAACATCTGTAAAAACGCTGTTATCTTCTTCAATTTGAAGGGATTTTTCTTTAAAATAATTTTTATAATATTCTGATGAATTGGATGTATTGTCAACAGTTTCATTAACTTGTTCTGTGGGTGTAGATTCGGAATAAATTCCATCATCATAGATTCCAGAGTATTGGAAAGATCCACAAGAATTAAAACTTAAAAGAACTCCAACTACAAAAGCGAGTGTCATTTGTTTCTTTTTGTAAGTAATAAATTTCATAAGTGTTTAAATTAAATTGTTGAACGTCTCAAAAATACTTAGTTTTGTCAAACTAATTATTATAAGGTACCAACATCAATAGTTGTGCCAAATTACGAAAATATGAGTAAAAACCTTACACCAAGATCCCAAGATTATTCAAAATGGTACAATGAACTTGTCGTTAAAGCCGATTTGGCAGAAAACTCTGCGGTCAGAGGTTGTATGGTTATTAAGCCCTATGGCTATGCTATATGGGAGAAAATGCAAGCAGAATTAGACCGTATGTTTAAGGAAACGGGGCATCAAAATGCGTATTTTCCATTGTTTGTACCGAAAAGTCTTTTTGAAGCTGAAGAAAAAAATGCTGAAGGCTTTGCAAAAGAATGTGCGGTAGTGACACATTACCGTTTGCAAAATGACCCAGATAATTTGGGAAAACTTCGTGTGGATCCAAAAGCAAAACTCGAAGAAGAGTTAGTGGTCCGACCAACGAGTGAAGCGATTATTTGGAATACGTTTAAAGGTTGGGTACAATCGTACCGAGATTTACCGCTTTTAATTAACCAGTGGGCGAATGTGGTACGATGGGAAATGCGAACACGTTTGTTTTTAAGAACGGCTGAATTTTTATGGCAAGAAGGACATACCGCTCACGCAACCAAAGAAGAAGCTGTTGAAGAAGCCAAATTAATGAATAGTGTCTATGCTAATTTTGCTGAAAACTTTATGGCAATTCCTGTGATTCAGGGAGTCAAAACTGAGAGTGAACGTTTTGCGGGTGCCGAAGAAACTTATTGTATTGAAGCTTTAATGCAAGACGGCAAAGCATTGCAAGCAGGAACCTCTCACTTTTTAGGTCAGAATTTCGCAAAAGCATTTGATGTTAAATTTGCAAACAGCGAAGGCAAACAAGATTATGTATGGGCGACCTCATGGGGAGTTTCTACACGATTGATGGGGGCTTTAATTATGACGCATAGCGACGATAAAGGATTGGTGTTGCCTCCAAACTTAGCCCCTTACCAAGTGGTCATTGTGCCTATTTATAAAAGTGAAGAACAATTGGCAGAAATAACAACAAAAGCCGAGGCAATTATGAGTGCTTTGAAAGCGGAAAACATTTCTGTAAAATACGATCATAGAACGACTCAACGTCCAGGTGCTAAATTTGCACAACACGAATTACAAGGCGTGCCTTTAAGACTGGCAATTGGACCAAAAGATCTGGAGAGTGGTACAGTGGAATTGGCTCGAAGAGATACATTAACCAAGCAAGTTGTGGACTTAGAAAACCTAACAGCTACAGTAAAGACTTTGATTAATGAGATTCAAACAGCTCTATTTCAAAAAGCACTTGATTTTAGAGCTGATCACATTACACAAGTAGATACATTTGATGTATTTAAAACTGTTTTAGAAGAAAAAACAGGGTTTATCTCGGCGCATTGGGACGGAACTACAGAGACAGAAGATAAAATAAAAGAACTCACAAAAGCAACAATTCGTTGTATCCCAATAGATTCAAAATTAGAGGATGGCGTTTGTGTGTTTTCGGGTAAACCTTCTAAGCAACGTGTTTTATTTGCGAAAGCCTATTAATTTTAACTTTTTTTAAAAAAAGCTAGTAAGAAGTTGTAACATTTAAAAATAGTTGTATTTTTGCAACCGCATTAGAAATAATGCATGCTATTTGAAATAAAAACAGATTCGTTTAGATTTTGTTTTTGAGTGTAATAAATGGCCCGTTCGTCTATCGGCTAGGACGCCAGGTTTTCATCCTGGTAAGAGGGGTTCGATTCCCCTACGGGCTACAATTATTTAATAATAATAAAATTAAGAATTATGGCAAATCATAAGTCAGCTTTAAAAAGAATTAGAAGTAACGAGTCAAAACGTGTGTTGAACAAGTATCAGCATAAAACGACCCGTAATGCAATTAAAAATTTACGTGAATTAACGGATAAGAAAGAGGCACAAAAATCATTTTCAAAAGTTTCTTCAATGATTGATAAGTTAGCCAAAAACAACATCATTCACGACAATAAAGCAGCAAACCTTAAGTCTGGTTTGTCTAAATTTGTTGCAGCACTATAAACGAATATACTGAGTTGTCCTTAGGAGGGTGACTATGGTATCCGATAAAATTAAGAATCCTGTGAAGTTAATTTCACAGGATTTTTTTGTACTGGTTGTTGTTAAATAATAAAAAAGCCTCTCGAAATCGAAAGGCTTTTTTTATGACTTAAAATGAGTAATGAGTTAATTACCCATTCATCGAGATTAAAAACTCCTCGTTGTTGCGTGTTTGTTTGAAACGTTCGTTGATAAACTCCATCGCTTCCACAGGGTTCATATCTGCAAGGTACTTTCGCATTACCCACATGCGTTGGATAGTTTTTTCATCTAACAACAAATCATCTCTTCGTGTACTTGATGAGGTAAGGTCAATGGCTGGGAAAATACGACGGTTGGATATTTTACGATCCAATTGAAGTTCCATATTTCCAGTTCCTTTAAATTCTTCAAAAATCACTTCATCCATTTTAGACCCTGTTTCGGTTAATGCTGTCGCAATAATTGTGAGCGATCCTCCATTTTCTATATTTCGAGCGGCTCCGAAAAAACGTTTTGGTTTGTGAAGTGCATTCGCATCTACACCACCACTTAAAATTTTACCTGAGGCGGGTTGAACTGTGTTGTATGCACGTGCCAAACGCGTGATCGAATCTAATAGAATCACTACATCATAGCCACATTCTACCAACCGTTTTGCTTTTTCTAAGACAATGTTTGCAATTTTGACGTGTTCATGTGCTTCTTTATCAAAAGTAGAGGCAATCACTTCGCCACGTACATTACGTTGCATATCAGTAACTTCTTCAGGACGTTCGTCAATCAGTAAAATCATTTGATATACTTCAGGATGGTTGGCTGCAATTCCATTAGCAACATCCTTAAGGAGCATTGTTTTACCCGTTTTTGGTTGCGAAACAATCATACCACGTTGGCCTTTTCCTATTGGAGAAAACAAATCCATAATTCGAGTAGAAATTGTACTTTGTTTTTCGGCGATATTAAATTTTTCTTTTGGAAAAAGAGGAGTTAAGTGTTCAAAAGCAACCCGATCTCGTACTGATTGTGGATCGAGGCCGTTAATTTTACTAACTCTAATAAGAGGAAAGTACTTTTCTCCTTCTTTTGGGGGACGTACATGTCCTAATACGGTATCTCCATTTTTTAATCCAAATAAACGGATTTGAGATTGAGATACATAGATATCATCAGGAGATGCTAAATAGTTATAATCGGAAGACCTTAAGAAACCATAACCATCTTGCATGACATCTAAAACGCCTTCACTTTCAATGATGGCATCAAATTCAAAATCAGGTTCTTTATAGCGGTTACGAGTGTCTTTGTTTCCGTTATTGCCGTGTTTTTGATTTGGGTTTTGTTTTTGATTTGGGTTTTGTTTTTGGTTCGGGTTTTGTTTTTGGTTCGGGTTTTGATTTGGGTTTTTTTGTTTTTGAGGCCTTGGATTAATTTTAGGCGCTCCATTAGATTCTACTTTGGTCTCAGGCTTTGTTTCTGATTTTTCCGTTGGTTTGGTTTCAGCTGTTGCCTTGGGTGATTTGTTTTCAGTAGGAGTTTCCTTTTTTTGTGCTGCATTTACAGCTGGTCTCGCTTCTGGTTTTGAGATGCGTTCTCTCCTTGGTCTTGGAGTTTTTACATCCGATGCAGCAGGTGTAACGATTGTAGGATTGGTAGCTTGTAAATCGAGTATTTGATATACGAGGTCAATTTTTTTTAAACTCTTGAATTTAGGAACCTTTAGTTCTTTTGCAATTTCTTGTAGTTCAGGGAGTTTCTTTTCTTTTAGTTGTGAAATTTCAAACATTATCTATGTGAGTTAATTTTAAATCTTTAATTAATTAAAGAGCTTAATTATTTGTAATGATTTTATGAAGAAGTGATTTTTATTGTAAATTGAGTAAAGCGAATTGAGTTTGGTTTCGCCGTTATATATGCAATTATACAACTTTATTTTTAAACTTTTTATAGATGTAATAAAAAAGAAACTATTATTTTTGTATGATACTAAATTAAAAATGCTTCAAAGAATTCAAACCATATACTTATTACTTGCCGCCATTTGTTCTGGAGGACTGTCTCAAGTGCTATCTTTGAGAAACACAGAAGCAAGTATTGAATTTGCATTTGATTCATTAGAATATGCGATTCTATTTTCAGCATCAGCCCTGCTGTCGTTGATCTCTATTTTTTTATTCAAAACAAGACAGACCCAATTTGTGTTGGGACGTTTAAATATTATATTAAACTTAATTTTACTAGGATTATTTATATATCGATTGCTAACTGTATCTGGAGAAACTGCGAATTCTGAGAAAGGTATTGGGTTGCTACTTCCTATTGTTTCTATCGTGTTATTGGCATTTGCCAATAAGGCCATCAAAAAGGATGAGGCGCTTGTAAAATCAGTGGATCGGTTGAGATAAATAACTTTAGTAGTAAGAGTGCGAAAAAAACCTTGAGATTTCTCAGGGTTTTTTTATGCCTTATCTTTTAAATTCGATGACTTCAAGATTTTGAATCTTTTCACCTGATATTTCAAATCGGAGGAGTGTTCTGACTTTATGAACTCCATACGTTCCTGCAGCTCCAGGATTCATGTGTAAAAGGTTTAGTTTTTTATCGTTCATCACCTTTAAAATATGCGAATGACCACAAATAAATAGGTTTGGAGTGTGTACCTTAATCATTTCTCTGACAGCAGGAGCATACCGTCCAGGATATCCACCAATGTGTGTGATCCATACTTTTACGTCTTCACATCGAAATTTTAAATGTTCTGGAAATTCTAAACGTGCTTCTGCACTGTCAATATTACCAAAAACAGCTCGTAATGGCTTCAGTTTTTTTATAGCATCCGTAACTTTTAGGTCGCCAATATCCCCCGCATGCCAAACTTCATCGACCTGTTTCACATATTTAAGAATGTCTTCTCCCATATAACTATGAGTATCTGAGAGTAATAAAATTTTTGTCATTAGAAAATGTTAATGTGAAAGCGTTTAATGATAAAGTCTATTTATCTTTGTCTATATAACTACAAAAGTATCAAATTAGCTTGAGATATTTTATTGATTTATCTTATAATGGTCGTGCTTATCACGGCTGGCAAATTCAACCCGATGTTACGACGGTACAAGCGGAGCTCAATCATGCGCTGAGTACTGTGTTGAGAACTCCTTTGGAATGTATGGGAGCAGGACGAACGGATACAGGAGTGCATGCAGAACAAATGATGGCTCATTTTGATCTGGATACAGCGATTGACTCCAAGGATCTTGTTTATAAACTTAATGTACTCCTTCCAAAAGATATTCATATAAACAGTATTAAAGAAGTGCATCCAGAAATTCACGCCCGTTTTGAAGCTATAAGTAGAACGTATGTCTATAAAATATCAAGAACAAAAAATGCCTTTAAATATCAAAACGAACATACATACACACTTCCATTAGATGTAGATTTGATGAATCAAGCCACTAAAATTTTGTTTGAATACACAGATTTTCAATGTTTTTCAAAAGTAAAAACAGATGTTAAAACGTATGATTGTAGGATAATGGAAGCCCATTGGGAGGTTGATAAAAACAGTCTTAACTTTACAATTAAAGCGGACCGTTTTCTTAGAAATATGGTGCGTGCAATTGTTGGCACAATGATTGAAGTGGGAGCTAAAAAAAGAACTCTTGAAGAATTTCGTGAAATTATTTCTTCAAAAAACAGGTCTAATGCAGGTACATCGGCACCAGCTCACGGACTGTATTTAACTCATATAGAATATCCAAAATCAATTTATGTCCATAAAGAAGACTAAAAGTAAAGTTTTTGATGCGCAGTTATTCAAAAGATTGTTGCACTATATCAAGCCCTACACAGGGTTTTTTATTCTTGCATTGACAACGGTCATTGGTTTGGCTGTTTTTGGAGCACTTCGCCCTAAAGTATTACAATTGGCTATTGATCAAAATATTGAGCAGAAATTTGAACCTGGTTTTTTAAGCTATGTAGTTCTTATGCTAGGACTGCTGGTTCTTGAGGTTACTTGTAATTTGTTGTTTATTTATTATGCAAGTTGGCTTGGTCAGTCGGTAGTAAGAGACATTCGAATTAAACTTTTTAATCATATCCTAGGGTTTAAAATGAAATATTTTGACAACTCGTCTGTAGGGGTTTTAATCACCCGAACAGTGACAGATATGGAGCGAATTGCTGACATTTTTGGAGAAGGTCTGTTTATGATTTTTAGCGATATTTTGAAAATGACTGTGGTCGGCGCCGTGATGTTTTATATGAATTGGCGACTGAGTCTTATAGTGTTTTTTACACTTCCAATTGTTTTGATAGCTACCAAAGTTTTTCAGAAATACATGAAAAAAGCATTTGAAGATGTTCGCACCGAAGTCTCAAACCTCAATTCTTTTGTTCAAGAACGGATTACTGGCATGAAAATCGTTCAAATATTTGCTAGAGAAGAAATTGAATCTAATAATTTTAGAGTCATTAACGAACGTCATAAAAAAGGATGGATCAAAACAGTTTGGTATAATTCTGTATTTTTTCCAATTGCAGATCTTTTATCGTCCGTAACTTTAGGAACAGTGATTTGGATTGGAGGCCTTAACACGGTTTTAGATCAAACGGCTTCGATTGGAGATTTAACAGCATTTATTATGATGGTGCCAATGATTTTTAGACCTCTGAATCAAATTGCGAATAAATTCAATACACTCCAAATGGGAATGGTGGCTGCCGATCGTGTCTTTAAGGTATTGGACACCACATCTCATATTCAGGATCATGGAAAGGATATTCTTGAAAATGTAAAGGGCGACTTAGAATTTAAAGATGTTAAATTTGCTTATGTCGAAAATGAACCTGTCCTCAAAGGGG
>Ga0233450_10006003_pt1 | contig 10378 bp, 10 predicted proteins | sample 011ome_30_FD_189956 | JGI IMG/M metagenome (GOLD analysis project Ga0233450, IMG submission 189956) | Coastal salt marsh microbial communities from the Groves Creek Marsh, Skidaway Island, Georgia - 011501CT (spades assembly) | ecosystem: Environmental > Aquatic > Marine > Intertidal zone >... | reverse complement strand
CACTTACCGCTGACGAAGTAGCTGAGCACGCTCAGTTCTTCAGCTTTGGAACGAATGACCTCACGCAGACTGGTCTCGGCCTTTCACGTGATGACTCCAGCTCTTTCCTTCCTGCCTACCAGGATGCTGAAGTGGTGAATAACAACCCCTTTGCTCAACTCGACCAGACCGGTGTCGGTCAGCTCGTCGAGATCGGAGTGGAGAAAGGACGCTCCTCCAAGAAGAACCTCAAGGTCGGTATCTGTGGCGAGCACGGCGGCGATCCTGAGTCCGTCAAGTTCTGCCACCGCTCTGGTTTGAACTATGTCAGTTGTAGCCCCTTCCGCATTCCAATCGCGAAGCTGGCAGCAGCCCAGGCGGCACTCGAAGACAAGAAGAAGTAATCACTGATTGCTTCTGCGTTTTCGAAAACGCATTTCGAAGAAGGCGGTCTGGAAACGGGCCGCCTTTTTTCGTGTCTGCAGGAAGCGGCTGCCCACCCGCGGCACTTGACTGATATCTGGAAACTCTGTTCTACTGGGTTTCTCTCCTCCGCCCCCCAATTTCCATGAGTCGTTTTCTACTCTGCCTTCTCATCGCAGCGTCCATTGTCCCCTACCTGCTTCTGGCACAGCAAAAGCCCAACCCGCAGCTTGTCGAAGCGGCGCGGCAGCGAGCTACTCAAATGGGAGATATCGTGATGGGACAGGAAGTCACGAGCCACATCAGCACCTACGAAAAAAAGGAAAACACAAACAGCTATGAGCTGACCTCCACGAAGCGGGAGGGCAAAAACGTGATGGGTCGGGATGGAAAGAAATGAAGCTGCCGCTCGAAGAATTCACCCTGAGTCTTTTTAATCTGAATGAATTTGTCCACATCGATTGAATCATGTCCGGCCACACTGTTTCGATAACCTTCCTCCTTCTTACCTTCGCCGTGCTCCCGGCTTCTGCCGAACTTATCAAGCTCGACGACTATGAAACCGATCTCGTCATTCCTCCGATCGAAGATGCCGATCCCGCTCCCGGCAAGCGAGTTCGCCATCGCTGGGAAGGCAAGGAAACGAGTGGCGTCTACCATCTCGTTTACCTTCCAACGGATTGGGAGGCTGGAAATTCTTACCCGGTCATATTCGAGTACCCCGGCAATCGATATCGAACAAGCCCCGGCACGATCGAAGGATGTGAACTCGGCTACGGGATTTCCGGAGGCAAAGGTGTGATCTGGATCAGCCTTCCCTTCGTCGACCTTGCAACCGACCTCCACGCTCCCCAGTGGTGGGGGGACGTCGCTGCGACTGTCGAGTATGCAAAACACTCGGCACATATGGTTGCGGAAAATTTCGGGGGCGATCCAGATCAATTCTTTCTCGCAGGATTTTCGCGCGGCGCCATCGCATGCAACTACATCGGCCTGCACGATGATGAAATCGCAGCTCTCTGGCGCGGGTTCATTTGCCACAGCCATTACGACGGAGTCAAAAAATGGGGCTATCCAGCGAGCGACCGCGCATCGGCAAAGACTCGCCTCGCCCGTCTCGGTGAACGCCCCCAATTCATCAGCCACGAAAGAACGACCGATGCAACGAGGACCTATCTTGCCGCAGCCTATCCGAAAGGGAATTTCACTTTTGTCCCCCTGCCCTTTGGCGAACACACTGCTCGCTGGACGCTGCGAGATATCAGCCCGAGGAAGGAATTGCGAAACTGGTTTTCGCAGGCGCTCAAGCCAGAGAAAACAGTCGCCCCCCGGTAATTCGATCTCCCTATACCAGTTGCAATCTCTCCTCTCCAAGACCAGACTATCCCTACGATCCCCATGAAAAAGCTCACTTACATCTGTTCCATTCTTCTCATCATCCTCGGCGCACTCGGTTACTTCGCCTGGGAGGCCCTCGGTGCTTCCAAGCAATCCATCACGGCTGCGATTCCCGCTATTTTTGGAATCCTCATGCTGATCGGTGCACTCGTTGCCAACAAGAATCACATGGCCGGCATGCACATCGCCGTTCTCTTTTCTTTGCTCGGTGCAGTTGCTGGACTCGGTCGCCTGATACCTTCGACAATCAAAGGAACCCTCGATTGGGGTGCGACCTCCACCCTCCTCATCCTGGGGATGGTTGTCATCTGCGCTTACTACACCGTTATGGCAGTGCGCTCCTTTATCGCAGCGCGAAAAGCGCGAGGATAGAATCTATTTTGCAGTCACCGGCTTGGTGACACCCTTCGCTTTCCAGTCCTGCCGAAGGTCTGGCGCTCCGGCAGCAGCAAGATGCTCAACCATCAGCTTTGCCATGCGCTTCACGCGACGATCATTCTCCGCAATTCACAGTTCGTCGAGCAGGTCTAACACTTTCTCCCAAGCTACCGCCCGTCAATTTCTACCCCCAAAGAACCCGCCCAGTCGGCATACTCCCGATCGATTTCCTCGCGCGAACATTTCGGACGAAAAACAGCCCTCATCCGAAAGGAATATTCCTCAGCCACCTCGTAGTTCGGAACAAAAAACGAAAAATCCCAGGCCGGGTTCGTCGTTTCCTTTTCCTGGTTCACACCCCCGCCCGACGGTGATTGGGTGAACCGGATTCCTTCGCTGCGATCGAATAAATAGATCACGGTGAAGTCATCAAAATTCCCGCAGTAGAAAGGCTTCGCAAATCGCAGTGGCGCAAAGTGTTTGTAGAGTGCGTCTGGAGCACCCTCAGCAAAGGTCATCTCGAAGTCATCGCCGTAGGGCCGCACCGTGGAAGTATGATTGTGCGAGGGCGGACAATGCTGCTGCCACATTTGCTGATTCTGAGTGCCTTCCTTCCCTCCACGAAAATAAAGACTCTTGTCTTGTGGGGCGTTCATGTAACTCGCCCAGAAAAGAGAAATATATCCCCGCTCGAACACATGCTGCGTCGCGCGAAATCGGAACGTCATGTCGATGTAGTGAGGCGCGACCAGTTCGAATTTTGTCCAACTCTCCAGGTAGAAAGTCTCCGTCGGAAGCTGGTGCAACTCAGCTGCCGAATCTGAGATTCTCCGAAACAACATTGGACTGCGACGCGGCTCGAAGAATATGTCCTTATCCTGCTCTCCTTCACCGCTGATGATGTGCTCAAAGTTCAGCCCTGCGATGCTCGGAACGAAGAAGCTGCGGTCCGAGTCCTTGTGTCGCAGAGACCACAGGCCATTGTATCCCGCTCTTTGCCCGAGTTGTTCGTCTGCCGAATTGTCCCCTATGACTGCCGTCAGATCGCCGATTTGGAATGTGTCATGTGTCATTGTCAGGCTCTTTCTTTTTCTCTCCACTTCACGATTGGGGTCAGCGCTTCCCATTCCGGCTGCGTATCGCTACCGAAGCCTTCCGCAGATCCAAAATAGGAGAGCAATCCTCCTTCGATTTTGAGAAATATTTCTCCGTCGCGAACGTAATACATCTCCGGATGGGATTTCATGATCCGCATTTTTTCTTTCTTGGTCAGGTGAGACATTCCGAAAGCGTAGTGATGGCCGTTTCGTTCGCAATGCTCCAAGTCCAGGACTGACACCACTTCAAAATCCTGATGCAGAGGAATGATTGACATATTCGACAAATCCTCCGCGCTCAAAAATGCATCCCTCCCCGTGGATTCCTCAAACACCTCGCAAAGCATCTTGTTTAAAATCGATTTGAAAACCCCTTTGCAATTTTTATGCGAACACCCGGAATATCCGATTGCAAAGGCGCGACGAAAGGCATCTGTCGTCCCGTCAGCCTCATCGATCACAAGTGGTTTCTTCTGGGCAATTCGACGAACAGTGCGTGTTGTGGAAAGATCATGCGTCAGTGCGCGAGTCAAGGGCTGCTCAATGAAAAGGGTATGATCAAACATCCCGGCAATTCTTTCTCAAAGCGATCTACAAAGTCCGCGAAGGCTTCAATATCGGTATAGGCTTCGTTGCCATCTAGTGTGATTTTTGATTCATAATTTTGTGCCAGACACCGATTCCATATCTTACCCAACCGGGTGAGGTCAGCATCTGCATCGCCCGAAATCTTGATTTTAAAATGGGTCAGCCCGTGAGCTTCGATGTATTCCTGTAGCGTCTCCGGCTCACCGTCATTGATCCTTTTTTCCTCCGACCAATCTTCCTCATCCAGAGGGTCGCTCAAGCCAACAGTATGGCGAACAGCATAAGAAACTCTTGGAGACCAGACATGCGAAATCGGAAATGCCTTTTCCTGCAGCTGCGGATGAACATCGTTCGGCTTGATTCCCAGTAAATCCTGCTTCAAAGCATCGCTAAATCCGCACTTCTCAGACCGACAGACAGCATCTATCAGCGCACGTTCCAACAAGGCCGAAGCATAGCTCCCCATCAAATCCTCCGCCCCCATTTCGGTAGCCTTTTCCTTCACCTTTGCCTCCGCTTCAAGCCAAAGATCGAAAGCCGTCTCAAATGACTTCCCGCATTCGAGATAGATATCCCGCGCTTCCTCCACCAGATCGAGCAGTAGAGTCAATTTCTCCTCGGGTGTTTTATCAGGACGTTTGTCGAGCCAGCCGAAAGAAGGCCGATCCCCCGAGCATCCGATCACAACGCCTTTGCCATCGGCCTTGAGAGTAAGTTGCGTCAGCAAAATCGCACGCGGACGCCGCTTCTTCGTCGCCTTTGCTTTTCCGGAATCATCCGCTTTGCCAATTCCAAAAGACATGCGGTCCGCTGGCATTTCGCGGACAAAGAGTTCGATCGATTCAATGGAGTAGGCCATGACAGTACTGCATTCTTGTCGAAGACAGAGACGATTGGCAACTCCGATCCCGCAGAGAAATTGTGAGAAGATTGACAGACCCAACCCCTTTCCACTGCATTAGAGATGCAATACTACCCCTGTTGAATGCTCGCTCCTATCCTGTCAGGTGGTCGACCTAAACCTGTCAACTCCTGTAAAATGCTTTGATTCCTCCTCCTTTCCCTTCTCACCACGACAAGCCTCCACGCTGAAATCCTTGCGCATGAGGGCAACACGATCGTGAAACTGAATACCAACGAATTTGTTAAAGAACGCGAGGGACAGCTCACCCCGAATTTCTTTCTCAAACCGAATGAAGTCTTTTACCTGACAGAGTCGGACGCTGCGGGGATTCTTGAAACTTGTCGATACGAGAGAAGGCGAACCTGCGGCCCAAGCCTGTAATCGCAACCAAGTCCGCATTTCTAATCGTCGATAACCGCATGAGTCACCTGATCCTGACAAAAGACTGAACGAGCTCCCGTTACCGAAATGGGATCTGCATCACCAAAAACGGCAAAGTCGTTTTCGCCCGCTCCGTTCTCAATCGTAAAACGGGAATAAGCGATCTCAGCAAAACCAATCCAGAGAAGCTGGCTGAGATGAGGCAAGCCTATCAGGACTGGCTCAACTAGATGGAAGACGCCGAACAGCGCGGGCCGTTCCGGGATTTTTGAAAGGGTGGAAGAGGTCACTCTCCTTCCGGAGATTCTTTCTGCTTACTACTCATCCGAAATCCGGGAAGCCCCGGCTTTTGATCGTCCTCGCCTTCCTCCTTCGACTCCTCTTTTTCTTCGTCGTTTTTCTCCAACTCTGAAATTATCGTCAATCCCCTCACCTGGCTCGGGTCTGGCCCCCTCGAAAACAAGCTGCCTGACATCAGGATATTGTCGCCATCTGCAGGCAGATTCTTTTCCTTAACGAACTCAGTCGTCCCCCAATCAACGCCATCGGATGTGTAGGTGGCTCGGGGTTTTCTGGCATGGTAGGTAATCTGTCGCTCAAGCCACTCAATGCTCTCGTGCATGATGGAGTATTGCGTGTCGACGGCATCGCGAAACTCTTCGGGATTCTCGTAAATAATCTCATCCAGAATCACCTTGGCGATGTCGAGCGTTCCTAATGATTCACTGTATTGATTCGAAAAACGCTGCTTCATCCCGAGGTCGTACGACTCAATGAAGTCGAGGAATTTCATCGTGATCGAATTTCCGCCGAGCGGTAGCTTCGACTCAGTCTCTTCGATCATTTCCCCGAGTCGGTCGATTCGATAGTTCACTAATTCGGGCTCGTAGCTCGGGTGCGCCTCGCGAATCGCTTTCATCTGGCGAAATGTCTCGATGTAGCTGCCCATCGCGAGGGCCCACTGCTCGTTCGCAGCTAGCCGTTCCCCCGTCTGCAGCCAACTGTAGGCGCGGCCCCATTTCTCGGATGGCTCCTCCTCACCCCAGCAGGAGGGTGTCGAAACGAAGAAAGTTCCGACTAGTAGCAGCCATTTTACGGCGCTGGCTTTGGACAGGGGTGGCATTGCTATAGCGTCACTCAGACGCCTCACGAATCAAGACTTCAACCTTACGTAATATCATTGCCTTTTCCCCTTCTCCTCCGACGCGATAGCCGGGCCGAACTACCTTGGTGACTTCACCTGGCTGGAATGGTCGCTCCATGAAGTCGCGAGTGCCCAGCCTTTCTTGCCGATGATCTGCACCTTACCGCGTTGCTTCAAGGTCAGCATAGTGCCAACATCTCTCTCAAACGGCTCAACTCCCTCGCTGTGCAGAATCTTCTCGAGGCGCTTGCGAAATCGAAACGGAAGCCTCGTCAATCGAGTGGTCGTTCTTGCCGGAGCGACCTACCGACAGCGAGAACGGTCCTTCCGGAATTGAAAGAACCGGTTTCTCGCGAGCGCCGGGAGCGACGAGTGGTTTAAAACAAGAGCCCCCTAGCACCACTGAATCCTTCGCATTCTTGAGTCCGACCTTCAACGCGAAACTTCTACGCATCTACCGCTCCAGCCGAAACGCTACCGCCTTAACTTATGATTCCGCTTACGCGGGATTGACTCCACAAAGCCGAGCTGTCAGAGTTTCTGCATGTCTGATAACTCAAGCCATTCTATGACCAGTCGTCGCTCTGCCATGAAAACTGTAGCCGGAGCTTCTGTGCTCGCGGGGGCTGCTATTCCTCACGTTCACGCACAAGTGAACGAAGAGGTAAAGCTCGCGCTTGTCGGAGCAGGTGGACGCGGAACCGGTGCTGTGAAAAACGCCCTCTCTGTTTCTGGAACTCTCGGCCCTCTCAAGCTTCACGCGATGGCCGATGTATTCGAAGACAAGCTCAACAAGTCACACGAGACTCTCTCCAAGGATCCCAGTGTCGGTGACAAAATCGATGTATCACCCGAGCGTAAGTTCATTGGATTCGATGGATACCGCAAAGCGATGGATTCGCTCAAGGCTGGCGACATCGTGATCCTTACGACACCCTGCGCATTCCGTTGGCCGATGTTCGAATACGCTGTCGAAAAGGGACTTAACGTTTTCATGGAGAAGCCCGTCACCGCTGACGGATTCGCTTCCCGGAAAATTCTCGAGATCAATGAGAAAGCGAAGGAAAAAGGACTTAAGGTTGGCGTCGGCCTGATGTGCCGTCACTGCAAATCGCGTAACGAACTGAAGAAGCGCATCGACGATGGTGCGATCGGCGACATTACATTCATGCGTTCCTACCGCATGCAGGGGCCGATCGGCTCGTGCTTCACACCGAAAAACACGACTGAAGAGAATGAGCTCCAGTATCAGATCCGTAACTTTCACAGCTTTCTCTGGCTCAGTGGTGGATCCTTCAGTGACTTCTTCATTCACGGTATCGACGAGATGTGCATGATCAAGAATTCCTTCCCCGTCGAAGCCAAAGCCGTTGGTGGCCGCCACCACAAGACGGTCGAGCGCAATGGTGAGCACCTTGAAGCTGTCGATCAGAACTTCGACAGCTATGGTGTCGAATACACCTTCGCCGACGGAGCGAAAGCGATCTACGAAGGACGCAACATGGTTGGCTGCCACCAGGAATTCGCTGCCTACGCTCACGGAACCAAAGGCTCTGCCGTCATCTCCTCGCAAGGTCATGTCCCGGCTCGCTCACGAATTTACAAAGACCAGAACATCGATACCAACTGGCGCTCCAAGTCAGACAATCTCGCCTGGTCTTTCCCGAACAATTCCAAAACTCGCGGTGGTCACAACGAAGGCAACCCCTACGACATCGAGTGGGAAGTCCTCATCGAAGCGATCCGCGAGAACAAGGACCACAACGAAGTCGAGCGAGGCATCGCCGCAAGTGTTACCACCTCGATGGGACGCATGGCCGCTCACACGGGACAAGTCATCACTTACGACCAAATGTTGAACAGTGAGCATGCCTTCTCACCCAACGTCAAGGAACTCACCCTCGACGGCGACTCCCCGCTGATGCCTGATGAAGAGGGCCGCTACGCGAAGCCTGAACCCGGCATCAAGAAGGATCGCGAGTATTGATCGGCTCAACGGAGGCAGGAAAAGGCTGAGACAGGACAAGCGCGATGCTCGGAAAAATCCTGATTCTTCTTTTCCTCCTCGCTTTCTTACGAAGTTTCATTCGTTTTTGCAAAGCCCGTCGGATATCCGACGGGCTTTTTGCTGTTTTCTGGGTCAGTCTCGCTGCCTATTCCTATTTCGAAATCTTTTTTCTGATGCTCATTCCGATCCTTTCCCTGCTCGCCGCATCCCTGGCAAAGGCGCAGGATTCAGGACGAAGGCATCCGTCGCGTGAAGAGAAAACGCTGGAGAAGGAATCCTCTTCGCTCTCGACGGGCGATGTATTGAAGGTTGAAAACAAGCCAACAGAAGCTGATCGCGACGAAGATGATTCCCTGATCGACCAAATCCCCGAACTGGCGGAGCAATGGGTCACCTATGGAAAGATCAAGGGATGCGATTTTGATTACTCCAGAGAAAGCCTGCAGAAAGTTGATGACCTCGTTTCACAGGAATGGTCCGACAACTCACCCTTGTTCCCACAGGTAACGATCCTGCAGATCGGCAGCTATATGGGAGAAGTCATTCGCCGCAAACACGGTGGGGAGTGGGTAGAGTCCGAAGACTATGGAATCTGTCTCGCCAGAATCGGCGGACAGGAAGATTTCCGCTCGTTCCCCTTCAACAAAGCACGCAAACGGATCGAAGAAGGCGAAGAAGATTCCGTAGCATTTTTCTACCGAGCGCTGGTGCACACGCTGGAAAAGGACAGCGATGAAGAAGATAGCTAAGCGAATTGATTTTCGAACAGTCGGATCCTGCACTTTCAACTTGTCTATCTCCGCCGATTGCTGCTTCCGATCTCAGAATTTCCCAAAAAAAAACCGCTTGGGCATCGGACCCGTTTGCCTCTGCCATCCATCAGGGTTAGGTATGAAAATCAAAAGGGTCAGGTTTATGAAGAGATCCCGTTGTATCCCCCTCCGCGAATGTCCATTATTTCCCAGGAAACGATCCAGAAGATCCTCGACGAGACTGACATAGTCGAGCTGATCCAGGGGTATTTCCCGCTGAAGCGCGCTGGGGTGAATTACCTCGCGCTGTGTCCGTTTCACAATGAGAAGTCGCCGAGCTTCAATGTGAACCCGCAACGCCAAACCTTTCACTGCTTCGGCTGTGGCGAGGGTGGCGATGCGATCAAGTTTATCATGCGCTACGACAACCTCCCTTTCCCGGAGGCTGCGAAGCATCTTGCCAATCGCAACGGGATCACAATCGAAGAAGAAGTCTACGATCCTCAAGCACAGGCGAAAATGCGTGCGCGCGGAGAGATCAAGCGCATGCAGCGCTCGGCGGCCGATTGGTTCCATCGTCTCCTCTTCAAAAGCCCAGGCGCTCAACCCGCACGCGAATACCTGAAGGGCCGCGGCTACACCATGGAGATTTCCCGGAACTGGAAATTTGGATTCGCTCCGGAAGATCAACGCTCGTTCATGGATTGGGCCAAGGCGGAAGGCTTTTCCATCCCCCAACTCGTCGAGGGAGGCCTCGCCAGATGGCGTGACGAGAACTACCACGAGCGCGGAGCCTATTCCTTTTTCCGTCATCGACTGATTTTTCCAGTCAACGACGGCATGGGCGAACCGATCGCCTTCAGTGGTCGAGTTCTTTCTCCCGATCAGAAGGGTGGAAAATATGTAAACTCTCCGGAGACGATCATTTTTAACAAGAGCAAAAATTTCTTCGGCCTCGATAAGTCAAAGCGTTCCATCCTGCGGGAAAAACGGGCTATTCTCTTTGAGGGCCAACTCGACTTGATCTCTGCATTCGAGGCCGGAATCGAGAATGGCGTTGCGGGTCTCGGGACGGCTCTTACACCGGACCATGGTCGCATTTTGAAACGCCACACCGACGAGGTCGTTCTCTGCTACGACTCAGACGCAGCGGGCTTGAAAGCAGCGAGCAAAGCTTTCCGCATTCTCGCCCCCTCCGGGATGCTGATCCGGCTTGCGTTGCTACCCGATGGAGAAGATCCCGATTCGTTGATCCAATCACGGGGTGCCGACGCGCTGCGGGAGATTCTTGATGCCGCGCCCGAGTTCTTCGACTTTCAAATCGAT
>Ga0233450_10005994_pt1 | contig 10389 bp, 12 predicted proteins | sample 011ome_30_FD_189956 | JGI IMG/M metagenome (GOLD analysis project Ga0233450, IMG submission 189956) | Coastal salt marsh microbial communities from the Groves Creek Marsh, Skidaway Island, Georgia - 011501CT (spades assembly) | ecosystem: Environmental > Aquatic > Marine > Intertidal zone >... | reverse complement strand
TGAATGATTACATTCTTAAAACCCAAATAGTTCCACCAGTATGTCCAGTATGTCCAGCATATCAATTAAGAGAGAGAGAGAAACCTTGTCCTGAATGTCCTCCGTGTGGGAGATGTCCAGAGTCAAATTTTGAATGTAAAAAGGTTGAAATTGAGTCAGGTAATCAACCTGTTTCTGTACCAATCATAACAGATGTAAATGCATATTGATAATGTATCCCTAATATGATGTAAGTATAATTCAACTTAATGTATTAGTTGCTTTATTTATTATGATTCTTATTCATCTATAATATCATTGATGTCGACTGCAGATATCAATATGACATTATATTCATGATAACGAGTTATTATCAATACTAGTCTGTATTTAAATACTTTGTCCACGAGGAACAACTTTATTAACTTTTGAACTGGATTCGCCTTGTGGAGCATGTTCAGACCTTCGTCTTTTAACTCCTGATGTACCCGCACTCGCTCCTGATGTACCCGCACTCGCAACGAATGCCTTTCCTAGATTATTAGAAACATGTTGATATATATTACCCTGAGTCGCCAGTTTTCCTGCCATATTGGATGCAAGTTTCATTACTTTTCCTGCTGCTGGTGTTGCTGCTCTTTGTGCTGCTGGTGGTGTTGCTGATCTTTGTGCTGCTGGTACTGGTGCTGGTGGTGTTGCTGATCTTTGTGCTGCTGGTAATGGTGGTGATGTTACTAATCTTTGTGCTGCTGGTGATGGTGGTGATGTTGCTGGTGATGTTACTAATCTTTGTGCTGCTTCTTGGGCGTCATCATCTAGTAGTACACCATCTAGTAGTGCAAGTAGTTCATCATCATCTAGTAGTGCATCATCATCTAGTAGTGCATCATCATCTCTATCTTGAATTCCAGCAAGTCGTGTAAAGTACTCCCGACAATAGAATAAGTCCTTAATACTTAGTTGAGTCAATTTAGTAATTAAAATCGCAAAATTTTCTTGTGCATTACGTGCTTGGTCAATATCAACAATACCTAACAAATATAACAACATATATAGAGTCGTTATCACAACACTTGCACCTGTTCTCACAACACCTGCACCTGTTCTCGCAATAGCACCTGCACCTGTTACCACAACACCTGCACCTGTTCTCGCAATAGCACCTGCACCTGTTCTCACACTACCTAAAGCCCCCGGTATAGACTTAAACAATTTGAAGAATATGGTATATGCCATTAAAACAATTGCGCCCTCAAACAAATCCATATTAATATCTTCGGCATTACCACCGGTTCCGGCAATAACTGTTCTCAAAAGAATATTCATTTCACTATCGATAAGACGGTTTATTCTTCTATCAATGTCGCCACAACTCTCGCCAATTCCAAACGCATTAAAGAATCCTCGTACAAAATGGTCGCCACCTATACACGGTGGCTCTATACCTCGACTACTAAGGTCCCCGGTAGCATCTATTCCAACAACTTTTGATATAAATATTACTAAATATGGTGTACATATGTCCAGTAGTGCGTGCCGACCAAATGTATAAATAACCAATAAACATGCAATAGCCAACCTCGACTCAGTTGAAAACAGGTCTTCAACTGCACTTCTAGACCGACTTCTAGACCGACTTCTAGACCGACTTCTAGACCGACTTCTAGACCGACTTCCAGATGTGCCTGATCCTGATGTTCCTGGTGTTCCCCCGGAATATACGGCATCTTGAACTGATGGTTTAGGTATTTGTTTTTCACTCCATCGAGCGCGTTGCCTAGGGTTAGGTCCTCGACCCCAAGGTTTTTGACTTTGTCGCCTAGGGTCACGTCCTCTAATCCTATGTTTTTGACTTTGTTGCATATGTTTATGTCCTCGAACCCCAGTGCCTCGTCTGCGTCTCCGAGTTACGGGTTTCCTCTGAGACAATTGCACACATTTTGATTTGACACGCGAACCTTTATTTGACAATCTCTTATCAATCTCAAATTGGGTCAACATGCTAAGTAATGTGTAAAATACTTTCACATTTGAATCCACCTTTTTGGTTGACATTATAATATATGATAATATTTTATTATACTATCTTGAGTGTTTCACATTTGTAAGTTTCAGGGACAATTTTCAATATACATTTTGATTTTTTTCCCTTTAATGGATCAACACATCCCTTTTCGTGTTTAATTTTATCTTTATCGGGTTTAGGGCACCTAGACCGGAAATGTTCATATCTGTCTCTAACGTCAATATATGTGAGTCCTGATTTCTTTCCTAACATTTTATTGATTAATTCATGAAGTCTGTATATATATAAAGAGTATGTTGACCTTGATTTCATATCTCGCATTGTTAACGGAAGTGTTTTCATATTATCCCTAAGATTTGAACGACATTTCCCACACGGCAAAACATGTGGCAATAATTTCAAAAATTTAAAGTAATGTTTTTTGTCTTCATTTGACGGGTGCTCTGGATAATTAAATGACATTGTATGTAAGTAATGCCACATACTTGGACCCCATATAGAGGTTAACATACCGTCATTACTTTTATAGTTTTTGCGTGTGAACACAATACCCTTTTTATTCTTTCGTGTTTTCATATATAATATGTGTATAAAACAAATATTAATATAGAATATCCTCAATTTTTGTATGTTTAGGACAATATGTGATGCCATACATTTTAAGTATAGAGCAATAATAGGTATAGTCCATCCTGTAATCAGACCTACATATCTCGTATATAGTACCTGTTATGTCCCTGAAAATCATATAACTATTCATATTGATTTATCTTTACGTTATTATTATATTCTATTATTATAGTATCTATCTATATGCAGTCGACATTATATATTACATATGTGAAATGGGGGATGTATCTTATTGCATTGGTTGTTATGATTGTAATAACTTATATGGTATATACGAGATATGTAAAACAATATTCTACGCCAGATTATTCAGATAATAGGGAATTCGATCCAAAAAAAAAGAAGGGTGACACCGCAGAACTATTATATTTTTACACAACTTGGTGTCCATATTGTAAAGAAGCAGCACCTGTTATGGACGAAATGAAAAGTAATTATCCCATAATAGACGATGTAGAGATACTATATAGGTACATTGATTGTGAAAAAGATGCAAACACGGCAAAAAAATATAATGTATCCGCATACCCTACGATAAAATTAGTATACAATGACACAACATTCGAATATGATGCAAAACCAAACGTGGATACACTTAAAATGTTTATAAAGTCATCGATTTCTACTTGAGATATAGGTTAATGCATATTCAGTTCCACGTTTAAAAAGAAAATCTCTTGCTGTTTCAGTGTTTAACACGTCTTGTATTCTGGAAAATTCCCCCTCTTTACCCAAATCAATAGATATCATATTTTCATTTTCTTGTATTATGTTATTTGTCTCTTTGTTCAGAGTGATCCATGACTTTACCACAATTGCATTTATCAGTTGTAAAATGTTATCAGATGGCATTACTACTGCATTCTCTGTCATTTTAGTATATATACAAAATACCTCAGACTTATCACATTTCTCGTCGCGCATACAATTGTTATATGGGAAATGGCAAATCGTACCTCCATCTATATAACATTGTCCATCTATTTCTAATGGTGAAATTAAAGGCGTAATTGCACACGATGCGTGTATTGCATCAATGACTTTCCATTCAGGATGCGTCTCGTATGATAACTTATATTCGCGCATCACGTCATCGTTGACGTTTGTTGTCATATATACAACTTTTATTCCTGTTAGATCATACATCTCTTTTAATGTTACATCAATTGAAATACCTTTCACGTCTAATAATGGTTCTAGTATTATTGTAAATAATGACCTATCATATAACCCTTTGGGTGGAGATTGGTCGAATAACGTGAATGGATTTATCTGAGGAAGATGCCTACCCCATGGGCGCTTTATGAGATAATCGGATATCACTTCCGGTTCATAACCAAGTGTAAGTATAGTTCCAGTTATACTCCCACAAGAACACGTATATATAGAAGTAATATCTTTGATATTGATGATACATTTTTTCACTAGTTCTCCAATAATTCCCTGTTGAATAAATAGTCCCAATCCACCAGACCCTAATACAATATGTTTAAATGACATAATGTATTACTATTAAACCCTTTATTTCTTTTCTAATCTATCTATTAAATGGACACTATATTTTCTATCAGTGATGATGTAGATGATAATGAAAATGTTGACATAGATGAATTGTACGAGAGAAATATGAAGAGATCGAAAGATGTACTAACACTTTATAATAATATACTTAGAAGAATACATAGTAAAATACGGAATACATCTCGAGCGTCAAAGGAACAACATATTTGGTATTTAGTTCCAGAAGTCATTGTTGGTATTCATTATTATAATCAGATGGATTGTATCAGATATATTTTGGAACGTCTGACATCCAATGGATTTAGAAATAGTTACACTCACCCAAATCTTATCTTTGTTACATGGAATCACTGGGTCCCTAACTATGTCAGAAGTGAATGGTCTAAAAAAACCGGGAAAAAGATAGACAATTATGGTGCAGAAATAAAGGATGAAATCAAATCTCCGTTTATAATTAAAAATACAGAACAAAAACAGAAAACACAGGAGTCCATATATAAGGATATATCTGCATATGTACCCACAGGAAAATTCAAGTAATATAGGCGTTTTCTATGATGGATTTGTTTATAGAATCTTCTTGTCCTGGTATAGCAGTATCTTTAACGTGATTGACAACATCTTTAAAGAGGTCTATCCCTTTCTTATAATCGTGTTCGCATTTAGAATATAACTCAATTATAGATGATCTCGTTCGTTTTACTATACCATTCAACTTTGACTCTGTGAGTGATGGATGTATCGAGATGTTATATTCTGATACATGTGGGGTTTCTACCTGGACGAATAGTTCTTTTAATATATCTATTAATGCTTTCTGTTTTTTATGAGACGAATCTATCATAGTTTTGATATGTCGCGCATACTTAACCATTAATCTATTAGAACCACTCACCTGATAGGATTTGGAGTATACACTTGTGTAATCACACTCTTTGTCATATTGATTTAGTTTTATATCACCAAACTTTGTTATGCTTTGTGGCATATTGGATAATCCGGTAAATTCAAAATAGAAACGTTCAAGATCGAGTTGATATTGTTTTTCTGCTTCTTTCGACATAGCATTAAATACGCCAAGATCATAATCATAAACATCATAATATAATATCTCTAATTCTGGTATACCAGGTTCATCTCCCAATGAAATATTTCGACCATTTCTACAGAATTTTTCATTTATATTTATATAATCTGTTGATTCGTATATCATATCTTCTAGATCTGATATCCTCGCTCCACATATACCAGCATATGATAATAACTCTGTATCTCCAATACTGCCACCATTTATTATCGACTGGGACGATTGTTCTTCTTCTGGTGAAGCAATATACCCATTGGGGTCCTTTTCTATTTGTGATGATAATGGAGGTTCATATCCTTGTTCGGGTTTGGACTCGTTGGGATTTATTGCATCCCCTGGTTTGGACTCGTCTGGATTTATTGCATCCTCCAGTTTGGACTCGTCTGGATTTATTGCATCCCCTGGGTTGGACTCGTCTGGATTTATTGCATCCCCTGGGTTGGACTCGTCTGGATTTATTGCATCCTCTGGTTTGGACTCGTCGGGATTTATTGCATCCCCTGGGTTGGACTCGTCGGGATTTATTGCATCCTCTGATTGAGGATGATTAAAGATTGGTGTTGATTGCCCACTATATGTATATTCTCGTTCTCCATACGTATCCATATCCGACACATATGACGTATCATAAAAATTTGTATCGACAATATTTCTATCTGATGATGGTCTCACTGTAGTGTGTATCGCCGCAAAAACTTGTGCAATCTTTACATAAAATGCAGCAATACCCTTACACATGTTCATTTTCTTATCACGATCCATAACATCATAGTTAGTCATACGCGAAGGGTCCATTACAATTACATTTTCCTTACGCATGGTTGGTCTTTTGCCACTTATTCTATCTGAAACATATTGTATTTCCTTATTATGCAGATTGCTTGATATGGCACTGGTTGTTAATACAATCATCTTATCACAATATCCAGGTGTTGATATATTCTTCATATCATCAAATGTTTGGGTTGTTATATATTTTGCAGCGATCACATCAACCAATGTATGAAGTTTGGGTTTAATTTTTCCATATAAAGATGAGTTACCCATATATATACTGAAAATAAAATTAAACAACAACTATAATTTTATAAAATTGATTGTACTTTATAATATACATCTTATTCCAAAAAATGAGTGAACGAAAAAAAAAGATGAGTATTTCAGTTATTATAGATGCCTTCAACGATACAAGTAAAAAATGCCACGAAGACCAATATACAATTCCAAATAATTGTAATAAATGCAATTCATTGTTTGTTATATCTGACGAGGGGTTCAGAACATGTATAATATGTGGAATCATAGACAAAAATACACTTGACCAGTGCGCCGAATGGAGGTTTTTCGGTTCAGATGATTGTGGTTCATCTGACCCATCTAGATGTGGAATGCCAATTAATCCATTGTTACAATCATCATCATTGTCGTGCAGAGTATTGCCGGGCAGAGGGTCGTCATACGAAATGTTGAAAATACGCAGGTACACCGAATACCAATCTATGCCTTATACGGAACGTTCAAGACACAATGATTTTCAAAGAATCGTTACAAAGGGGAATGAGTCGGGAATACCAAAACTAATCATAGATGATGCAATGTATTATTACCACAAAATTTCAGAAGTAAGAACATTCAGGGGACTGAATCGTGATGGGATAATTGCGGCATCATTGTACGTTGCTGCTCGAGTGAATCATTATCCACGCACATCACATGAAATCGCGCATATATTTAATCTTGATACATCGAGTGCAACAAAGGGATGTAAGCGTGCAGTAATGATTCTGAATGAAATTGAGAATGATTTACATACTTCGGATAAAACAACAATTAAACAGACTACACCAATGTCATTTATCGAACGATTCTGCAGTAAATTGCTCATTCCACAAGATATAATTAAGATATGTGTGTTTGCAACATTGATGATTAACAAAAATAATCTTATTCCAGAAAATACACCACAATCAATCGCAGCAGGGATAATATACTTTGTATCGTCGATGTGTAACATGACTATAACCCGAAAGGACGTTAGTGTCGTTACGGATATAAGCGAAGTGACAATTAATAAATGTTACAAAAAATTACTAACAATAGAAAGCGATATAATACCGAGAATGGTACTTGAAAAATATAAAAAATAATAGTATAATGCCACCACATACCGTATTTATCGTACCATACAGAGATAGGGAGGCGCATAAGAAGAGATTTGAAATTTATATAGATAGTGTGCTGAAATACAATGGATGGGTAGAAAATGTCGATGTTGAAATATTTTTTACACATCAATGTGACAACAGATCATTTAATCGTGGGGGTATGAAAAATATGGGGTTATTGTTATTGAAACAGAAATATCCAACAACATATAAGAATATAACGATTGTATTTCACGATGTAGATTCTATACCAGAATCACCTTCATTGATTCCATATAAGACAACAAATGGAACAGTTTCGCATTATTATGGGTTTACGTTTGTACTTGGCGGAATATTGGCAATAAAGGCAGTGGATTTCGAACGAGTGAATGGATTTCCTTGTTTCTGGGGATGGGGATTAGAAGACAACGCATTATACAACCGATGTGTAAATGCAGGTATTAAAGTAGATAGAAGCATTTTTTTCACATCAACTGATAAACGCATATCAAGAGAAGGTGAGTTACCAACACGACAATGGTCTAGAAGTGAAGGATATCAGTATAGACATTCTACCAAAAATGGTTATTCAACAATTAAAAATGTAAAATATACCATTAATAACCGGATGATGAATATTACGTCATTCACTACCGATTCTGAATACATTCCAGGTGATCTAGTAAGTTCAGGTGGTAGAACATTATGTAACTTACCCGTTATCCACCCTTGTAAGAATATATTTTCTAGTATTAAAAGTGCATCCATTCATAAAAAATGATCATACAACACAAGCCATATCTATTTTCGAAATAATCGTATCAAGTCGGGCAACTGTCTGAACACAAAGAGAATATGTCTCCCGCATATTGAGTAAACCAACCCTAGATTCTCTTAAATATCCTTTTACAACTGGATATTTTTCTATGTATGACAATCCCTTTATTATTGTTCTATCTATTTTTTTGATTGATTCATCTCGACTATCTTGATGGAACCATCGCCTAATACCTTCTGGTATGATGCTACTTTGTTCTATATTCAATAGAGAACCTCGGGTATATAATTTTGAATTGACCGAAACTGACGCCAACACCTTTAAATTCACTACGACTTCGTCGTATTCTGGGTCAATAGACGTCATACTACATTATAATATTAGATTTACTTATCTTATACGTTAAATATTTCGTATAAGATATTATCAGATTTAGAAATCATCAGTTGGGTCAAATACATCACCATTATTGCTTCTGTCGGACAATGCATATTCACTCACGCGTTTCTCGAAAAAATTGGTCTTACCTTCCAATGAAATCCTCTCCATAAACATAAATGGGTTAGATGTGTTATATATTTTACCATAACCTAATTGGATAGATAATCTATCCGCCACAAATTCGATATATTGACTCATTGATTCGGAATTCATTGATATAAGTCTACACGGCAAAGATTCACAAATAAATTCCTTCTCTATTTTAACCGCATCTTTAATTATTCCGTGTATTACATCAATGGTTGGTTTATCTGATAATTTATGAAACAAAAGAACAGCAAATTCTGTATGTAACGCCTCATCTCTAGAGATTAGTTCGTTTGAAAATGTTAGTCCGGGCATTACACCCCGTTTCTTGAGCCAATAAATAGAACAAAACGCACCGGAAAAGAAAATACCTTCCACGCATGCAAATGCAACAAGGCGTTGTGCAAACGTACAATCGTGTGTTTCAATCCATCTCATCGCCCAATCAGATTTTCCTTTAATACAAGGAAATGTATCAACTGCATTGAACATATCATTTTTTTCCATATCGTTAGATATGTACGTGTCAATTAGAAGCGAATACATTTCACTATGAATATTTTCCATTGCGATCTGGAAACCATAAAATGCCCTTATTTCAGAAATTTGTACATCGTCCATAAATCGCTTTCCTAAATTTTCGATAACAATGCCATCTGATGATGCAAAAAATGATAGAATCATTTTTATGAAAAATCGTTCGTCTTCAGTCAATCGTGACCAATCGTCAATATCTTTTGTTAAATCAACCTCTTCAACTCTCCAGAAACAATCAACTTGTTTTTTGTACATGTCCCATATGTCTTGATATTGTATAGGAAACATAACGTGACGAGAAGGGGATTCTACCAGTATAGATTCGGTTGTCATTATTATAGATAGTTATTATTTTTTATATCATTATCATATGGTAGATAATTCCGTATTTATGAATGATACAAAACTTAATAATGCAATACAAATGCGCAAACGAATTGAATCTAGAAAGAAAGAGATTAATAATACATTTTATGACAACAACGAATATATTATGGGCGAAAATGAATACAATAATGATTCATCGTTGATAACTATGTTTAACATTTTGCTCGAACATATAACCGAAATACACAAGTCAGGTCTTAATCCAATTCGGACATCTTACCTCGATGAACAACGTGATATCATTATGGGGGAATTAGTAAAATTAAAACAACGTCTATAAAATTATATTATGTTATAATAATGGATAATGCGCTACAACAAACATTGAATGATATAGAGGAAAAAATGGCGTATATATTAGAGAAATCGGCAGAATCAAATGGGGATAAGGTTGAATTGAACCAACAACTCACTGAGTGTAAGGAAAAATTGGAAAAATGTAATAAACAATTAGCGATGTTTGAAGATTATAAAAATAGAATAGAAGGTATTAATGTCAGATTAGAGGGTCATATGAAAGAGGCTGAAATTGGTCGACCCCAAGGCGATGATTCTCCAAGTATTGGATCCCAAGGCGATGATTCTCCAAGTATTGGATCCCAAGGCGATGATTCTCAAAGTATTGGATCCCAAGGCGATGATTCTCAAAGTATTGGATCCCAAGGCGATGGACCTCCAAGTGATGGTCCTCAAAGTATTGGATCCCAAGGCGATGGACCTCCAAGTGATGGTCCTCAAAGTGATGATCCTCAAAGTATTGGTCCTCAAA
>Ga0233450_10005985_pt1 | contig 10397 bp, 8 predicted proteins | sample 011ome_30_FD_189956 | JGI IMG/M metagenome (GOLD analysis project Ga0233450, IMG submission 189956) | Coastal salt marsh microbial communities from the Groves Creek Marsh, Skidaway Island, Georgia - 011501CT (spades assembly) | ecosystem: Environmental > Aquatic > Marine > Intertidal zone > Salt... | reverse complement strand
ACCGACAGAAACGACTCTGTCGTCTTTTCTTCGCCCCGCATGTAAAGTGTCCCCGACGTTTCCGCGTACACGCCCTCTAACGGCACGTGTACATCCTGCATGCTCACGTACGCATCCTTGCGAAACACCATATCCGCCACGACGGATTGCACGCGTGAGTTCTCATCAAACCGAGAACGCACTTGAAGCGTGCAAGCGCCGCTCAACAACCCCGTCTTTGTCAACGCGGTCGCGTTCGCGCGCGACCGCGCATCGAGCCACCACTCACCCTTAAACGTGCCTTCCACCGCGCGCGGATAGATTCGCGTCTGCGCGACGTCTGTCGCCTCAGCGCGCGATGCCAACACCACGAATGCCATGAACACCTTGAACAACATCCCGCGCATCGCCCAGCGTCGTCGCGCGCGCGCGCGCATCGCCCGCTCCATCTACGCCCGCGTCGCTATCGCGCGTCCGAGCGCATGGTAGTCCGCGCGCACGGAGGGAAAAGCGCGCGACGCTGTGGCGCGTGACTCGGCACTTTCGTGCACGCGACATGGGACGCGGGTATAAGCCCGCCAAGGGCGGCCGCGGCGGACGAGGAGGCAACCGTAACGACGATAAGGCTCCGGGCGAGCGCACAAAGGTACGCGCACGATGCTCGCGCGCGAATGGCGACGAGAGAGGCCGTGATTGATGTATCGATGGTTGTGGTTGTGGTTTCGACGGACTGACGGTGGATGTGTGCGCGTCGACGACGATAACAGTGGCGCAAGGACCGCGATGAGAGCTCGTCGGATGAAGAGGATGATTCCGATGACGACGTCAGCGGATCTGACGACGACGACGAGTCTGAAGACGAGTCTGAAGACGAGTCTGAAGACGAAGGACCTCGTCGACCGGCTGCTGGGGAGTTGCCTCCGAATAGCGATAGCGATGACGACTCTGACGACGACGATGATTTGAAAGCTATGATGGCGCCGCGAGAAAAGAAGCCTGTAGAGCCGACCGCGGAGGAAATTTTGGCGACAAAGACGAAGAAGCAACTCGCGGCTGAAATGGAAAAGTTGCGCCTGGTTCGTGAAAGACGAGAGGCGCAAGCCAGAGCGCGAATCGAAGCGGATGGCGGCATCGATCGATATAAAGTGAAGAAGGAAACTGGGAATGACAGTGACAGCTCCGATGATAGTGGAAGCGATGACGACAGCGAAAGCGATTAGTCAACGAGTTATACAGCATCTTGCGATTAAAAAATATTCTATTATGTGCCTGCGGCTCGGTTGAGCGCGTCTTTTCGAAGCATGCTTTCAATAAAGAATTCGCCCGCCTTGTACGAACTACGCACGAGTGGCCCAGAGGCGACGTATCGAAAGCCTATTTCTTCCTCCCCAACCTTTTTCCAGTAATCAAACTTCTCAGGCGTGACGAACTCCTTCACCGGAAGGTGCTGCGGCGTCGGTTGCAGGTATTGCCCGAGGGTAAAAATATCCACACCGGCATCCTTGCACGCCCGCATGCATTCGCGGATTTCATCATCTTCTTCCCCAAGGCCGAGCATGATGGATGTTTTCGTCACCAAGCCTTCCTTCGAGGCTTTGGCGTGGCGCAGTACCGAGAGCGACTGCTCGTAACCAGCGCGCGGGTCGCGCACGCGCTTTTGCAACCGCTCCACCGTCTCCACATTGTGCGCGAATACGTCTAAACCTGACCGCGCCAAGTGGGCGACCGCCTCCAAATCGCCTTGAAAATCTGGTGTCAACGCTTCGACGAGCACAGAGCTCTTAATCTTTTTCAAAGTCCGCACGGTGCGCGCAAAGTGCTCGCTCCCTCCGTCTGGTATGTCATCCCTATCCACTGAAGTCAACACAATGTACCCGACGCCCCATTCCGCAATGGCGTGCGCGGTGTTTTCGGGCTCGTCTTCATCCGGAGGCGGCGGCGTCTGCGCCGTATTCACCGCACAGAACCGACATCCTCGCGTACACGTGTCGCCCAACAACATCACCGTCGCCGTCCCGGTGTCGCCGTTCCAGCACTCCCCAACGTTCGGGCACATCGCTTCCTCGCACACCGTATTCAGCTTTAGTCCCGTGAGTGACGAGCTCAAATACTCAAACCGCTCGCCCGACGGCGCGCGCTGGCGCAACCACGGTGGCTTTTTCAACCCCGGCGGAAGACCCTTTATGCTCGGAGCGGCCGTCGAGCTCTCCCCGAACGCCGCCTCAATCGTCCCCGCCGTCGGTCCACACATCGCCGCCGCCGCTTGCACCGCGCGCGGATTCGGCGTTCGCTCCACGACCACGCCGTTCGACGCCGCGAGCGCCACGAGTTCACCGAACGCATCCGTCTGCTCCAACCGCTCGCGCTCGCGCTCGGCGTCATCCGACGCCCCATCCGTCGCGCGCGCGATCGCCAACGCGCGCGCCGGCGCACGGTGCGACGCATACGCCGTCGACGCACGCGACGCGCGTGCCGGAGCGCATCGCACGGGCGATGCCGCGACGGTGCGCATGGCTGTGACGTGTGCGAAGACCTCGGGGCTGCCGACGACACTTCGCGCCGCGACGCATGCGTTCGAGCGCGGTGCGCGATTGACGATAGACTCGATGCGCGCGCGCGGACGAGCGTGCGCGGGAGTGCATTCGCGCGATGCGCGGCGCTATCGGCATTCGCGCGCGCGATTGAACGCGGCGGAGCGCGATCGGGGGCGTGGACCCTCGCCAGCCGCCGGCGGGAGGTTTTCGGGAAGAATCGCGGCGTTTGATGGCGATGTGGGACGCGCGTGGGCGCGCGTGCGCGGGTTTCGCTCGTGAAATGAATGGTTCGTTCGCGAACGGGGAGTCGGTGTGGGCGAAACCGTCGGTCGTCGTCGTCGGGCGTCGCGATGAAACTCTACCTGCAAACACGCCAGTTCTGCTTCTGAGCGCGTCTGTGAAGAACGGTATTGAATCTGAACGTACGATGACGACGACGGCGGCGCTGACGACGAAATGTCAGGATATCAAGTCCCGTCGATTTGCCTTTGTGTTTTGTTTTTTTATCGTTCGCGCGAGAACCTCTCACAGTGTCAGAGTGTCAAGATATAACGCTGATTGCCACCTTGGGTGAGTAGGGATAGTAACCGTGCTTTCGTGGTGCGATCGATGATGGATGTTTTTACCGTCGTCATCAACCTACTACTCAAGTGACATTTCACGTTTTGTTCTTACTTTTCACGCGCGATTGATGATTCCAATGAAGACGAAAATATTAGATGACGAATCTGACAGTTCACGCTTTCGCGGTCTTCGCGAATGTGAGCGCCGTTTCGACGGCACATGATTGAGAACAGAGGCATTTGTCTGAGGAAAACATCATCGTCGTCGCGTTTTTTCTTGCTTTCGTCGTTCGTTCGTGTGTGTCCTCGTGTGTAATTTAATAGAATAAGCCGACTAAATTTTCATCGTTCGACGCCGTGCTCATGACGCTCGCGTAGTAGTCGCCGAACAACATCGGTAGACAATAATGCGACACTGGAATCGTCGCGATGAGTACGGCTGGGTAAAAGATGGCGAATCCCGGGGCTTTTGATGCAAGAAGTCGACACGTGAACATTGCACCAAACATCAAAGTTTGAATACTGGTGTATGCGTGTAGCACGCGTTTCGGCACGCGTCGCAGAAATCTCACGGGCGCCACCGTCGATCCCAAGAGGCGTTTCACGAGGCCATTCGTAAAGAGCGACGACAAGCCCATAAACACTAAAAAGCCAGAAAGACTTGCAATCGGTATGTGACCAATGGTGTCTGTTCGAAAGAAACACACAATCAATGTGCATATGTGCGCGGCGAAATTTGTAACTCGAGTCTCCACAGTTTCGTAGACTCTCGTTCGAACGATGCCATGACGATAGGAATCCGACGTCATGGCGAGCGATCGAGCGTGCATGTGACTGTGCGGCAACGCAGGCACAGACGGAGGTAATCCAAACAAGCTCGTGACGACGGTTAGAATGCCGACAACTAGCATGTCCCAGTTGTACGCGCTGCCTTTCACAACTCTGTTTTCAGATCGGCACGTCAACATGGCGGCGATGTTCGTTTCGAGAGCGATTTGCGCGGCAAGCATCGACGCCGGTAACAATGCAAGTACCCAATACGACGGTTGAAGGGAAGCAAAGTTGACAATTTGAGGCAAAAACGCGATGTTTGGGACGTAATCCCGCACACGCTCGACGCTAACGTTTGGTACCGCAAATGAAAGAAGCGTGAGCGACGCGATGCTCAGAATAGGTGCCACGTCGCTCACGATGACGCGTACGCCTCTTCGAATCGAGTGCGATGTTCGGAACGTCAAGATCTTGAACGCAAGCGCGACAGTGCCAATATGAAGCATGAGGTATTTCAGGAACATGGCATCGTCTGCCATTTTGGCCTTCATCGAGCCGACGGCGGAGAAACCCGTGTACACAAACGTAAGCGAAACAAACAACGCCAGCTGCTCGCTTGTAAAGCGATTGATACACAACATCAGCTCCGCGCCGTTGAGAATTGCGAATGCAATGATGATGAGTCCTGCATACAGCCCAGTTATTGATAGAAACACAAGAAAATTGACGTTAAGCGCGGTGGACCAGGACCTCATGACTTTAATGAACGTAACCGTCGGTCCGGACGTTCTCAAGACGAGCAGCGCTTGACCACCAACAATTGCAAAGACTGTATTGCACAGCGCTTCGGACAGTAAAAAGTCCACATGTGTCATTTGGCGCGCTGAGCTTTGCTGCAACGACATCCCGAGCGCGAGGCATGGTATCAACGTCGATGAGAATAACCACACAGTTGTGCTAAGTACGTTTACGACGACTCGGCGCGACGCAAATCCATTTGTCCAATCTGAGATGTACCACGGTAATCGACGTCGTATGTCCGAGACAATTCCGCTACACACTCGCTTAGAATGAGGCATCTCTTCTTCGACCACGATCTCGTCAAATGCTCGCATCGCTCTTTCGAGAAAACTCCCCACCGATGAACATATGTCATCTTCGTTTTCAGCTTGCATTGCATCCGCGATGAATGATTCGTCACTAAGGAGCGTGGCCATGGTGTGCGATGTCGCATAAGCATTTTTCGCAGGAGGTGTTGCGTCGCCGCTCAGTACGAGACACACGAATCGAATCGACCCGTCGTCGCCTCCAGAGTTGCCGTCATCAAATGGCGTTGCCAAACGCGCAAGAATTACAATGCGTTGATTTTCAAGCACTCGCGACGTATACGGAACCACGACGGCAGACTGCGTGTAGAACGCTTGCTTAAACGCGTGCGCTTCGCTATCATCCAAAACGTCGTCTGTGGTGTTCGTTTGGTCGATCACGAGTTCGCGCGACATCGTTTCGGCCGGAATCGCTCCGAATCGAGGCTGCGCCGCGACGCGTTCCAACATCTCGCGCGCAATCAACGACGGGCACGCGCACTTGAAGGGATCTTCTGCATCCTGAATTCTAACATCCAGCATGATTTCGAAATGCACGCTCGTGCTCGGCGTCGAAAAGGCATCAATCACCGCGGACGCCGGCGCTCGTCCCGCGCACATTTTAATCAGGTCTCTTCGCGCTTGCAACTCAACACGCACGGGCTTCAACGGTAACACGCGACACGTGCGCCATACACACATGCTCTGTACGCTGTCATCCCCATCGCTCGAAGCCTGGGTGAGTAACGTATTCGTGCGCGCGGTGTACGCGCGACGAACGCTGGCGCCTGCTCTGACATCTTGGATGTCGCGCGTCGCCGAATCATCCAAAGCTTCTCCCATCGACGCACGCTCGACGTCTCGAGGCGCGGTGTCCATTGCGTGCGTGACGACGTCATCGTTAGAATCCATGCGTCGCGGCGTCGTGCGCGCGGTGCGGTGAGATATGAGGTGTACATTGCGCAGTCGTGTTACAATTTGGCTATGCGTTGGCTATAAACGCGCCTTGGAGCTCTGTTAACGCATCGCCGACGTCTTTGAGTTTCATCGTCGCCGGGTCGCAATGTCTATAGCGTCCCTGTCCATTCTTACCGGTGCTTCCGTCGACATCGCCACGTACGGGTAAGCCGAGCACGGCGGTGGCGGCGACGTATTCTCGCATGAGCTTTGGGACGTCGCCGACACGTACATCTTCCACATCGCACGCCGCAATGTGCTGCCGAAACGCGGCGTCGTTGCCTTCGAACACGTTTATCGTCTCGGTGACTTTTAATCTCGCGCGTAAATCATCGATGAGCGACCGCGAGGACGCCCGCGGTGGAGTCGAATCGTCGAACGGCGTCGACGCGTCGGCATCCGCGCACAACCACCAGGCATCATCGCACGCCTTGGCACCGTTAAAACCTCCAAAACTCAAACACCTTGATTTCCCCACCATTGTAAGCGTTTGATACGCTCGAGGACCAGGACCGGTGCCCTCGCCCGTGAATTGCGCGCGCTCCCATCGCGCGTTTTCACCGTCTAAAAAGTGCGCATCGTCAAAATACACGCGCTTCTTCGCCAACCAACCATCTTCGCCGACGCCACCGGCGATGACGACGTTGGCCACGTTCGGCGTCATCGTGAGTACGCCCATAGCGTGCCCAGCTCGCGCCGCAGGGGCATGGCCACGCAAGACGAGCTTGACCCAACGCCAACCGTCTCCGTCCCGTCGCAAGCACCAGGTATCGCTAAACGCCGCCCCATTCGCCCCTTGGCCGCCATGAATCAGCACGTTCGGCCCGTACAGCACCATGGCGTGCCCACTTCGCGCCTCCGGCGACGTGCGCCCACCGCTCGCGACCGCGCCGAGCGTCTCCATCGCCATTCTCGCCCCCGACGCCGCGAGCTCGTCAAAGACTTCTACGCGCGCCGGCGCCACGCGTTCGCACGTCCAAGTCGCCCCCGTCTCGCTCGCCGCATCGCGAAGGGTGTGCACGTCTGCGAGCCATCCTTTACCATCAAAACCACCGAACATGACGACGGTATCGGCGTCGATGGCGACGATGGAGGCGAAATCACGCGGAGCCACCGTCGCGGATGACCGTCGCGTCCACGTCCACGCGTCGCAATCGAGCACCCACACGTCCCCAAACTGCTCGCGCCCGTCCCGCCCACACGCGATGACGACGAATGAATCACGAAACGCGCATGCGCTGTGAAATGCGCGCGCACGCGGACCAGGAGTGGTGATATTCGGCCTAAACCACGCGTCGGCGCGCGCGTCGTACACAACCACATCCTGGAGCGCGCCTTTCGAGTCCCCATCCCCACGCGCGAGCCCACCGAAGACGACGACGAATCGCGATGCCTTCACACACGTTGCCGTGTGTCCGAAACGCGCGCTCGGCCCCGGTGCATCGCCGCGCGCGCCCACGCACTTCACCCAACGCATGCGCTTCGAGAGTCGCGTTTTGACGTCGACGTTTAAAGATTAATGCTCATCATTATGTACACCCCACTATTGCCCTAATCCATCGCACGCCCGAACCAATCGTCCGCACGCATCGACGATATTCATCTAATCCACGTACCCGCTTCCCTTGCAATTGCGACATAAAATCATCCCCGCCCCCTTGCACGCCGTGCACTCGTACGGGTTCCTCCGCGTGAGCCCGAGCACGCCGTCGTCGTTCCTATCGCGCTGCGTAATCTCAATCGGCGTCGCTCGTCGCCCCGTGGCGTCGCAGAATACGCACCGCTCGCCCCCGGCGGTGGCGCACGACGGGCACGGCACCGGTTCGCGCTTGGCGCCGAGCGCGAGCGCGGCGAGTCCGAGCGCGCCCACGGTGCACGCCACGGACACGAGCTGCGTGGTTTCGTACGGGTCCGCGGGCGACGCGCGAGGGCGCAGAGGGCGACGCGCGGGACGAGGGCGGTGCGCGCGAGGCGACGGCACCGCGCTCGTGGACGCCACCGCGCGCGAGGGCGCGGGGCGAGCGGCGCACATGGCGCGCGCGTGAGTGACGTCAGAGGTTGCCTCGGACGACGGTGATGTCGCCGGCGACGATGGCGTCGTCGGTGTCGCGCGTCGTCGGTGCGTCGACGGTGCGCGCGCGACGCGTCGGCGTCGCGTCGATGGCGGCGACGGCGTCCGTGGCGGCGGTGGCGTCGCGGCGCGCGAGAGCGCTGGGTGACAGGTGTCAGCTCCAGCGTCAACGCCGACGGAACCAACGGCGCGTGTGCGCGCCGCGCGCGAGTTCTGACGATCACGGCACGCGGTCGAAGAGCGAAGATGAACTTACGGTGTCGCAGGCGTCGATTGATGCCATCAAGGCGCGCGCGCGCGTGGCGGATGGAGACTTAAAGGTGGGGCTGGATGATTATCGAGAAAAGTGGCGCGTGCCGTGGAGCGGGGCGACGGTGGCGCTGGGACTCGTCGGGTGGTGCGTGAGCTTTGTGGGCGTGGCGGCGATAGGGTTTCCTTTGGCGCTTTCGCGCGCACACATCGATCCGAGCGTGTTTACGCCCGTGGAACAGGCGGAGTACTTGCTCGCGGTGCAAGTCGTGGAAACCGTCGTGAGCTTGAGCGTGGTGTACGCGTGCGTGTCGAGGCATTTGGATGTCGTAAAAGACGCCAAGAACGATTGGTTTACGATTGATTTCAGCGAGCCTTTTGAGAGCGAAAAGGGTTGGGCCAAGTATGGGTTATTAGGGTACGGAACGACGTTTTTGGTGCTCGCGGCGACGTCGTTCGCGATGGAGGCGGTGGACAACGCGCAGCGCTCGGGCGCGCCTTCGGCGGCGGCGAATCAAATCGCCGAACAAGCTCCAGGCACGATTGATGGTGTATTGCCGTTGATACAATCAGACGACCCGACCGCTCTCGTGGCTGTGCTCACGGTGACGAGCGTGCTCGCGCCGTTGCTCGAAGAAGTCGTGTTTAGAGGCTTTCTTTTGGCGTCGCTCACAAAGTGGCTTCCGACGCCCGGTGCGGTGTTGTTTAGTAGCGTCTTGTTTGGGCTCGCGCACTTGGCTCCGCGTGACTTTGTCGAACTCGTGGTGCTTGGGATGGTTTTGGGGTTCTCGTACGCCCGTACGCGCAACTTATTGACACCAATGATGATTCATTCGTTGTGGAACTCGGGCGTATTAATCGTCGTCGCCGCCGCGATCAAAGGCGGCTTCGCCAAGGAGCTCGGGATTCCGGGCTTTTAAAACTGTAAAACTCCTCTTACGCGCGCGCTGTATGTCTAGTTGTAGTGAAATGAAACATGTGAATGAAAGTGTTACGTTCGATACATTGATCATAACAAATCGGGTTTTTATGTAAGTAGTCTCTTCGCGTCGTACGACTTCGATGGTTGCCCATCGTCGTCGAGATTAAAACAGACAAAGCAAGCGCCGCCGAAGTAAATCGGCTCCCAATGTCTACCGTAGCTACGCCGTTTCACAGGGCATGGTCCCTGTGGGGCTTAGTTGTGGCTGCGGTGACTTGGTGTACGCTAAAACTATCAAAGTAGTAGTTTCAGAGAGTGATGCAGTGTCACGAAAGTGTCCCCACTAAATACATTTAGTAGAGGCGGAACGGCGGTCCCATGGTGGTCTTGACGTACAAAGACTTGACGTTTTGCCAGTTCTTCTTCAACAAGGACACCAAAAAGTTGACGCTCGTTTGGATGTTGATGAACAATTCCTTTTCGCTCATTTCAACGTGGCCAACGGCGACGGCCAAGCAAAGCACCTTCTTAAGTTGGAACTTGACTTGGGAACGCACTTCGTTGATCTTGTTTTCGAGCGGTTCGTGGTGCGTGGCCAAGGTGGGGAACTTACCCGCCTTGTTCAAACCCGGACCCAAGAGACGAGGAATTTGCTTAATCACAGACTCAGACGCCAAGAAAACTTGGTACTTCTTCGCCAACTTCTTAATCAACTTCTTGTTCTTGTTCAACTTCTTCAACGCTTCGACATCCATCGCGTCGATGCCGTTACCAGCCGCTTCTTCGCAGTGCTTGGCATCGCCCAAGATGCAAAGCTTCAACTTCGGGCGCGGAATAGCCGGGAGCTTGACCGTACCGTTGAAACGCTTATCCTTTTGCGGATCATAGTTCTTCAAACCAATTTGAAGTTCCACGGTTTCCACAAACTTGCGCGGCTTTTCCTTGGATTTCTCCAACAAAAAGGACACACCCTCCTTGAGGGTATCGGTGTTGAGCTTACTGCGCGCGCGCGACGACGAGACGAACGAAACGATGCGTCAGTAATCATTACGTTTAAAATCATTCCACCCTCACGCACGATCGCATCCACGCGACCGCGTCCTGCGCGCGCGATCCCCGGCGCGACGCACAAAGCCCTAGCCGCGCCGAATTCCCCCGAGCGGTCCAGCCCCGTTCGGCGTCGCGCGACTCGCGACTCGCGCGACGCCGAGCGCCGCGCAAAGAAACCGCCACGCGCGCGCGCGCTCACGCCTCCATCGCGCATCG
>Ga0233450_10005974_pt1 | contig 10413 bp, 10 predicted proteins | sample 011ome_30_FD_189956 | JGI IMG/M metagenome (GOLD analysis project Ga0233450, IMG submission 189956) | Coastal salt marsh microbial communities from the Groves Creek Marsh, Skidaway Island, Georgia - 011501CT (spades assembly) | ecosystem: Environmental > Aquatic > Marine > Intertidal zone >... | reverse complement strand
ATACATCTTGCTAACACTGTGCAATAATTCTTTTTCCCCAGCAACTGAATTTTCATTTTTCGATAATGAAAATGCGTACAACGCTTGTAGTACTTTAATTCTTAAATGTCTTCTATTTAACATTATATCTTATCCTTTTTCAAGCTTGCTATTCTCTCTTCCGCCATTTTATTAGCAGCCAAATATGAAGGTATACCTTCTTCCCTTGATTTCGTAATAATAGCTAATGTGGTATTGTAAATATTTTCAGCCATTGACATCACTTTATCATTATCTATGTTATACACTTCACCTGCGCAATTCATTACTCCACCCGCATTTATTAAGTAATCAGGTGCGTAAATTATTCCCTTTTCAATAACCATCTCCCCGTGAACTAGTTCATTCGCTAATTGATTATTAGCAGCTCCAGCAATAATTGAACATTTTAACCTCGTTAAAGTATCATCATTTACTGTTGCTCCCAAGGCACAAGGTGCATAAATATCCATATCTATGTCATAGATTTCATCTAATCCAACTACACTGGCTCCATATTCTCTCGAAACCCTATTTAACGTTTCATCGTGAATATCTGATATAAATATCTCAGCGCCTTCTTTCTGCAAATATCCAACTAGATATTCACCTACGTGCCCCACACCTTGCACAGCAACTTTCTTTCCTGCTAAGGAATCAGATCCGAATTGAACTTTAGCACTAGCTTTCATACCCATGTATACTCCGTAAGCAGTAACTGGAGATGGATCCCCACTCTTTCCTGGCAAACCAGCAACATGATTTGTTTCCATCGAAACCCAAGACATATCTTGCGGAGAAATACCCACATCTTCTGCAGTAATATATTTTCCACCAAGTGAATCAACAAATTGCCCAAATCTTCTCATTAAAGCCTCAGATTTGTCTTTTCTCGAATCACCAATTATTACAGCTTTTCCTCCTCCTAAATCTAGACCAGATATTGCATTTTTATAGGTCATCCCCCTTGAGAGCCGAAGCACATCTTGTATAGCTTCCTCATCAGAAGCGTAGTTCCACATTCTTGTACCGCCTAAAGAGGGTCCACACACAGTATTATGAACAGCAATTATTGCTTTTAATCCAACATCCTTGTCCTGGCAAAATAATACTTGTTCATGTCCCATGCTACCCATTTGTGACAGTACACCAGAATTTACTGGCATCACACCTGAAATATCTTTCACTTCCATTTTGCTTATATTACGCTATGAATAATTACTTTTGTTCCTCCTAATTTAGGAAAGACAAAAATAGCATAAACAAGTGAAAGAAACCATTTGTTTTATTAAAATATTAAGTTACTATCTTTTCATTATTTATCTATTAAAAATAGGGATTTAACGATTGAATTAGAGCTGAATTAAATGAAAGAATTATCGTACTTAAATAAATATTTAGTCAAATATAAAGGACGACTACTTTTGGGCACTCTTTTTATTATTGTCTCCAATATCTTTAAGGTACTGATGCCTGAAATATTAAAAAATGCTACTAATTCAATTAAATATGTTTTAGATAACATTAAACAGTACACATCTGAAGACATTGCATCAATAGCAATTAGCCTTGGACTGCTATTCATGTTATATGCCTTATTAAATGGAATATTTCTATTCTTAACCAGACAGACGATAATTATCATGTCGCGATTAATTGAATATGATTTAAAAAATGAAATCTACGATAAATATCAACAACTCAGCATGTCGTTTTATAAGCGAAATAACACTGGCGACCTGATGAATAGAATAAGCGAAGATGTTGGTAAAGTTAGAATGTATCTTGGGCCAGCTATTATGTATACAATTAATGTTGCTGTATTAATTGTTATGGTTATTTCATTCATGATAAAAATCAGTCCGTTATTAACTTTATATGTTTTGATTCCTTTACCAATTATGTCTATTCTCGTTTATAAGGTAAGTTATTGGATAAATAAAAAAAGTGAAATAACCCAAATCCAGCAGTCAAAATTATCCACTTTCGTTCAAGAAACTTTTTCAGGGATTAGAGTTCTTAAGGCTTACAACAGGGAAAGCTTTTTTAAAAATGAATTTGACCAAGAGAGTGAAAATTATAAAACGGCTTCTTTAAGTCTAGCTAAAACCAACGCCTTTTTTATTCCTGTAATAGTTTCTCTCATTGGATTAAGTACCGTAATTATTGTTTATTTCGGAGGCTTAAAGTCCATAAATAATGAATTGAGTATCGGTGAAATTTTACAATTTATTTTCTACATTAACATGCTTACTTGGCCAATTGCTTCAATAGGCTGGGTAACATCTTTAATACAGCGCGCTGCTGCTTCTCAAAAAAGAGTGAATGAATTTCTTCAAGAAAATGCAGGAATTACTGATAAGAAGAATTCTGTTGAATTTGAAAATGGAAAAATTATTTTTAATAATGTTTGTTTTGCATATTCCAACACCAATAAAGAAGCTTTAAAAAATGTATCGTTTGAAATAGAAAAAGGTAAAACCTTAGCTATAACAGGAAAAACAGGTTCAGGGAAATCTACCTTAGCCAATCTTATTTGCCGCTTATTTGACGTTAATATTGGAGAAGTTTCTATTAATGGAATGAATGTAAAACGTATTCAAAAAAAATCGCTTCGAACCAACATAGGTTACGTTCCACAGGAAGTTTTTCTTTTTTCTGACACAATAGCTAGCAATATAGCTTTTGGAAATAAATCAGGACAATCCAATAATGAAGAAATCCAAGCTGCCGCCAAAAAAGCTTCAGTCTATGATAACATAATTCAATTTGAGAACGGTTTCGACACAGTTATTGGAGAACGCGGAATTACCTTGTCTGGTGGTCAAAAGCAACGCATTTCGATTGCACGAGCAATAATCAACAATCCCGAAATATTAATTTTTGATGACTGCCTATCGGCAGTGGACACGAAGACAGAAGAAGCAATACTCTCTAATTTAAAAGAGATAATGAACGAGAAAACTTCTATAATTATAAGTCATCGGATTTCTTCCATTAAAAATGCGGATTACATAATTGTGTTAGACGAAGGATTGATTTCCGAAAAAGGCACACATTCTGAGCTGATTAACAATAAGGGGTATTATTCAACTACGTTCGAAAAACAACTCCTTGAGGAGAAAATGAATTAAGATATTGCTTCGACAAATAGCCTTTATTGAACGCTGAAACACTATATAATCACTCATTAATATTGGTTTATTTTTTGATGCTAACCAAATAAGTTTAATTTTGTTAGTATAAATTCACTTATGATTCAATAATGGAAGAAGGAAAGGAACAAGAAAATTACAGAGATGAAATATTTTCAAAATCTGTAAGAGCAGGGAAAAGAACGTATTTTTTTGATGTAAAATCTACAAAGGGAAAAGACCTTTATTTGACCATTACAGAAAGTAAAAAAAGGTTTAATGATGATGGGAAATTCTTTTTTGAAAAACATAAGTTGTTTTTGTATAAAGAAGATTTTGACAAGTTCGAAGAAGGTTTTAGAGGAGCACTAGAGGCTATTTCAAAACTCAAAGAATCTGGAGAATATCCAGATTTAAAAAGTGATAATTTTAACGATAAAAATGAAGAATTAAAGTCTGAAAAAGGTGGCGAGGGGTATTCCGATGTTAATTTTGACGATTTATAATTTATTCAAAATATATCAAACAAAAATGGAGGGTATGCCCTCCATTTTTGTTTCCTGTAATTCTTTAGACTGGCCAAACTATCGTATCCTCATTTTTGAACAGAGGCCAAAACTGAATTTCAGTTAAAACTCCATCTTCAAACCAAAGGTTCATACTGCTTTCTTCAAAACCAAGAACGCTTATCCCCCCTTCCTCTTCTTCAGATGTCTCTTCATGAAAGGATTCTCCCAGATGCATGCCTTTAACTTGTTCTTCAACAAATTCAATATCTTTTCCAATCAAACTTATGCCTTCCAACAAATATGACTCATCGCTTACAGCAATCGTAACTAATCTTGAATCCGAATCAAAAGACATAGACATATCATAATCATCATAATGCCAATTTTCCCCTTCATCCTCGTTTTTTTCAGCTTCTGTTGGGTTTCCCAATTCCTCCTCTACATCAGTCGTATAGATTCCAAATTTCAAATTCCCGAGACCAACTCCTTTATATATATTTTTCATTTACAATAATTTTGATTTTACGACCTCCAAATTAATATTTCAAAAATGTTTTTACATGTTCTGATAATCTTTTCAACGCATCGGCATCATTTATTTCATCAGCATCTAACAAAGCCTCTATAGAGGATAATTTTGGCTTATTAGAAAACACCTCAACCTTAAGATAATGCAACACATTTGTAAACTGATCTAATGGGCGCAAAGCACCTGCATGACCTGATGAAACCCCAACTAAAGCAGCTTTTTTATAATTAAAATCTACTGGTGAAACAGAATCAATAAATGATTTTAGTACACCCGGAAAACCTCCGTTATATTCGGGAATGACAAAAACAAAACGATTTGATGCTTTAATTTTATTTTCAATAATAAACTTAAATTCATCTGATTTATCGCCGTTGATTTCATCATAAGCAAAACTTTTTGGCAAATCTTTTAGATAAAGAACAGTTACTTGTTCCCCTTCTTTTTTTATTAAATCTTCATATACCTTTGAGATAATAGAACTATTACTATTCTCCCTATTGGTTCCGCAAATTACAGTAGTCATTATGTGTTTAGTTATTAACAATACAACATCGCATTTTGAAATTGCAAATCTCTTAGTTTAAAGGATATTGATTGTAGTTAAGTGGCAAATCTAATTCAAAAATGTTTATAACCGAATAGACTGACAACCAATAAACAGAAAAGTGTGCATAAAACTATTAAGGCTTTGGTAAATATTATTAGTTTCCTTTCTATTTTTACGATGATTGATAAACAATAGATGTTTAATCACATATTATAACAATTTAGTTAATGGGAAAAGTTATTGCGATAGCAAATCAAAAAGGTGGAGTAGGAAAAACCACAACGGCAATTAACCTTGCAGCTTGTTTAGGAGTGCTTGATAAAAAAACATTAATAATAGATGCTGATCCTCAGGCGAATTCTACTTCAGGAGTTGGTATAGGGATCCAGAACGTAAGTAGTAGCATCTATAATTGCTTGATTAATGGCGAAGACCCCACCGAATTAATTAGTAAAACAAACAGCCCCAATTTAGACATACTCCCTGCTCATATTGATTTAGTTGGAGCAGAAATCGAAATGATAAACCTTCCTGAACGAGAGTATATAATGAAAAATGCTATTGCAGATATTAAGGAAGAATACGATTACATTATTATTGATTGCTCTCCTTCTTTAGGATTAATTACTTTAAATGCATTAACTGCGGCCAATTCAATGATTATACCTGTACAATGTGAATATTTTGCATTAGAAGGATTGGGTAAACTATTAAATACGATTAAGATTGTTCAAACAAGACTGAATCCGGAACTAGATATTGAAGGTATTTTATTAACGATGTACGACACACGTTTACGTTTAGCTAATCAGGTTGTTGAAGAAGTCAAAATGCATTTCCAACAATTAGTTTTCAACACTTTGATTCACAGAAACACGACGCTTGGAGAAGCTCCTAGCCATGGTGAAACGATAATCATGCACGATGTAAGTAGTAAAGGAGCAATAAACTATCTTAACCTAGCGAAAGAAATTTTATTAAAGAACACGCTTTCCCAGTTAATGGAAGCAGAAAAAACTGCTGCAGATGAACACTAAAAAGCCAGCTTTAGGTAGAGGTTTAAGTGCATTATTAGAAAATGCAAACACGGATATTACTTCATCAAGAAGTGATGATTCGGTTACCATTCCTTCAGTTGGAGCTATTGCATCTATTTTAATTCACCAGGTAGAAGCCAACCCTTTTCAACCCAGAACGCATTTCGAAAAAGAAGCTCTAGTGGATTTAACCAATTCTATCAAGGAACATGGTATTATACAACCCATTACTGTTCGTAAAATTGGATATGACAAATACCAAATAATATCCGGAGAAAGAAGGTTCAAAGCTTCGCAAATTGCAGGCCTAAAAGAAATACCTGTATATGTTAGAATTGCTAATGATCAAACCATGTTGGAAATGGCTATTGTTGAAAACATTCAGCGCAAAGACCTTAACCCTATTGAAATTTCCTTAAGCTATCAAAGATTAATTGATGAATGTAATCTTACGCAGGAGAAATTAAGCGAACGTATTGGTAAAAGTAGATCAGCCGTCACAAATTTCCTTCGGTTATTAAATCTGCCAAGTGCAGTTCAAGCAGGTTTGCGAGATGCTAAAATTACAATGGGCCATGCGAAGGCACTTCTCTCCTTTAAAACAGAAGCAGAAGTATTAGCAGCCTATAAAGATGTTTTAGATAACCAACTTTCGGTCAGAGGGATTGAAGAAAAAACAAAGACGGCTAAATCTGTCTCATCAAAAAAATTAAGCGAATCTACCCTTTCTTTATCGGAAAAGAAGGCGCAAGAAGATTTGTCATTTCATTTTAGTAGTCGGATAAAAATAGCTAAGAGCAATAATGGAAAAGGGAAAATAGTTATACCTTTTGATGATGAAGAACACCTTAAGCGTATTTTAGATCTTTTAGACTAATAAATTGTTACAAAATCGAATTGATAACTTATAAAATGAATCGATTTGCTTGTATAGCAATTATTTTGCTTTTTTCTATGTTAGTTCATAGCCAAAAAGACAGTGCCAATATCAGCATAGATTCTATTCATTCTCCAAAAATGGCTACTATGATGTCTATAGCGCTGCCTGGATTAGGACAAATCTATAATGACATTAAAAAACCTGAAGGATTTACATCTAGGGTTTGGTGGAAATTACCTCTGATTTACGGTGGTATTGGGACCAGTATTTACTTTGCAATTCAAAATCAAAAATCCTATACGATTTATCGAAATGAACGACTTGATTTACAAAATGATATAAATAGTATTTACAGTGTTAGTGGGTATTCAGACGCTCAATTAAAATCAATTACTGATCAATATTCTAGATGGAGGGATCTATCCATTGTTGCAGTGCTTGGAGTATATCTGATAAATATTGTAGATGCGAATGTTTCAGGTAATCTGCTTCATTTTGATAGTAGTAATAATTTATCAATTATTGTTCAGCCAAAGGTATTTTATGTCAATCAATCATGTTTAACCGGTGGGGCATTATCCTTTCATTTTAAGAATAAAGGAGTAAGAAACGATTATGTACCAAATAATTTTTAATTTGGTCTCCTCAATAATGAGCACGTCGCTTTATGGAAAAATACGATTTATGTGTAATAGGTGCAGGACCAGCAGGATATGCTTCTGCCATGCGTGCAATTGATTTTGGGAAAAGAGTCGTTCTTATTGAAAAACAAAAGGCCGGTGGGGCTGGTCTTTATAAAGGAGCTCTTTCATCAAAAACTTTATGGGAACTTTCTCAAAAGGTAAAAGCAGTGAATGAAAGTATTGTCTCTGTTGGAAGAAAAAAACTGGAAGTTACCTGGGAAGAAATCAATAAGACTGTTAACGAAGCAATTTTTGATAGAAAATTTCAATATTCTTGCCATATAAAATTATTGGAAGCAGAATCCATGAACAAAACCTTTAAATACGAAAGAGGTCTTGGATCATTTGTAGATAATCATGTGATAGAAATTTCTAAAGAAAATGGGAAGAGCAAGCAGATATATGCTGAAAACACTATAATAGCAATTGGCAGTAAACCACGTTTATTGGAAGGTGTAGATGTTGATGAAAAAATTATCATGACAAGTGATGGTATTCATGAAATTAAGGATTTTCCAAAAAGCTTAGTTATAGTTGGTGCAGGGGTAATAGGATGCGAATTTGCTACTATTTTTTCGAATTTCGGTAAAACAAAAGTTCACTTAATAGACAGGGCTGATAAAGTACTTCCATTTGAAGATGATGATATTTCTGGAATGATTGAAAAAAACTTAGCCAAGAATGGTGTTATTGTTCATCATAGATCTACTTTGGAGAGGCTTGAAAAAAAAGATGGGGAAGTAGAATATGAACTTTCATACCCAGATGGGAAAAGAGAAGTTATTCGCGTTGAGAAAGCTTTACTATCAGTTGGTAGAGTTTTAAACTCAGATGCTCTTAAAATGGAAAATGCTGGTGTATCCATGAGTAAAAGAGGAGTTCATATTGGAGATGATGATACCCAGACCAATGTCCCAAACATATATGCTTGCGGTGATGCAAGTGGCCATCTTGCGCTTTACAATATTGCAGAGCTTGAAGGAAGACATGCGGTAGAAAGAATATTCGATGGCAAAAAAACACCTCTTTCTTACGATAATGTTAGTACAATAATGTTTTTACAACCTGAAGTGGCATCTGTTGGCATGAATGAAAAACAATGTATAGAGAACAACATTGACGTAAAAGTTGTGAAAATTGATTATTCATGTATTGCAAGAGCCATTGCCATGCGAAAAACAGAAGGGTTCTTTAAAATAATTGTCACCAATGATAAGGAAATGAAAATACTTGGAATGCGTGCCATCGGAGAACATGCTTCTAGCGCGATTCAAGCAGTGGCTTTATTGATGAAGATGGATAAAGGTATTGAGGAGTTAGCAGAAATGATATACCCCCATCCTTCTATTGTTGAAGGAATTCAAGAATGTGTTAGAATGCTCTTAAATAAATCCATTTTTAAATCATCTGTATTTAAAGATAAACTAAAATGCTACAGCTGTGTTGATGGGGTATGCACTCCCCTCCAAAGGCTTTAAACGACTCCTTAAAAAAATATGCATTTGTATTTCAATGTAAAATAAGTTTACCCAAAATAATTTAATCTCCCACTTCACACTACTGGAAAAGTATCTAAGGGGTAGTACTACCTTGACTAGTTGTTTCTCCTTTTGAACAACGAACCACAGCTTTTACATCTCCTATTCCAAAAAACTTTACATTGTTGTGATTTGTGGATAATATCATTTCTTTCATGTCAACCAATTCAATAAAGAATGTTCCTTCAACGTAATCGTCTAACTCAATGTATATACTATCATGTGATAGTAAGTCCCAAGTACCCGTTACAAAATAATTTAATGTGTCATAGACATAGTACTCACCTCTTGACAAGCCATTATCCAACATGTAAATCTTGTAGTACCCGTCACCATCAGTGTAATCTGGAAGAATCCCATTCATAAAATTAGTAGATCCACCGTCTAATTCCAAAGCATTTAAGTACCACTCCGTTTTTACAATATAATTATGGTGAACCTTATAACAAGAGGTTGCGCCAAAAAATAAAACCGAAACAATTATTATGGATAAAAACTTACGCATATAAATGAATTATTTTTTCGAAGATACAAAAATAAACTTTCGTATTACGGGTAGTATGCTACTTTTGTAGAGTAATGCTTGAGTTTTTCGAACAATATAAAGAGATATTTCTATACCTTTCTATTCCACTAACAAGTGCAATTGTTGGGTGGGCAACAAATGTTCTTGCATTGAAAATGACATTTTACCCAATTGAGTTTATTGGAATAAAGCCCTTCGGTTGGCAAGGAATTATCCCTAGTAAAGCACGAAAAATGTCTGCAATATCTGTTGATTTATGGACAACTAAACTAATTGATGTCCAGGAATTATTTTCACAAATTGACCCTGAAATTATTGCTGAGGAAATGCGCCCAGAATTTGATAAATTATCTAAAGAGATAATGGATGAAATAATGGTAGATCAATCTCCAGAGGTTTGGAAAAGAATACCAACGTCTGCTAAAAAGGTCGTTTATGCGCGTATTTCGAGAGACATGCCAGACGTCGTAAAGGGAATAATGGAAGATGTGAAGGAAAATATTGAAGATGTTTTTGACATAAAAGACATGGTTGTTAAAAGACTAACACAGGATAAACAACTTATGAATGACATCTTTTTAAATTGCGGAAAAGATGAATTTAAATTCATTGAACGATCGGGTCTATACTTTGGTTTTACTTTTGGCCTCATACAAATGGCTGTATGGTATTTTTTTCAACAATGGTGGTTATTACCTTTATTTGGATTAATCGTTGGTTACGCTACTAATTGGTTAGCATTAAAATTAATTTTCGAGCCAATTCATCCTAAGAAATTTTTGGGAATGAAATTTCAAGGACTTTTTATTACCCGCCAAAATGAAGTTTCTGCAGAATATGCTCAAATGTTGGCTAATGAAATATTTACGTTTGACCGAATATTTGCTGCAATTATTAGTGGCCCAACTAAGGAAAGATTTGTTACGATGATTGCAGGTCATGCCAACAAAGCTATAGATGATGGAGTTGGCATATCTAAACCCTTAATTACTATTGTTTCTGGTAAAAG
>Ga0233450_10005955_pt1 | contig 10434 bp, 8 predicted proteins | sample 011ome_30_FD_189956 | JGI IMG/M metagenome (GOLD analysis project Ga0233450, IMG submission 189956) | Coastal salt marsh microbial communities from the Groves Creek Marsh, Skidaway Island, Georgia - 011501CT (spades assembly) | ecosystem: Environmental > Aquatic > Marine > Intertidal zone > Salt... | reverse complement strand
GTTCACAGATGTGAGCACACGTCAGCTATTCCACGCCGACCCGGTCCAGATCGTCAGATGAACCGCCAAGCCGACTCGATTCTTCCGATTTGAACCGGGAAGCGGTTGAAATCGCAAGATCAGGCGCGAAACCGGTCCAATTCTTCAGAATTGGACCGGTAAGCGGTTCAAATCGCTAGTCGCGGGCGACGGTGAGGGTCAGGTCGCCGCTGCCCGCGCCCTCACCACCGGGCTCGGTGCCGATGAGGACGGTGCCTCCATCGTGGACCTCACCGGACAGGATGGCCTTCGCCAGCTTGTCGCCGACGGCGGTCTGCACCAGGCGCCGCAGCGGACGCGCTCCGTAGACCGGGTCGAATCCCTTGTCGACCAGCCACTGCTTCGCCTCGTCCGTGAGTCTGAGGACGATGCGCCGATCCGACAGGCGCTGCTGCAACTGCTCGATCTGGATTCCGGTGATGCGCGCGAGCTCCTCACGGTCCAGGGGCTCGAACATCACCATGCTGTCGAGACGGTTCAGGAACTCCGGCCGGAACTGGGTGCGCACGACCTCGAGCACCTTCGTCTTGCGCTCGTCGTACGGCATGTCAGTGTCGATCAGGAACTGCGACCCCATGTTCGACGTGAGGATGAGGATGACGTTGCGGAAGTCGACGGTGCGACCCTGGCCGTCGGTCAGGCGACCGTCGTCGAGGACCTGCAGCAGGATGTCGAACACCTCCGGATGCGCCTTCTCGACCTCGTCCAGCAGGATCACCGAGTAGGGACGCCGACGGACGGCCTCCGTCAGCTGACCACCCTCCTCGTAGCCGACGTAGCCGGGAGGGGCACCCACGAGGCGAGACACCGAGTGCTTCTCGGAGTACTCGCTCATGTCGATGCGAACCATCGCCCGCTCGTCGTCGAACAGGAAGTCCGCAAGGGCCTTGGCGAGCTCGGTCTTGCCGACACCCGTCGGGCCCAGGAACAGGAACGATCCGGTCGGGCGGTTCGGGTCGGCGATACCCGCACGGGCACGACGAACCGCATCGGACACCTCACGCACCGCCTCGGTCTGCCCGATGACGCGCTTGCCGATCTCCTCCTCCATGCGGAGCAGCTTCTGCGTCTCGCCCTCCAGCAGACGACCCGACGGGATACCCGTCCAGACGGCGACGACCTCGGCGACGTCGTCGGCCGTGACCTCCTCCTTCACCATGGTGGCCTCGCGATCGTTGACCTCGAGGGTCACGCGCGCAAGCTCCTCCTCGAAGGTGGGGATCTCGGCGTAGAGAATCCGAGACGCCTGCTCGAAGTCGCCCGCGCGCTGGGCCTTCTCGGCCGTCGCGCGGAGATCGTCGATCAGGACCTTGATCTCGCCGATGCGGTCGAGGCCGCCCTTCTCCGCATCCCAGCGGGCGCGAAGTCCGGAGAGCTCCTCGTCCTTGTCGGCGATCTCCTGACGGATCTTCTCCAGCCGCGCCACCGAGGCCTCGTCCGTCTCCTTCGAGACTGCGAGCTCCTCCATGCGCAGGCGGTCGACGGCTCGCTGCAGCACGTCGATCTCCACCGGTGACGAGTCGATCTCCATGCGCAGCCGAGACGCGGCCTCGTCCATCAGGTCAATGGCCTTGTCGGGCAGGAAGCGCGACGTGATGTAGCGATCCGAAAGCGTCGCGGCAGCGACGAGGGCGGAGTCGGCGATGACGACCTTGTGATGCGCCTCGTACTTCTCCTTGATGCCGCGCAGGATCGAGATGGTGTCCTCGACGGACGGCTGGGAGACGAACACCTGCTGGAAGCGACGCTCGAGTGCGGCGTCCTTCTCGATGTACTTCCGGTACTCGTCAAGTGTCGTGGCACCGATCATGCGGAGCTCACCGCGGGCCAGCATGGGCTTGAGCATGTTGCCCGCGTCCATCGCGCCCTCGCCGCCGGCACCTGCGCCGACAACGGTATGCAGCTCATCGATGAAGGTGACGATCTGCCCGTCCGACTCTTGATCTCGTCGAGGACGGCCTTGAGTCGCTCCTCGAACTCACCCCGGTACTTGGCGCCCGCGACCATGGCACCGAGATCCAGCGAGATCAGTGTCTTGCCCTGCAGTGACAGCGGGACGTCGCCCTCGACGATGCGTCGGGCAAGACCCTCGACGACGGCCGTCTTGCCGACACCGGGCTCGCCGATGAGGACAGGGTTGTTCTTGGTACGACGCGAGAGCACCTGAATCGTCCGGCGCACCTCCTCATCACGGCCGATGACCGGATCGATCTTCCCCTCCCGCGCCCGCGCGGTCAGGTCTACGCCGTACTTCTCGAGCGCCTGGAACGACGCCTCGGGATCCTGAGTGGTCACGCGAGCACTCCCCCTCACCTTCTCCAGCGCCTCCATGAGCGCGGTCGGACTGGCACCTGCTTCATTCAACCGGTCACTGACACCCGGGCCACCGTCCTTCGCCAAGGCGATGAGCAGATGCTCGGTGCTGACGTACTCGTCTCCTCGCTCCTTCGCGAGTTCCTGGGCCGCGTTGATCACCTTGTACGAGGCCTGGCTCAGCTGCGGCGCGGCAACGCTCGAACCCGATGCAGCAGGGAGTGACTCGAGGGCCTGACGCACCTGCGCGGTGAAGGTGCGCACGTCGACGCCGACGGCCTCGAGAAGTGCCGTGGCGATGCCATCGCCCTGCTGGAGAAGTGAGTCGAGCAGGTGAATCGGCTCGACCTGCGGATTGCCCTTGGCTGCGGCGATGCGCACAGCAGCGCCGAGCGCATCCTGGCTCTTGGTGGTGAACTGAATGTCCATGTTCTTACTTCCTATGGTCTAGCGGACTCTCTGCGGTCTATCGATTCCGGTGTGGTCGCCAGACCACAAGTGACGTCGAGGACTTCTCACGATGGAACTCCTCCAGTCGAAGCCGCAGGAGGCGAACCTCCTCCTGCAGTTCAAGGATGCGCCGGATGCCCTCCATGGAAAGGCTCTGGGAGGACAGCTCTGCGATCTCCCGCAATCGAGCCACGTCGTTCGCGGAGTAGAGCCGGTTGCGGCCGCCGACGCGCTTCGGGGTCACGAGACCGAGGCGGTCGTACTGGCGCAACGTCTGCGGATGCAGACCGGCGAGCTGAGCCGCCACCGAGATGGCATACAGCGGCGCATCGTCAGTGACCGAGTAGCCCGTGCGCTCCGGCAGGCGCGCACCGTCGGCCGCCGCGGTCATGACGCGCTCCCGGCTGTCGATCCCTCCACGAGAGCGAAGAGATCCTTGCGTGGGTCGTGATCGAGGGTCTGCGCCGCGTACGCCTCGAGGGCCTCGCGGGCATCGCTCGACAGGTTCTGCGGGACCGAGACATCCAAGGTGACCAGGAGGTCACCGTTGGTACCGTCCTTGCGGCGCATTCCCTTGCCACGCACGCGCATCGTCCGTCCGTTTGACGTCCCGGCCGGGACCTTCAACGTGACCGAGCCTCCGCGCGGAGTCGGCACCGAGATCTCGCCGCCCAGGGCGGCCTCGGTGAACGTCACGGGCACCGTCACCGTGATGTTGTCGCCCTTGCGATCGAACACCGGATGCGACGACACCGTGATGTCGACGAGGAGGTCGCCGCTGGGGCCGCCGCGCTCGCCCTTGCCGCCCTTGCCCTTGAGCCGGATGCGGGCACCATTCTTGACGCCCGCCGGGATGCGGGCCTGGACGGTTCGTGAGCTCAGGCCGCGACCGGAGCCGTGGCAGCTGGGGCACGGATCGTCGACGAACAGTCCACGTCCGCGGCAGGTCACGCACGGCTCCGCGAAGGCGAACCCGCCCGCATTGCGGGAGGTCTGCCCTGAGCCGTCGCAGGTCGGGCACATGCGCGGGACCGTCCCGGCACGCGCTCCCGTGCCATGGCAGCTCGAGCAGGGCGCCTCGGTCGACAGACGCAACGGGACGGTGACACCGTCGAGTGCGTCATCGAATGACAGGGTCAGCGAGCTCTCGAGGTCCTGACCGCGGCGGGGCTGCGGCGCACGGCCACCGCCCCGCCCACGGTTGAAGATCCCCCCGAGGAAGTCGCCGAACCCACCGGCGTCGTCCCCGAACATGTCCTCGACGTTGACGTCGTACTGCTGGCCGCCGAAGCCGCCGCCACCGAAGCCGCCGCCACCGAAGCCACCCCCGCCTGAGCGGAAGCCACCACCGGCGAACAGGGACCTGGCCTCGTCGTACTCCTTGCGCTTGGCGTCGTCCGACAGCACGTCATACGCCTCTGAGACCCCCTTGAACCGCTCCTCCGCCGCCTTGTTGTCCGGGTTCTTGTCCGGATGGAACTCACGAGCGAGCTTGCGGTACTTCTTCTTGATCTCATCAGCGCTGGCGTCCTTGGCCACGCCGAGCTCGGCGTAGAAGTCCTTCTCCAGCCAGTCCTTGTTCACGTTCTCCTACCTCGTTCTGGGCTCTGCTAGAAATCGCCGGCCACGGCTACCCGGGCCGGACGCAGAACGCGGTCGGAGTAGCGGTAGCCGGGTTGGTACACGGCCACCACGGTCGGCTCGGACACCTCGTCCGACGCCTCGTGGGTGAGCGCCTCATGAATGTTGGGGTCGAAGCCTTCGCCCGCGGTACCGAATCTCTCCAGTCCCAGACGGGTGACGGTGGCTTCCAGGGACTCCCCGACGCTCTTGAATGCACCCTCGAGCTCGCCATGCTGGCGGGCTCGGTCGACGTCGTCGAGTGCGGAGAGGAGCTCGACCAGGACGCCGCCGACGGCGTTGTCCTTGATCAGCTCCCGATCGCGCTCGACGCGCTTGCGGTAGTTGGCGTACTCCGCATGGACGCGCTGCAGATCCGTGGTGAGCTCGGCGAGCTTGTGCTCGACCTCCCCGACCTCGGCCTCGACGAGAGCCGCCTCGACGGCCTCCTCCAGGAGCGGGTCGGGTGCGTCAGCCGGCTGAACCGGCTGACGCACCTCGCCGGAGTCCGGATCCACGCGTCGCCTGTCGGTCACGCGGGGGCCTTCGGGCTCCTGATCGGTCACTTGGAATCGCCCTCATCCACGATCTCGGCGTCGATGACGTCGTCCTCGGACGTGTCCGCGGCCTCGTCAGCTGCCTGCTCGGAGCCACCGGCCTCCTGGGCCATGGTGTACATCGCTGCACCCAGGGCCTGGCTTGCCTCGGCAACCTTGTCGGTCGCCGTGCGCATGCCCGGAATGTCGTTGGCCTCGATTGCCTTCTTCAGCTCGTCGAGGGGTCCGTCGACGTTGGCCTTGGCATCTGCCGGGACCTTGTCAGCGTTGTCGGCGAGGAACTTCTCGGTCTGGTACACGAGTGCCTCGGCGCTGTTGCGCACCTCGACCTCCTCGCGACGAGCCTTGTCCTCGTCGGCGTGCTGCTCGGCCTCGCGCATCATCCGATCGATGTCGTCCTTCGACAGCGCGCTGCCGCCGGAGATCGTCATCGACTGCTCCTTGCCCGTTGCCATGTCCTTGGCGGACACGTGCACGATGCCGTTCGCGTCGATGTCGAAGGTGACCTCGACCTGCGGCACTCCGCGCGGCGCCGGCGGGAGGCCGGTCAGCTCGAAGGTGCCGAGGCGCTTGTTGTAGGCGGCCATCTCGCGCTCGCCCTGGTACACCTGGATGAGAACGGACGGCTGGTTGTCGTCGGCCGTCGTGAAGATCTCCGAGCGCTTCGTCGGGATCGTCGTGTTGCGCTCGATGAGCCGGGTCATGACGCCGCCCTTGGTCTCGATGCCCAGCGACAGCGGGGTCACATCGAGCAGCAGGACGTCCTTGACCTCGCCCTTGAGCACACCGGCCTGAAGGGCTGCGCCGATGGCGACGACCTCATCCGGGTTCACGCTCTTGTTGGGCTCCTTGCCCGTCTCGGCCTTCACCAGTTCGGTGACGGCGGGCATGCGGGTCGAGCCGCCGACGAGGACGACCTGGTCGACCTTGTCGATCGAGATGCCGGCGTCCTTCATGACCGCCTGGAAGGGGGCCTTGGTCCGCTCGAGCAGGTCGGCCGTCATCGACTCGAACTGCGCGCGCGACAGGGTCTCGTCCAGGTGGAGGGGGCCCTCGGCGCTGGCGGTGATGTAGGGCAGGTTGATCGAGGTCTGCATCGAGCTCGAGAGCTCGATCTTGGCCTTCTCTGCTGCCTCACGCAGGCGCTGCATGGCCATCTTGTCCTTGGACAGATCGACACCATGCGCGTTCTTGAACTGGGTCACCATCCAGTCGACGACCTTGTTGTCCCAGTCGTCGCCACCGAGGTTGTTGTCGCCGCTGGTCGCCTTGACCTCGACGACGCCGTCGCCGATCTCGAGCAGGGACACGTCGAACGTGCCTCCACCGAGGTCGAACACCAGGATCGTCTGCTCGGTGTCGCCCTTGTCCAGTCCGTAGGCCAGCGCAGCGGCGGTCGGCTCGTTGATGATGCGCAGGACGTTCAGACCCGCGACCTCACCGGCCTCCTTGGTGGCCTGGCGCTCCGAGTCACTGAAGTACGCGGGGACGGTGATGACGGCGTCGGTGACGTCCTCGCCCAGGTAGGACTCGGCGTCGCGCTTGAGCTTCATGAGCGTGCGTGCGCTGATCTCCTGCGGCGTGTAGGCCTTGCCGTCGATGTCGACGGTCCAGTTCGTGCCCATGTGGCGCTTGACGCTGCGCACGGTGCGATCGACGTTGGTGACGGCCTGGCGCTTGGCGACCTCGCCGACCAGGACCTCTCCGTTCTTGGCGAAGGCGACGACGGACGGAGTCGTCCGTGCGCCCTCGGCGTTGGCGATGACGACGGGCTCGCCGCCCTCCAGGACCGAGACGACTGAGTTGGTCGTGCCCAGGTCGATACCTACTGCTCGAGCCATGGTTGTGGTGCTCCTTCTTCGTTGTTTCCCGGGATCCTCCGGGGATCGGGTTCCCGGTTCCCCGGGACATCTGCTGTCGAGTGTCCTCTCGCCCGCCGAGTCATGCAACTGCAGACTCACAACCTTTGAGTGGGGTGGACTCAACTACAGGTGTCAACGCGAGCAGGGGTGGGTTCATTCCCTGAGTGGGGCTGACTCAATGTGATCTGCATCACATGTCTACGAGCGTGTGTGCGGGGAGCTCTGTCACGAGGAGGAGGAGGAGGAGACCGTCCTCGACGACCGGTGCTACCGCAGGACAGGGAAGAGCGGGTGCTCCATCGGCGCTCCGGGCGGGATCTGGAGATCCAGGCCGTCGAAGTTCGGTGACGTCACCCACGAGCGAGGTGCATGGACCATGTCGTCGCCGAGGAAGCGCAGCGAGAAGGCCCGACGACGACTCGGGCCGGGCACCCCGTAGGCATGATGGATCGTCAGCATGTGGAAGAACACCGCATCACCCGGCTCCATCGCCCAGCCCCGAACGTCGAATGCAGAGCGATCAGCCTCGATGTCTGGGATCTCGCTCAGCGCGCCCTCGGGGAACCACTTCGCCTCGTTGTCCAGGAAGGTGCGCGGCATCAGCCAGCCCATCCGATGGGAGGCGGCCAGGAACTCAAGCGTCGACTCAGGGGCGACCGTGTCGACCGGTGCCCAGAGCGAGACGTTCTGCTGCCCGTCGACGTTGTAGTAGGGCTGATCCTGATGCCACGGCGTGACCTGCCGGGTGCGCGGCTCCTTCACGAGGACGTGATCGTGGAAGAGGCGGACACTTCCACTGCCCATCAGCTGCTGAGCCACGTCGGCTGCCCGTGACTCGAAGGCGATCTGCCGGATCTCGTCGATCTCCTGCCAGCGGCAGAAGTCCTCCCAGAAGCTTCCAGGGTCATCCGGGGTGCTCGCGACCTGGAACAACGGTCCCGGCCGCTCGCGGACGCGGTCGATGCCCCTTCGCACGACTTCGACTTCGTCCGGCGTGAACAGTCCACGCACGATGGTGACGCCGTCGCGGTGGAACGCGTCGACCGTCTCCTGGCCGATCAGGGAATCCGTCATCCGGCCATACCTGCACGGATGAAGTCACGCGCCTGCGCGGCCAGATCGTCATTGTCGACCCAGAGGTCGCGCCAGATCGCCAGGGTCGTCGTCAGGTTGTCGTCGACGACGGCCGACGAGAAGGACTCGAACGTGATCGGCCCCGCGTAATCGATGTCCCGCAGCCCGCTGAAGAACTCGGGGAAGTCGATGGTGCCCGTGCCCAGATAGCCGCGATGCGACTCGCCGACGTGCACGTAGCCGAGGCGGTCACCGCACGCCAGGATCGGCGTCCTGTAGTCCGTCTCCTCGATATTCATGTGGTAGACGTCCGCATGCACGGTGGCGTTGTCCTCACCGACCAGGTCCAGGAAGTCGAGCGTCTGCTGCGCGGTATTGAGCAGGTTGCTCTCATACCGGTTGACGAACTCCAGGCCGATCGTGATGTCGTCCCGTGCTGCCTCCTGCGCGAGTTCCCGGATGACGGACGCGGAGTTCCGCCGGGCCGCATCGGTCGCCGGCGCCGTGTAGCGGGCAAGCGCGCCGAAGATGACGCCACCCAGATAGGGCGCCCCGATTCCCCGGGCGAACTCGAGCGCCTGGAAGAGGACCTCGCGCCCCGCAGCAACCCGTTCGGGATCCTCGGAGTTGATATCCGTGTCATGCGACAGGCCCAGAGAGATCGTCGGGGTGATGCCGTGCGCCTCGCACGTGCGTCGGGTCATGGCCGCATCCATGGCGACCGGGTCGAACGCAGGAATCTCGATGATGTCGTAGCCCAGGCGTGCCGTGGCGGCCACCGCCCGCTCACACTGGTCCGCAGACCAGCCGCCTTCCCACACCAGTGCATGGATTCCGAGTGGATTCGCGGTCAAGAGCCTGCTCCTTCGTTCTCGCACCCCAGTCGCAGTCCCATGTAGTAGGACGTCCAAGAAGCGCTAGTCTCAGCGTGTGGAGCATATGTGGATTCGCGCCGTTGTGGGCCTTGTCATCACAGTCGTCCTGCTGGCCTTCGCCGTCAAGCGTGGCTGGTTCCTGGTGTCGCTGGGCCGATCAGGCAAGCAGGCCCCGGGGCGTACGAATGACGCTCCCAAGCGCGTCGAGGCCGAGGCCACGGAGGTGCTGGGGCAGAAGAAGCTGCTGAAGTGGACGATTCCGGGGATCGCGCACGTCTTCGCCTTCTGGGGCTTCCTCGTTCTGGGCGTGACCGTCGTGACGGCGTTCGGTGAGCTCGTGATCGAGCACTTCCACGTTCCGATCATCGGCACCTGGCAGGTCGTACGGTTCATGGAGGACCTGTTCGCTGTCCTCGTTCTTGTCGGCATCGTGATGTTCGCGATCATCCGGTTGGCGAACAACCCCGCCAAGCAGGGCCGGCTGTCACGGTTCTTCGGCTCGCATACCAAGGGTGCGTGGCTCGTTCTGCTGATGATCTTCCTGGTCGTTGCGACGCTGCTGACGTATCGCGGGGCGAAGACGAACACGATCATCGACACCATCTACGCCGAGGACATGAACGGCGCGTTCGCGTCGAACGTCGTCGGCAACTGGCTGTCGCCGTTGGCCCTGTCGGTGAACGAGTGGATCGAGACGGTGTTCATCTGGGCCCACGTGACCGTCATCCTGGCGTTCCTGCTGATCGTGCTGCACTCCAAGCACCTGCACATCTTCTCCGCGCCGGTGAACGTCTACACCTCACGCCGCCCGAACGCCCTGGGCCCGCTTCTGCCGATCTACTACAAGGGCGAGCCGGTCAACTTCGAGGATCCCCCGGACGATGCCATCTTCGGCAAGGGCCACATAGGCGACTTCACGTGGAAGAACTACGTGGACTTCATGGCATGCACCGAGTGCGGTCGTTGCCAGTCCCAGTGCCCGGCGTGGAACACCGAGAAGCCGCTCAGTCCCAAGCTCATGATCATGAACCTGCGCGACACGATGTTCACGCAGGCCCCCTACCTGATGGCCGCGAATGGCGAGCATCCCGGCCTGGGCGAGATGCACGAGCAGGCCCTGGCATCGGTCAGCACCGAGGTGCGTGAGCAGGTCGAGCGGCCGTTCATCGGATCCCGCGAAGGCTCCGAGCACGCCGGCGAGGACGGCTACACATTCGACGGACACCGCACCACCGGCCTGGAACTGCCCGTCATCGACCAGGAGGCACTGTGGTCCTGCACCACCTGCGGTGCCTGCGTCAACCAGTGCCCTGTCGACATCGAGCACATCGACCACTTCGTCGACATGCGACGCAACCAGGTCATGATCGCCAGCGAGTTCCCGACCGAGCTCAACGGCCTGTTCAAGAACCTCGAGACCAAGGGCAACCCGTGGGGCATGAACGCCTCCGGTCGCAACGACTGGATCAGCGAGGTCGACTTCGACGTCCGCGTGTTCGGCATGGACGGGGAGGACGAGATCCCCGCCGACGTGGACTACCTGTTCTGGGTCGGCTGCGCCGGCGCCTACGAGGACCGCGCCAAGCAGACCACCAAGAACGTCGCCGAGCTCATGCACATCGCCGGCGTGAACTTCATGGTCCT
>Ga0233450_10005952_pt1 | contig 10436 bp, 10 predicted proteins | sample 011ome_30_FD_189956 | JGI IMG/M metagenome (GOLD analysis project Ga0233450, IMG submission 189956) | Coastal salt marsh microbial communities from the Groves Creek Marsh, Skidaway Island, Georgia - 011501CT (spades assembly) | ecosystem: Environmental > Aquatic > Marine > Intertidal zone >... | reverse complement strand
GAGAATTTGGCGAGCGCGGCTTACTGGCAACAGATCTGCTGGACTCCGTTCGTCAGCTACTTAACCCCTGATTTTCCATACTCCCTGAGCCAGACCAGCTATGAGCCATTCCACTTTTCTTGCTGACGAGGCCGCTACCATTGCTTTTGGTCAGCGTCTTGCGAAAGCTATTAATAGTAAGGGCTTACTAACCCTGAGTGGCAACCTTGGCAGTGGAAAGACCACATTAAGCCGAGGACTCATCCAGAGCTATGGTCATAGCGGTGCGGTAAAAAGCCCTACTTACACCCTGGTAGAACCCTACGAAATTGGTGAAAAACGTATTTATCATTTTGATCTCTACCGCATGGAAGATCCCGAAGAACTCGAATTTATTGGACTTTGGGATTACCTGACCCAGGAAGCCCTGATCATTATCGAGTGGCCGGAAAAAGCCTTTGGTGTACTGCCCCCTGCCGACCTGGCCATTCAATTGGAGCCACAGGAAAAAGGCCGAAAAATCACCCTTTCTGCCAATACCCTACCGGGTGAGACTATGCTGAAAAAGATTTCTGCAACAGACCAATCCTGAATTATTCCGGCTTGGAATCACTCCCTCCAATGGCCGCATGCAAGCTATCCCATAATTTCTAGAAATTGTTATAGATATATAGCGTAAATAATTGTAAATTATAGACTTTATAATATTTATGGCGGACAATAAGGCAGATGAGGTACTTAACAACCCCGCTCATTGCTTTATTCTGCTGTGCTGTCACCAGCCTGGCACAGGCCGCTGTGGTGGAAAGTGTCCGCTCCTACCGCGCACCGGAATATACGCGCCTGGTATTTGACCTCAGTGCGGAAGTGAAACACGAGATTTTCACTCTGGAAAACCCTGAGCGAATTGTGGTTGATTTGTCCGATGTGAGTTTGAATGCGGATTTTTCCAGCCTCGATATCACCAACACCCCAATTACCAGCATTCGCAGTGCCCCTCGAAATACCAACGATGCCCGTGTCGTATTCGATCTGAAGAACAAGGTTCAACCGCGCTCTTTCCTGCTGGAGCCTAACGATCAGTATGGCAATCGTCTGGTTATTGATTTTTATGACCCAGGCATCAGTACTGTAAGGCCGGTGGTACGGCGCTCCAGTGAAGAAATAGACAATAATAAACGCGATATCGTGGTCGCTATTTCTGCCGGCCATGGTGGCGAAGACCCCGGGGCTATTGGCGTAAAGCGCCTGCAGGAAAAGAAGGTAACGCTGGCTATTTCCCGGGAGATCGAAAAGCAGATTAACAGTACACCGGGTTATCGGGCGGTCATGGTGCGCGACGGCGATTATGGTATGACGCTCGGTCAACGTACCCGCATAGCCCACCAGAACAACGCCGACTTTTTTATCGCCATCCATGCCGATTCCTATAAAAGCAGTTCAGCTCGCGGGACTACGGTTTATGCCTTGTCCCAACGGGGGGCGACCAGTCAGCAGGCGCGCTTGCTGGCGGAAAAGGAAAATGCCGCAGACCTGATTGGCGGCGTCGGCACCGTCAAACTGGCTGACATGGATGAAGATCTGCGCAGCGTACTTATTGACCTGAGTATGACTGCCAGTATCGCCGCCAGCCTGGAAGCTGGTAACAAGATCATCTATTCTCTGGGGCAGGTCACGCGTATGCGTCGCACTAATGTTGAGCAAGCCAATTTTGTTGTGCTGCGCAGCGCTGATATTCCATCACTGCTGGTAGAGTCCGGGTATATCACCAATCCTACCGACGCCAGCAATCTGGATTCCAGTGCCTGGCGCAAGCGTTTTGCCGGCGCTATCGTTAATGGTATTACCGGGTATTTTTATGACACACCGCCACGGGGAACCTATATCGCCTGGCACAAGGAAAACGGTGGCGCGCCTGCCAGCTACACGGTAAGCCGGGGTGATACCCTGTCAGAAATTGCTGGCCGCTTTAATGTCTCCATGAGTGCACTGAAGCAGGCCAACGCCATGAATTCCAACAATATTCGAATTGGCCAAAAGCTGACCATTCCCAATGGACTGGTCAGCGCGGCATCGATAAGCTTTGTAGAGCACACCATCGCCAGGGGCGAGACCCTGTCGGAAATTGCCTCGGATTATTCCATTCCGGTGGCGCGTCTGCGTGAAACTAACCAGCTAAATAGTGATACTATTCGGATAGGACAAGTACTAAAAATTCCTTCTTCCTGAATAGCATATGCCCGAATCCGTTCCTGACCCTAAAATCCGGCCCCGCATACATCTTCTTAGCCAGCGCCTGAGCAATCAGATCGCCGCCGGTGAAGTGGTCGAGCGACCGGCCTCTGTGGTCAAGGAGCTACTGGAAAACAGCCTTGATGCCGGCGCCGATCGCATCGATATCGAACTGGAAAAAGGCGGCATCAAACTAATCCGCATTCGCGATAATGGTCTGGGCGTAGAGAAAGAAGACCTGCCCCTGGCACTCAACCGTCATGCCACCAGCAAAATTGAACAACTGGATGATCTGGAATGTGTGAGCTCACTGGGCTTTCGTGGTGAAGCACTAGCCAGTATCAGTTCGGTCTCACGCCTGCAGATGATTTCCAGAACTCCTGAAGCAAGCGAAGCCTGGAAGGTGGAATCGGAAGGTCGCAATATGGACGCCAAAGTGAGTCCGGCAGCACATCCACCGGGCACCAACGTGGAAGTTCGCGATTTGTTTTTCAATACTCCCGCGCGTCGTAAATTCATGCGTACAGAACAAACCGAATACAAACGTATTGATGAAATGATCAAACGTCTGGCCCTGAGCCGCTTCGATGTCGGCTTTAATGTGCAGCATAACCAGCGCGTGGTGCATCGATTTGAACGTGCGAGCAATGAAGCGGAAATAAAGCGTCGGGTATCCCAGATAACTGGGCCAGCATTTATGGACAACTCGGTAACTATCGACATGGAATCCAGCGGCCTGCGTCTTTCCGGCTGGGTAAGCCTGCCGACATTCTCACGCTCCCAGGCGGATTTACAGTATTTTTACGTCAATGGCAGAGCTATTCGCGACAAGCTGGTTAGTCATGCCATCAAGCAGGCATACCGCGATGTGCTTTACCATGGCCGCCACCCTGCCTTTGTGCTTTACCTTGAAGTAAATCCAGCCCTGGTGGATGTGAACGTTCATCCCACAAAACATGAAGTACGTTTTCGCGACAACCGTCTGGTCCATGACTTTCTCTTTAGCGCCCTGCACCGTTCACTTGCCGCGGTTCGTCCTGCAGACCAGTTTGCCACTCATGACAGCGATGAAGTTCAGGAGCCTCAGGGTAACTATCAGCAAGGCAACATTCGTTACAACAATTTCGGCAGCAATAGCGCTGGCCGTAGCTCTCAGCATTTTGATCGTGGACCGCTTGGCAGGGACACCATTCAGTCCCACCTGAATACTTATGGCGATATGAGTGGCGCTCTCCCTCTATCCCCTCAGCCGGATTTAACACGGCCTGACGATAATGAAGACATTCCTCCTCTTGGTTTCGCTGTTGCGCAGCTGCACGGAATATATATTCTGGCGCAAAATGCCCATGGTCTGGTGGTGATTGATATGCATGCTGCCCATGAACGCATTACCTATGAATACATGAAAAATGCCATCAGTAACGCCGGCATCAAGGCGCAGCCTCTGCTTGTACCGGTCACTCTCGCCGTAAGTGAAGGCGAAGCTGACTGCGCCGATGAAAATCGCGACGCCCTGGAAAAACTGGGACTGGTGCTGGATCGCATGGGCCCTGAAAGCATCAGCATTCGACAGGTACCGGTAATCCTTAAAAACGCCGATGTGGAACAACTGGTTCGCGATGTACTGTCAGATTTTCTCGAACATGGCAGCAGCGATCGGATTGAGACTCACCGTGACGAAATTCTTTCCACCATGGCATGTCATGGTTCCGTGCGCGCCAATCGACAGCTTACACTTCCGGAAATGAATTCATTATTGCGGGATATGGAGAGAACCGAGCGATCCGGACAATGCAATCATGGGCGTCCCACCTGGACCCAGATGAGTCTGAATGATCTGGACAAATTATTTATGCGTGGTCAGTAGCGAATAACTTTCAGCCTGAAAATTTTAAATTAGAAAAACAACACTTCTACCTGCTTGCCCCAGCATCTGGAAATCACTTTCTTCTGCTCGCCCGGTTCTCCACTGGAATAGAACACTATCTCCAGGGAATCATCTTCCTGATTCAAAAGATCAGCTTCCTCCAGCACACTATACAAACGGCGGGCAACAGCATCATCAGTATCAACAATGGCAATGTCCTTGCCGGCTATTTGCTTAATCTGCTGCGTTAGAAATGAATAATGGGTACAACCCAGGACAATGGTGTCTACATTTTTTTCCAGCAGGGGTGACATATATTTTTGCAGCAACTGATTGATAGCAGCAGCATCTGGAACGATCTGCTCAATATGCTCCACCAGTCCCGGACAGGGCATGGTAATAATTTCTATATCCCCTTCAAAACGACTTCTCAGGTCAACAAACTTGTCACTGGCGAGCGTGCCCTCAGTAGCCAGCACACCGATGACACCCGTAGTAGTGGCTGATGCGGCCGGTTTAAGTGCAGGCTCCATACCAATAATGGGAAGGCCATATTCTTCACGCATCAGTGCGACAGCCGCCGCCGTTGCCGTATTGCAGGCAACCACCACGGCTTTTACCTGTTGTGACATAAAAAACTCCATCATATGGCGACTACGCTGAATGATAAATTCATTCCCTTTCGGACCGTAGGGCGCAAAGGCAGAATCAGCCACATACAAGAGCGACTCGCGCGGCAGCAAGCGATGAATTTTCTCCAGGATCGACAAACCGCCGACACCGGAATCAAATACACCTATTTTTGAGGAAGAGCTCATTGATGAGTACCGAATAAAACCATGGCTGTATTGTAGCGCAGGCGATGAACGAGGGGATAAAAGGGATAAAAGAAAAAGGATAAAGGAAAAAGGTGGGCAGGCTCAACGAAGCCTGAAAGTTTAGCCCTTTTTCCCTTTTTCCTTTATCCTTTATCTTCTCCCAGAGTCCCTCAAGAATTGAAGGCCACCTTGCAGCAAAACAGAAAGCCAACATCCTCCGCTCCAATACTTTGCCTGACCGGCCCTACTGCAGCGGGAAAAACCCGCATTGCGCTGGAACTTGCCCGGGATCATGATTTTGAGATTATCAGCGTGGATTCTGCCCTGGTTTATCGCGGGCTGGATATTGGCTCAGGCAAACCTGAAAAGGAAACATTGGCGCAGTTTCCCCATCATCTGGTGGATATTCGCGACCCTGCCCAAGCCTATTCCGCAGCGGAATTTCGTCATGATGCTATCGAAGCTGCTGAAAAAATCCTGAAGGCGGGCAAAAGACCACTGCTGGTAGGCGGCACCATGCTGTATTTCAAGGTATTACGCGATGGTCTGGCGCAAATGCCTGCAGCCAATCCACAAGCCCGACTAAAAATTCAGGCGCTTGCCGAGGAAAGCGGCTGGGAAGCAGTACATAAACGGCTCGCTGAGGTAGACCCGGAAGCCGCCGCCAGGATCCATCCCAATGACCCGCAGCGCCTGATGCGCGCTCTGGAGGTTTTTGAAAGTAGCGGCAAAGCTTTGAGCGAGCACCACCGTGATGAAAATTTAAAACAGAACGATTTACCAGACTTCATGTCTAATCTTGTGTTTGTTGCTATTCATCCTGAAAAACGCAGCACTCTGCACGAGCATATTGCCGAACGCTTTAGACAGATGCTCGAGCAAGGTTTTGTCGAGGAAGTGAAAGTTTTATATGAAAGGGCCGATCTACATCGTGACTTGCCGGCCATTCGCTCTGTCGGTTATCGGCAAATCTGGGATTACCTGGATGGTCAGTATGACTACGATACCATGGTGGATAAGGGACTTGCTGCAACCCGGCAACTGGCGAAGCGACAACTGACCTGGCTCAGAAGCTGGCCGGAGTTGCATCGCCTTGATGTCGAAATGCATACTGAAAATGAAAATATTGTGAATAAGTGCTTGAATATTCTTCTATCCAGCACCATATAAGTAGAAGAAGGTAATCCTTAGCACAATAATCGCCGTAAATTGGTTTACTTTTGGCTTAAGAATTAACAACAATAATTTTATGGAGAATCACCATGTCAAAAGGGCACTCTTTACAAGACCCTTTCCTGAACGTACTGCGCAAGGAGAAGGTACCTGTTGCAATTTACCTTGTCAGTGGCATTAAACTTCAGGGACAGATCGAATCGTTCGATCAATTCGTTATAGTGTTGAAAAACACGGTAAACCAGATGGTTTACAAACATGCCATTTCCACTGTTGTCCCTGGTCGCCAGATTCGTGTGCCTATGCAGGGCGAAAGCTCAGGTGACGGTGCTGACGACGACTCACCAGGCAATACTATCTAATTAATTCAATTTAGATTAGTTTAGTCTGATCACTGGTACTCGCTAAAGGAACGCTGTCTGGTTCCGATGAGGTTTTGCTATTTTTTTCGAACGTCCCGAAAGTGGCGAAATTGCTATCCTGGTGCAACTGCACCTGAATAACGATCCCGATATCCCTGACGCCCGCGAATTCGAAGAGCTTGCGCTCTCCGCTGGCGCCTGCCCGGTGGAAATTGTCAGTGGGCAACTGAAGCAGGTTAACTCGCGCTATTTCATCGGTTCCGGCAAACTGGAAGAAATTCAGCAGTTGATTCAACTGCATGAAGCTGAAGTGGTCCTGTTTGATCATCCGCTAACGCCGAGCCAGGAACGCAATCTGGAAAAAACCCTCAGCTGCCGAGTGCTGGATCGAACCGGGCTGATTCTTGATATCTTCGCCCAGCGAGCGCGATCATATGAAGGCAAGCTGCAGGTTGAACTTGCCCAACTCGAACACTCAATTACCCGACTGGTTAGAGGCTGGACCCACCTTGATCGCCAGAAAGGCGGCATCGGTATGCGCGGTGTCGGTGAAACCCAGCTTGAAATTGACCAACGCCTGGTTAATGTCCGCATAAAAGCCGTCAACAAGAGCCTTGCCAAGGTCCGCAAACAACGAGACCAGGGGCGGCGCTCAAGAAAACGCGCTGAAATTCCTACCGTCTCACTGGTGGGTTATACCAATGCCGGCAAATCCTCTGTGTTTAATCGCATGACACAATCACACATCTATGTGGCGGATCAGTTATTTGCCACGCTTGATTCAACGCTGCGCAAGATCGAATTGCCGGATGTGGGCAATGCCATTCTGGCTGACACCGTTGGCTTTATTCGCAAACTGCCCCATCAGCTAGTGGACGCTTTCCGTGCTACCCTTGAAGAAACTATCGAAGCCTCGCTACTGCTGCATGTTATTGACTGCAACAATGATGAACGGGCGCTACTGAAAGACCAGGTAGATCATGTACTTGCTGACATCGGTGCCGGCGATATTCCGACCCTGCTGGTCTATAACAAGATTGACCTATTGGAAAACCAGCTCCCCTGTGTTGACCTGGATGAAAAGGGCAAGCCCTGGCGCGTCTGGGTCTCAGCAAAAACCGGACAAGGCATGCCGGAACTGTTTCAGGCCATCAGTGATTTGCTGGGTGAAGATCTGTTTGAACCAGAGCTGATTCTGGAGCCCGGGCAAGGAAAATTTCGCGCACGCCTGTACCATGAAGGCGTGGTTAAAAAAGAGAAAGTAGAGGAAAACGGACAGTTCTGCCTGTCCCTGAGATTACCAAAAGAAGATTTTACTCGCCTGTTGCGTGAAGAAGGCATGAATCCCGCTTCCTATTTGGAAAAGTTCACTAGTGATAATGAGACCAATGAAGCGACGGAAACACTAACATCATGACCCTGTAGACCAGTAATTACCGCTTCCTGGCCGGCTCAATGCAGCAAGATGTCTGGCGAAATCTGTGTCAATAGACCCGAAAATCCGGTAAAATCCCGCTTCGCTTTTTGGCGAAGTATTAAATTAATATTTCAAAAAAACGAATTTGAATTCAAAAAATCAGGAGTATTTGATGGCCTGGAATGAACCAGACAACGATGACCGCAAGGATGACCCCTGGAGTAATGGTCCTGGTGGTAAAGATCAAGGTCCTCCGGATATAGAGGAACTGATTAATAATTTCGTAAAGAAAGTTTCCGGACTGTTTGGTGGACGCGGTGGCGGCAGCACTGGCGGTGGAGGCCGTGATGGTAGGGAAGCCATCTCTGGAGGTCTTGTCGTGGGCGTTCTGGTGATACTTGCCATCATCTGGGTTGGCGCCGGCTTCTATACTGTTGATGAGCAGGAGCGCGGTGTTGTACTGCGCTTCGGTGTGGCCCAGGAAGCCGTGGTATTGCCGGGTCTGCACTGGAACCCACCACTGATTGATGAGGTTACCCTGATCAATGTGACCCGCGTTTATGACCGTGACTTTAGTAATACCATGCTGACGGAAGATGACAATATTATCGATATCACCATGTCCGTGCAGTACATCATTACCGATGCGCGCAGTTATTTCCTGGAAGTGGAAGACCCGGAAATGTCACTGCAGCATGCCGCAGAATCTGCAATACGTCACATCGTAGGCAGCTCTACCATGGACAATGCCATTACCACTGGTCGTGAACAGATCGCTCAGGACACCATGGTACGCTTGCAGGATTACCTGAATCTCTACGGAACAGGCATTACCGTGAGCCAGGTGAATATCGACCAGTCACTGCCTCCACAGCAGGTACGTGATGCCTTCGATGACGTAATTAAAGCCGACGAAGACAGCGAATCCTTCCAGAACCAGGCGCGCGCCTACGCGAATCAGGTGGTTCCGGAATCTCGCGGTAACGCCCTCAGGCAGCTGGCCGACGCCAATGCCTACAAGGAGCAGGTGATTGCCAGGGCCGATGGTGAAGCACAACGTTTTGAAGCCCTGCTGGTGGAATACCAGAAAGCCCCTGAAGTGACTCGCGAAAGACTTTATCTGGATGCATTGCAGGAAGTTATGGCCAATGCGACCAAGGTCATGATTGATGTTGAAGGCGGCGGCAACAATATGATGGTGCTGCCACTGGATCAGATCATGCAGTCCCGTCGCGTCCCGGAAGTGAGTGGCTCTTTTGAAGGCGGTTCCGACTTCCAACTACGCAACCCAAATAACCAGGTACCGACACGTTCCGCACCTGTAAGAGGATCTGGCCGATGAAAAATTCCATACTTTTCACCCTTGTTGGCCTTGCACTGGGCCTGATCGTTGCCTACAACTGTCTATATGTTGTCAGGGAAATTGACCGTGCCGTGTTATTAACCTTTGGCGAAGTCACGAATTTTGATGTGCAGCCGGGTCTGCATGTAAAAGTTCCTGCCATGCATACCGTGCTGAAATTTGATGGGCGCATACAAACCCTTGATGCAGATACGCAAAGCTATCTCACCGCGGAAAAAGAATATCTGGAGGTGGACTCCTATGCCAAGTGGCGGGTTCACAATACTGCTGACTACTACCGGGCAACTTCCGGTGACGAAAGTCGCGCCAACAACCTGCTGGCCCAGCGTATCAATACCGGCCTGCGTAACCAGTTTGGTACCCGGACCGTTCACGAAGTCGTCTCAGGTGAGAGGGACTCCCTGATGACCGAGCTTACTGACTCGTTGAACAGCATCGCCCAGACAGAACTCGGCATTGAAGTGATTGATATTCGCGTCAAGAAAATTGACCTGCCACCCAATGTCAGCGAATCGGTCTACCAGCGTATGAATACAGAGCGTCAGGAAGAAGCCCAGGAATTGCGCTCTACCGGACGTGAACTGGCTGAAGGTATCGAGGCTGAAGCTGACCGTGAAAGTCTGGTCATTCGAGCTAATGCATACCGTGACGCGGAATCCATACGTGGTGACGGCGATGCCCAGGCAGCCGGTATCTATGCCAATGCCTTTAACAAGGACAGTGAGTTCTATCAGTTCACTCGTAGCCTGAATGCCTATATTGATACCTTCAGTGATAGTGGCGATGTACTCGTCATCAGTCCTGACAGTGATTTTTTCAAATATCTGAATTCAAGCAAGCTGGAAAACTAGGGAAGCTCTGATTCCCCGGGGTAAGGAGTTATAATACATGTGGCGTGAAATAGGCATTGCCTTCAGCCTCATGTTAGTAATTGAAGGTATAATCCCTTTTTTGTATCCGGGTCGCTGGCGCCAACTGGTAGCGACCCTGGCAGATATAAACGACACTTCCCTGCGTCTGATAGGACTGGGTAGCATGTTGGTGGGTATAGCGCTGTTGTACTTTTTTAACTAAACACTTATTTATTTTAATCAGTGTTTAATCAAGTACCAGAAACAATTGTAACCAGATAATAATAAATCGGCTCAGAAATCATGACGAAGGCAAACCGCTGGCTGTTACCAGACGGCGTTGACGAAATTTTGCCGCCCCAGGCAAGTCAACT
>Ga0233450_10005949_pt1 | contig 10440 bp, 7 predicted proteins | sample 011ome_30_FD_189956 | JGI IMG/M metagenome (GOLD analysis project Ga0233450, IMG submission 189956) | Coastal salt marsh microbial communities from the Groves Creek Marsh, Skidaway Island, Georgia - 011501CT (spades assembly) | ecosystem: Environmental > Aquatic > Marine > Intertidal zone > Salt... | reverse complement strand
CAAAACTTGCCTATAGATGCAGAAATATGAAGCACCGAGCCTATATATCACAGGGAGCAGAGCCAGCGGCCTTGTCATCCGCCTTTGCATCAACTGGACCAGCAGAAAGAATACGCCATGTCGTTTGATCACTTTTTCAAAAACCAACTTGAGCAGTTGAAACAGGATGGCAATTATCGGTATTTCGCCGATCTTGAACGGAAAACCGGTAAGTTTCCTCAGGCCACCAATCATTTTGAGGGCGGTACTCGGGATGTTACGGTTTGGTGTTCCAACGATTACTTGGGCATGGGCCAGCATCCTGCGGTGATTGCCGCGATGCAAGAGGCTGTCGGGCGCTGCGGTACAGGCGCGGGTGGCACGCGCAATATAAGCGGAACCAATCACGACCACTTGCTGCTTGAGGCTGAGCTGGCGGATTTGCACGGCAAAGAGGCCGCGCTTTTGTTCACCTCTGGCTATGTGTCCAACTGGACAACATTGGCCACGCTGGGAGCAAAAATCCCCAATGCGGTGATTTTGTCAGACAGCGAAAACCACGCGTCGATGATTGAAGGCATTCGTCATTCTAAAGCCGAAAAAATGATTTGGGCACATAATGATGTAGAAGACCTCGACCGTAAGTTGACCGCTTGCGCAGACCGGCCGAAGATTGTCGCTTTTGAAAGCGTCTACTCTATGGATGGGGATATTGCACCGATTGCTGCGATATTGGATGTTTGTGAAAAACACGGGGCGCTCACCTATCTTGATGAGGTTCATGCGGTTGGCATGTATGGCCCGCGTGGCGGTGGCATCAGTGAGCGTGAAGGTTTGGCGCATCGTATCGACATCATTGAGGGCACCCTAGGCAAAGCCTTTGGCTGTGTGGGTGGCTATATCACCGGCTCAGAAGCGATGTGCGATTTTATCCGGTCTTTTGGCTCGGGATTCATTTTTACCACGGCCCTGCCTCCTGCGGTCGCAGCCGCGGCGCGCACCTCTATTGCGCATCTCAAAACCAGCTCCGTAGAGCGGATGGGTCAACGGGCACAGGTGGCGCGCCTGCGCGCTGGGCTCGATAAAGCCGGGATTCCACATTTGGCAAATGACAGCCATATCGTGCCGGTGATGATCAAAGATGCTGTAAAAACCAAAATGCTGGCCGATTATTTGATGGACAGCTTTGGCATCTATGTTCAGCCTATTAATTACCCGACCGTTCCAAGAGGCACTGAGCGTCTGCGGTTTACACCCTCGCCTTTGCACAGTGATGCTGATGTGGATCACTTGGTCGCGGCCCTGTCTGAGCTGTGGAAACAATGTGCTGTGTCCCATGTGGCCGCCTAAAGCGCCGTTTATAAATCGCCGTTTTGATCGTCATGAAATTTAAGGGAGAATGATATGAACAGGTTTATTTTTGCATTATTCGCAGGGGTTCTGGCCTCTGGGGCTTTGGCGGATGGTCACAGCGCCTCTGGTGACGCATCCGCAGGCGAGGCGGCCTTTAACAAGCAATGTGTTGCCTGTCATGTGGTTGTGACGGATGCCGGCGAAAAGCTGGCGGGGCGCAACAGTAAATCTGGCCCAAATCTGTATAATATCGCCGGTGCAACAGCGGGTGCCGTACCGGGCTACCGTTACGGAAAATCTTTGGTGAAGGCCGGCGCAGAGCTGGGTTTGATTTGGACAGAAGAGACATTTTCGGCCTATGTCCAAGATCCAAAGGATTTTTTAAAGGTATTTCTCGACGATAAAAAAGCTCGGGCGAAAATGAGCTTTAAAGTGCGGAAGGAAGAAGACGCGCGCAATATTTACGCTTATTTGTATAGTATCGGCAGCAAGTAGCAGTTCTACGTTTCGATTTTTGAGGGGCGCCGCTGTTGTCAGGGGCACCCCGTGTTGGGTTCTAAATCCGCTCAATTGCCACGGCGATCCCTTGGCCACCGCCGATGCACATCGTGGCGAGGCCCTTTGAGCCGCCGCTGCGTTCCAATTCGGCCATGAGCTTCACCATGATGATGGCGCCTGTCGCCCCCACTGGGTGACCCAGAGCAATTGCACCGCCGTTCGGGTTGACCCGTGCAGGGTCCAAGCCAAGGCCACGATTAACCGCGACAGCCTGTGCCGCGAAGGCTTCATTGCTCTCAACAACGTCAAAATCATGGATGGTCAATCCGGTTTTCGCCATCAGGTTTTCCACCGCAGGCACCGGCCCAATGCCCATCACTTCGGGCCGCACACCGGCGTGACCATAGCCGAGCAGGCGGAATTTTGGAGTGAGGCCGGCGCGTTCGGCTGCGTCAGCGCGCGCCAAGACAATTGCGGCAGCTCCGTCATTTATGCCCGAGGCATTTCCAGCAGTGACGGTTCCCTCCTTTTGGAAGACCGTCCGCAGTCCGGCTAAAACCTCTGCGCTGGTGGCTTTGGGATGTTCATCGGTGATGAAATCCACCATATCGCGTTTGACTTTGATCGGCACGGGGGTGATTTGGTCGACAAAGCGCCCGTCTGCAATCGCCGCTGCGGCGCGGTTCTGGCTTTCCAAAGCAAAGGCATCTTGATCAGCGCGGGTGATGGCATGTTCTTGTGCAACATTTTCGGCGGTGATTCCCATATGGCCCGTGCCAAAGGGGCAGTGCAATGCGCCAAGCATCATGTCGAGTGTTTTGACATCCCCCATCTTCTGGCCCCAACGCTGTGCCTGCATGATATAGGGTGCGCGGCTCATATTCTCTGCGCCGCCAGCCAGTCCAAAATCTGCATCGCCAAGCATCAAGGATTGCGCCACAGAGACGATGGCCTGCAGACCCGATCCGCAAAGGCGATTGACGTTCATGGCCGGCGTTTGGTCAGAGATGCCAGCCTCCATGGCGGCGACCCGGGACAGATACATATCGCGCGGTTCGGTGTTGATGACATGACCAAAGGCGACATGGCCGATTTGCTCGGCTGCAACCTCCGCGCGGGTGAGCGCGGCTTTGGCCGCGATTGCCCCTAGATCAATTGGGCTGACACCCGCGAGGCTGCCGCCAAAAGTGCCAATAGCTGTGCGTGCGCCACCAAGAATTACGATATCTGTCATTTTGTCCTCCGTTTCATCCAGTCTAAAGTAAATCTGGTGAAAGTAGAGAGGCTTTTTTGGACGTGCCGCCGCGTAAAGAACTTTGACTGCTTGGCTGGGAGCATAGGAATTGCAAATGAGAACAAAATGTGAACATATGGGAGTCTGTTGCTGAGTCTGATCTTATGCCCTGTTCTGATGTCCTTCCTTTTCCACATCGCCGTCTGGCTTGGGCGGAGCTGCAAGCCTGTTCGAATTTCACCTTTTTGACCGGAGGCTCGCACCCGGAGGAATATATGGATCGTGCGGCGCTCTTGGGGTTGTCGGCGGTGGCTATCGCAGATGTAAATTCTGTGGCGGGCATCGTGCGGGCACATACTCGAGCGCGGGAGATTGCTCGGCAGGTGGCTGAGCGGCAAGAGTTTGACCGCACCATTGGGTTGATTGGCCCGCCTGCGCCGCCAGGCTTCCGGCGCAGCGCTTCGGCGCATATTTACAATACACCACGTTTGCTGCCGGCGGCTAAGATTGTCTTACGGGAGGGGCTGTCCGCAACGCTTTTGCCCAAAACGCGTGTGGGCTGGGGCCAGCTGTGTCGTTTGATTTCCCGTGGGCGTTTGCGGGCGGACAAAGGCGGTTGCGACTTAGAATTTGATGACCTGTTGGAATTTGGCAGTGATCAGCTGATTTTGCTGCACGCGCCACCTACCTCAAAGGTGCAGCCCGGCGCGCCCTCATGGGTGTCACATCTTCGGAGGTTGACGCGCCGCTTTGCTGCAGATGTGATGCTGCTCTTATACCCTTGTTATGATGGGCAAGATGAGGTGAATTTTGCCCGCATCGCCGCACTGGCGCAGCGATACTCCTTACCACTGGTGGCCTCTGCCGCCCCCATCATGCATCATGGCGCGCGACGCCGCTTGACCGATACGCTCACCGCCATTCGTCTTGGGGTGCGGGTGGATGCTTTGGGTCGGTCGGCGCAGGTCAATGCAGAGCAACGGCTGCGCTCTCCTGAGGAGGCCGCCATCCTGTTTCAAGCCTATCCAGAGGCATTGCACAAAACGGCAGAGGTTCTAGAGCAGCTTACATTTTCTTTGGATGCGTTGCGGTATGAGTATCCTTCGGAATTAAACGCAGGAGAAAACCCCAGTGATCGGTTGCGCCGTTTGGCCTATGAGGGGCTCGCATGGCGCTACCCAAGTGGTGCCACTGCGCGGGTAAAAAAGATCATCGAACATGAGTTGCAGCTGATCGCCAAGCTCAATTATGAACCTTATTTCTTGACTGTACATGACATAGTCGCCTTTGCCCGCAGCCGGGGTATTTTGTGCCAAGGGCGTGGATCGGCGGCCAACTCGGTCGTGTGCTATTGCTTAGGTGTCACCTCGGTCAGCCCGGAGATTGGGACGATGGTGTTTGAGCGTTTTGTCTCAGAGGCGCGCAATGAGCCACCCGATATCGACGTGGATTTTGAGCATGAGCGCCGCGAAGAGGTGATCCAACATATTTATGAGCGCTATGGTCGTCACCGCGCAGGCCTTTGTGCCACGGTGGTGCATTACCGGGGCAAGCGGGCGATCCGTGAGGTGGGGCGCGCTATGGGCCTATCGGAAGATACCATCGGCGCCTTATCTTCGCAGCTTTGGGGGTTTTTCTCTACCAAAGGCTTGGAGGCGGAGCGTATGGCTGAGATCGGTCTGGATGCCAGCGATCCGCGTTTGCGCCAAACGATGGCTTTGATCTATGAGGTGATTGGCTTCCCACGGCATTTGTCTCAACATGTCGGGGGCTTTGTCATCACAGATGGCCGGCTGGATGAGTTGGTGCCGATTGAGAACGCCAGTATGGAAGGGCGTACGGTCATTTGCTGGGACAAGGATGATATCGACAGTCTGGGCATCTTAAAGGTGGATGTTCTTGCCTTGGGCATGTTGACTTGCATTCGTAAGGCCTTTGATTTGATTTCGGCGCATTACGGTGTGGAATACACATTGGCCACCCTGCCTCCTGAGGATCCAGCGGTCTATGATATGCTATGCCGAGCGGACAGCCTGGGCGTATTTCAAGTGGAAAGCCGGGCGCAGATGAATTTCTTACCGCGCATGCGCCCGCGCTGTTTTTATGATCTGGTTATAGAGGTGGCGATCATTCGTCCGGGCCCCATTCAAGGGGACATGGTGCATCCCTATATTCGCCGCCGCAATGGTGAGGAACCGGTGAGCTTTCCCTCTGATGCCTTGGGCGCGGTTTTGGGCAAAACTCTCGGCGTGCCTTTATTTCAAGAACAGGCCATGCAAATTGCAATCGTGGGAGCGGGCTTCACGCCAGAGCAAGCCGATCGGCTGCGGCGATCTTTGGCGACGTTTAAAAAGCATGGCAATGTCAGTGAATTTAAAACACTCTTCATGAACGGCATGCAGCGCAATGGCTATGACGAGGATTTTGCCGCACGCTGTTTTTCGCAAATTGAAGGCTTTGGCGCCTATGGGTTTCCTGAAAGCCATGCCGCCAGTTTTGCGCTTTTGGTCTATGCGTCCAGTTGGCTTAAATATCATCATCCAGGCATTTTTGCCTGTGCTTTGTTGAATGCGCAGCCCATGGGGTTTTATGCGCCGGCACAGATTGTCCGTGATGCCCGCGCCCATGGGGTGCAGCTGCGCCCCATTTGCGTCAACGCCAGCTATTGGGACAATGTGATGGAGCCCGATGGCACTGGCGGCTTGGCCCTGCGGCTTGGGTTTCGGCAAATTCAAGCGATGCGTGAGGAAGATGTTGCATGGCTGACGGCCGCGCGCGGCAATGGATATCAGGACGTAGAAGCGGTTTGGCGTAAAGCCGGTGTGAGTCCTAAAATGATCCAAGCCTTGGCGGAAGCGGACGCGTTTCACAGCCTTGGGTTGTCGCGCCGCGAGGCGCTTTGGGCCGCCAAGGCCCTCACCGCAGAGCGCCCTTTACCGCTCTTTGCGCAAGACCTTGAAGGGGAAAGCATTGCAGAGGATCCAGCCTATCTGCCGCAGATGACAGAGGGGGAGGAGGTGGTGGAAGATTATGTTTCTACGCGCCTGACCCTGCGCGCGCATCCCGTGGCCTTAATCCGCCACCGCCTGACGCCTGGCATGGGACAAAGTCCGGCGGCACCAACCGTCTTGGGCGCGTCGGAAGATCAAAAGCCAGATCTGATTGTGAAGCACAGGCCCGCCCATTCAGACTCTCATCTCCGGTTAGTCAGATAGGTATCTGAAATAGAAAATATGTGTTGCGGGTGTGGGTCGATGGATTTACCTTCCCTGTGACAGGGTCATTTTTGGCCTTAAGGCATTTGATAATTTATTTTAACGAACGATATATTTGGAGTGCCTTATATGAGCACTAAACATTGGTTCTTATTACAATATAAACCAAATTCTCATCGCCTAGCTTTGCGCAATCTACATCGTCAGGGGTTTGAAACCTTTCTGCCGATGCAAGATGTCACCCAACGGCATTCAACAAAATTTGTTCAGCAGAGGCGCCCTCTTTTTCCCGGCTATATGTTTGTGTCTTTTGCCTTGGACACCGCGCCATGGCGTAAGATTAATTCAACTGTCGGTGTAGCGCGGTTGGTTAGCTTCGATGGCCAGCCTAAGGCCCTGCCGCCAGATCTTATCGCTGGCCTCATGGCGCGCTGTGACACTCAGGGCAGAGTCTTGCCGCCAGATCAATTTGCGCCGGGCGATGAGCTCCAAGTTATGAGTGGACCCTTCGCAGAATATGTTGCGACCATTGAAACGATTGATGCCGAACAGCGCATTTGGTTGCTGATGGAGTTTATGGGGCAAAAAACGCGGATGGCTGTCTGGCCGGAGCAGGTGCAGTTAACAAAATAAGATTGCCTTGCTAGGCTGATTGCAGGCGCTTGAGCAGCGATAGGCCAGCAAACCCGTCCACTGGCAGATGTTGTGAGGCTTGATAGGCCTCAATGGCGATTTCCGTATTTGGTCCGGTGAAACCATCTGCGCCGATGGTATCAAATCCCAATGTCGTCAAGCGGGATTGGATGAATTTCATCTCGGCTTGCGTGAGGCCGCGGGCATCGCCGCCGGGCGGAAACTGCAACGCCGGCGCGCCCTGAAGGCGGTCTGACAAATGCCCGAGAGCAATCGCGTAGCTTTGTGCATTGTTATAGCCCAGAAAGGCATTGAAATTCTCTGAAACCACAAAAGCAAGACTGTTAACCCCGCCGGGCAAAATCAGCTTGGAGTCATAGGTGCGCTGGTCTTCGTTCATAAAGCGCACACCTAGGCGCGCCCAGGCGTCTCGTGAGCGCGGCGGCAGATGGCGCAGCATGTGCAAATCCGCCGGCTCTGGCAGCTGGACAACCGTACCCCAAGGCACATCTGCCTTCCAGCCGTGGCAGACGAGGAAATGCGCCGTTGAGACCAGCGCATCTGCAGGATCTTCTGCCCAAATATCTGGCCGGCCATTTCTGGCAGAAACGGCGAAATCAATGTAAGATTTGGGCATGAATTGCGTGTGGCCCATGGCTCCGGCCCAGCTGCCCAGCATTTGATCGGGTGATTTTATGCCCCGGGTGACAATTTCGAAGGCGGCCAAAAGCTGTGCTTCGAACATGGCGGCTCGGCGGCCTTGTGCCGCCAAAGTTGCCAAGGCTGAAATGACGGGCACATCTCCGCGAATGCTGCCGTAATTGCTTTCTAATCCCCAAATTGCGGCAACCACATGGCGATCCACCTGATAGTCCGCCTCAATTTGGTCAAAAACCTCTACATGTTTTTGCAAGGCTGCTTGGCCCTGTGCAATGCGCGCCGGGCTGACGGTTAATTCGATATAGCTTTGCAGGGTTTTGCGGGCTTCGGGTTGGCGCATATCAGCCTGTGCGCTATTCTGCGCAGTGGTCAAATAGGGCGAAACCTCAGTCAATATTGCAGGTGAAACACCATAAGCTGCGGCGCGACTCAAAAAGTCAGATTTCCAGCTTTCAAACGTCATTGCCGTTTTCTGGTAACCTTTCTGGATTTGCCCTTCTTGGGCCCCCGCCGGTTGCTTGCTGACGCAATTTTGCGTTGTCGCGGCCGTGTTTGCAACTTTGAATCTTCAAGCTCTAACAAGTCGAGCAAGATACCCCCTGTGGTTGGGGTGGTTTCTGCCAATCGCACAACCACACGTTGACCAAGGCTGATGACCGTGCCGCTGTCCGTACCGCGTAGGGTTTGGCTGTCAGCATCATGTTCGAAATACTCCCGTCCTAAGGAGCGAATAGGCACCAACCCATCTGCAGCTGTTTCATCCAGTTTCACAAATATGCCAAACCGCGCAACGCCTGAAATGCGCCCGCTGAATTCATTTCCCACGCGTTCTGACATGAAACTGGCAAGATAACGGTCGGTTGTGTCGCGCTCTGCCAGCATCGAGCGTCGCTCTGTCTCGCTGATATGTTTGGCGGTTTCGTCTAGCATTTCGATATCCTGCGGTGACAGGCCATCGGTTGCCCACCCATGGGCTGAAACCAAGGCACGGTGCAGCAAAAGATCCGCATAGCGCCGTATGGGCGATGTAAAATGTGCATAATTCTGAAGTGCCAATCCGAAGTGCGACATGTTTTGAGAACTATAGTAGGCTTGAGTCATGGAACGTAATGTTGAAAGATTGATTAATTCTGCTTCATCTTTTCCGGCGGCAGCCTTTAATAATTGATTAAGATGCCGCGTTTGCAATACCTGACCTTTTGCCAGGACCAGCCCCACAGATTTTGCCGTTTCGCGCAGAGAGTCTAGCTTTTCGGGGCTTGGTTCTTCGTGAACACGGAACAATAGCGGCTGTTGCTTGGCGATCAAAGTTTCTGCTGCCGCCACATTCGCCAGCACCATACATTCTTCGATCAAGCGATGGGCGTCCAAGCGTTCTGAAAAATTGACCGAAGCGACCTTGCCGCTGTCTGATAGAATTATTTTGCGTTCAGGCAGGTCCAGTTCCAACGGCTGCCGGGCTTCGCGTGCCTGTTTCAGGGCAGCGTAGGCACCAAATAGGGGCGAGAGCACAGTGTCAACCAAAGGTGCGGCGCGTTCGGAGGGATCCCCATCCACGGCCGCTTGGGCCTCCTCATAGGACAGCGAGGCCGGCGAGCGCATCAGCCCCCGCACAAACCGATGCGACAGTTTTTCGCCTGTTGATGAGAGTTTCATTTCGACCGCGATGCAGGGTCTTGTGACCCCTTCATGCAGCGAGCAAAGATCGCCTGATAGGCGGTCAGGCAACATGGGGACAACGCGGTCTGGGAAGTAGGTGGAATTTCCGCGCTTGCGTGCTTCTGCATCCAAAGCCGATCCGGCTGTCACATAATGGGCGACATCGGCGATGGCGACCCAAAGCAAAAAGCCTCCGGGGTTCTTGGGATCTTCATCCAGAAGAGCGCAGCAGGCATCATCATGGTCTCGTGCATCGGCTGGGTCGATGGTGATCAAAGGTAGGTCTGTCAGATCAACGCGGCCTTTTGATGTTGCCGGTTTGGCTGCATCCGCTTGCGCCATCACCGCATCGGGAAAGGCGTCGGGAATTCCATGTTGATGAATGGCAATTAGCGATACGGCTTTGGGTGCAGAAGGATCTCCTAGCCGCTCCACCACACGCGCGCGGGGCAGGCCAAGGCGGCCTTTCGGACCGGATTGTTCGGCTTCGACCAATTCTCCGTCTTTGGCTTCACCCGCTGCATCCGCAGCAACAAGCCACTCTTTGCCTTCGCCCTTATCAATCGCGACAATGCGTCCGCCTTCCGCGGTGAGGCGGAAAATACCTAAGAGGCGTTTTGGATTGGTCCCAATCGCGCGAATCAATTGGCCAGTATATTGATGGCTATCTTCATCGGGTACGGGGGTGAGTCGCGCCAAAAGCCGGTCACCCTGTCCCAAAGCTGGATCACCTTGACGGCTGCGCATGAGTATTTTGGGCAAATGGCCCGTGCCTTCCCATTCCAGTGGCACGGCGAACATATCGCCTTGCGAGTCCGGGCCCAGCATTTGCAGAACGGAAACGGGGGGTAAGCTATTGGGATCATTGAACCGCCGCCGCCTTTGCATGAGGTGGCCCTCGGCCTCAAGCTCTTTCAGCATCTGTTTGAGATCGATGCGTGCAGCACCTTTTATGCCAAAGGCTTTGGCAATATCTCGTTTCGAGGATTTTTCGGGGTGCGCGCGGATCCATTCGAGAATGTCCGCCTGTGAAGGAATTTGAGCCATGACAGCCCGATACCACGCGGCTGCGACATTCTAAACCCTTGGGTTGTGTGCGGGAATATTTCAAAAGAAGGCAGATGAAACGGAGATAAGAAATGAAACACTTGGTAGCTGCCTTTATTTTGATCTGCGGGTCAGTTTCCGCACAGAGTTACCAATTGGGTG
>Ga0233450_10005944_pt1 | contig 10445 bp, 10 predicted proteins | sample 011ome_30_FD_189956 | JGI IMG/M metagenome (GOLD analysis project Ga0233450, IMG submission 189956) | Coastal salt marsh microbial communities from the Groves Creek Marsh, Skidaway Island, Georgia - 011501CT (spades assembly) | ecosystem: Environmental > Aquatic > Marine > Intertidal zone >... | reverse complement strand
TGAAAATCGTGTCCAAGAAATTTCAGAAATTTCAAGATCTTTAAAGGCATTAGCCAAAGAAATCAATGTTCCAGTCATAGCTTTATCACAACTTAATCGTGGCGTAGAATCAAGACCTAAAACGGCCAAAGGAAGAATGCCCCAGATGTCTGATTTAAGAGAGTCTGGGTCTATCGAACAGGATGCTGATATTATTGGTTTCATTTATCGTGATGAGGCCTATCATGATGACTCTTATGTTAACCCCGATGAAGTGGGAAAGGCTGACCTAAAAATTGCCAAACACAGAAATGGTGCTATAGGCTCTATCAAGTTGTCTTGGATTGCTCAATACACTAGATTCGAAAACCTTATTAATGATGATCGTTTTGAACATATATCAGAAAAAGAGATGGATATTGCATACGCAAATAACATGAATAACTTTGAAGATCCTGAACCTTTTTAAGATCAATGCAAGTTGTTGCAAAAATATCTCAATCCGCCCTAGAGCACAACATAAATTATATTAAAAGCTTATCCCCATCTTCAAAAATAATGTCTATGGTCAAAGCGAATGCCTATGGACATCAAATTCAATACATAGAGCCAATCCTGTCAAAATCAGATTACCTTGCTGTTAGTGAATTATCAGAGGGGATTGAACTTAGAAAATTGACAAAAAAACCTATTGTTATTCTATCTGGACCATTTAATTCAGACGATCTATCTCTAATGATTGATAACGAATTCCAATTTGTTATTCATGAAATGAGTCAAGTATCTTTAATTACCAGCTCAGCTAAAGATATGAGTGTTTGGTTGAAATTAGATTCAGGAATGCATCGTCTTGGTTTATCTATTAAAGATTTCCCTGAAGTGATCAAGACCATATCTAGAAATAAAAATATAAAAATTGAGTCGCTCATGACACACTTTGCAAATGCTGATGATCCTCAAAACTTAAAAAATGATGAACAGTTAAATTGCTTTAAAAAAAAGGTGCAATATTTAGAATTTCAAAATTCTCTTTGTAACTCTGCTGCCCTGATGAATAATGAAGAACTTCATTTTGACATCATTAGACCAGGCATTATGCTTTATGGGATTTCACCTTTTCATCAAAAAAATGAGAATTTAAAACCGGTCATGGAAATCAGTGCGCCAATTATGTCGATTCGTCATATCAAGAAGGGGGACTCAGTAGGCTACGGTTCTACTTATACTGCAGATAAAGATACGAATATTGCAACCATAGGAATTGGTTATGGAGATGGATACCCAAGACATGCAAAAAATGGCACACCTGTATTAATCAATGGAAAGAAGTATCCACTAGCAGGCAGAGTCTCTATGGATTTAATCACAGTTGACATTTCAAATGATAACTTTCAAATTGGTGAAAAAGCAATCTTATGGGGCAATGAAAATTTACCAATAGAGCAAGTTGCAGAATTTGCTGGTACTATTGGTTATGAGTTGACCTCTCGTTTAACCTCCCGTGTTCAATTCCAGGTAACTGAATAGTGAAAATTATTCACTTAAGTGACTCTCATATTGGTAAAGACAATCAATCAATGGGGGTTAATACTGAGAATCATCTTGATGAGGTTATTCAGTCAATTAACCAAATTAAAACTGACTTTGTTATTCACTCAGGCGATATATCTCATGACGGAACAGTCGAATCCTATCAAAAAATTCAACAATGCTTTCTAAATCTTCAATCTAAATTATCTTGTATTCCCGGAAATCATGACAACCTAAAGGTAATGAGTAGATTTTTAGATTCCGGGATAAATATTGATACCCGATATTGGAAATTGCTCTCCATTAATACCGTCCTTGAAGGAAAAACAGAAGGATACGTCACTGATGAAGCATATAAAAAATTCGAATTGGAGATTGAGTCAACCCGTAAAAACACTCTGGTGGTAATGCATCACCCTCCAATTTCTATGGAAAGCTCTTGGGATGATTCAATATCACTCACAAATTCAAAGCGATTTTTAGACATAATCAAAAGGTCTGAAAATATTAGATGTGTAATCTGGGGTCATGCGCATGAATCAAAAACATTTAATTATGCCGAAAAATTATTTGTATCCTGCCCTTCAACAGCAAAACAATTCAATGATGAGACAAGATTTGGCTACAATATTCTGAATTTAAAAAATAATGGTTATGTTGAATTAGAAACTCAATGGATTTAGACTATAGAAACATAGAACTTAAAAAACTATACAACTCACAAAAGGGGAAATCTTTTAGTGATCTCTATTATCTTTATGAGTTAAATTATATTAAACTTCTTCAACTCTTTCCCAATCTTGAATCAATTTCTGAAGATCTTGTTATTAAATCTAATGAAAAAGATCTTCATTTGATAATTAAAGATAAAACCAAACACACAGCTACCATGATACTTACTCACAAACTGGTGGAAGAATCAGGAAAAGAAATTAACAAACCTGATATCAAATTTAAAATTTATTTCGATGCCGAGATGACTGAGGTGATCTCAATTTGTAAAGAACAAATGTTGAATGCAAACCACTCCTTTATCTCCTATTGTGGTGATATAGATCTTAAATGGGAGTTAAACTTATTCTTAGAGCGTTGGCTTGATTTCTGCATAAGCTCATATAAGTCAAATGACTAAAACTAAAAATAGTTTAGTTATTGCTGTTTCTTCAAGAGCTTTATTTAACCTTGATGAGTCACATAAAATTTATGAAGAATTTGGTGTAGAGGCCTATGCAAAACATCAACAAAAAAATGAAGAAGTTATTTTAGAGCCTGGTGTCGGTTTTTCATTGGTTAAAAAATTCTTAAGTCTTAATAGCAACAAAACCCCTATTGATGTCATTTTATTATCAAGAAATAGTGCGGATACAGGTCTCAGGATTTTTAACTCAATAGAATATTATGGGTTAAATATTACTCGTGCTGCTTTTACAAGAGGTGAAAGCACACACCCATTTGTAGGATCTTTTGAGGCAGATTTATTTCTTTCAAGTAATCATAATGATGTTCAAAAGGCTCTTGATATGGGATATGCTGCAGCATCAATTGTTAACTCATCCACACAAAATTCTCACGAAACTCAATTAAGGATAGCTTTCGATGGTGATGCTGTAATTTTTTCTGATGATTCAGAGAGAGTATTTCAAGAAAAAGGTTTGATTGAATTTGAAAAATCTGAAAAGGAGAATGCCAATAAAACAATGAAGGCTGGACCCTTTCAGGCATTTCTAAAATCACTTCATAAAATTCAAGCAAATTTCCCTGAGAAAGATAATCCAATAAGAACTGCTTTGGTTACTGCCAGATCTGCCCCAACTCATAAAAGAGTTATTCACACTATGCGAGAATGGGGAATCCGTATTGATGAGTCTTTCTTTCTTGGGGGTTTAGACAAAGGTAAATTCCTCAAAGAGTTTGGTGCAGACATTTTTTTTGATGATCAACGTCAAAACTGTGAGTCTGCCTCTAAATTTGTCCCAACCGGGCATGTTCCATCAGGGGTAAAGAATCAATGACTAGTCAAGTATTCCGAGACTTCAAAAAATCTAGTATTTCCACTTCAAAAATTATTTTAATAATGGTGATTCCCTATTATCTGCTTGCAGAATTATTAATCTATTTTGAATTAATGCCATATATTGCAGGTATATTTTCACCTTTCACAGAGCTCTTAAATCTACCGCCCGAGACATCATTAGCCATTGCAGCCGGTGTATTCTTTAACTTATATGCTGCAGTAGCATTTGCTGCACCTTTGGGTATGAATATCTATGAGTGGACCATTCTTGGATTGTTTCTTGGGGTTTTGCATAATATGCTTGTTGAGGTTTCTATACTTAAAAAAATTGGCATTCCAGTAGTTGCCTCTGTAAGTTATCGTTTTTTTATGGCTTTCTTTGCAGTTAGTCCGTTAATCCTTCTTCCGAAAAATTTCTTTTTATCAAACCCTGACTCAATCTTTAAGCCCTTATACGAAATAAAGGTTAAAAATTATGAAAATTTTATGTCTTTCTTTACTAATACCTTTTTTGATAGTCTTATTCTTTCTGTTCAAATTATCATCCTAGTGAGTCTAGTTTTATTAATGACAAGTTTCATCAAAAATCTATCATTTTTAAAAAAAATCAATCATCAAGTTGCATTAACCTCGTCAATATTAAGTGGCTTATTAATAGGAATCGTTTATGGCGCAGGTGTTTTGCTAAGCGAAGCAAAGTATATGACAAAAAAACAAATTTACAGCTCATGTTTTTTTCTAATGACTGCTCATGCAATTATCGAAGATACACTGTTATTTGTTTATTTTGGAGCTAATGTTTGGGTGTTAACCCTGTTTAGATTATTCCTTGCTATCATCGTTTTTTATTTAATTATGACCTTTTATAAGACTCCCGTTATTGATAAACAATATCACTAAGATAGTCGGTAAAATATTTCAATAAATCTTAATTTCAATCCTACATGTCAGAAAAAATTAAAGCTATTAGGGGAATGAATGACATTCTTCCAGATGAATCAAATAACTGGCTTTTCTTTGAGAAATTATTCTCTGATCTATTAATATCTTTCGGATATAAGAATATCCGCACCCCAATTGTTGAATCTACCTCCACTTTTAAAAGGGCAATTGGCGAAGTGACAGATATTGTCGAAAAAGAAATGTATACATGGCAGGATAACAATGGCGACCTCTTAACTCTTAGGCCTGAAGGTACAGCTGGTTGCGTAAGAGCAATGATTGAACACAACTTACCTAGGGAAGGAATTCAAAAAGTGTTCTACTCTGGTCCAATGTTCAGACATGAAAGACCACAAAAAGGCAGATATAGACAATTTCATCAGATTGGTGTTGAAGTATTTGGCTCTATGGCATCAAAAACAGATGCTGAATTGCTTATGATTACTCATCAATTATGGAAAAAACTTGGTCTTAATAATATAACTCTTGAGATTAATAGTCTTGGATCTGATGTTTCTCGTAAAAATTTTAAAGAGGCTTTGGTAGGATATTTTTCTAAATTTGAAGATAAATTAGACGAAGATTCCAAGAGAAGGTTGCATACTAATCCTCTGAGAATTCTTGACAGTAAAAATCCTGATATTCAAGATATTATTAACAATGCTCCTTCATTAATAGACTATTTAGATGAGGATTCTAAACTCCATTTTATTGAGCTTCAAAATTATCTTGACTCACTTGAAATCCCATTCAAGATTAACCCAAGATTAGTTAGAGGTCTTGACTACTACAATAGAACTGTATTTGAGTGGACCACTAATGACTTAGGCTCTCAGGGAACTATTTGTGCAGGGGGTCGATATGATGGGTTAGTTGAGAAAATGGGAGGAACTGATACCCCGGCTGCTGGATTTGCTCTTGGCGTAGAAAGACTTCTACTACTCTTAAAAGAGCAAAATAAACTAGTAGATAATAAAGCAACATCCATATATATAGTTACCGATGGCAATAAAGCTCATGAAAAGTCATTGTCAATTTCACTTTTATTAAATGAACAATTTGATAACCTAGTTATCTATAATGATCTAAGTAACTCAAGCTTCAAAGCTCAGTTCAAAAAAGCCAATAAACACAATGTTGACTATGCACTGGTTATTGGTGAGGACGAATTACTTAGTAATGTTTATAGTCTAAAACCAATGAAAAGTTCAGATGAGCAATTGCAACTCAATGAAAGTGAATTAATTTCTTATATAGCTAAACAAACATGAAAAATTTTATTGGAGTTCACAAAACAGAAGAAGAGCAAGAAGATCAGATTAAAAACTGGTGGAAAGAAAATGGCATACAAATTATTGGTGGCGTTGTGATTGGTATTGCTGGTATATGGGGCTGGGATTATTATCAAAATCACACATATGCTCAATCAATCGAAGCGAGAGATCTCTATCTAGATTTTTCTGTAAATAACAATTCCTCTACATTACAAAACTTATCAGAAAATTTTTCTGACTCATCTTATCAAGATGAAGCAAGACTCTTATTAGCAAAAAATCAAATTAAAAATTTTGATGAATCAAGGAATACTTTACTGAGTGTGTCTAATTCTTCAAACAAATATCTTGCGAATCTTGCCAAGATTCGATTGGCAAAACTTTATATTAATAATGACAATCTATCTGAAGCAGAAACTATTTTAAATAAGCTTAATGATGAGTCATATAAAGGTCTTAAATTATATATGCAGGCTCAAATATCAGAGAAAAAGAATGACCTAAGCTCTGCTAAAAATTTATATGAAGAATCTTTAAAAAATCTTTCTGAGGAATCAGGACTTAAGAACTTAATTAGACTTAAAGTCGCAGATTTGAATTAATTCTCAATGTCTATTAGTACTGTTTCCCTTGTTGGAAGGCCAAACGTAGGGAAATCAACCCTTTTCAACAAGCTTTGTAAGTCCAGAGATGCTTTGGTATCTGACTTTGAAGGTCTAACTAGAGATAGACAGTATGCGGATATTAAACTCACCGACAAAAAGGTTTGTCGATTAGTCGATACAGGTGGATTAACCACTGAAGATTCGGGTATCAATAAATACATTGAAGAACAAGTAAAAATTGCGATTGAAGAATCTGAAATAGTAATTTTTTTACTGAGTGCCAAAGAGGGCTTAACAACGCTAGATACTGAAATCGCTGCGATTGTTCGAAGGTATAAAAAAAATACTCTTTTAGTGGTTAATAAATCTGAAGGTCTTTCCAGTGAAAAAATTACAGAATTTTATGAGTTAGGACTTGGTGAACCACTACCAATTGCCGCTGAACATGGGTTAGGTCTTGATAATCTGAAAGAAGTAATAGCTGATCTTATTTCTGAGTCGAATGATGAAGTTGAAGAACAAATAGAGGGTATTGCTGTCGGCATTGTTGGAAGGCCTAATGTTGGAAAATCAACATTAGTTAATCGAATTTTAGGAGAAGATAGGGTTCTTGCTCTTGATATGCCTGGCACTACGAGGGATAGTATTTATATTCCTTTTGAAAAAAATAATCAACAATACACATTGATTGACACAGCTGGAATACGCAGAAAACGAAGTGTTAAAGAGAAAATTGAAAAATTTTCTATCGTTAAATCTATTGACGCAATAAAAAAATCACATGTTGTTATTTTGATCCTGGACGCGCATGAGGGTGTCACAGAGCAAGATGCTTCACTGCTGGGAATGATTGAGGACCATGGCAGAGCTCTATTAATTGTGATTAACAAATGGGATGGTTTAACTGAATATCAAAAGGAAGAAGTTAAAAGAAAGCTTGACTTAAAACTCTCATTTGTTAACTATTCCTCTATTCACTTCATATCAGCGTTACATGGATCAGGAGTGGGTAAACTTTTTTTACCTATCAATAAAGCCTATAAAAGTGCTGGCCTAGAATTTTCTACGTCACAACTTAATAGAGTTTTAGAGAGAGCTAATCAATCTCACCAGTCTCCAAGTGTTTCTGGCAGAAAACCTAAAATTAAATTTATTCATCAATCAGGTACATTTCCACCCTCTTTCACACTTCATGGAAACCATCTAAATAATCTTCCAAATTCATATCTAAGATTTCTAAAGAATTTTTTATCCAAAGACCTTGGTATTGAAAACACACCCGTTAAGCTTGAATTCAAAAATAGTGAAAATCCTTTCAAAGATAAAGTGAATAAGCTTTCAGAAAGACAGGTTAAGAAAAAAAGAAGGATGATGAAATTTGTTAAAAAGAAGTAATCTGATTGATTCTTATTTCATCAGTTTTTTTTGATATAGAAATTCTAAACTCGCAATAATTATTTTCAAAAGTTTCTGAATCATAATCATTATCGCTGCAAATACATCCATCGATATATTCTTGGAATTGAAAGCCAACTTTTGCAGTAATAGCATTATCAAGAATTTCTTTATTTAGAATATTGATAGATGAATTTTGTAAATCTATTTGACCTGAAAATTTAAAACATTCTTTTAATGAGTCTATCTTTATTTCACTATTTTTTATTAAATTCAAGATTGCCTCAGATAGGTCTGCATCAGTTATGGCAGAATTTATAAAATTAGGCACTTAGAATGAGGTTGTGCGCCTTTTTTGCAGCCTTAATAAAACTCTCAAATAATGGATGTCCATCACGAGGAGTTGAAGTAAATTCAGGATGAAATTGACATGCAACAAACCATGGGTGATCATCAAGCTCTATCATTTCAACAAGATTACCATCAGCTGAGCGCCCTGAGACTTTAAGACCAGATTTCTCGATCTTATTGATTAATAGGTCATTTACCTCATACCTATGTCTATGTCTCTCAACTATAGATGCTTGACCATAAATCTCTCTCGCATTAGATTTTTCAACTAATTTGCATTCCTGTCCACCAAGTCTCATAGTGCCTCCGAGATTGGAGTTTTCATCTCTAGTCTCTACATTGCCACTTTCATCTTTCCATTCAGTAATAAGCCCTACTACGGGATATTGTGTATCAGAATTAAATTCAGTTGAATTGGCATCAGCCATGCCTGCTTTGTTCCTGGCATATTCAATGACTGCAACTTGCATACCTAAACAAATACCTAAATAAGGAATTTTGTTTTCTCTGGCATATTTAACTGTAAGAATCTTACCCTCAATACCTCTATTTCCAAATCCTCCAGGAACTAATATTGCACTCATTTCAGATAACTCATCAGGTCCATTTTTTTCAATTTCTTCAGAATCAAAATAGTGAATATTAACTTTAGTTCTTGTATGAATACCAGCATGAATTAGGGCCTCAGATAGGGATTTATATGACTCTGTTAGATTCATATATTTGCCGACCATTGCTATGTCAACACTTTGCTCAGGATTACTTAAATCTTCTACAACTTTATCCCATTCTGACAGATTAGCATCATGACACTTAAGACCAAGCTTTCTGACAACCTCATTATCAAGGCCCTGATCATGAAGCGCTCTTGGCACCTTATAAATTGTGTCTACATCCTGTGAAGTAAAGACTGAATTAGCCTCGACATTAGTAAACAAGGCTATTTTTTTTCTTTCAGCCTCTGGCAATTCTTTTTCAGATCTGCAAATAAGGATATCGGGTTGGATACCAATACTTCTTAATTCCTTAACTGAATGCTGAGTGGGTTTAGTTTTTAACTCTCCTGCAACTTTAATATATGGCAATAAAGTTAAGTGAATAAATAATGTATTTTCTCGACCCAGCTCAAGACTTAGCTGTCTAATAGTTTCCATAAAAGGGAGTGATTCAATATCACCAACAGTTCCACCAATTTCTACAAGAGCGATATCAGAACCTTCAGCGCCTTCAAGGGTTAACTTTTTAATCTCGTCAGTTATGTGAGGAATAATTTGAACCGTTGCACCAAGATAATCACCCCTTCTCTCTCTTTCGATAACATTCTCATAGACCCTTCCTGCCGTGAAATTATTTCTTTTAGACAATTGAATCCTAACAAAACGTTCGTAATGTCCAAGATCTAAGTCAGTTTCAGCACCATCATGCGTTACAAATACTTCACCATGTTGAAATGGGCTCATTGTTCCAGGATCTACATTAATGTATGGATCAAGCTTAAGAAGGGTGATATTTAAGCCCCTTGATTCAAGAAGAGTTGCAAGAGATGCGGAGGCTATACCTTTGCCCAAAGAAGAAACAACGCCACCAGTTATGAATATATATTTTGTTGACATTACAATACAACAAAGGTGAAATAGGTATGATACACAAATCTTCTAATAATTTGCCAATATCTGTTTTTAAATGAGTTATAAGGAATTTATTAAGCTTTTATATAAATACATAAGCCAGCATATTGGCAAGCTCATATTTACTTCTCTATTAATGATCTTAGCTACAGCTTTAGAGAGTTCAATTCCAGAAATTACTGGTCAAATTGTTGATAAACTTTTCAACGCTGAAAGATCATCTTCAACCACTGTTCTCTACTCATTAATAATATTTGGGGTAATTGGCCTCAGTGCGATCTTCTCTCTTCTTTCCTCAACTACCAGTTCTTGGGTTGCCAATAAAGTGGTAATGGATATTAGAGTTGATATGTTCAAAAAACTACTAAAGCTTCCAAAAAAGTTTTTTGATAGGACATCTTCCGGAAAAATACTTTCAAAATTAACTTTCGACGTTGAACAAATCGCTGGAGCTGCATCAACCATATGGTTAGATTTTATTAAGGCATCGGTTACTGTATTGATTCTAGTTCTGTATCTTTTTTTTAAAAACTGGCAATTGAGTCTAAGTTTGATAGTTATTCTTCCACTTGTATTTATTGCCGTTAAAAGTTCATCCTCAAGAATGAGGAATTCAAGTTCTCAAGTACAAAAATCAATAGGCGATATGACGCACCTTTTGGAAGAGAATATATCTGGCAATTCAGTCATAAAAATTTTTGAAGCAGAAAAATATGAAAATGATAAA
>Ga0233450_10005935_pt1 | contig 10456 bp, 5 predicted proteins | sample 011ome_30_FD_189956 | JGI IMG/M metagenome (GOLD analysis project Ga0233450, IMG submission 189956) | Coastal salt marsh microbial communities from the Groves Creek Marsh, Skidaway Island, Georgia - 011501CT (spades assembly) | ecosystem: Environmental > Aquatic > Marine > Intertidal zone > Salt... | reverse complement strand
GTCGATGTGAGCTCTTGGGAGTGATCAGCCTGTTATCCCCGGCGTACCTTTTATCCTTTGAGCGATGGCCCTTCCATACGGAACCACCGGATCACTATGCTCTACTTTCGTACCTGCTCGACTTGTCGGTCTCACAGTCAAGCTCCCTTGTGCCATTACACTCTGCGCACGGTTACCAAGCGTACTGAGGGAACCTTTAGAAGCCTCCGTTACTCTTTTGGAGGCGACCACCCCAGTCAAACTACCCACCACACGCTGTTCTCCTGGAAGGAGTTAGGCACCGAATAATTGAAGGGTGGTATTTCAAGGACGACTCCATCACGCCTAGCGACGCAACTTCGAGGTCTCCCACCTATCCTACACATCAATTATCCAATACCAACGTGAAGCTATAGTAAAGGTGCACGGGGTCTTTCCGTCCCGTTGCGGGTATCCGGCATCTTCACCGGAATTACAATTTCACCGAGCTCGTGGCCGAGACAGTACCCATATCGTTACACCATTCGTGCAGGTCGGAACTTACCCGACAAGGAATTTCGCTACCTTAGGACCGTTATAGTTACGGCCGCCGTTTACCGGGGCTTCAATTCAGACCTTCTGACCGAAGTCATAAGCCCTCCTCTTAACCTTCCGGCACCGGGCAGGTGTCAGGCCTTATACATCATCTTTCGATTTAGCAAAGCCATGTGTTTTTGATAAACAGTCGCATGGGTCTATTCACTGCGGCTGACCGAAGTCAGCGTCTCTTCTCCCGAAGTTACGAGACGATTTTGCCTAGTTCCTTAGCCACGGATCACTCGAGCGCCTTAGTATACTCTACTTGACTACCTGTGTCGGTTTGCGGTACAGGTTGTTTTAATCTGATGCTTAGAAGTTTTTCTTGGGAGCCTGATTAGCGCACTTCCGTCACCCGAAGGTTCAGTTATCACTCAGATTTTAGCAAAACAGCGGATTTACCAACTGTCCTATACCTACATCCTTAGACGAACTATTCCGTCAGTTCGCGTGCATTTCACTTCTCCGTCACTCCATCGCAATTAAAACAAGTACGGGAATATTAACCCGTTGTCCATCCACTACCCCTTTCGGGTTCGCGTTAGGTCCTGACTAACCCTCAGCTGATTAGCATGGCTGAGGAAACCTTAGTCTATTGGCGTGCGGGTTTCTCGCCCGCATTATCGTTACTTATGCCTACATTTTCTTTTCTAACCGCTCCAGAATACCTTATCGGTACGCCTTCAGCGCAATTAGAATGCTCCCCTACCACTCTTACGAGTTCACAGTTTCGGTGGTGTACTTATGCCCGATTATTATCCACGCTCGATCGCTCGACTAGTGAGCTGTTACGCACTCTTTAAATGAATGGCTGCTTCCAAGCCAACATCCTAGCTGTCAATGCAATCGAACCACGTTTGGTCAACTTAGCACACACTTGGGGACCTTAACTGATGATCTGGGTTCTTTCCCTCTCGGACATGGACCTTAGCACCCATGCCCTCACTCCCGAGTATATTTCATAGCATTCGGAGTTTGTCAGGGGTTGGTAGGCGGTGAAGCCCCCTAGCCCTATCAGTAGCTCTACCTCTATGAAACTCAACCTCGAGGCTGCACCTAAATGCATTTCGGGGAGTACGAGCTATTTCCCGGTTTGATTGGCCTTTCACCCCTACCCACAACTCATCCAAAGACTTTTCAACGTCAACTGGTTCGGTCCTCCATTCCATGTTACTGGAACTTCAACCTGGTCATGGGTAGATCACCGGGTTTCGCGTCTACCGCATCAAACTAAACGCCCTATTAAGACTTGCTTTCGCTTCGGCTACTTAACTTCATTAATTAACCTTGCTTGATACGAGTAACTCGTAGGCTCATTATGCAAAAGGCACGCTGTCACCCCAAAGGGCTCCAACAGTTTGTAAGTGTATGGTTTCAGGATCTATTTCACTCCCTTGTTCAGGGTACTTTTCACCTTTCCCTCACGGTACTAGTTCACTATCGGTCTCTCAGTAGTATTTAGCCTTACCGGATGGTCCCGGTAGATTCAGACAGGATTACACGTGTCCCGCCCTACTCAGGATCCTACTAGGTATTAACACTATTTCATGTACGGGATTATCACCCTCTTTGATGTAACTTTCCAGTTAGCTTCCATTATAATGTTAAAGTCCATATTGTAGTCCTACAACCCCAAATTTGCCGAAACAAATTTGGTTTGGGCTGTTCCCCGTTCGCTCGCCGCTACTAGGGGAATCATTGTTATTTTCTATTCCTCCGGTTACTTAGATGTTTCAGTTCACCGGGTTAACCTCCCCTAAGGGATAACTAGTCTTCAACTAGCTGGGTTTCCCCATTCGGAAATCTCTGGATAAAAGGTTGTTTGCACCTCCCCAAAGCTTATCGCAGCTTATCACGTCCTTCATCGTCTCTGAGAGCCTAGGCATCCGCCATACACCCTTAACAGCTTTTAAATAAGTTACAACTTATTCTAAACTTTAATTTAATATTTGATAGTTAATATAAATATTAACTCTGATTTAATTTTATTTTCAACATGTCAAAGAACTTACTTTCCATAACGGAAATAGTGGAGAATATCGGAGTCGAACCGATGACCTCCTGCGTGCAAGGCAGGCGCTCTAGCCAGCTGAGCTAATCCCCCAAAAAACGAATAGTAGTCCCTCGCAGATTTGAACTGCGGACCTCTACATTATCAGTGTAGCGCTCTAACCAACTGAGCTAAGGGACTATCGTCCAAAGCAAATTGCCAAAGCGCACTGAGCTTTTGGGAAATAATAAGTTATGTAAAGAAGTAAAAAAGAAAACTAGGTAAAAACAATTATGCACAAATCAAATCGTCATACCTCTAAAAAGGAGGTGTTCCAGCCGCACCTTCCGGTACGGCTACCTTGTTACGACTTAGCCCCAGTTACCAGTTTTACCCTAGGCAGCTCCTTTCGGTTACCGACTTCAGGCACTCCCAGCTTCCATGGCTTGACGGGCGGTGTGTACAAGGCCCGGGAACGTATTCACCGGATCATGGCTGATATCCGATTACTAGCGATTCCAGCTTCATAGAGTCGAGTTTCAGACTCCAATCCGAACTGAGATAGGTTTTAGAGATTAGCATCTTGTCGCCAAGTAGCTGCCCTTTGTACCTACCATTGTAGCACGTGTGTGGCCCAGGACGTAAGGGCCGTGATGATTTGACGTCATCCCCACCTTCCTCACCGCTTGCGCGGGCAGTTTCTTTAGAGTCCCCACCATAATGTGCTGGCAACTAAAGATAGGGGTTGCGCTCGTTGCGGGACTTAACCCAACACCTCACGGCACGAGCTGACGACAACCATGCAGCACCTTGTACATTGTCCGAAGAAGGACTGGTTTCCCAATCTGTCATTGTACATTTAAGTCCTGGTAAGGTTCCTCGCGTATCATCGAATTAAACCACATGCTCCACCGCTTGTGCGGGCCCCCGTCAATTCCTTTGAGTTTCAACCTTGCGATCGTACTCCCCAGGTGGATTACTTAACACTTTCGCTTTGCCACTAACAGTATATCGCTAATAGCTAGTAATCATCGTTTACGGCGTGGACTACCAGGGTATCTAATCCTGTTCGCTCCCCACGCTTTCGTCCCTCAGCGTCAATGATGACTTAGTGAGCTGCCTTCGCTATCGGTGTTCTATGTCATATCTAAGCATTTCACCGCTACATGACATATTCCGCCCACTTCAATCATATTCAAGAAAATCAGTATCAATGGCAGTTCCATAGTTGAGCTATGGGCTTTCACCACTGACTTAATTTTCCGCCTACGGACCCTTTAAACCTAATAAATCCGGATAACGCTTGGACCCTCCGTATTACCGCGGCTGCTGGCACGGAGTTAGCCGGTCCTTATTCTTATAGTACCGTCAGCCCTCTACACGTAGAGGGGTTTCTTCCTATATAAAAGAAGTTTACAACCCGTAGGGCCGTCATCCTTCACGCGGCATGGCTGGTTCAGACTTTCGTCCATTGACCAATATTCCTCACTGCTGCCTCCCGTAGGAGTCTGGTCCGTGTCTCAGTACCAGTGTGGGGGACCATCCTTTAAGACCCCCTAAACATCGTTGCCTTGGTAAGCCATTACCTTACCAACTAGCTAATGTTGCGCATGCCCATCTTTAACCACCGGAGTTTTAATTACATGATCATGAGATCTCGTAATATTATGAGGTATTAATCCAAATTTCTTTGGGCTATCCCTCAGTTAAAGGTAGGTTGCATACGTGTTACGCACCCGTTCGCCACTCGTCAGCGAAAAGCAAGCTTTTCCTGTTACCGTTCGACTTGCATGTGTTAAGCCTGCCGCTAGCGTTCATCCTGAGCCAGGATCAAACTCTCCATTGTAATTATAACTTTAAGTTTTGTTGTGTACTCGGATTTGACTTTAATTGTGTAAAATTTAATTTTACGCTAGTTTCCTATTTTTTTACTTCAATAATTCAAAGAACTCTAATTCTATTTTTCCGCTTGCTTTTATAAGCGGGGTGCAAATGTAAATCTAATTTTCACAAGTGCAAATTTTATGTCAATTTATTTGAAAATAATTTTGATTTGTTTTTAAAGAATTAGCTCGTTTGCCTTTTCTAAATTTAACTCCTCATTTTCAAAGCGGGTGCAAATGTAAATTTAATTTTTATACCTGCAACTTTTTTTATTAATTATTTCAAAACTTTTTTTGAATGAACTAATCTATAGCTCGTTTGCTATGCGATTAATGTAGCCTCTCGTTTTCAAAGCGGGTGCAAATGTAATTCTAATTTTTATATCTACAACTTTTTTAAAAATTATTTCAAAACTTTTTTTGATCGGTCTTACTTAAGCTCGCTTGCTATAAGTAATTAATGACTTCTCGTTTTCAAAGCGGGTGCAAATGTATATTCTTTTACTGTCTTAACAAGAAGAAATCAATATATTTTTGAATTAATTTTAAAACAATTGATTGCTAGTGTTTTAAGGAGTTGAATTTGATACCGAAATTACCTTTCCATTTATAAATAATGATCCATTTAACGCAAAAGTATATATATATTGTGCCATTTCTTTAGCGGAAACTGAAGCTTCATATCCAGGGAATGCCTCACTTAGCATTTCTGTTTGAACTGCGCCAAGCGCTAAACAATTAAATTTAATGTTCGATTCCTTATATTCTTCAGCTAAACACTCTGTTAAAATAGACAACCCTCCTTTTGAAGAACTATAAGCAGACAATCCCGCAAACTTAACAGAACCTTGAACTCCTCCCATACTCCCTATGTTTATTATATGGGAGTTATCCTTTCTAAGTAATGGAATAACAATTTGGATTAATCGGAACGGACCTAATAAATTCACTTCATACATCTTTCGTAAATTACTTTCTGAAATCTGACCAAATGTTTCATTCACCAGGTAACCTGCATTATTAATCAAAATATCTATGCCATTCTCAATAGTAAGAAAAGATTTTAATTCGACAGTATTGAACGATTCAAAATCAAATTTAAGGAAGTTAATTCTATCTGAATCACCAACTTCTTTTTTGTGTTTTTCAATTGGACCTATGTTTCTACTCAAACAATACACATTATGCTGTTGTGAAAACAACTTTACTAACTCCAATCCTATACCTCTTGAGCAACCTGTAATAACAATATTCATTTATATAGTATAAAAAAGGCCACCCTTAAGAAGTGGCCCAATGATTCGTTTGTAAACTTATTCTATTATCAACTTTTCAATTTGAATAGCTCCTTCAGAACTTACTTTAATAAAATAAACTCCATTAGAAACTGAGCTTAAATCCACTTTCACTGAAGCTCCGGTTACATTATTGTAAGATGTTATTAATCTTCCTTGCAAATCAACTAATTCAACAGACACATTATTCAAACCATTAATAAGATTAACTGTTACGCAACTAGATGCTGGATTTGGATACATTTCAAAGTAGATATTATCATCAATTTCTTTTACACTTGTTAAACAAAAAGCAGGCGTCTCTACTCCTCCGTTAGGATCAAAACCATCTAATGAAGTAACTCCAGATCCAATTGGATCTAACCAATCGCTTAATCTAGACGAAGAAGAGCTAGAACCATTTCCAGTCCAAGACATTGAAAATTTACCATAGTAATCATTAACACTATTAAAACAATTTGCTTGCCCACCATGCAATTGCCCAACTAAATGATGATTCTCATCCCATAATCCAGAACCAGAGGAACCTCCTTCGGTTGTTGTATTTCTTTCCCAAGCTTCTATTCTCCATGAAGAGTTAGAGATAGATAATCCGGCAGCGCTTGTTAAAGGATCGTCATCAAATGCCAATTTCTTTACATCTCCTGATGGGTGATGAATACTTACTCCTGTTTGTGGTGACGATCCTCCATTTTCCCAACCGGCATAAAACACTTCATAACTTGCTGGAGGAGTTGTATTTAACTCTATCAAACCAAAATCGGAAGCTGAACTACTTGCTTTAAGCGTAGACCCATTAACGCTATTCCCATTAGTTGCACCGGCTGCATTCGCACTTGAACTGGAACAATTAGTACTATGATAGTTAAACTTAAAAACTGCGCTTCCCATAGATGATGGACCGCAGTGATTTGCAGTTAAGAAATAAGGGGTGCCATCCTCACTTGTATTATTTATTAACGTTCCTGTACAAAGGCCTCCTCCATTTGCTATTCTCGCTACTGACCTTATTTCATCCAACCAACCACAAGCATCCCAACAAACGACATCTTTATTACAAGTTCCGGATTCGCCTACTTTTACCGGGTACCAGTTATTAATATCTACGTAACCATGCACAACCATTCCTATAAGCAATCTTCCTTGACCTGCAACTTCCTTCGGCTCAAAATACTCAATAACTACAGCTTCACCCTTAATCAAGTCCGAACCTAACATGTTATTTGCATTATTATTCTTTTCAGTATAAGCACCCACAACCATGTCCGTTCCTTTATTATATAAATGAACAGAGCCACCCTCGGGAATAAAGAAGTCATTAAATATTACATTCATCGACAATGCTCCAGGAGAGGTAAATTTAATTTTCCAAAGCTTATCTCCTTCATCCGTGGTTTGCCAAGTTCCCGAATTTTGTAAACTATAATTAGTAATATGCTCATATCCAAATCTAAAGGGACCTACCTTATTTGTTTGATTAATCAAATCTTCTTCTAATTGTTTTTCAAGATCAAAGACTGGCATCACATATTCAATCATCTTACTGTCATCGGACAACAAGTCAGAAGTAAAAGACACGGGACCTCCTAAATCGTAGGTTTGAGCTATTGTTATAAAAGTTATGCATAACCCTAACAATAATGTAAATGCATTTTTCATGACTGTTTTGTATTTTGAACGGTCAATATACAAAACAAATTGATGTCTACCAATTAAATATCGACACCTATTAATAAGCAGATACAGATAAACACTTAAACATAGTCTTTAAACCAAAAAAACAGCTTAGCCAAATTATGCTTCATCGAAATCTACCACCACACTTTCGGATGCAGGATGAGCTTGACACGCCAAAACAAAACCTTCAGCAACCTCTTCATCACTTAATGCATAATTAGCATCCATTATCATTTTTCCTTCAGTAACCTTTGCCTTGCAAGTACAGCAAACAGCGCCTTTGCAAGAAAATGGAGCATCTACATCATTTCTCATTGCAGCTTCTAACACATTCTCTCCCGTTGAAGCCAAATCAAACTCTGTTTCCTCTTCATCATATATGACTTTCACTTTAGATATTCCACTAAAATCTGAAACATCTGATTCTTTCACGTCCGACAATAAAACAGGTGTCGTAAACAGCTCATATTTAATCTTATCATCAGATACCCCAAGAGTTTTCAATGCTTCTTTAACAGAAAATATCATTGCTTCAGGGCCACACATGAAATAAGAATTCGCCTTCAATAAGTTCAAATCGGAACTTAAAAGTTCAATTGCTTTAGTTTTATCTATCCTTCCTGATGTAATCGCATTTCCTGTTTCTTCTCTAGTAAGCAAATGATGAACGATTAACCTATTTCCTTCTAAAGAATCAATCTCCTTTTTAAATATTGTGCTCTGGCTCGTTTGGTTACCATAAAACAATACAAATTTACTTGCAGGCTCATCCTCCAAAACTGACTTAATCATTGACCAGACCGGAGTAATTCCACTTCCCGCAACAAACGCTACGTATGTTTTCTGCTCTGCACTTGTTTCAAGAATAAAATTACCTTGAGGAGGCATTACTTCTACTTGATCTCCAATCTTTACTGAATCATTGATGAAGTTTGAAACCAAACCGTTTTCAACACGCTTAACAGCTATTCGAATTTCTTCACCAATAAGCGGAGAGGAGCACATTGAATAAGATCTTCTTTCCTCTTTCCCATCAAGATTAAACCTCAATGTAAGATATTGTCCAGAAATATATTCAAACGAACTTTTATCACTTTCAGGAATTTCAAATGCCAGAGATACGGTATCCGAGGTTTCATTTTTTACATCAACTACTTTAAGCTTGTGGAACTTACTCATGGTAAAATATTATTTAGGTTTAAATTGCAAAGTTAATATAGCTATTGAAATTATCTCAATCTAGAACTATGTATTTTTCATTATGAATTTATTTCATGGAATATCAGCTATGTAGAAGAATACTTTTACTTTTATGCAAATAATTTTCCCAAACAATGAAGACATACAACAATATAGAATTTGAAATTAACGAAGGGGTTGCTATAATCACCTTAAATAGGACTGATGTATTGAACAGCTTTAATTTTGAAATGGCAGATGAAACAATAGATGCTTTAACTTATTCAAGAGACGAAAAAATCATTAGGGCAGTTGTTTTAACTGCTAATGGGAAAGGATTTTGTGCTGGCCAAGATTTAGAGGAGGCTACTAGAGAAAATGGACCAAATATTGGAAAGATTGTTGAGCATACTTACAACCCTATCATTGGATTAATAAGAAACATTGAAAAACCCGTTATTTGCGCTGTAAATGGAGTAGCTGCTGGCGCAGGAGCTAACATTGCAATTGCATGTGATTTAACTTTTGCTGCCGAATCAGCAAATTTCATTCAGTCATTTAGCAATATTGGTTTAGTTCCGGATAGCGGTGGGACTTTTTTCCTTCCTCGATTAATTGGACTTCAAAGAGCCACAGCTATGATGTTTTTAGGAAACAAAACGTCTGCCATTGAAGCAAAAGAAATCGGAATGATTTATGAAACGGTTGCTGACGAACAATTAATGCAAGTTGTACTTGATTTTGCAAAAAAGCTTTCAAAAAGACCAACAAAAGGATTTGGCTTAACAAAGAAGGCGTTAAACAAATCTTTTACTAATTCTTTGGAAGAACAATTAGGCATAGAAAAGGAATTACAAGTACTTGCAGCGAAAACGCATGATCACCAAGAAGGAATAAAAGCTTTTTTTGAGAAAAGAAGACCTAACTACACGGGAGAATAATTATTTTTTCAGGAAACGATTATTATAGATCAGGTATCCAAAATTAAACAAGAAACTCCATTGGTTTTCTCTGGCTTCATAATAGTTCGCTGATAGCGAAATAGGGCCAAGAGGACTGCTATACACTAAACTACCAGAACCAATATAATACCTGGCTGACCAAGCGTTATTAATATCATAAGCTGGTAAATTAAATTCATTTGCTAATATTTCAGTGTACGGCTGAAATACAAAACCCTCAACTCTTAAGTCCAAAGAAGGCCGAACTGAAAAAATTGCTTTCATTCCGCCTGCAATATAATCATGTGAAGCATGCTCTGAAATGAAAAAAGTTTTGCTTTCTACAGTAGGATAATAGGAAGGAGCTTGTATCATAGTTGCAGTGTAATTATCCAAAAAATTATCCGCCACCAATAATACACCTTCCAACTCCCCGCCTAATTTTATATGTTTCGATAATTTAAAATACTGCTCAAGCCTTCCCTTAAACAAATACCACATATGATTTATGTTTTCAGTTGGAGAAACCAAAGGCGATGTACTTCCAGGCACACTATTTTCTTTTCCAAATATATAATTTGCCTGTAAATGCAACAAACCTCCCTCTGTTGCATATATTTTACGATTAAGCGTTGATTGCTTGTAATTCACCCCTATTACTTGAGCGTCAAAATTTGTTGCATCCGCAGTGTCAGATGCTAAAAATTGCTCAGTTTGATAATAATTATTCTCGGTCAACCCAATTTCATAAGAAATTGATAGCTTTCCAAAATTAGAAACAGGAAGCTGTAAATCAACACCCCAATAACGTTCGTTTTCGACTATATAAGATGGTTTTACATCTTCAAAAAAAGTTGCAAAGCTCTTAAAAAAGTCCCATCTACTAATATATCCATACACCCCTAATTTAATGGGCAAACTGTAATTGGCCTCTAC
>Ga0233450_10005916_pt1 | contig 10471 bp, 9 predicted proteins | sample 011ome_30_FD_189956 | JGI IMG/M metagenome (GOLD analysis project Ga0233450, IMG submission 189956) | Coastal salt marsh microbial communities from the Groves Creek Marsh, Skidaway Island, Georgia - 011501CT (spades assembly) | ecosystem: Environmental > Aquatic > Marine > Intertidal zone > Salt... | reverse complement strand
AAAATACTTTGATTTAATTTGGTTCAATCCTAATTCTTTTAACGAGTGGTTCTATGTATTTGATACGATTGTTGCTATTTCAATCGTTGGGTTTCTTCATAATCAAAAAATGTTGATAAAATTACTGGCAATCAAATCTATACTTATTCTATACACAAACATACCTGAATTGTGGTATATTATTAAAACAATACTTGGAAAAGAAGAATTATCGTTTCTTCAGTATTTCACCTTAACCTATGGTGTTGCTGAATTTTATGTTTGGTCTTTTGTTTGGATATGGATTTTAGTTCAAATGAAAAAGAAAGAATTATATCAAAAAATTAGATAATTATGGATTGGACTACAATTATAACAACACTACTGACTTGTGTATTTGGAGCAGGTGCTTGGAAGTTCTATACATATTTGGTTAAGACTAAAGCTAACCAACGAACTGAAACCATTGACCAACACAATGTGTATAGAGATGATTTGAGAAAGAGAGTAGAGAAATTAGAAAACGATAAAGATAGTTGTATCGATGAACTATCGGAGTTGAAAGCAGAAGTTGCTGCTTTAAGAATGAAAATAGAATTTTTAGAAAAGGAATAAGATGAAAAAACTATTAGTACTGATATTTGGAATCCTATCTTTAGGGTTATCAGCATCTCACTTATCAGGTGGTGATATCCAATATAGATACATTGGAGATTCGACAGGTGTTGCAAGACAATATGAGGTTCTATTAAGAATCTATCGAGACCAATCGGGAATTGCAATGGGGAATACTCAGACGGTGTATATCAATTCATCGTGTTATTCTCAACAAACCTTAACGGTAACTTTATTAGCAGGTTCAGGTGGTATTGCACCAACCTTATTTGATTGTGTAACTCCATCATCTTCAACAAAAACGTTGGAGATTTATGCTTATAAAGGGATAGTAACTCTACCTGGTAATTGTAGTAACTTTAATTTCTCTTGGAATCAATGTTGTAGACCTGGTGGAATTGATAACATCAATGGTTCAAATGGATTTGGTTCAGATGGATTTTACTTTGATGCTACACTAAACAACACCAAAGGTCAAAACTCTTCACCAATCTTTGTTAGTGAACCAGTGAGGGCATTCTGTGTGAACAATCCATTCAATTGGAAACAAACAGTAATCGAAACGAATGGTGATTCGATTCACTTCTCAATGATTAAGTGTAGAGAGAATGCATATCCAGGTACGGATATAAACTTCGATGCAGGATGGACTGCTACTCAACCAATCACATCAACCTACTTCAATATCAATCCATCAACGGGTCTGATTCAATTCCTACCTACGATGCAAGAGATTGATGTTGCTTCGGTATTGGTGGAGGAATATAGATACGATTCATTATATAGTGTTTGGTATAAGATAGGTTCTGCTTCAAGAGATATGATGATTCAGATTGAAGCACAATGTTCACCAGCAGTAATGGATGGGGTTGGATTGAACTACGATGCACCTGGTCATTATATAGATACTATAACAGGATTACCAACGGTAGATTACAATTGTGGTGATACTGCAATTACAATGTACTTTGATATCCAATTGGATTGTTTCACCATTTCACCCGATGGAACTGATTTCAGATTGACCTCACCAAATGGACAACCTTGGGCAATCAAAAAGATTGTGGGTAATTGTAATGTGAATGGAGAAACGGATTCACTCACCATTATCTTAAACAAACCACTTGCAGTAAATGGGAAATATTACCTTTACTCAAAGGTGGGTAACGATGGAAATACCTTATATAACAAATGTGGTATTGGTATGGATGAGTTCGATACCTTGGTACTGAATGTTGAGGATTGTGTAAACTTAGTGATGGAGTTGGAGAATGTAACGGTGGTGAATGGAAACCATACACAAGTCCAATGGTCGGTAGATACTACTACATTCTTCAAAGACCAATTTGAAAGATATGTGATACTCAGAGAAGATTTAGGCTGGAGTGATGTAGGTAATGTATTCAATGTTGATAAGTTGTTCTTCAATGATTTCTCAGCAAATAATGTGAATGGTCAGAGTTACAACTACAAAGTTTATATGGTTTACAATACATTTAATATGGATACCACAAGAGATGTACATTCTATATTATTGGAAACCAATGGAAATTGTGATACTCTATGTTTCAATTGGAACTCTTACAATGGCTGGGATTCTGTAGTATATGATATCTATGTTGATAATGTAACAAGTTGGTTGAAACTAAATCCAACACCAATTTCCGATACTATCTATTGTGGAAACTTCGATACACTACCCGTTGGACTCAACATCTTTAAGGTAGTAACTACCAATGGAGTAGATACCTCAGAGAGTAATTATACAATATGTAATCAACCTGAACCACCTGTGGTTACTGTACCAAATGTGATGACTCCAAATGGTGATGGGTGGAATGATATCTTTATGATTGATTACATCAGTTTATATGATATCAGAAAACTAACCATATTCAATAGATGGGGAACGATTGTATATCAGAGTGAAGATTACCAAAACGATTGGGATGGTGGTGATGTATCTGATGGTGTTTATTTCTATGTATTGGAACTATGGAAGGGTAATGTAGATACTTACTATTATGGAACATTGACAATAATTGATAATCAATAAATCTAATATTTATAGATATAATATTATACTATGGCAATTAAAACATCAGGACCATTAGCATTATGGGGTGATATAGGAAGTGAATTTGGTACACCAGCGTCTTTTATCGGATTGGGGGCAATGTCCTCTTTAGCTGGATTTACAACACCACATGCTATGTCTGAGTTCTATGGATTTAGTCGAACAAACAACTTTTGGTATTATAGTGGAAGACAAGGCTGGTTGGGTAATAATGTTAGGGCCACTGGAACTGACACTCTTCAATTCGGTGCTACAATGATGGGATGGTTTAAAGTAAATTCGGTTACCAAAAAAGACCAATTTTTGTTTTCTATGGGTAGGGATGACCGTTCTAATAGGTCATCAATCCGAGTGTATTACTACGCCGCTTTAAATAGAATACAAGTTGCACTATGGGATAGAAGTAGGATTCGTAGAGTTAGGAGAGAGTATCCTTTACATGATAATCCAACTGGAGTATCAAATTCTTCTTCTGGTTGGAGGAGAGACCAACCAGGTGTATTGCACTCATCTGGTATGGTTCATATAGCTGCTACATGGGATGGTTCTAATGACTTTAGTGGATTACAATTATATTGGAATGGTGGAATATTGAATACTTCGGTTAATAATAATTCAACTACAGTTAATATGGGTAATGAAGTGGGTTTTGAATTCTTAGCATATGGTAATACTCATTTTAATGGTACAAATGCTTCTATATTTGATGGGGATATGGATAATCCAATGTTTTTTGATTATCTGATAAGTCCTACTGACATTGGAAATTATTATGATGCTGGTAATGAATTCCCACAAGATGGTGCCTTTGTTGGACCTGGTCCCTTCTATGCACAGGGATTTGAAGCGGGAGGTGATTTACAAGCTCAATTTTTTGATAGGTATAACCACAATCCACAAATGCAGGGAAGTACATATCAATTTCTAAATTATTAATATGATAACATACTATTTAATAACATCGGAATCATATTCTAATAACACAATTGGAGATTATCCTATGTGGAATAATGATGAATCTCATTTAATAATATCAGCATCAGTTGATTATAATTACCCATACTCACAATCATTTAATGGATTTGATGAGCTACAAAGTTGGATATGGGATTCCTATACAAAAGAATATCTAAATTGGTGTGATTCTGATGACCCGGATGATGACCCATATGGGATTGATGGTCCCTTTCCTGAAGAAATGGATGAAACCATCGTTTAACACTTTAAATTATATGAGAATGAAAAAAGGATTATTAAGTTTACTATTAGTAGTATTTGGATTTACCATTCAAGCCCAAACTCTAAGAGAATCGGTTATTATTGAAACTGATATCTTCAAAGTAGAATACAATGAGATATTAGAACAACCTATGTGGGTTGAATATACAGTTCAATGTCCAAATGGAGATGCAGATAGACAGGGGATGGATTTCTATGAAGTAGATGGAGTTCATACATCAGATGATGATGATTACTCAAACAATGTTTGGGATAAAGGACATATGGCTCCTGCGGCAGCATTCAATTGTGATAAGGAAACTTTAAAGAAAACCTTTTCTTACCTAAACTCTGCTCTACAACACGAATCTTTGAATAGAGGTATTTGGAATAGATTAGAAGGATTTGAAAGAAACCTCGGAAACTTCTATGAGGTAAGTGTAAGAATCGAAGTTCTCTTTGAAGGGAATTGTGAGGTTCTTCCATCAGGTGCAACTGTACCATCGGGATTTAGAAAAATCATTAAGTGGGATGGTAGAGAGGAAGTATTCTTATTTCCAAACGCTAATACCAAAGGAACGGATTGGCAAGATTATCACGTAGTAAAATAGTTATGTTTAACTAAATAACCAAATACTTATATATGTTAAGTGTAATTTTTACTTGGATTACATTTAACGATATTGATTAATTTGGAAAAAAACAACAAAAAACTTTGAATACTCGATATTTTATCGTATATTTGTAGTTACAAAGAAAAAAAATATATATTTATAATTAATAACAAAGAATAGATTTATTATGGCATTAACATACACATGGAAATTAACCGGATTGAAGAAGCAGGATACTGCTGATTTGAGTGATTTAGTAATTGGAACTCGTTGGGAACTTAAAGGTACCAATGAAGCTGGTGTTTTTGGAACTTTTAGTGGAGCAACTCCATTGGATATTCCCGATGCAGATGAAGAAGGATATGTTCCTTATTCTGAATTAACCGAAGAAATGGTATTAGGTTGGGTTCAGAATATCGTAAGTGGAAGCGGGCCTGGTAACTATATGGACCACATCGAAGAACAAATCAATAAGCAAATCAACGAAAAGACCTACACACTATTGGAGGTACAGGAAAATGATTTACCTTGGAGTGAAGCATCTGGTTCATCTGAAGTAGCACCTGAAGCACCTGCTGAACCAGCTGGTGAATAATATCGGTTGATATTTTTAAAAAATAATTAAAGAAAAGCTTGGTATATCCAAGCTTTTTTTGTATATTTGTGTTTACAAACAATAAGTTATATGGCAATCAATCCGTTTTCGGTATTAGATACTCGCACCAAAGAGTGGAAACAAAGAAAAGAATATTGGATTACTACATATGGTATCCAATCGGAATTGGGTAGAGAGGATACTCAGAGTAAAACTATATTTTGGGATAATCCATCTACCAACGTTTCCATCTTTGACCCAGTCCTATGTGAAGTAATGTACGATTGGTTCTCACCAAAGGGTGGAATGGTCTTAGACCCATTCGCTGGAGGTTCCGTTAGAGGAATCGTAGCAGAAGAGATGGATAGAAAATATATAGGGTTTGATATCAACTTAGAGCAGGTTAATGCAAATAAACAACAATCAAAAAAACCATTTTGGTGGTGTGAGGATTCATATACTGCATTAGATAAAATTGTAGATGAATCACACGATTTCATCTTCACCTGTCCTCCTTACTATGATTTAGAGGTTTATACTGATAATCCGAATGATATATCAAATATGGATGTAAAGGAGTTTGATAGACGATATGATAAAATCCTAAAAAAATCAATTAACAAATTAAAGAACAATCGTTTCTTTGGGATTGTGGTATCTGAAGTTAGAGAACCATCAGTTACGGGAAAATACTCAACAGGTAGATATAAGGGATTGGTTCGTAAGACTATCGAAATGTGTGAGAACCACGGATTAGAGTTTTACAATGATATGATTCTCTTTAATTCCCAACACCAAGCATCTCGAGTTGGTAAAACTTACTTCGAACGAAATCGTAAGATACCATCAGTTCATCAAAATGTATTAGTATTTGTAAAGGGAAACCCTGATATCGCTACCATTGAGATTGACGGTGGTGAACCTATTTGTCAAGTAAATGGTACAAAATACTTGACTTTTAGACATGCTGCAATTGATATCGATGCTGATAAGTTGGTAGCTTCTGAAGTAGAAAGAAGATGTAGAAGTACTAAATCCTCTTACAAAAATTGGCAGGTGATTGGTGAGGAAACTAAACCAAAGATAAAGTATTGTGTAGGTTCAGTACCATTTGAATCACCAATTCAGATTTCAGAGTTGAGTGGATTATCTGAATCGGAATGTAGAAATCGATTTGAATCTAACAACCCATTATACCGCCATTGGAAAAAAGTAAACCCATCTAACTATTCATATACTTATGAAGATATGGAACATCTTTGGAGTAAGGAGATAGAATGGCAGAAATGTACCATAGAGTGTGCGGGTAAAATGTTTTATTCTCTAAGGGAAGCAAGTGAAGAATTTGGTATTTCAACTGAAAGAGTAAGACAAAAACTGAATGATGATAAACATTCGGATTGGATATATTTGTATAAGTGAAAATAATTTCGTATATTTGTAAAACTAAACATAAAAAATGAAGAAGAGTATAATTTTATTTCTGTTGGGATTGAGTACTTCGGTATTCTCTCAGCAAAGCGATACTACCATAGTATTGAAAGATGTAGTTGTAACTGCAACTCGTAGTGAGATTTCCTTAGAAGATTCACCCGTACCAACGGAAGTGATTGGAAAAGAAGAAATCGAAAAATTAAACTTAATTACAATGGAGGACCTTTTACAACAAAAGGGATTCTTTGTAGCACCTGTAAAGAGTGGAGGATTTCAATTAAGAGGTCTTTCATCTGAATATGTGTTGGTAATGATTGATGGTGTTCCAGTTGCTGGTAGGGAAAGTGGAGCATTGGATGTATCCAACATCAATTTAGATAATGTAGAAAGAGTAGAGATTGTCAAAGGTTCAATGTCCTCACTCTGGGGTAATCATGCAATTGGTGGTGTAATCAACATCATTACTAAGAAGAATGGTCAGAACTCACTTTCAGTAAATACTCAGTATGGTTCTAACAACACATCATTAGTAGGTGTTAGTTCAACTGTAACTGATGGTAAGGTTACCAATGTGTTCAAAATCAATAACCAAAATTCAGATGGATTTGATATTGACCCTGATACCTATGGAAACAATGTACTACCATTTAACTTATTGAATGTTACTAATAGAACCACTTATAGTAGTGGAGCAAATCAATTCTCTTTTGGTACAACTTATTTTAGTAAAGAAAGTAAGGGACAAACCATTACTGAAACCAATACGCAAGGGCAGTTGGTACCTGTGGATGAAGAGAATGATGCACAAAACCTCATATTTGATTTCGATTATACTCATAGATTTGGAAAATATGTGAGTGATATTAAAGTATCCAATTCACAATTCAGAAACTCTAACAAATCTACCTTTGAATATTTCGGACAGCAGGTAGAACAATTGGATGAAAGTGAGCAAAACATTTTCCAACCTGAGATGATAAACTCATACAATTGGAATGAAAAGAACTCTACTACTTTTGGATTTGGATATAGAGGACACACTTACAATACTGAAAGGTATGGTGGTGAGAAAGATTTAAACTCATCTTTTGTGTATCTGCAACACTACCTTAACCTAAAGAAATTGAATTTGGTATTAGGTGGTAGGTATGATAACTATACTGATTTTGGTAATAACTTCTCACCAAAGGTATCTGCAACTTACGATTTAGGTAAGTTCAAACTAAGTTCATCAGTTGGTTACGGATTCAGAGTACCTGATTTCAGAACTCTATACATTAACTATGGTGGATATTCGCAAGGTTTCTATGTATTGGGTGCGTATAACATCGAAGAACAAATCAACTTCCATCAATCACAAAATCAAATCGCATTCTTATCTTATGGATTGGATGAGATTACTCAACTGAATCCTGAAACTTCAATCTCTTATGATTTCGGAGTAAGTTACAAACTAAATGAAAGAAGTAAGATTGGTGTGAATCTATTCCAAACCAATACAACCGATTTGATTGAATCAGTATTGGCGGGTATGTTTGTGAATCAAACTCTTTTATTCGGATACACTAATATTTCAGAAGCAACATTTAGAGGTGTGGAATTGGAAGGATTGTATCAGAAGGGTGGATTCCGATTTGATGGTTCATATCAATACTTAGAAACACAAGCAAACAAAGCAGATGGAACTGAGTTCTTCTTAGGTGAAAGACCTAAACACTTAGTGAACATCTCTACAACATATACAACTAAATCAAAGATAAACTTCAACCTTAATGGAGTTTACAAATCAGAATACTTCTTCAGAGATATTGATAGAAGTGGAACGCAGGATGTGAATGAGTTCGTACCTCAACATACTTTACTAAATGGTGTAATCACTAAGCAATTTGGTAAGTTTGTGGTAGGAGTAGGTTCAAACAATATCCTAAACTTTACAAATAGAGAATATCTTAAATTCCAAAATGGAAGAACTCTATTTACTAAATTAACTTATAAATTATAACAAAGATGAAAAAGATGATTTTATGTGGATTGATGTTGCTGATGGGTACATCATCTTTTGCTTCTCACCTATTGGGTGGGTACATTCAAACAACTCAAAGAAATTCAAGTGATACTGTTGATGTGGTAGTAACTTTATTTACTGACCCTCAAGGTATTGGTAATCCAACTTATATTTCTTTAGCGGAATGGAAATTGGTAAATGGTTTTTATCAAACCAATGGTAACTTTACACTTTCTCAACAACTAACTGGAAGTTGGCAAGGTGTAAATGTGTATGTGTATAGTGGTATTAGAATATTAAGTAGTGGTGATTATCGTTTCATCTACACCAATTGTTGTAGAGGAATGTTGAGTAACGCATCATCTGCAATGAATAGTAACTTTACTATTGCAATGGATTACAAAAAATCACTTCTACCAAACTCAGCACCTATCATTCTCAACCCACTTCCAATCAATTGGGTAAATGGTGATACTGCACAATCAATTCTATTTGCGGTAGATTTGGATGGTGATTCGGTAATGGTTGAAAAGGATGATGCTATTAACCAACATTCAAACAATACATTTGTACCACTTTCTCCATTTACTCAATTGAGTAGTTATGGAAGTTATTATGTGGATGTAAATGGAACAATTGAATGGGCTCCTAATACCAATGGAACATTTGGTACTGGATATAAAGTAAGTGAAATCAGAAACGGACAAGTTATTGGAGTTAATAGAATCCAACAAGTCTATATGGTTCAACCTGGTTCAACACCAAATGTACCAAACTTAAACCCAATGATTACAGCCGATTTAGTAAATGGTGATTCACTTCAATATACTACAACCATTTCAAACGCAACTTCAACTGAGTTGATTATTCCGAATGTAGATGTAACTCAAACTTCAGATTCAACTTGGACTTTGAATAATCTCCAAATGGGAACATACAATGGGGTATTGAGAGCTAGTAGTAATTCATCAAATATGGATTATTACATTACCTTAGTGGTAAACTCTACAATTGGTATCGAAGAGGTGGTTTCAGAATTGAACACTTCTTATGAAGTTTACGATTGGACAGGAAAATACATTGGAAAAGATGTAAATTGGGAAGAATTATCAGGATTTTATATAATTAAACATAGTAACGGAACAATAGAAAAAATCTACAATATATGAAGATATTAGTAACTGGCGGGAACGGCTTTATCGGTTCAAATTTGATTAAGAAACTATTATCTGAAGGACACGAAGTGGTATCTTTAGATGATTTATCAACTGGGTTGAGAGAATACGAAGTTGATGGGTGTAACTATGTATATGGTGATATAGAACAACTACTATATTGGAAAGGTGATAATTTTGATTTATGTTACCACCTTGCCGCATTGGCAAGAATCCAACCATCATTCGATGACCCGATGGAAACTTTCAGAGTAGATACTAATGGTGTTATGATTGTTGCGGAATGGGCAAGACAAAACAATGTAAAGGTTGTATATAGTGGTTCATCATCTCGTTGGTGTAACCCTGAAACATCACCATATGCAACTTGTAAGAAGTTAGGTGAGGATATCTTAAAGATGTACCGAACTGCATATGGTTGTGATTTTGAGATTGCACGATTCTACAATGTATATGGACCAAACGAATTGGTTGATGGAGAATGGGCAGCAGTGATTGGTATTTGGAGAAAACAAGTTGAAGAAGGTAAACCAATTACCATTATCTCAGATGGTGAACAACGTAGAGATTTCACTTATGTAGAAGATATTTGTGATGCACTTTACAAAATTGGTATGAGTGATAAGAAACACGAAGATGCTTGGGAATTGGGTACAGGTATGAATTACTCAATCAATGAGGTATTTGGATTCTTCAACGAGAGATTTGAAGGATTGAAGAAAGTTCATCTACCAGATGTTGCTGGTAACTACCGTCAAA
>Ga0233450_10005903_pt1 | contig 10486 bp, 11 predicted proteins | sample 011ome_30_FD_189956 | JGI IMG/M metagenome (GOLD analysis project Ga0233450, IMG submission 189956) | Coastal salt marsh microbial communities from the Groves Creek Marsh, Skidaway Island, Georgia - 011501CT (spades assembly) | ecosystem: Environmental > Aquatic > Marine > Intertidal zone >... | reverse complement strand
GAAAAATTAGTGAAAAGGATGTTAGTTCTGATGCAATTAAAAAAAGTGAGATAATATTTTTAGAAGGTTACTTGTGGGATGAGGGAGAACCTAAAAAAGCATTTGATAAAGCTATTAATAATGCAAATAAGGTAGCCATGTCACTTTCTGATCTATTTTGTGTAGATAGACATAAACCTCACTTTTTAAATTTGGTTAAAGATAAACTTGATATAACTTTTGCAAATGAACAGGAAATTTCTTCACTAATTAATGCAAAAAACTTTAACGAGGTTATAGATTTTTCAAAACAACTTAATAAGTTAGTAATTGTTACTCGAGGAGAAAAAGGGGCAGTAGCAATAAAAGGTGAGGAAATTTTTGAAAGCGATATAAAAAAAAATCTAAAAATTATAGATCTTACGGGTGCTGGTGATTTGTTTGCTGCCGGATTTCTTCACGGGCACGTTAATAAATTATCAACAAAAGAATGTTTAGAAGCAGGTACTGAAATGTCATCTAAAGTAATACAGCAGATTGGTGCAAGACTTTAAGCTTAACTTTTTTTTCTTTGAAAACTGCCCTTACCTTTTTTAGGCTTTAATATTTTTGGCTTATATTTTTTAGTAAAAAGATCTTTGGCCATTGGATTTTTCTTATTTGATTTGATAGCCATTTTTTTTACTCACAATGAATTCGTTGTCATTAAAAGTATTTGAAATTTTTTTTCTTAATCGATAGATATGTGTTTCAACAGTATGAGTTTCTATATCAGATTGATAACTCCATACCCTTTCTTGCAATTCATCAATACTAACTGGTTTGATTGATTTAGATAAATATGTAATTGTGTTAATTTCTTTTTCAGTCAACTTTAGCTTGGTACTTTTTATAAACATCTCCCTTGAATTTAAATCTATAGTATAATTGTTTAATTTGACATGAGATTGGGTATTAAATTGTATTTTTATAAATTCAATATTTATTTTTTCTACTAGCCTGAAAATATTAATTGGAATATTTTCTAAAACAAATTGATTATCTATATCTGGATATTTTATATTTGATATAATTATATAATTTTTCAAATTTTTTAATTTTTCATTTAAAGAAATCTTACTATCAACAGAAATAATTCTAAAATTTAAATCTAAACCAAGTTCTTCAAGAATATGATACAATGATGTAAATTTATATATTATCAAACTTTGCATGAATTAATAGAATATGACAATTTTAGTAAAAAATAAACACACTCTTCAGATAGATGAATTTAAATTTAGGTGCTGTATTGGAAAAAAAGGATCAACAAATAATAAAGTAGAGGGAGATAAAAAAACACCTAAAGGAACCTTTGAAATTGAAAATCTTTATTTTAGAAAAGATCGAAAACAAAAACCACATACTTTGTTAAATTGTATTGAAATTAAAAAAAATATGGGTTGGTGCGATGATACACGTTTTCCAAAAAAATATAATAAACTTTTTAAAATAAAAAATAAGATTAAACATGAGAAATTAAAGAGATATGATTATAAATATGACTATATAATTCCAATAAAGTATAACTTCAAAAAACCTATCATTAATAAAGGAAGCTGTATTTTTATTCACCTAACCAAAAATTATAAACCTACCTTAGGCTGTATTGCTTTGAAGGAAAAAGATTTTTTGATTATGACTAAATTAATTAAAAAAAATTCAAAAATTAAAATTCTTTAAGATCTTTGACCAAAAATACTTGAACCAATTCTTAAATAAGTAGAGGAGTTTTCAACTGCTTTTAAATAATCTGAAGACATTCCCATGCTAATTTCTTTTAATTTATATTTTTCATTTAAAGATTTAATTTTTTTAAAATACTTTTCTGGCTCCTCATTTACAGGAGGAATACACATTAAACCAACAACGTTTAAGTTTAATTGTTTTGAAAGAGTTATTAAATCTTTAATTTGGTCAATTTTAATTCCAGACTTTTGTTCTTCGTTTCCAATATTTACCTGAATAAACAACTTTAGATTTTTATTTTGTTTAAGTTGTTCGTCTGCTATTTTTTTTGCAAGCTTAATACTGTCTAGTGAATGTATATAATCAAATAATTTAATAGCATGTTTTACTTTATTGGTTTGAAGCTTACCTATTAAATGAAGTTTTATATTTTGTTTTTTTTTCTTAATTTCTGACCATTTATCAATAGCTTCTTGGACCTTATTTTCTCCAAAATCAAGATGACCATATTCAATTAGTGGAAGAATTTTTTCTAATTCAAAAGTTTTAGATACTGCAATAACTTTAGGAGTGAAATTGATTTTTTGTTCTTCTAATTTTTTATCAATTGCACTAATAATATCTTTATATTTTTGAACAGAATTATGCATACAGATTTTCCCAATAAATATTACTTTATTGATGAATTTGATACTAAAAATATTACTAAACTAGATAAAAATACTGGAATAATATTTAGAAATTATAATTCAAAATTCAAATTAAAATCTATTATTAACTTTAAAAATTTTTGTAGAGAAAATGGTTATAAATTTTTCTTATCAAATAATATTCAATTAGCTTTAAAACTAAAACTAGATGGAGCCTATATTCCATCCTTTAATAAGGAAACGAGGCATCTTTCTTTTTCATTACCTAAAAATTTTATTATACTTGGTTCCGCCCATAATAATAAAGAGATTAAAATAAAAGAAAAACAATCAGTTCAAATAATATTTTTATCCTCACTATTTAAAAAAAATAAAAACTATTTAGGAGTTAATAAATTTAAATTACTTGCAGAATTAACAAAAATTAAAGTTGTGGCACTTGGTGGTATCTCATTTGAAAATTTAAAAAATTTAAGGCTTATTAATTGCTTTGGTTTTGCTGGAATTTCTTTTTTTGAACAAAAAAAAGGCCCCTAAAAAGGGGCCCTTTTTGTAATTTGTGTTCTAAGTTAATTAGAATGCAAATGCTAGGCCTAAAGACCAGTATTCACCATCCGCAGTTGCATTAGTAGAACCGTCAACATTTTCAGCATCTATCATTTTAGCTGTAATAGTCATTCCACCAGCAGTGTATGATGCATTGATACCAGAGTATTCAGCATCAACTTTAGTTGAATCTCCATCATCAATTGTTTCTTGTCCATATCCGATTGAAATTGATTCAGACACAGTGTATGAGATGTTGTAAGAAGTAGTTTCTTGGTCATTAGCAACTGTTCCTACATCATAATCATTGTTAGAGTAACCAACTGTTACTGGACCATAAGCGTATGAAGCTTTCATAACTGTTTGGTCACCAGTTGTACCCGCTGTATCAGTTTCAACATCTGCAGTTCCATAATGAAGTGATAAACCTTCAACACCAGTGTAGCTTACAGCAAAAGCTGTTGCTGAAACAGCACCAAGTGTACCGTTAGATCCATCTGGTCTGTATGAAGCAGTTACTGAAACACCTTCCATGCTTGGTGATGTATAAAATAAACTGTTAGCTCCACCAGGTGCAGCTGATACAGCTGTTCCTGCAGCACCAATTTTTTGAGTTGTAGTTGAATCAAAGTTATCCCACAGGTCACCTGCAGCTGTAGCATCGATTGCTGATGCGGCTGTAGATCCACCATGTCCTGAGAACTTAAAAGTTCCTAGAGTATCAGATGAAACTGAAACTGATTTATCATCGTAAGATGATGTTCCTGGATTATCACTGTCTAATTCAAAAGCCATTGAAACAGTCATTCCATTGTCTAATTCTGTAGAACCAGATAATGTAACACTATCTCCCATTGATATAGCTCTTGAAGTGTTTACTAGAGAACCACTCCAACCTTCCATAGTAACAGAAGCTGAACCAGATGCTGTTAATTCACCAGCAAATGCTGATGTAGAAACAAGCGATGCTGCTAAAGCAGTCATACCTATTTTTTTAAAATTGTTCATATTAATTACTCCTTTTTTTAATGTTAATTATTAATAATAAACATGGAACGTTTATCAGTTTAAAGAATGTTTTTTATTCAAAATTCCTTTTTTTATTGAATATTTTGTGAAGTGTTGCATTTTTACATCATATTAAAAATGGCTATTTTATTACATTTTTAGCAATTTTCATTATATATAGTTTAAAATTAAAAAAAATAATTAAAGATTTTATGATTTCATTAAAAAAATTTAATGTAGCTTTTATTGTACTAATTTCATCTACTCTTTTAATCTCTTGCAATGGAAAACTTCCAGGTGCGGATGCAAGGAAATATGACCCAGATCCAAAAAAAAGGGTTGAAAAAAATCTTTCAGAAGGAAGAGGGTTTAGACTTTCTGAAATGGGTAAATCATCTCGTTCAGGTGTATTTGAATTTGCAAGCTCCAATGAGTTGTGGAGAGCGTCACTAGATGTAATAGATTTTATGCCTTTAGCCTCTGTTAATTACAGTGGTGGGATTATTATCACGGACTGGTTTTCCTCAAATCAAAATTCAAATGAAAGTATTAAAATTTCAATTAGATTTTTAACAAATGAAATAAGATCAGATGCTGTAGATGTTAAAGTATTTTTAAAAAAATGCTCATCAATATCCAATTGTTTAATTTCTGAAAAACAAGGTGATATTAGCACTGAGTTAAAAAAGAAAATCTTAAAAACTGCAGCTACTTATAAAGCGGAAAAAAAATCAAAAAACAAACCTAAGCCTTATATATATAACGAACCAGATTAAGCTGTAAAATTAACAAATAATATTAAATTTTGTGGATAGATATAATTTTAAAGTTATAGAAGAAAAATGGCAAAAGTTTTGGGACAAGAATAAAACTTTTGCTACTAAAGTAGATAAAAATAAAAAAAAATTTTATTGCTTAGAAATGTTTCCTTACCCATCAGGTAAAATCCATATGGGTCATGTTAGAAATTATACTATCGGTGATGTACTAGCAAGATTTAAAACTTTACAAGGCTACAATGTACTTCATCCAATGGGTTGGGACTCGTTTGGAATGCCAGCTGAAAATGCTGCACGACAAAACAATTTAGATCCAAAAAGTTGGACAGAATCAAATATTAAAACCATGAGAGCTCAGCTAAAAAAACTTGGGCTATCTATCGATTGGGATAAAGAAATTTCAACTTGTTCGCCTGATTATTATAAACATCAACAAGAGTTTTTTTTGGAGCTTTATGACAAAGGTCTTGTTTATAGAAAAGAAAGTTATGTAAACTGGGATCCAGTAGATAAAACAGTTTTGGCAAATGAACAGGTTATAGATGGCAAGGGTTGGCGTTCAGGAGCAATTGTTGAAAGAAAAAAACTAAATCAATGGTTTTTTAAAATTACTCAATTTTCTAAAGAGCTATTAGAAAGTTTAGATAATCTTAAAGATTGGCCAAATAAAGTAAAGGTAATGCAAAAAAATTGGATAGGAAAATCTTATGGATGTGAAATCAAATTTAAAATTCAGTCAGAAAAAGAAATAGAAGAGATTGAATGTTATACCACTAGACCAGATACCTTATTTGGCATGTCGTTTTTAGCAGTGTCAGTAGATCATCCAATTGCTGAATTTTACTCAAATGACCCAGAATTTATTAAGTTTAAAAAAGAATGTTCTAAAACAGGCACAACAGAGGAGTCGATAGCAGCAGCAGATAAATTAGGATTTAAAACTGATTTACTTGCAATTAATCCTTTAGATGAAAATATAAAAGTGCCAGTATATTTCGCTAATTTTGTTTTAATGGATTATGGATTGGGAGCTGTATTTGGTTGCCCAGCGCATGATCAAAGAGATTTAGACTTTGCAAAAAAATATAATTTAAAAATTACGCCTGTTGTCAGACCCGAAAAAAATAAAGATTTTTCAATTGATGGAAAGGCTTTTACAGATTCTGGCTATTTGTTTAATTCAAAATTTTTAGATAACCTTAAGGTCCCTGATGAGTCAATTGATAAGGCTATAAACTATCTTGAGGATAATAATATTGGAAAAAAAAAAACTAATTATAGATTAAAAGACTGGGGTATATCGCGCCAAAGATATTGGGGATGTCCAATTCCAATTGCATTTGATGAAAATAATAATCCTATTAAGGTGCCAAAAAAAATGCTGCCTGTTCAGCTTCCAAAAATTGATAAATTAAGCTCTATTGGTAATTCACTTGATGAAATGTTGGAATGGAAAAATATCACAATAGATGGAAAAAAATGTACTAGAGAAACTGATACTCTAGATACTTTTGTAGACTCATCATGGTATTTCCTAAGATTTTGTTCACCTCAAAATAAAGAATACGGATTTGATGCTAATGAAGTTAAATATTGGATGCCAGTAGATCAGTACATTGGCGGTGTGGAACATGCTATTTTACATCTCCTATACTCTAGATTTTTTATGCAAGCTTTATCATACCAGAACAATACATTTGAGATTAAAGAACCATTCAGTGGTTTATTCACTCAAGGTATGGTCTGTCATGAAACTTATAAAGATGAAAATAATAATTGGGTTAGTCCTGATGAATTAATCACAAAGGATGGAAAAAAAGTTTTACGAGACACTGGAATGCCTGTTAAAATTGGGCCTTCTGAGTCAATGTCAAAATCAAAAAAAAACACTATTGATCCTGAAAAAATTATAAAAGATTATGGGGCTGACTCTGTAAGATTATTTATCTTATCAGACAGTCCTCCAGAAAAGGACGTTCAGTGGTCAGATGAAGGCATCAATTCATCTTATAAATTTATCCAAAAATTATGGATATTAAATAAAAAAATTATCCAAGAAATAGAAGCCAATCATCCAGCTTGTAATAATGATGATTTAGACAAAATAACTAATAAATTTATAAAAGAAATTACTCATAACATTGAAAATTTTTCATATAATAAAATAATTGCAAATCTTCATGAAGTATACACCGCTTTAAATAAAATTATTTTAAATAAAATTGAACAAGAAAAATTAGTTAAAAATTATAAGAAAATTTTAGTTGTGATAAGTCCTATAATTCCACACTTTTCAAACGAGTGTATGGAAATGATGAATATAAAGGAAATTTTACTCTGGCCAAGTATTGAAGAAAAATTTTTATTAGAAGATAATATTAAATTTATTGTGCAATTTAATGGGAAAACTAGAAAAATTATAATTTCAAAAAAAGATACAACTGAAAGTTTGTTATTAAATAAAATAAAAGAAGACAGTAAGTTAAATGAATATCTTAATAATAAAATTGTTCAAAAAAAGATTTTTATACCAAACAAACTGATTAATATAATTACAAATTAAGATGATAAAAAAAAATATAATACTTATATCTCTGATATTTTTTTTGACTAGTTGTGGATTTACACCTGTTTATTTAAATAATACAGATTTAAATTTTTCTATTGAGCAAGTTAATTTCACAGGAGACAAAGATTTAAATAATTTTTTAAAAACAAATTTGATTAAGTATAAAAATAAAAAAAGTGATAATAAAATTTATATTGAAGCAAATAGCACTTATGAAAAAATAGTCTTAAGTAAAGATGGTGCTGGAGAGATAACAAGCTACCAATTAGAAGCTGAGGTGATATTTTCAATTATGCCTTTGAATAGAAGAATTAAAATTAAAGAAAAGAAAATTATGGATAGCAAGAATGATAAATTTGAAGAAGCTAGATATGAAAGATCTATGAAACAAAACTTTGCCTCTTCTATATCCAACAAACTTTCAACCGAATTAAGAGTTAAATAATGATTTTAAAAACTTATGAGATTAATAAAATAAATCAAAAAATTAATCACTTAATACTATTTTATGGAAAAAATGAGGGTTTAAAAAAAGAAGCTTTTAATGTTTTGATTCAAAATAAAAACAATATTTCAAACTATGAAGAAAAAGAAATTTTAGATAATGAAAATAATTTTATTGAAGCTATATTATCTAAATCACTTTTTGAACCACAAAAATTTATTATTATTAAAAGGGCAACAGATAAAATCTTAAAAATAATAGAAATTTTATATTTAAAAAATCTGGAAGACACAACAATTATTTTAAATGCAGATAATTTAGAAAAAAAATCTAAATTGAGATCTTTTTTTGAAAAAAATAAAATATTAGTTTGTGTTCCCTTCTATCCTGATAATGATCAAACATTATCTAAATTAGCTTATAATTTTTTAAGAGAAAAAAAAATTTCAATCTCATCCTCAAATATAAACTTAATAGTAAATAAATGTTCTGGAGACAGGGAAACACTTATAAATGAGCTTCAAAAAATTGAGATGTTTAGCAAAAATAGAAAACAAATTAATAGTGAAAATATATCAAAACTAATCAATTTAAGCGAGAACCACAATATATCTGAACTTGTTGATAATTGCCTTGCTCAGAATAAAAGAAAAATAACAAGCATTCTAAATGAAAATAATTTCAACAATGAAGACTGTATTATGATTGTAAGATCTTTTTTAATCAAATCAAAAAAATTACTGGCCTTATCAAAAGCGTTTGAGACTAACAAAAATATAGATTTAACTATCTCATCAGCAAAACCACCTGTTTTTTGGAAGGAAAAAGAAATAACAAAACAGCAGGTCTTAAAGTGGAACTCAAAAAACATTAAAGAACTAATTTACTTACTTGGTGAAACTGAATTACAATTAAAAAAAAATATAAATAATTCAGTTAATTTGATTACAGATTTCATTTTATTTCAGTCTTATTCAACTTCTAATAATTAGATTTAATTATATCTATAATTTTATTTAGCTGATCTAGGTCTTTATATTCAAAAGAAATTTTTCCTTTATTCCTTTTGTTATTATGTATTTCCACATTTAATCCTATTTTATTTGAAACTGAAAGTTCAAGAGCTATAATATTTGTATCTTTTGTGATCTTTGATTTTTGTCTTTTCTTTTTAAATAATTGAACAAAATTTTCAGCTTGTCTTACAGAGAGTTTATTATCTACAATTTTATTAGCAACAAAACTTGCATTATCCAGACCTACTAGAATCTTAGCATGTCCTGTCGACAACTTATTTGACTCTATTAATTTTATCACTTCCCCAGGTAAAGTAAGTATTCTTAAAGAATTAGTTATATAACTTCTACTTTTACCAATAAATTTTGAAACCTTTTCTTGATCATAAGAAAATTCATCTATTAATCTTTTATAACCTTTAGCTTCTTCCAGCGGATTTAGATCATGTCTTTGGACATTTTCAACTATTGCAAATTCTAGAGATTTTAAATCATCTACATTTGTGATCACCACTGGAACTGTGTGTATCCCCGCACGTTGTGCAGCTAACCATCTTCTCTCACCAGCAATGATTTCAAATTTTGAATTTTCATTATTTGATTTTCTAACTATGATCGGTTGAATTATTCCTCTTTCTTTTATGGAGTTTGTTAAGTCCTCTAAGTTTATCTCGTCAAAATTCTTTCTGGGTTGGTATTTGTTTGGTATTAGGTCGCTTATTGGTAGTTGATTTTTTTGAACCTCAACTTTAGTTTCGCCAATTAATGATGATAAACCTCTTCCAAGTCCTTTTTTAATTTTATCCATTAAGCAGCACTCCCCATTGTTGTCTCTTGATTTATAAATTCATCAGTAAAACTAAAATAAGATTTACTACCAGGACAGGATTTGTCATAAATTAAAACTGGCATGCCATGAGAAGGTGCCTCGGACAATCTAACATTCCTTGGAATTACTGTTGCGTAAACTTTTTCATTAAAATAATCTCTAGCTTCTTTTTCTACTTGAGAGGAAAGCTTATTTCTTTTATCATACATGGTCAAAAGGATACCTCGAATTTTCAAATCAGGATTTAAACTTACTTTTATCCTCTCAATAGTTTTCATTAGTTGAGTTAGTCCCTCAAGAGCAAAGAATTCTGTTTGTAAAGGTACCAAAAGTGAGTTTGAGCAAACAAGAGCCATAACCGTTAAAAGACTTAAGGAAGGAGGACAATCAATCAATACATAATCATATAATCCTCTAGAAGTGTTTAAATAAGCACTTAATTTAGCCTTTAATATGAAGGCTCTATTACTATCATCAGCTGTTTCAACCTCAAGCCCTGATAGATCTACATTAGAAGTCATAATATCTAAATTTTCAAACTGTGTCTTCTTGATTATCTCATTAATCTCTCTAGTTCCATTCAACACTCCATAGATTGTATCACTAGAGTTATCTACATTAGATAATCCAAGACCTGTTGTGGCATTTCCTTGGGGATCTAAATCAATAACTAAAATTTTTTTATTAAGTTGAGTTAATCCAGCTGCTAAATTTATAACGGTTGTTGTTTTTCCAACCCCACCCTTTTGATTTATTACTGAAATAATTTGCATTTAATTTTTCTTATATCTTTTTTTATTTTTCTTAGTAATTTTTTTTATATTTAACAAAAATGAATCCTCATTTGTTAAACTTTTTTTTTCTATGAATTCTAAATCCCAATCGTTTTTAGATTTTTCAAATATTTTTTGTCCACTCTTTCCCATAAAAAAAATTA
>Ga0233450_10005884_pt1 | contig 10512 bp, 6 predicted proteins | sample 011ome_30_FD_189956 | JGI IMG/M metagenome (GOLD analysis project Ga0233450, IMG submission 189956) | Coastal salt marsh microbial communities from the Groves Creek Marsh, Skidaway Island, Georgia - 011501CT (spades assembly) | ecosystem: Environmental > Aquatic > Marine > Intertidal zone > Salt... | reverse complement strand
GTTCCGCCTGAACTGCTTCCTGGAGCGAAAAATCAAACCGTTGCACTGGGTATCTCTCTGGGGCGTTTTTTGGGATCCTTTAACGTGACTCCGGAAGCCGATACGTTCGAATGTACCGTTTGGCTGCATGGCAAGGAACGCCTGGCTTTTCATTGTCCGGACCTGCCGTTTCGGGATACCAAGTTCACTTCGGGCAGTAAACCGGAGACTTGGGACGCCGTCGCGATCGAATGGGCTGAAATTGAAGGCCCGCTCGTTGCAGATTGGCCCCCCAAAGGGCATCAATTGTTATTCGGAAATTTGCCATTGGAAGCATGGAGCGAAGAAAGCGGTTATTTGAGCCCAAGGGCTATCGCCATCGGGACGGGAGAAATTCGTGAAGTGAAGGATGTTCCAGGAGGTCCCTACTATATTGAATCGAAGAATCCTGCGAAAGACAGTAAACGCTTGCTGCGCGAGTTTATGGAACGGGCCTACCGTCGCCCGGTTCGTACCGATGAAGTGAAAGTTATGCAGGCACGGGTTCTCGATGCGATGGAGCAAGGCATTTGCTTTCAGGATGCCATGCTCATCGCCTACAAGGCCATACTCTGTTCGCCCGATTTTCTTTTTGTTCAAGAAAAGCCCGGCAGGCTTTCGGGTAGGGAGTTGGCGACCCGGCTCTCCTTGTACTTGTGGCGTTCGCTGCCAGATGAGCGCCTAATCAAACTGGGCAAATCAGGCGCATTGAAAAAACCGTCTGTGCTACTCGCGGAAGCAAAGCGCATGCTCAACGATCCTAAGGCGGATCGTTTCATTGACGACTTTACGAACCAATGGCTGGACCTCGATGCCATTTATGCGACTGCGCCCGACAAGAAATTGTATCCTGAATACAACAATGATGATCTGTTGGTAGAAAACCTTGTCGAAGAAACGCGTGCCTATGTCAGAGAAATGGTACGCTATGACCTTCCTATTGCTAAGGTCGTGAATTCTGACTTTTCCTTTCTCAACGAACGATTAGCACGCCATTACAACATTTCTGGTGTATCCGGAAGTGAGCTACGTAAGGTGACGTTGCCAGCTGACAGTGTGCGTGGAGGAATTCTTACCCAGGGCAGTATCATGAAAATTTCGGCAAATGGGTTTACCACCTCACCGGTCAAGCGTGGCATGTGGGTGCTTGATCGCATTTTGGGTACTCCCCCAGCGCCGCCTCCACCTGATGCGGGCGCGATCGAACCTGATACCCGGGGCGCGGTCACGATTCGCGAACAATTAGACAAACATCGTCGAGTGGAATCGTGCGCGAGTTGTCATCTCCTCATTGATCCACCGGGATTCGCCCTCGAATCCTTTGATGTCATGGGGGGATACCGGACCCACTACCGTAGCATTGATAAAGGGGTTGATGAATCGATGAACCGAGGGCAGTTTCGATATGACATTAGACTGGGTCTGCCCGTCGATGCGTCCGGGAGTTTTTCAGGCGAGTCTTTCTCTGACATCAAAGGCTTTAAAAGTCTGCTGGAAAAAGATGACCGGCAGATTGCCCGAAATACACTCAATCGATTGCTCATTCATTCCACGGGCGCTATTGCAACTTTCAGCGATCGCGCTGTCATTGAACAGCTGCTGGATGCGAACGCAGCCGAAGGCTATGGACTGCGATCCTTAATTCTGAGTATTCTTGATACTCCTATGTTCTTACACAAATAGACCGCGGAAACCTACTATGAAACTCAAAGCGACTTCGACATCTTCTGAAACAACTAATACCCCTCGATTGCAAATGCCGCATTTGCGTAAAGTCATTGATCGTCGCGCTTTTTTAAGGGCGTCAGGGGTAGCGATGGCGCTCCCTTTCCTAGATGCGATGAAGCCCTGTGTGCATGCCGCAGATAAGCTGTCTGCCGCCGCCGCTTCACCCCGTCGTATGGTTATTCTTATGAATAGCCTTAGCTTGTTGCCACAATACTTTTTCCCGAAAACGGCCGGGCCCGATTATGAGTCCACCCCCTACCTGGATCTGCTCTCTGCCCATCGCAGTCAAATGACCGTTATGTCGGGTGTTTCGTTGCCGGAAGTCGACGGCGGTCACGGATCCTTGCCTTGTTTTCTAACAGGGGCTCCGCATCCCGGCAGCGCGGGTTTCCGCAATACCGTATCCGTCGACATTGTCGCCGCCGAAGCTATTGGCCATAAGACACGCTTTCCCTTTTTGCCTATTATGATCTCTCCGTCTAACGGGGGTCCTGAACGCGGTGAGCCCATGTCTTTCACTTCCGCAGGGGTCCCAATACCGGGAGAAACTAAAGCCGCTCGACTGTTTCAGCGGATGTTCTTGCAAGGCAATAAAGCCGAGGTCCAAGCGCAGATCGTTCGCCTCCAAGAAGAGCGCAGTATTCTGGATATGCTGATGGGTCGCGTAAAAAAGCTAAACGCGAATGTCAGTACGGCAGATAAGGCGAAGCTTGATCAATATTTCACCTCTGTACGTGAGCTGGAGCATCGCTTGGTGGAAAATCAGGAATGGGAACGCAGGCCTAAACCCGTCGTTGATGCTCCGGTGCCCGAGGATATCAAAACGTTTACCGATGGCATCAAACAGCATCGCAATATATTTGACGTGATGAAACTGGCCCTGAGCACCGATTCCACACGGATTATCTCGCTGGGTATCCACATGGGTTCGACACGGCAAAATATCGACAACGTCAATGACGGCACCCATCCGCTGTCGCATCATGGCAATGATCCTGAAAAGATGGATCAATTGCGTATCATTGAGGAACTGCAGCTCAAAGAGATTGCCCTCTTTCTAGATGGACTGAATGAGGTCAAAGAACGGCCTGGCACCTTGCTCGACAATACCATGGTGATGTTTGGGTCGAATATGGGTTCTGCCAATTCACACTCAAATGTGAACCTTCCGACCTTTCTAGCCGGAGGCGGCTTTAAGCACGGACAGCACTTGGCGTTCGATAAAAACAACAATTACCCGCTGACCAATTTGTATGTCTCAATGTTGCAGCGACTGGGCATGGAGGTAGATTCCTTCTCCTCCGGGAAAGGCCGCATGACCGGTCTGGAGATGGTGTAGCCAAAATACAATGAGCCTTCTCTCTATCTCCGTCGCAATCAATCCCCAGCCCTTAACCGATTAGATGAATCCCAATAAAAAAAAGGCCTTCGTCTGGGCTTTTTTAGCCCTCGGTACTGTCTGCTCTTCCCTTTTGGGTGAGCCTATAAAAATAGGAATCGTGGGAATGACCCACGGCCACGTGAACGGACTGTTTCGAAGCGACTATGAATCGTCACTTGAGATTGTGGGTATTTATGAATCAGATACTGAAGTTGTTAAAAAGTATCAGCTTCGATACGATTTAGAACCCGATCTGTTCGTGGATGACCTAGAGGCGTTTCTCGACGAAAAGTCGCCCTCGGCGGTTTGGGTATTCACGAACACTTTTGATCATTTGAAAGTCGTGGAGGCCTGTGCGCCGCGTGGTGTGCACGTCATCGTCGAGAAGCCTTTGGCCGTCGATGAAGCCAGCGCCGCGCGAATGAGGGAGCTTTCCCGGAAACATGGGACGCATGTGCTAACGAATCTGGAAACCACTTGGTATTCAAGTTTGCATGAAGCCTATCGACTAGCGACCGAGGAAAACAAGCTTGGGAAAATTACCAAAATCGTGAGTCATTTCGGACACGCCGGACCTGCTAAAATGGCCCCTGAGTTCTTCAAATGGCTATCGGATCCGGACCTAAATGGAGGAGGCGCCTCGGCCGATTTCGGTTGTTACGGGCAGAATATCATAACCTGGATGATGGGAAACCAAAGGCCGCTGTCCGTAACCGCTATATTTCAGACCAACAAGCCGGATGTATACCGAGAGGTCGATGACACTGCCACAATCATTCTCGAGTATCCCAATGCGCAGGGGATCATTCAGGCCTCGTGGGACTGGCCTTTTCCTCGGAAGGACGTCCATATCTACGGTCGTGGCGGAATCATCCGCACCCTTGATGGTGACAGGTATGATATCAGACTGGAACGTCGTGAATCCCCTGCGGAAAAGAGCGCGATTCCCCTTAGGAAGCCTTACGCTGACTCTATCTCGTATTTCTCCGCCGTTCTTCGCGGTGAAATTGATCCCCAAGGTAGTCTATCTTCAATGGAGAATAATTTCGTTGCCATGGAGATCATGGAGGCGGCCCGAATTTCGGCCGAAAGCGGTAGAAAAGTCATTTTAAAATAGATACGATAGGAGACATCGACCGCGATTCGCGCGGGAAGATCTCTCCGGAAAACCAGAAGACCCCAACCTTAAGATACTAGAATGAGCGCGTTTAAGAAAATCATCTTGGGGATGGCAATTGGCACTTTAAACTGATCGATGAAACAAAACGATATCAAGAATGCAGTGCGGCATCTTGCCTCAGCCTCGTGCTTGATCCTACTGATTCCCATATCGGAATCTTTCTCGCAGGCTTCCAAGGGACCCTTGCCGGAATTCACCTTTAAAGGGGTCGCCCTCCATCCCGACGACCTGTCCTACGCTCCCACGGAGCAGCTCATCCATCCTACGCTCATCAAAATGGAAGGACGCGTCCAGAATCCGTTGGGAAAATACTACCTGTACTACGCTCCCCACAAGCACGTCGCCATCAGCATGGCCTACTCCGATAGCATGGAAGGGCCCTGGATAGAGTATCCAAACAATCCTGTCATCGAAGGACCGTCGGCCCCGGACATTCGCTGGCTTCAGGAAAAAGGAAAATTCTACATGTGGGGTCACCTTAAGAACGGTCGCACGGAGCTATGGACGAGCGAGGATGGAATCCAATTCGAGCATCAGGGAGTCAGCATCACCGCTGAGGCAATCGGCACACGCAACGCCACCTACACTCGGGTTTACGAGTATCCATTATATCGCTACGAAAGCAAGTATATCATGCTCTATTCGGGCTTTATCGAAGAAAGAGGCATTCGTTGCGTGTGGCTGGCCCACTCTACCGACGCTGAGAACTGGACCCAAGTGAAGACTCCTCTGGTTGAACCCATTGAGGGAGAGAAGAATGATCTCTATGGCCCCGCCATGCTGCAGTGGCAAAACCGGAATTTCATTGTCTACCAAGACCACACCGCGCCTCGAGGCGGCAACCTCAAGTATGTGGAAGTCGATGACGGGCTCAACCCGGTGGGAAATGGCGGCGAACGTTTCGTGCTCATGGATCCGCCAGCAGCTCCGCCACTCAAAGACCGCTACCGTGGAAGCGAATTCTATATCGAGAACGACACGCTCTACCTATACTCCAGCGGTTCCTGGAATCCGCGCATTTTGGTCTACGCAATTGCCAATGAAGCCCCCGATCCGTCCAACCGAATCAGCCGTCTCGACTAGACAATAACACCGATGAAAACGAAAATTTGCCTCTGTGCCGCAACCTTAATCTTTGGAAGCCATTCCGCTCTCGGGGCCCCGCTCCCGGGCGAGAATGACCGGATCGGCTGGAGCTCCGATGGAAACAAGGTTGATCCCGACGACTGGGCGGCCACCGCCCTCGCCCTGGCCATCTTCGCCAAGATGGGATGGCAGGACAAGCTGGTCCATTTCGAATACAACAACCGGCTCGATGGCAGTCTCGAATGGAAAGAAGCGGAAAACTACGAAAGCACGATCGGCGGCGCCCGGCATTTCGGGTTCAACGAGGAGGTCTTTTTCGATGCCCAACGCGAACTGGAAGCGGCCGTCGAAAGCGCTAAAGAGCAGATCAACAAGAGCCATGAGGGCAGCAAGTTCTGGTACGTCCAGGCGGGCCCCTTCGAAGTCGCCTACCAAGCTCTTTTGAGAGCCGACCCTGAGAAGCGGAAATACTGTATCCTCGTTTCCCATTCGGAAATCAACGAGCGGAGCGACAAATGGAAACTGGCGGACGGCTCGCCCTCGCACGGCAAGGACGAGTGCGTGGCCATCGGCGGGACCTACTTCTTCACAGAGATGCAAGGAAAGGAGAGATTCGGCGGTAGGTCCTTCCTCCGGTGGGATCTCGTGGAATGGTTGAAGAACTCCCCTTGCCCGGAATACCGATGGGTCTACTCTCGCTTCCGGTCGACCGCCATTCACAAGGATAATGGCCTGGATGCCTCCGACGGTGGCATGGCCTTCGCCCTCGCTACCGGCGATTTCAACGGGAATTTCAGTCCGAAACTCAGAGACTTTCTCGGAGATGACTGGCACTAGCCTAGCTTTTATTTACGAATTTAAAAAGACCAAATAATATGTTCAAAACAAACCTCGCAACTTCATCGCTGTGCCTCGCTCTCCTAGCAGGATGCACCCAAAATTCCACTACGGATAGTTCTGCTGAAATCGAATCGGGATTCACATCCCTATTCGATGGTAAAAGCCTAGCCGGGTGGAAGGCTTACATGGACGATCCTATAGAAAACGCCTGGCGCTTTTCGCCACCTCGCCCCAAAAAGCACGACTTCCGCCGGAACCGCAAAACCGCGGCGCACTGGCCCCGAAGCATCCAAAGGTAGCGGGCGATCTCCCCTACCAAACAGATTGCCAAAAAAGTCTGCGTTACCATTCTGTCCAATGGGCCATAACCCGTTAAACCGTAACCCTCGTATTCTCCCAATACTCTACACCCAATGCAAATCGCAAAACACCTCATCGCTCTTGGCCTGGCCTCGCTCTCCGCAATCGCGGGGCTGGGAGCCGAAACGAAGCCCAATGTGATCATGTTTGTCGTGGACGACATGAATGACTGGGTGAGCCCGCTCGGCCACAAACAAGCGATCACTCCCAATATGGATCGACTGGCTAAATCGGGGGTCGTTTTCCGAAACGCCCACGCGCCCGGAGTGTTTTGCGCGCCATCGCGGACTGCGATCTGGACCGGTCTGCATGCCACGACTACCGGTGTGTACGATACGGAGATTTTCTACTATGACTATCCCGAGCTGGCTAGTATTCAAATGGCATTCAAGGCGGCCGGATACCATGCCTATGGAGCGGGCAAACTCTACCATCACCGTTCAGGCTATGTGGACCTTCGGGGCTGGGATGAATATTTTGCCCGGAGTCAGCAGGTCAAGGACATGGCCTACGAGATGAATAGCTACCATCAGGACGATGTGCCGCTTCCGGATCCCTTCCCGTACAGCCCCTACTATCGCGAAACCGGTCGCGAGGCGAACCGGCATCTAGAATGGGGACCGATCGACAATGACCAGGAGGAAGAAATGGCTGCGGCCAAGCGGACGAACTGGATCACCCAGAAACTGAGCCAAAAACAGGACGACCCCTTCTTCATGGCAGTTGGGCTTTATATCCCCCATTTTCCAAACTACGCGCCGCAAAAGTATTTTGATCTCTACGACAAGGAGGCTTTGGAGCTTCCAAACTATAAGGAGGATGACCTCGATGATTTGCCTCCGGCGATTCGCAAACAAATGACGAACCGGAAAAGACAGCACGACGAGCTCAAGCGCCTAGGAGCGGTTAAGGACATGCTTCAGGCCTGGTACGCCTCCATCACCTTCGCCGATGCCTTGCTGGGACGTGTTCTCGACACCCTCGAAGCCAGTCCCCACAAAGACAATACGATGGTAATTTTCTGGAGTGACCAGGGATATCATAAAGGAGAAAAGGGTCACCATGGGAAACACACTCTCTGGCAGCGTACCTCCCGCGTTCCTTTTATCTGGGCCGGTCCGGGAATCGCCAAAAACGAGGCGGTCGACGCCACGGTAAGTCTAATCGATATCTACCCTACTCTGGCTGAACTGTGTCACCTTCCTGTTGGGATCGATCGGCGATTCGATGGGGAATCCCTCGTTTCCACTTTGAAAGATCCATCCAGCGCTGAAGACCGGGATGTGTTTCTTCCCCATGCAGACCGGGGAAGCTATGCCGTGATCAATAGCGACTGGCGCTACATCCAATACCACGATGGCACAGAAGAACTCTACGACGTTAAAGCAGACCCCAACGAATGGACCAATTTGCTGGCCCGTCGAAGTCTTGGCGAAGTCGCGGCGGGAGAAAGCGAATACGAGCCCCTCAAGCAACGGATGCAAAAGTCCGCACCCCGCATCTTCGCTCCACAGGCCACCCCCAAGAACTCCCTCAAGCTGGTAGTGGAGGGAGACACCTTCCATTGGGAACCGAAGAAGGATTAGGACCTCTCGAAAGAGGCTGAATCAAGGATGAAAAAAATCATACACAAAACGCATTTCAAACGACTCGGACACTTCCTTGTTCATTTATCGATTTGGTCTTTTTGCCTTGCGGGAAAGGCCGAGGAATCTCGTAACCCCAACATCATTATCATCATGGCCGATGATATGGGCTATGGCGACGTTCATGCCTTCTATCCCGAGTCCGAGATCCCCACCCCGAATTTGGATACACTGGCCCGGGAAGGAATGATGTTTACCGATGCCCACACGCCTTCCTCGGTATGCACGCCCACCCGTTACGGGCTTTTGACCGGACAGTATTGTTGGCGGACTCAGCTGAAAAGCGGAGTGCTCAAGGGGTACGACCTACCCCTCATCAAGGAGGAACGGGTAACCATAGCGGACTTCCTGGACGGGCTGGGCTACCAGACCGGCATTGTCGGCAAGTGGCACTTGGGACTGGAATACCAGAAGAAGGCTCCCGGAACGGATGGGATCCACGATAGATTCGATTTATCGAGACCGCTGCTCCATACGCCCAACAAGGATGGCTTCGACTATTCCTTTGTCCTGCCGGCATCCCTCGATTTCGAACCTTATTTGTATGTGCGAAATCAAGACGTAGTGGATACCGAATTCGAACGGGTGCCCACAACCGAGTTTCCCCATTTCTGGCGAGAGGGCATCAAGTCCAAAAGCCTTGAATTCGACCAAGTGCTGGATGATCTGCTCGCTGAGGCCAAAGGCTTTATTGAACGGGCGGCGGATTCCGGCGACCCGTTCTTTCTCTATTTTCCTTTAACGGCGCCGCACAAGCCGGTGAGCCCGGCAGAACGCTTTGTCGGCGATTCGGGAAGAGGCCTTTACGGCGACTTTGTCCACCAGATCGACTGGACCGCGGGAGAAATAATGAAACTGCTGGACCGGCTCGACCAGGACGAAAACACTCTAGTAATTTTCACCAGCGACAACGGATCGCCCATGTACCGCATGAACTCGGAAACCTACCCGGACCACGTCACCGACGAAACGCTGGATTACTACAATGAGCGCCATCACCAGGCCAACAGCCATCTGAGAGGGATCAAGGGCGACCTCTATGAAGGAGCCCACCGGGTACCGTTTATTGCCCGGTGGCCGGCAAGGGTCACGCCCGGCCAAAAGACCAGCGAGACCATCTGCCTGACCGATCTCTTCGCTACCATCGTCGAGCTTACCGAGCAGGAAATGCCTGATGGAAATGCCGAAGACAGCTACAGCTTCGCGGCCCCGCTTCTGGGTAAAAAGGAAAAGCGAAACCGGCCTCCCATCATCCATCACTCCGGGGGACCTGGGACCTTTGCCATTCGCAAAGATCAATGGAAACTGATCTTGGGGAACGGATCCGGCGCCCGTACGAAACCAGTTGGGAAACCGTTCCAAAAACCCTATCAGCTCTACAACCTGGATCACGATTTGGGCGAAACCAATAACTTGATCACTCAAGCGCCTGAAATCGCCGCTCAACTCGAAGCAGAATTCCTTGAATTGAAAGGTTTGGATTAACTCAATGAAAACACTGCTGATTCCCCTCCTCTCCGTTGCCTTGGGTTTGATGATTCAAGCCGAGACATCCGCCAAACCCAACGTCCTATTGATTCTTACCGACGATCAGGGTTACGGGGACTTGTCTCTCCACGGCAGTCCCCATTTGAAAACACCGGCCATGAATCGCATCGGGAAAGAAGGGGTTCGCCTGGATCGGTTCTACGTGAGTCCGGTTTGCGGGCCGACACGAGCCAGTTTGCTGACAGGGCGCTACCATCTGCGAACGGGTGCCGTTGGCGTTACGCGGCGGGATGAAGTCCTAAACCCCTCCGAAGTGACCCTGGCCGAATTGTTTCAACAAAACAACTACGCGACGGGATGCTTCGGCAAATGGCACAACGGATCCGTTTTTCCCGAGACCCCGAATGGCCAAGGCTTCGACGAGTTTTTGGGAGTCCTAGGAGGACTCTCCCAGCTCTATTTTAACCCGGTCCTCAATCACAACGGCGAGAATGGAGAATACCGGGGATACATCACCGAGGTGCTCGCCGAAGCAGCCATTGACTGGATGGATAAGCAAGTTGAGGCGGATAATCCCTTTTTCTGCTACATTCCCTTCAATACGCCTCACACACCTGGCTTGGTCGAGGAGAAGTATTGGAAACCTTACTACGAAAAAAGCGTCGATCGATGGGAGTCGGTAATCTTCGGGATGATCGAGGTAATCGATGAACAAATCGCGCGGATGCTCGCGTTTTTGGAGGGCAAGGATCAGCTTGAAAATACGATTGTCATTTTCATGAGCG
>Ga0233450_10005878_pt1 | contig 10518 bp, 8 predicted proteins | sample 011ome_30_FD_189956 | JGI IMG/M metagenome (GOLD analysis project Ga0233450, IMG submission 189956) | Coastal salt marsh microbial communities from the Groves Creek Marsh, Skidaway Island, Georgia - 011501CT (spades assembly) | ecosystem: Environmental > Aquatic > Marine > Intertidal zone > Salt... | reverse complement strand
AAATAAGATCTGTTTGCCCAAAATCAATATGTGCAATATAGAGCAGAAATTGATGGATTAAGAGCATTGGCAGTATTACCTGTTATTTTATTCCATGCTGGCTTTGAATGGTTTGGTGGTGGCTTTGTAGGTGTTGATGTTTTTTTTGTAATAAGTGGTTACTTGATTACAAATATTATCATTTCAGAGATGGCTGAAGGTAACTTCAGCATAGTAAATTTCTACGAGAGGCGTGCACGGCGAATTCTACCAGCACTATTTTTTGTTATTGCTTTCTCCATTCCATTTGCTTGGTTTTGGTTAGTGCCAAGTGACCTAAAAGATTTTGGGCAAAGTCTAGTTGCTGTCTCTACATTCTCGTCAAATATTCTATTTTGGCGCGAGAGTGGATATTTTGATACAGTTGCTGAGCTCAAACCGCTACTACACACTTGGAGTTTAGCGGTAGAGGAGCAGTATTATGTTATTTTTCCTATCTTTTTGATGCTTGCTTGGCGCTTGGGAGTTAAATGGGTTGTAAATCTATTGATAATTATTTTTTTATTGAGCTTAACTTTGGCTCAATGGGGTTCATACAATAGTCCATTTGCAGCTTTCTTTTTACTTCCTACAAGAGGTTGGGAGTTGCTTGTTGGTGTCTTTGCTGCCTTCTATCTCAAGCACAACGCTCACTTAAAATCTCATACTTTAAATCAAATGTTGAGTTTGCTTGGTTTTGGAATGATCGTTTATTCAATTATTGCTTTTGATAAAACAACTCCCTTTCCAAGTTTATATGCGTTGATTCCTACTATCGGAACAGGTTTATTGATTCTATGCGCCGTTCCAAAAACTTTTATACATAACTTGTTAAGCGTCAAGTTTATTGTAGGCATTGGACTGATCTCCTATAGTGCTTATTTATGGCATCAACCTCTATTGGCTTTTGCAAGACATAGACTTTCAGGGGAAGTGCCTGAACTTCTACTTATCGTTTTATGTCTAGCCTCTTTGGTTATGGCATGGTTTAGTTGGCGCTTTATTGAGAAGCCATTTAGATATAAATCAATATTAGGAAGAAAATTTATTTTCGTATTTTCTTCTGTAGGGCTATCTTTTTTATTAATAATAGGTTTATGGCTAAACGTTACTGATGGCGGGCTTGTATATTATGCACCTGAAAAGCAAAAAGCCTTGAGTCATTTTATTAATGCAAATGATTATACCAAGAGACAACACAGAGAAATAAAGTTAAAGAGATTTAATAAAACAAATAATAAAAAGGATATTTTGATAATAGGTGACAGTCATTCTGAAGATCTAGCAAATATGGTTTTTGAAGCAGAATTAAATAACACGTACGACTTCTCAACATTTTATATTTCTAACTCCTGCGGTGTTTTAATGATAGATCGTGAAAAATTAAAAATTAAACCTACAATACATTGCAATCAAGAAACTTTATTTTCAAACAATGCTTTACTAAGTCAAATGTTGATTGCAGATGAAATATGGGTAATTTCAAAGTGGCAAAACGATAACCTCAAATATATGAGTCAATCCTTAGAAAATATCCTAAGTGTGAATAAGAATTTAAGAGTATTTGGCACTAAGTATTTTGGAAGCATAAATTCTAAATGGTATATAGATAATGATCTTGCTTTATGGGAGAACACATTTTTGCAAGAAGGGGATAGAGATATGTTTAGGCAAACAGCAATAATTAATAACTCATTGCTAGAAATTACAAAATTATTGGGCATCAAATTTGTAAATACTCAGGGCCTTATATGCAAACGTAATGATTTCTGTTCCAACTATGTGGATATAAATATAATTTCTTATGACGGAAGTCACCTTACACCCCATGGTGCAAAAGTTTTAGGTCATAAATTAAAGAATCTATTGCTCGAATCACCTGATTGAATTGTTTGCAAGTTTTTCTATGATTGCGAAAGCAGTGAAGAACATTGAAGCAGTAGAGAAAGGCACATTTGGAGTAGGGCATTAGCGTTGTAAACTTTACAACAACAGAAATGCTAAACTGCAACTACTGAGTGGGAGTATTAGTTAGCACTAAAATCCTTGTAAATATCATCTGTTATTATTTGATGGTGCTTTGCTATGCCAATATGATTTTGTCCTAACGATATAAGAAGAATTTTCGATTGAAGTTTTTTATATGTGTATGTGTAAGATGTTAAAGCGGTCTTAGAAACAAGGTTATATATAGCTTATTTTAAGATTATAATTAAATACAATTATGGTAAAAAAAAATATAGACGACAAGGTCGTCAGAGATTTTGGTAAAGAATGGCAAGCATTTAATCATCAAAATTTAGAACAATCTTTATTGGATTCAGCTTTTAATAGCTATTTCGATATTTTTCCATTTGATGACTTAGCTAATGGGGAGGGCTTTGATATGGGCTGCGGTTCAGGTCGCTGGGCTAAATATGTTGCTCCCAGAGTCCGTTTTTTAAACTGCATTGATCCGAGCTCAGCTGCACTTAATCAAGCTAAGTTAAATTTAAAAAATCATCAAAATTGTAATTTTATATGCGAGGGCGCTAGTGATAACTCTTTGGAAGATCATTCGCAAGACTTTGGTTATTCACTGGGTGTTTTGCATCATATACCTGACACTTCACTTGCATTGAAAGCATGCGCTATGAAACTAAAAACAGGAGCTCCATTTTTATTGTATCTATACTACAGGTTTGATAATAAACCAAAGAGCTACTATCTCCTTTGGAAGTTGTCCGATTTATTGAGACGGGTAATTAGTAAACTGCCATTTCTAGTGAAATTCTCTATTTCCCAAATGATTGCTATCTTTGTTTATTTGCCTTTAGCTAGACTCGCATTTTTTGCAGAAAAAATAGGTATTAATGTTTCAAATTTTCCTTTAACTTGGTACCGAAATGAGCCATTCTATATTTTAAGAACTGATGCTCTTGATAGATTTGGAACTAGGTTAGAGCAACGTTTTACCAAAGAAGAAATTTCCTTAATGCTTTTAAATGCAGGCTTTGAAAAATTAAAGTTTAGCGATACTGAGCCATTTTGGACAGTTTTAGCCTACAAAAAGTAAAAATAGCTTATTTGCTAATATGAAATCAGAAATTAGTATTGTAATACCCACCCTTGATAATTTTTTAGATGTTAAAAAGGTTATTTTTAGCATAGAGTCTCAAGATTTATTACCTTCTGAAATTATCCTGGCAGACTCCAGCTCTTCAAATGAAATCGAAAAAAACATCAAAGCTCTTCAGTTATCCATTCCAATTCGATACTTAAGAGTTGGAAGAGCGTATAAATATGATAGATTTCTCCATCACTTTTTTTCTTTCCCAATTTTATCTTTTTTTAAAAATCACTTTCCCAAAGGCAGAGCATTTCCTTATGAGGCAACAAACGCTGGGGCATCAATTGCTAGATACAAGTGGATAGCATTTCTAGATGCAACCACTATTCCGAGCAAAACCTGGCTTAAAGATTACTATAATTTAATTTCAAGAGAAAATTATGATGTAATTTTTGGGAACACTAAATATTATGCAGATACCTGGTTTCAGGAACTATTAAGGGCATCAACATATGGAAGCATTGGACATGAAACAGCTCCTGGATCTCTAATGAAAACTAGTGAATTTCTTGAGAGTCACAGGATCACTGAGGGAGTTAGATCTGGTGGTGATGTCGCATGGAAGATGAAAATCAAAGACTCCCTCAATTATTATTTGCCTAGTAAAAGCTATTTGTCATACTCAAGCTTACCAAGATCAATTTTGCCAACATTAAAAAAGTTTTTTATTTATCAAATTTATGGCTCCTTTTTAAATATTCAAAATAATATTAAAGATTTATACCTTTGCATTGCTTTGCTTTTTAGTATTATATTGATTCCAAAGTGGAACTATATTGTTGGTTGGGATAGTGTATTTTTTCTTCCCCATATAACAAAGATTTTTTTTCTTAGCTTATTTATCCTCATTTTTATTAGCTTCGCTATCAATAGAATATTTTTCAGAGCATTACCCATTAATAGCTTTAGAGCTGATATATTTAAGTTTGTTTTATTTTTTATAATTGCATTTTCAATATATAACTGGAATGGCATTGTTGCAAAATGGGTTGAGGATTCAATTTGGTACATACCTCATATAACAAAAATTTTTGTTTCTCTAGTTTTTGTGGCTTCTTTTGTATATAGAGGAATTTATTTCCCACTTACGAATAAAATAAAATTTTCATATTTATTTCCTTACAAATGGTTTTTAGTAGGATTTCTTGGAGTCCTGCTTGATTTAGTAAAGGCGCCAGGATATTTACTAGGCGCAATTCTAGCCTCTATTGTAAGGCGCACTAAAAATACATATGGATAGTATCGCGATTAAAAAAAAGAAAATGATTCTTCTCTCTGGGAGTGGGGACACCGTTGTTTGGTTTAGGCTTGAGTTTCTTGAAAAATTTATAGATCAATCTTTTAATGTATATGTTCTTGTGCCTGACATAAGACCTGAATTAAAAAAAGAGCTTGATAAAAGAGGCATAGATTTAATTTTTATTAAACTGGAAAGAAAAGGCTTTAATGTTTTCAATCTGCTTCAATCTACTGTAGAGCTTATTAAAATTTTTAGAATCATTAAACCAGATATTATATTTTCTTATACCCATAAAGCGATATTATCAGGATCATTGGCAGCCAAATTATCTGGGTTTTCAAATTTATACTCTTTGATTACTGGAACAGGCCATTTATTTGATAATAAAACATACAAAGAAAAGTTCTTTAAGTTTTTAGGAACAATGCTTTTAAGGTTGGCTCTGAAATTTAATAAAATTGTATTTTTTCAAAACCCTGATGACAAAAAACTTTTTATAGATCATAAAATTATCGAACCCAAACAATCAAGAATAGTGAATGGTTCAGGTGTAAATTTAAAAAAATTTAATGTCGAGTCTCTTCCTTCATCTCCAATATTCATGACCATGGCTCGCCTAATAAAATCTAAAGGCTTGATAGAGTTCGCAAAATCAGCTAGAGAGCTCAAAAAAACTCATCCCAATGCTAGATTCTTATTATATGGCTATCCTGATGATCACCCTGACTCAATAAGCGAAAGTGATATAGCTAACAATTGGTATAAAGAATATGGGGTTGAATATTGTGGTTATACCAAAGATCCATATCATGCAATAAGAAGGTGTAGCGTTTTTGTATTACTTTCTTATAAAGAAGGTACTCCAAGGGTTATTCTTGAAGCAATGGCAATGGGTAGACCAATAATTACTACGGATGCCCCAGGCTGTAGAGAAACTGTTTTAGATAAAATTAATGGTTTTTTAGTTCCAAAGTATGATCATTTAGAGGCCTCAAAAGCAATGAAAGAATTAATTGATGAAAAGTTGCGATTTGAAATGGGCGCAGAGTCAAGGTCTTTGTGCGAATCAAAGTTTAATGTAGTTGATGTGAATAATAATCTTTTCACAGAAATGAATTTGATTCAGCAGCATAAAAAACCAACTAATTTAGACCATTCTTAATTATCAAAAGGTTAAAGGGCTTAATCAGAATATTCGTTTAAACAATTTCAACTGCATCAAATTTTTATATGAATTATACTCATAAGCATGTTTCCCAAAAAATATTATTAGTGATGCATTGACTCAGCCGCTTTTTCTATTTTTTAAAGACTATTCCAAATCATTAAGACAAGATGGAACATAGCACCATATCATTTTCAAATTTATTTCTTTCGCAAAAATACATAATTTTATTTCTTGGAAATATTGTGTCTGGAGTAGCAATTGTCGTATTTAACTTATTATTGGCTAATACTTTCTCTCAAGATGAATTTGGGATCTTAATTTTTGTTATTTCAATATCAATTATCTCATCCCAACTTATAATTTTTGGATCCACGGGATTTTTTTTAAATCAATTTGGTTTAAAAAATCATAATCAAGCCATTCTTCATGAGCAATTTCTTTCTTATCTATTATTAAATTTTTTCTTGCTACTGTGTCTCTCATTTCTTTTCACTTTTTTATTTAATGAGCAAATATCCTTTCTACTTCAGATGATTTTTGTTACCTATGTTGTTGCTCAAGTTTTTTTAGAGATCAATATATTGATTACTCAAATAACGAATAATTTTTTTAAGCAATCAATTATTCTTTTTATTCCGCATTTATTAAGGATAATAGCTATCACTTCAAGTATTTTTCTATTTGATATCTCTTCATTTAACACAATACTTATATTTATACTTTTGGCTAATTTGCTATCTATCTTTATTCTTTTTTTTCAAAATATTGATAGGATTTCTAGATTTATCAAGCGGGCTTTTAAATCCATTTTAAAAAATTATCTTTCCTTTCTAAAATCAATAAAAGGCTTTGGAATTTATGAGCTTTTATTTTTATCGTATACTCAAGTGCCATTAATTTTTTTGGGAATACTTTTCAATTTTGACAAGGTAGCAATTTATTCAATTGTAATTACCATCTCAACAATTTTTATTCTACCCAGCGGAGTATTTACTAAGGCTTATCATCCGTTATTACAGCAAAATGCTAACAAAGGAAATAAGGCTCATAAGGCCACAGTTTTAAAATTTTTAAAGTCAATGCTTTTATTAGGATTAATTATGGGAACTTTAAGCTTAGTTCTTGGAAGCTTAATGCCAATATTTTTTCTTGATGAAAGTTACTCAACTTCTTCTGATTTAATAAAGATTATGAGCATTTTTATTTTTATCAGGTATCTTAATGCTGCAATTTCATCCTCTTTTTACCTTAAAGATTATATTAATATGATGGCATTCTTTATGTTTATAATTATCATCATTCAGTTTATATTTATATATATATTATTTGTTTTTGGTATATTTAATTTATTTTATTTGACTTATTTATCAATTGCTTTAGAGGGAATGTTTTTTATAATTTGCGCATGTTACTTATATAAGAGAATTTTAAATTGAATGTTTCTGAAGCTGTTAAATTAAGAAAATCAATAAGAAGCTTCTTATCTACTCCCGTATCTAATCAATTGATTAAAAACATTTTAGCTCAAGCTTCAAGATCTCCTTCGGGAGGAAACCTACAGCCATGGAAAATTTTTATTATAAATAATCAATCCATGAATGACTTTTTGCAATTTCAACAAAAATGGACCAAGCCAGAGACGCCTCCCTATGAAATTTATCCACCGAAGTTAAAAGAGCCTTATCGCACTTCACGTTTTGAGTTAGGCGAGCAAATGTATGGTTTATTGGATATCCCTCGAGAGAATAAAAGTGCTCGAATTTCTCAAGTTATGAGAAATTTTGAATTTTTTGGCGCACCATGTGCATTTTTTTGTTTTGTTGATAAGCAAATGGGTCCACCTCAGTGGTCTGACTTGGGAATGTTTTTACAAACATTTATGTTACTAGCTCAAGAAGCTGGTCTAGATACCTGTGCTCAGGAGGCATGGTCTATGAAACATGACAGTGTATCTGCATTTGTCAAAGCCGAAGAAGATGATATTCTATTTTGCGGCATGTCTATAGGGTATAAGAATAAAGATGCAATAATTAACTCTCTTGATTCTGAGAGACGCCCTTTAGATACATGGGCTAAGTTTTTATAAAGATTTTTTCACACAATTATTATATGTTCTTCGAAGATTTCATGATTCAAGCTTTAGGCTTGGCTAAAATAGCTGCCAAAAGCAATGAAGTGCCTGTAGGTGCAGTAGTTGTAAAAAATGGAGAAGTAATCGGCACAGGGTATAATCAAGTTATTAATCAAAATTCTGTAGTATCTCATGCAGAGATCAATGCAATAAATGACGCAAGTCAAAGTTTAAAAAACTATAGATTAAATAACTGTGATATGTATGTAACGCTTGAGCCTTGCCATATGTGTGCTAAGGCAATAGTTGATGCCAGGATGAATTATGTTTATTTTTCTGCTAGAGAACCGAAAACTGGAGCAATAGTATCTATAGACCAATTTTTTGATAAATACCCCCTTAATCATCAAGTAAATTTTAGCGGTGGTCATATGGAAAAAGCATCCTCTAAATTACTTAAAGAATTTTTTCACTCTAGAAGAAACTAGATACTACTTTAATTGAACCCAAACTGGACAATGATCAGAGGGTTTTTCCATTGCCCTAGCATCATAATCTATACCTGTATTAACTATCGAATTCTCTAATTTATTCGATATAAGAATATGGTCTATTCTGAGTCCTCGTTTTGGAGAGTCTTCAAACATCCTAGAGCGATAATCAAACCATGAATATATTGAACCTTCTTCAGGGTTTTGTTGTCTCCATGAATCTACAAAGCCCAAATCTTTAATTTTATTCCACATCTCAATCTCCTCAGGAAGGAAAGCAGTTTTACCATCACGCAACCACCTTTTAATATTTTTCTCGCCAATACCAATATCCAAATATGATGGAGCAACATTAAAATCACCCATTACGATTAAATTTTCTTCAGTTTTTTTTAATTTTTTAATATGTTTTTCTAAATCATCATAAAATTTAATTTTTGTTGGAAACTTTGTTTCATGTGACCTATTTTCACCCTGAGGAAAGTATCCATTCATGATGGTAATTTTTTCTTTTTTCCATTTAAACGTGGCTTGAATAAATCTTTTTTGATCATTTGTAGTATCTCCGGAAAAACCTTTTTGCACATTTATAGGTTTTTGTTTGCTCAGAAATGCAACTCCATAATGGCCTTTTTGACCCCAAAATTCTGGATGATATCCAATCTTTTCAATCTCCTCAATTGGAAAATCTGGATCATTCACTTTGGTCTCTTGAATTCCAATTACATCTGGGTCAAGACTATCCCGAAGGTGAATTAGTTGATGAGGACGAGCTCGAATGCTATTGATATTAAAGGATACAATTTTCATATTTTATGCAGCTTTAGAAAAATAGGTATTTTGATTAAGCAACATATAGTCTGAAAGTATTTGGACGCCCTCATTTAAAAGATAATCATTATCAATGTCTATAGTTAAATCTTTACTATCGTCTTCAGTTTCTTTAGCATCATTATAATCTTCCATAGCCTTGTAAGAATCAAAGATTTCTAAATTCAGCAAAGCACGTCGTTTATTTTCAATATCTAAAGCCCATAATTGCCTTTCTTCTTTTTCAAGTCTTCTATTTGCTAAGTTCAGAGAAATAACCTCTTTGTTTTTTTTGATTTCATATCTTTTCCTTATATCAAGGATATATTGCAAGTTAGGACTCTGACTGACTCTCATCAAATGTTCATCATTTAATCTGGAGATCAAAGCAGCCTCCATGGAAAATTTTTGGAAACGAATTGGTTTAATTTCATCCCATGGGAGCGCTGTATCATAAGAACTCTCACCAATTTCTTCTATATCCCAGGTACTTGGCAAGGTTATATCTGGATGTATTCCTTTGCTTTGCATTCCAGCTCCAGTAATTCTATAAAACTTAGATTCAGTAATTTTTATTTGTCCAGAGCTCAAATTATCTAATTTTTGAACGGTGCCTTTTCCAAATGTTTTTTGCCCAATGATTATTCCTCTTTGATAATCTTGAATAGCTCCAGCAAAAATTTCTGATGCTGAAGCAGAATATCTGTCGACCATTACTGCCAATGGTTTTTTCCAAATTTGTTTCGCTCTAGCATCGCCCCAAGGCCTAATAGCGCCATTGCTTTCTTTTACTTGTAGCGTTGCTCCAGAAGAAACAAATAATCCAGTTAATTTATTTGCTTCAAAAAGTGAGCCACCAGAATTACCGCGAAGATCAACTAAGACAGCATCAACTTCTTGATCGTTAAATTTTTTAAGAATATTTTCTACATCTTTTGAGCTACTTCTAAAATTTGGATCCCTATTTCGCCATGCATTGAAATCTATATAAAAAGTAGGTAAGTCGATTATGCCAATTTTTACTGTTTGCATATTTCTTTTTAGTTCAATTACTCTGGATTTTGCTGCTTGCTCCTCTAGTTTTACCTCTTCGCGTGTAATTGTTACAAATTTTCTTTCGCTGAGATCCTCTGTTTTTCCGGGAATGAGCTCCAACTCAACTTTAGTGCCTGCTTTACCTCGAATTAATTGAACAACTTCATCTATTCTCCATCCCACAACATCAGTTGGAGTTGAGTTTAATTCTTCAACTTGAGATATCTTGACTATTTTGTCATCGGGATTTATTTTTCCTGTTTTTTCTGCAGGACCTCCAGGCACAATACTTACAATGGTCGGATAATCATCCTCTGTTGTGAGCAATGCTCCAATTCCCTCAAGCTTTAAACTCATAGTCATTTCAAAATCCTCAGCTGATTTTGGGGAGAAGTAAGAAGAATGCGGATCAAAATAAGATGTCAAATTATTCATAGCAATTGAAAAGACATCTTCCTCATTTCTTTGAGAAATTCTTCGAAGTCTATTTTTGTATCTTTTTTCAATTGTTTCTGTTGCTTCTTCTATTTCCTTTTCAGCAAGTATGGAGGTTAATACATCATTTTTTGCAAGCAT
>Ga0233450_10005876_pt1 | contig 10521 bp, 10 predicted proteins | sample 011ome_30_FD_189956 | JGI IMG/M metagenome (GOLD analysis project Ga0233450, IMG submission 189956) | Coastal salt marsh microbial communities from the Groves Creek Marsh, Skidaway Island, Georgia - 011501CT (spades assembly) | ecosystem: Environmental > Aquatic > Marine > Intertidal zone >... | reverse complement strand
ACTCGGCTGAATGGTTCTTTCTCTTTGTCATCTCAGATCGTCTTTCTCGCTAGTCGATCTACCTTAACTAATGGTCCGAAATTCTGCGACCACCTCTGTCGCATCGTCAGGTACACCAAACCGCGTGCGCATCTCGGCCCGCCCTTTATCCGAGCGGCTAAAATCGGCTGCATGAATGCCAAGCGGAATGAGAGGTAATTGTGGAATCGGCACGCGTGTCGCGCCAAAACGGGCGCGGTAATACTCTGCCTCCAGTTCCATTTGCTTCTGGACGACAGACTGAACAGCACGAGAGGTGCAAATGATGGCGTCCCAAGGCTCTACTGGTTCTCCCAGTAGTGTGTGCATCCCTTCGATCACACGACGGGTCGAAACAGTATGCGTAATGCCAATCAGTGAACACGCTGCAGGGTCAAACCGTTGTCTGCGCCACGCCGCATCCATATAGCTGGGGCCAGGAAAAAAGATCGCGCCAGCCTCCGTAAACCCCTTTTGTCCGCGTAGTGTTTGAGCCCGAATTTCACGTGCCTCACCCATCCCTCGCGCAACCGTCTCGAAAGTTTTGGCCGCCGCATCGGTTTGAGTCACGACAGAAACATGATCGCCCGGAACATGGGTTAAAAACCCCTTGAGAAAAGACTGCCCTGCAGACCGGCGCCCCACGATATCCTTACCTTGCGATTCAATAGCGTCAGGGTGAAAAAAGATCGCTGGCGGCGTGATTTGCGTCATCAATAAGGCCCTTGTTACAACGTTGGTCAGAGTGACGTTGTTTCATGACTGACGCAAGGGTCAGACAGGCAGATCCCGACATCCCTCTGCATCTGATTGCACTGCTAAATCCAACACGCGTTGAAGTTCGGCACCGCGCGCAAAGTCCGGTGCAACCTGAACGCCAGCCTTAACCGCCGCAATAAATCGCGCGTAATTGGTTTCTATGGGGGGTACAGGCACATCGATCCATCTTCCTTCAAGCACATCTGAACCCAAACTTGCCCTTAATAGACTCTTGTTTTGGCTGAATCTCACGTCCAAACCACCCATTGTTCCGAAAATCCGTAGAGAAAGATCGTTAAGATGCCCCGAGGCGAAACGACTCGCGTGAATGACGCCGACGGCCCCGTTTGTAAGCCGCAAATGCATGTTCATACTGTCATTTGCATCCAACTGATAATTACCTATTTTACCGCCTTCAGCCTTCTCAAACGTCGTCAATCGGCATGAAACAGAAGCAGCCTGCGCCCCTGCAACAAATGTCGCATAGTCCAAAATATGCACGCCCACATCGCCCAGAACACCCATGGAACCATGCGATTTCGACAAACGCCAAAGCCACTGATCCTCGGTTCGCCAATCGCCCCACGCGCCTTGCGTCAGCCAACTCTGCAGATACGATGCCTCAAAATGGCGGACTTCGCCGATGGCGCCGTCTGCCACCATCTTCGCCGCAGCCACTAAGGCGGGCCCATCGCGATAGGATAGGTTTACCATGTTCACGACGCCAGCCCTTACCGCAGCATCCGCCATGTCAGCAGCATCCGTCGCATTCGCGGCAAGAGGCTTTTCACACAATACATGCTTACCTGCCGCCAGCATCGGTAGCGTCGTACGGTGATGGATCGCATCAGGTGTCACGTTGGAAACGGCGTCAAACTCACCCCATTTCAACGCTTCCATAACAGAGCCGAACCCAAGCGAAATGTCGTGCTTTTGGTTGAACGCCGCAAGACGCGCAGGGTCGGTATCAACCCCAGCCACTACACGCACTCCTGAAATTTTCGCATAGGATTCCGCATGGGTATTCGCCATGCCGCCCGTGCCAACAATCAGAACCCGAACATCACTCACTTGAAGCCCTCTTCACCATCTTGGTGAAGCCGAGGCCCACGCTCCAAAATAGGCTCTAACGCTAGCTCAACAGGCACATTCGGCGCATCATTCACTCCCTGAACGCGCGGCGCAGGGTTATGCGCCCACCGAACTGCATTGCTCAGAACCCGCTGCACGTTGGCATCATGATAAGTGGGATAGGTTTCATGTCCCGGACGGAAGTAAAACACATTCCCAGCACCGCGTTTATAGGTCAGGCCAGACCGGAAAACTTCGCCCCCTTGGAACCAACTGATAAACACGGTTTCTAACGGTTCGGGGACACCAAAAGGCTCGCCATACATTTCCTCGTTTTCCAACTCGAAATGATCGGGCAACCCCGCCGCAATTGGGTGATTTCGCGAGGTCACCCAAAGGCGTTCACGCTCGCCTGCTTCTCGCCACGTGAGGTTGCATGGCGTCCCCATCAACCGCTTAAAAATCTTCGCGAAATGTGCGGAATGTAGCAAGATGAGTCCCATCCCTGCATTCACATGATCCGCAACACGTTCCACGATTTGGTCGTCCACATCGCCGTGCGCCGCGTGACCCCACCAGAGCAAAACGTCGGTTTTGGTCAATCTCGCCTCGCTCAAGCCATGTTCAGGTTCCTGCAAAGTTGCCGTCGTCGCTTCAATCCCACCAGCCGCATTTAACGCTGCCGCAATCACTCCATGCATGCCATCAGGGTAGATTTCCGCGACTACCTTGTTTGTTTGCTCGTGTACATTCTCACCCCAAACCACCGCCTTGATCGTCATGCCAGCCTCCAAATCTATTTTCCCTACAAAAGCAGCGATATTTTGATGCTACAAGCGAAAACCAGCACAGAATGTCTAGGAGTTCAAATGCCGATAAATTCAGCGTATTAAGCCGCAATGATTAATCCGATTCTCATTCCTGCTTGGCTCGAAGGCGCACTCCAACCCGTTGAAAAACTGGACGTGCATTTGCGCGGACTGCGACACAAGGCGGTCAGCATATTTGTGATGAACCAAGGGCGTATATTGATCCAGCAACGCGCACTGCACAAATACCACACGCCCGGTCTGTGGGCGAACACCTGCTGCACGCACCCCCACTGGGACGAACCAGCGCAGGACTGTGCCAATAGGCGGCTCACTGAAGAGCTTGGAATAACAGGTCTGAACTTAGTGCCTCGCGGGCAAATTGAGTATCGCGCCAAGGTAGGCACCGAAATGATTGAACACGAAGTGGTGGATGTGTTTGTATCAGAGGCTCCAAACGACCTGACTATTCAACCAAACCCCGAAGAAGTGAACGCGGTTCGCTGGGTATCACCGGGCGATTTACAGCGCGAACTCTGCGATACGCCGCGCATTTTTACGCCATGGCTGCATATCTATATGGCTGATCATGCACAGACCATTTTAGGCTCTAACTAGGCAAGAAAGTCACTATATCGCCGCCAGCGGCCCGTGCGTCTTCTTCATCATGGGTCACAAGGACGACAGGCAGGGCACGCACTTTTGCGCGCGCAAAAACAAGCTCTCTGACTTGCGCTCGCAATGCGGCGTCTAAGCGCGAAAACGGCTCATCCAACAACAACGCACATGGCTCGGATAGCAACATTCGCATCAATGCAACCCGTGCTTTTTGCCCACCTGACAATGTCGCCGGATCGCGTTCCGAAAAACCAGCAAGCCCCACTTCTTCCAAAGCATTCAATACTTTTTGCTGTCTCTCCGCCTTTGTGCCACCAGCGCGTAGGCCAAAGGATAGATTTGCCCCCACCGACATATGTGGAAACAACAAATCATCTTGAAACAAAATCCCCACGCGCCGCGCATGTGGTGGCGCGTTCGTAATATCGTGACCATCTAGAACGATCCGCCCAACCGCTTCGAAATCGGGCGCAAGCGTGCCTGTAATATAAGCAAGTAAGGTAGATTTCCCGACACCCGACGGCCCCATGATGGAGAGCACCTCGCCTGAAGCGATCGACTTCGAAATCGCCAACAATTGCACGCCGCCCTTGGTGATGACAACGTCCCGAAGCTCTAAACCCTTATCCATGCTGTAGCCCGCTCCTATTGCGCCAAACGATGGCAGGAATGAGCAGAGCCAGCGAAAACGGCACAAGCGCCGCCGCCGTTTGCATCAATCCATAAACCCCAATGGCCCGCCTGTCCCCACCCGAGACCAACGCCACAGCTTCAGTCGTCAGCGTCTCAATCCGGCCGCCGCCAATGAGCAACGTCGGCAAATACTGCCCGACGGACACCGCCAGTCCAACCGCTGCAGCCGTCAATATCGGTCGCAACAACATCGGCAATCGCACTGACCAAAGCACTTGATCCGGACTCGCTCCTAGTGCCGCCGCAATCGTTCCCATGCGCGAATCCCATGCACGAAACGGATCTGCCAAGGATAAAAACACATAGGGCAAAACAAAAACCAGATGCGCAAAAATCACGGGGCCACGCCCTACTTCTAATCCTAGATTCAGCATCAATGTTTGTAGTCCAGGCAGGAACGCAGTTTGCGGCACCAAAAGCGGGAGATATAGCAACAACATCCCGCGCGATGTGACCCGTAATTTGTATCGATACTCCGCTTCTAAACATCCGACGGTGAGGGCAAGTGCCGCCAACGTCGCCACGCCACCGATTAATGCGGTTTCCCAAGTGGCCGCTAGCATCCCATCGCCATGGCGCAACCAGTTCTTGAGAACGAATTGATCAGGCAACAAATCGGGGAAACCCCAATATCCTGCAAACGACCATACGGCTAATGCAGCGATACCAAACAAGATTGAGAATGCGCATAGAACACCCAGACACAGACCGAATTGCCCCACAATAGTGTCTAATTTTCCACGCCGACCGGACAAAACCCAAGCTGACCCAAGCGAGCGAAACACGCGCTCACCGCTTCGCCAAAACAGCAAAGCACCGATGACCAAACCAAGCTGGATCAAGGCACCGGCAGCCGCTTGCAACCGCATGGCAAGATTGGGATCAGACATGAGCTTGACGATTTGAACGGAGAGCGTCGAGGGCGTATTCGGGCCCAAAATTACGGCCACATCAACAACAGACATCGCGTAGACCAGCACAACGTAAACCGGCAATTTGATCTGCTTATACACTAGCGGAAAAACTGACTTGAGCCACCCGGTCAACCGCCGGTAGCCGAGAGCCTGCACAATAGTCGCACTGCGTTTCGTGTCCGCCTGACCAATCGCGGCCAGTGTAATAAGTAATAAAAACGGGACCTCTTTGACGACCAAACCCGCGATCATGGAAAGCGCCCAAGGGTCTTGCACGATCAGCAAATCGGGCGGACGATCCCATCCTGTGATGCTCGGGGATAGCGCTCGGGAAATCCAGCCAGAGGGCGAAATGAGAAAGGCGAACCCGAAAGCCGCCGCCGCATGAGGTACGGACAGAAGCGGCGACAATAGGCGCTCCAACACCGCAAATGCGCGCGTACCTGACCAGCCTGCCATGATCAACGCAACGATCAGCAGCGAAATCGCAGTCGATGCCAATCCAACCCAAACCGACAGGAACATCGCCCGTGGCAAGCCTTGCCAAGCGAACAAGGTCTCGAACGGAGCAAGTGTCGGACCATAAAGCCCTGCCGCTGGCAAATGCCCAAAGGCAGGCAAAACAGTCCCGTAAAGCCCCGCCAATACAGGCCCAATCATCGCCAATAGCGTCAACATCGGCAACAAAGGCAAAAAACGCCGCGTTTTCATATGCGGCGCTTTCTGTTTTCTATGGCGAGATTACTGCGCAATGCCGTAGCGGCTCACCCAATCGTCCGCGATCCGAACTGCCCAGCTCGGGTGAGGCTCTGCCTGAACCGTACCCAATTCTGCGGGTGTGAGCGTCGCGATCCCGAGGTCGAGACTATCAAAAACCGCCTGCTCTTCTGCCGAAAGAGCATCCATATTCAACACCGTGCCATAACCCAAAATCGTAGGGTCCTGCGCACGCGCCTGCGCCTCTGGTGACATCAAGAAATTCGCGACAATCATCGCGCCAGCTTTTGAACCAGAGTTGTATGGAATAGCCACAAACGACGCGTTGCCAATCGTGCCTTTATCCAAAACAAAAGTGCGCACGGTGTCGGGCAATTCAAAGTTCGCTATCGCTGTCGATGCCGCACCTGGGCTAAAGGAAATCGACAAGTCTACCTCGTCGTCGGCGATCAACGGGAACATCGCTGTGCCCGTCGCTGGATAGGCCTTGCCCTCGCGCCAAAGGTTCGGAGTCAATTCATCCAAATACGCCCAAAGCGGGGCTGTTATGTCGTCGTAATTTTCATCTGTCGCAGGCGCGGCGAGAACCGAAGCATCAGGCAGAATATCCACCAACACCTGCTTCAAAAAAGTGGTGCCCAAGAAATCAGGCGGCTGCGGATAGCTAAACCGACCGGGGTTGAGCTTCGTCCACTCCAGCAATGCCTGCATTGAGCCGAGCTTCTCTGGCATGTCCGCCGTGTCGTGCACGAACACAACCTGCGCCATCGCCCAAGGGCTCTCGTAACCGTCTACAGGAACTGTAAAATCGGTCTGAACGGCCTTGCTATTTGTGTCTACCAAAGCCCAATTCGGCAATTGCTCGGCATATGGGCCAAACAGCAAATCGGCATCTTTCATCGCTGCAAAGTTCGCGCCGTTAATCCAGATCATATCTACCGCGCCATCATCGTTCTCGCCGGCTTGCTTTTCCGACAAAACGCGCGTCACGGCATCGGCCGTATCCGTCAGCTTAACGTGCTCCAAGGTAACGCCATACTGTTGCGAAACACGCTCTCCGACCCAAGCCAAGAAATCGTTTGTCGTTGTAGATCCCCCCCACGCATTCCAATAAACGGTTTCCCCTTTGGCATCCGCCAGAACAGCGTCCCAATCGGACGGGTTCGGGTTGGCCACTGCGGCCATAGGCGCAATCAACGCAGCAAGTATCGTGAGGTGTTTCATTTGTCGTCCTTCAGTCAGTGTAAGTCTGTTTCGCAGCATAAATCCGCAGTGTCGCTGTGGCAAAACATAGCGCACCAAATCCCCAAGCAAGGGGTGCAAAATAAGCAGGCCAAAGGCAGAGAAGAGCAAAGAATATAATCGTCTCAGTCCCTTCCAAAATCCCGTTGGAATAGTAGAGAGATTTTTGCCCCTGCGCGTCGGTCTTATGACCATGCTTTTCAGCAAGAATCGCATAGCCAAGAAAGCTTGTTCCGTTGAAATAAAAAGATACCAATAGGAACGCGCCAGCAGCGCCGTTCGCGGCAGGAGCAGCAAACACAAACGCCGCTGGAATTGCCCCGTAAAACAAAAAGTCTGCGGCAATATCGAAGTAGCCGCCAAAATCCGTCTTTCGGGTCGCACGTGCGACAGCACCATCTAGGCCGTCCGCAATCCTGCTCGCCAAAAGCGGAAATAATGCAAGAAGCGGCCAACCGATAGCAATCAGTATGGCAGAAAACAGACCCAAACAAAGGCCTAAAAGTGTAATAGCGTTCGCGGAATAACCCTTTGCGGCAATGGCACGCCCCGCCGCGTTGAGCGGCGGATCAATCAGTTTGCGCGCAAAGCGGTCAAGCATCGGGTTTCTATCCTATCAAGTTGATCTCTTGTGGCCGATGCGACTTTCCCGCGCAATCGGCTTGACGCGAATGTGACCAGCCCAGATTTTTTGAAACTTAACCTACAGCGATACGTGGTCGACCTTGGGCCGTAACCTTAACTCTGGCCTCGATGAACATCGACTGCCCCTCTACATCGACTTCCCGCACATCGCGTTCTCGCGACAATCGCACCTCTTCGACTCCCGCTTCGTTGGCGCGCGCAACAGCTTCATCTGTCAGTGCGGCTTCAAGCACACCAAGCGCTTCGGTAGCGCTTGAAAACTGCCTGTTACCTTCGGGCAAATGCACCGAGAAAATACCCGGTCCGGGGCTCGTCACGGTTCCCGTCGCGTGCATCGCAACTTGACCAACAACCGCGCCAATCGCATTCGCAACGCCCGCATAGCTCGGCAAGATCATGCGCGTATTCAACCGTTCACCAACAGCACCGTAATAAGCCCCCGCGGAGGCACCCAGACCGATCACTGGCACGCCCAGCTTCAACTCTATTTCCACAATGCCCCGATATCGATCCATGCCCGCAAAGGTCAGCGGATGCTGCGCCAATGCTTCCACACTGCCCCCCCAATCGCGGTCGTCTTCCGCAAATGCGGCTTGCAACAGGCAATCTACGGTTTGCGCAGTCAACTGATCGATTATGTTTTCAGCCATGGTAACAGCATCCACCGCTAGCCGCTCGCCCGCGCCATTGCGCCGCCGCGCAAATAGTGTAAGTGCCTTGGTCGCAGCCTCACTGTCCCACGCATCTACGCGCCCCAGAACATGCGATGCATCCGATGGCGTCACGCCCGCGATCATCACCATGCCACGCGTGACAAGTCGTGCCAGAGCAGGGCTTTCCATCCGCGTCGTCACCACATGGCCAACCCGCTGAGGACCATCCGCCAACCGCGCCGCGACTACGGCTTCACGCGCATCCAATCCTTGCGGCATCTCGTGCCACATCGGGATCGCAAATCGGCAATCGTCCGGCGCAGGGATATCCGACCCCATCGCACGATCCAGAACACCATGCACAAGCTCAGGATAATCACGCGCCGCCAGCGAGATCGGCATCAGACGTCGCGGCCCAAGACGCAAACCGCCGGCTAGCCCATCAACCACGTGAACTTCGCTATCACCGCCAAGCCCCGTGGTGCGCATCGCGACCGCTTCAACCATGGTACGATAAGGGCCAACACGGGCACCCTGCGGGTCAATTTTCGGCTTTCCATCCTTGAGCAGACACACATCCGTGGTCGTCCCGCCGATATCTGAAACAAGCGCGTTGGCCTCCCCCGTCAGCCAAGATGCCCCAGCAATCGACGCTGCAGGCCCGCTCAAAATCGTCTCAATCGGTTTTTCACGCGCTACGTTGGACGACACCAACGCCCCATCGCCTCGGACAACCATCAGCCGAGCGGCAATGCCAACCTTTTTCAAATGGCCTTCACAAGCGCCAATCAAACCATCAATCATCCCAATCAAGCGCGCATTCAGAACAGCGGTCAATGCCCGCTTCGGCCCGCCCAGCGCATTGGATAACTCGTGGGAACACGTCACCGGTTTACCCGTTAACTCACGGATCAAATCACGGGCCGCAACTTCATGCGCTGCGTTGCGTGTCGCAAAACTCGCCGCAATCGCAAACCCTGTAACGCCCGCGTCCAAGGCTAAAACGGCCTCACGCAACGCATCCAAATCAAATGGCACGACTTCCGATCCAGAATGCGAGTGCCCGCCCGCCATAGAAATCACAGGGTCACCGCGAAGAGCATCTGTTAACCCCGCACGCCCCAATTCAGCAGGGTCAAACCCGATAAATACAAGCGCAATTTTCCCTCCCTGCCCCTCAACCAATGCATTGGTCGCAAGCGTCGTTGATAGCGAAACCATCGCCACATCTGCAGGATCGATTGCAGCCTCAGCCAGAGCGGCATCAATCGCACGGCCCACGCCGAGTGCCAGATCGGGGCGCGTCGTCAGCGATTTGGCGCTCGCCAAAACCTGATCAGTCGTCTCATCCAAAACAACCGCATCTGTATATGTGCCGCCCGTATCGACGCCCAAAAGATAAGCCATGCTTTCCCCATTTCATTTCGCCGTAAACAACCACCACAAAGGCGCGGTGACCATCCCAAATGCGACACTTCGGATTTTCTATGTCCAATCAAACTCCCGCCGGAGGCCTCAGACAGCAAAATGGCGCGCCACATCTCTGCAACGCGCCATCCCTTCGCTCAAATCAGCTTACTTCAAAGCAGCGTCCGTGATCGCGTGCGTCCAAGCGCCCTCAGGCGCGGCAGAAATCACAGGATCGGAACCGCCAGCCAAAAGCGTATCAACCGTACGCTGGTAGTCCGCCTCATCCAACGCGCCGTTTGACCCAGCCGTCAGCTTTGCGATCTCACCCATCATCCGCACTTGATGGGCCTCAGTTTGCGCGCCAGTCTCGTCATTTTCCAAAACAATCGCAGCCGCCGCATCTGGGTTCTCTTCGGCCCACTTCCATCCCTTCATCGAGGCCCGCACGAAACGCACCATCTTATCGACGAACTCAGGATCTTCGAGATTGCTTTCCAACGCATAGATCCCGTCTTCCAACGTCGCCACGCCTTGGTCTTCATATTTAAACGTTACCAATTCATCAGGCGAAACGCCCATCCAAAACCTGACCATATTCGTTATACGTCATCGTCGAGATACAATCGGCCTGTCGCTGCAATAGCGGGTCGACGTTGAAGCCTTGCTTAAGAACAGTCACGCCGTCGGGGCCACCATCGGTCGAAATCCCCGCCTGAGACATCCATGACAGAAACGGATACTCATTTCCGTAGAACCAAACGCCAATCGTCTTGCCTTTGAAATCTTCCACGGACGTGATCCCCGTATCCTTCCAGCACGTCAGCATCAGACCCGACGTCTTGAACGGTTGCGCGATGTTCACAACTGGCAGACCCTTCTCACGCGCGGCCAGTGCGGACGGCATCCAGTTCAGCATCACATCCGCACCGCCACCGGCCAAAACCTGAGGAGGCGCGATATCTGGACCACCCG
>Ga0233450_10005864_pt1 | contig 10530 bp, 10 predicted proteins | sample 011ome_30_FD_189956 | JGI IMG/M metagenome (GOLD analysis project Ga0233450, IMG submission 189956) | Coastal salt marsh microbial communities from the Groves Creek Marsh, Skidaway Island, Georgia - 011501CT (spades assembly) | ecosystem: Environmental > Aquatic > Marine > Intertidal zone >... | reverse complement strand
TGGCGCATTTTGATCCAGATTCTAGAGCAGCTTGAACAGACTAGGTGAGCAAGTCCAAAGCTGCCAAGTGCCAAGGCCGACACTTGCACAAAAAAAACGCGGGCTCAGCGCCCGCGTTCTTGGTTGTATGGGTCGATGGATCAGTTGACGGCCTTGGCCTCGACTAGATCACGCTCGACCGGCGAGGAGCCGGCAATCTCGATCCGGCGCGGTTTCAGGGCCTCGGGCACTTCGCGTTGAAGATCGATGTGAAGCATTCCGTTCTCGTGGCTCGCGCCTTTCACGTGCACGTGGTCGGCCAGATGGAAGCGGCGCTCGAAAGCGCGGGTGGCGATGCCGCGGTGCAGGTAGACGCGGGCCTCTTCCTCGGCCGCCTTTCGGCCCGAAACGAAAAGGGTGTTTTCGCGAACCTCTACGGCGAGGTCTTCATCGGCAAAACCGGCGACGGCGATCGAGATGCGCCAGCCGTCCTCGGCGGTCTTTTCGATGTTGTAGGGGGGATAGGATTGGCCAGGGGTCTCGCTGGCGAAAACGCGGTCCATCAGGTCGGCGATCTGGTCAAAGCCGACAGTGGAACGGTAAAGGGGTGTGAGATCAAAACTGCGCATGGGTTATCCTCCATTGAGCGACAACGATGGGCCTTCCCGAGGGGACAGGCGGTTATCCGAGGCCCGTTTGGCGCCCCGGTCCCCTAGATTTGGGTGTGGCTGGCGCCCCTTTCAAGGTCTCAAGGCTGGACGAATTTCGCTCCGGTTTCGGTGCGCTCTCCGGGTGTGATGACCTTTTGGCCGCCCCCCGACCATGCGGGAGCGGATTCGATGAAGTGGGTCATCAGGTCCTCAAATGCGGCGCCAAGATCGGGGCCGATGCTGACCGGCTGATCCTCAAGCCGCGCCATCGCCGAGATGATCGACACCACTTCTGCGATGCCGTTTCGCACCTCGAAGACCGGCGCACCGCTTGCGCCGAAATCGGCGTCGCAATCCATGATGACAATGCCGTCCTGTACACCGATGACGCCGCAGAGGTCTTGAAGCGAAGGGGCGGTGTCGCGGTCTCGGGCATAGGACACAACAGCCAACTCGTCGGCGCTTTCCGCATCACCAGAGATAAGAAAGGGTGCGATCTTGGAGGTGCGGATCGGTTGGCTTAACTCCAGAAGCGCGAGGTCGAAAGGCACGGCCTCGGTGCTTTTGCGCCCCGCTCGCAGGACATAGGCTGGATGTGCCACAGCGCGGCGCACATCGCGGTAGGCCTCGGCGCGGCCGGTGCGAAGTCCTGCGAGGAAATGAAACCGGTCGGCGCCGATTTCGCTGCCGTCTTTTTCAAAAAGGCAATGCGCGGCAGTCAAAACGAGGTCTTCTGCGATCAGCGCCCCGCTGCAAAACCCCTTGCCGTCGATATCGACCCGCCCGACGCCCTCCCAGCCGCGCCCCGCCTGCCCCGTTTGTAGCGAGACAAGCCCCGAGCCCTGCGCCGCCGCCATTGAGGCGAGGCACAGCCAAAGGGCAAGAGCGCGAAAGATCAGGATCATCCTGTCGTCCTCAAGGCCCCGTCTTGGCGCGGGGCTGAGAGCAGCTTACGCCATCACCGCAGAATTGGAATATCCGACTTGGGCCGTCCGCTTTCACCTAGCGCTGGCGGGATCGGCCCACCCGTAACCCAATCCAGAAGCTCGACCGTGTGAACGACCGGAACGCCTGTACCAGAGCCGATCTGCATCATGCAGCCGATGTTGCCTGCGGCGATCACATCGGGGGCCAGCGCTTCAAGGGTGCGGACCTTGCGCGCCTTGAGTTGGCCGGAAATCTCGGGCTGCATCAGGTTGTAGGTGCCGGCAGAGCCGCAGCACAGGTGCGGGTCGGCGGGCTCCAGAACCGTGAAGCCAGCTTTCTTCAAAAGGTCTTTGGGCAAGGTCTTGATCTTCTGACCGTGCTGGAGCGAGCAGGCGGCGTGATAGGCGACGCGCATTTCCTGCGCGGCGGGGGCGGCGGGAAAATCGAGCTCCGACAGAACCTCGCTCACATCCATCGCGATCTTCGACACGCGGGCGGCATCGGCCGCGAGCGGATCGTTGCGGAACATATGGCCATAGTCCTTGACCGTGGTGCCGCAGCCCGAGGTGTTGATAACGATGGCGTCGAGGCCAGACCCGTCCATCTCGGCGGCCCACGCGCGGATGTTTTTTGCGGCGGTGGCGTGGCTTTCGCTTTCCTTGCCCATGTGATGGGTGAGCGCCCCGCAACAGCCGGTGCCCTCGGCGATCACCACCTCACAGCCAAGGCGGGTGAGAAGCCGGATCGTGGCGTCGTTGATATCGGTATTCAGCGCCTTCTGGGCGCAGCCCGTCATCAGCGCGACGCGCATCTTGCGCGGGGCGACGGGAGCAAAGCTTTGCGGATCGTCGTTACGGCTCACCGGCGGGATGCGCTTGGGGGCCATCGCGATCATCGCCCTCAGGCGCGGATCGGGCAGGAGGCGGGCGAAAGGCCGGCCCATCTTGGCGGCGAGCAGCGCAAGCCGGAACCGGCCCGGATAGGGCAGGATACGCGCCAGAACCCAGCGCAGGGCGCGATCGGTCAGCGGGCGCTTGTAATGGTCTTCCACATAGGCGCGGGCGTGGTCGATCAGGTGCATATAATGCACGCCCGAAGGGCAGGTGCTCATGCAAGCAAGACACGAGAGGCAGCGGTCAATATGACCGACCGTCTTGGCATCGGGGATACGCTCGTTCTCGAGCATATCCTTGATGAGATAGATGCGTCCGCGCGGGCTGTCGAGCTCGTCACCGAGCACTTGATAGGTCGGGCAGGTGGCCGTGCAAAAGCCGCAGTGCACACAGGCGCGCAGGATTTCGTTGGCGCGCTGGATGCCCGGATCGGTCAACTGCTCGGGGGTGAAAGTCGTCTGCATCGTCAGCCCATCATGCCGGGGTTGAGGATCCCGCGGGGATCGAACTGGGCCCGAAGGCCCGCCGAGAGGCCCGCCAACGGCGCGGGCTCGGGCTGGAAGATGCCGAGGCGTGCGCGGGTCTCGGCGCTGGCGCGGATCAACGTCGCGTTGCCGGCAAAGGGGCCGAGGCTGGCGCGCAGGTCTGCCCCTGCATCGGTCCGAAGCCAAACAAGGCCTCCGCCCCAATCATAGTGCGCCTGCTTCGCACCTGCGCGGGCGACAAGCACGGGCGCATCGCTCGGCTTGACCGAAAGCCGCCAGACATCGCCGTCTTTGCCGGCAAATGTCGTCACATCGCGGATCGCGGCCCAGAGCTTGGTGACAGCCTCGGGGCTCGCCTCAATTTGCGGCGGAGCGAAGGGCCTCAGCAACTCTGCCAGCCGCTCCGAGCGATAGCGGACCGATTCCTCAAAGCCCTCAAGCCGCAGATGGGTCTCGCCGGTGGCCGGATCATGCGACGCGCCGCTCACCTCGAAAGGCGAGCCAAGCGCAGCGGCCATCGCGGCCACGGCTTGTTCGTCGGAAAGCCCATTGAGCACGATGGTCGCGCTTGCCGCCACCTTGGGCAGGACCTTGAGGCTGACCTCGGTAAGGATGCCAAGGGTGCCGTAACTTCCCGACAACAGCTTGACGAGATCGTAGCCCGTCACGTTCTTCATCACCCGCCCGCCGTTGCGGATCACTGTGCCGCGCCCGTCGACAAACCGCAGGCCGAGCGCATAGTCGCGCGCCGCACCGACCATAACGCGGCGCGGGCCCGAAATGTTGGCCGCCAAGACGCCACCAATGGTCGGCTCGCCTTCAGTCCCAAGAAGCGCGCGGTGATCCATCGGCTCGAAGGGCAGGCGCTGGTTGTCCTTTGCCAGCCGTTCGCGGATTTCATCAACCGGCGTTCCGGCGCGGGCTACGAGGGTCAATGCGCCCGGCTCATAAAGGGTGATCCCAGTGATGCCAGCGGTCGTCAGGCGCTCGCCCCTTGCATTCTCGGCAAAGCCGCGCGTTCCGCCGCCCTGAATGCTGAGTGGCCCCGTAGCGTCAGCGACGATACCGGCCAGTTCTTCTTCGCTTTCCGGCCGGATCATGCGGCTTCCCCCGTCGCAGCGCGGCGCGCCTCGCTCGAGGCGAGCGGAAAGACCTTGGCCGGATTGAGGAGCCATTCGGGATCGAACACGTCCTTTACCTGCATCTGCGCTTCAAGGTCATCGGGTGAGAACTGAACCGTCATAAGATCGCGTTTTTCGATGCCCACGCCATGCTCGCCTGTCAGACAGCCGCCCACCTCGACGCAGAGCTTGAGGATGTCGGCTCCGAAAGCCTCGCACAGCTCCAGATCTCCGGGCTTGTTGGCATTATAGAGGATCAAGGGGTGCATATTGCCGTCGCCCGCGTGAAACACGTTGCCCACGCCAAGCCCGTATTCCTTGCTCATCTCGCCGATCCGGCGAAGGACGTAGGGCAACTCGGAAACAGGGATTGTCCCGTCGAGGCACATATAATCGTTGATCTGCCCCATCGCCCCAAATGCAGATTTGCGACCAAGCCAGATGCGTGCCGCCTCGTCAGCATCCTGCGCCTCGCGCAGTTCGACCGGGTTGTGGCGGCGGGCGATCTCTTTGATCAGGGCAAGCTGTTCGTCGATCTCGGCGGGGCTTCCCTCGACCTCGATGATCAAAAGCGCCTCGCACATCGGGTATCCGGCTTTGGCGAAAGCCTCGGTCGCCTCGATGCAGGGGCGGTCCATGAATTCGATCGCAACGGGCAGAACGCCCGCCTTGATGATGTCCGACACACACTCGCCGGCAACCTCGTTGCTGTCATAGCCGATCAGAACGGGCCGCGCGCCCTCGGGCTTGGGCAGGATCCGCAGGGTGGCCTCGGTGACAACGCCCAGCTGCCCTTCCGAGCCGCAGATGACGCCGAGAAGATCAAGCCCGCCCGCATCCATATGCGCGCCGCCGACCTCGACTACGGTGCCGTCCATCAGGACCATCGTGACGCCGAGAAGGTTGTTTGTTGTGACGCCATACTTCAGGCAATGCGCCCCGCCCGAGTTCATCGCAATATTGCCGGCGATGGCGCAGGCCAGCTGCGAAGAAGGGTCGGGGGCATAGAAGAAGCCGTCGGTCTCGACAGCGCCGGTGACCGACAGGTTGGTTCGTCCGGTTTGCACACGGATAAAGCGGTTGGGATAGTCGGTTTCCAGAACGGCATTGAGACGCGCTACGCCAAGGATCACCGCGTCGGCCGTAGGCAAAGCGCCGCCGGCAAGTGAGGTGCCCGAGCCGCGCGGGACCACGGGCACGCCCTCTTCGTGGCAAATCTTGAGGACGGCCGAGACCTCTTCGGTTGAGCTTGGAAGCACAGCGCAAAGGGGCGGGCAGCGATAGGCGCTGAGGGCATCGCACTCATAGGCGCGGGTTTCGGCCTCTTCGTGAATCACCGCGCCATCGTGGAGCGCCCCTTGCAACCTGCTGACAATCCCAGCCTTTTTTGACAGGATCTCAGGATTCGGCTTTGGCATTTCCATAGGCGTACCTCGCTATTGGTAAAGAAATATAACCAATTACGCGCTGAAGCAAGCGTAGGTAGGAGATGCGCGGTTTTGACCTAGGCCGAGATTGCCCAAGTCCAAGAAGGCACGCTAGGCTAGGGCGAGACAGTAGAGACTGGACAGTATGAGCAAGCCAGACCAACCACAAGCCACCGCAACCGCCGATGGTATCGTTGCCGCGGCGAAAGCTGCCCGCAAGAAGGGGCCGCCGCCGGTGCATCTATGGAACCCGCCTTTCTGCGGAGATCTCGATATGCGGATCGCGCGCGACGGGACGTGGTTTTATCTTGGAACACCGATAGGCCGGCACGAACTGGTCAAGCTCTTCTCCTCGATCATTCGCAAGGATGGCGATGACTATTTCCTCGTCACACCGGTCGAAAAGGTCGGCATCAAGGTTGATGACGCGCCGTTTGTGGCGGTGGATTTCAATCCGGTGGAAGGCGGGCTCGAATTTGTCACCAATGTCGGCGACAAGGCGGTTGCCGGCCTCGATCACCCGATCCGTGTGGTCCGAGATCCCGAAACGGGCGAGCCTTCGCCCTATGTCCTGATCCGTCGCAATCTTGAGGCGCTGATCGATCGAAAGTCATTCTACAGGCTGGTCGAACTTGGCCAGACCGAAGAGGTTGATGGAGAGGATTGGTTTGGCGTCCGCTCGGGCGGTGAATTTTTCCCTATCATCCCCGCAGCCGAGCTGACCGCCTAGCGCTGGGCGATAAGGACGCCGAGGCCCACGACCGCCGCACCAAGGAACTGCGGCCAGCTCCATGCCGAACCGAGGGCGAAGAGGATTACCATGACGTAGAAGGGCGAGATATTGATGTGAAACGCCGCAACAGCCACGCCCATCCGCCCGACTGACATGATCCAGAGAAGCTGTGAAATCGCCATGCCGAAGATGGCATAGACCAAGAGCGCCCCAAGGTCGGCGCCTGTGATCAGCGGCGCGGGCGCGTCCGACAGGCCGAAAGCGATGCCGCCAAGAAGGCTGATTGCCAAAACGACAAGGCCGCCCGACAGGGTAATGCTCGTCCGGCCCAGCGGGCTGAGATCGGGCAGGAACCGCACCGTCGCCCAGCTGCCCCAAGCAAAGAGAAAGCACGAGACGATGGCGACAGCCGCGCCAAGGCCGAGCTGGGCATGAGGGGCCGAACCGGTGGCGATAATCCCACCGATGATGGATGCCGCAAGGCCGACCGCAAACGGCAGCCGCAGCCGCCGCTTTTCCCAGACCATCTCGATCAGCGTCGCCGCAATCGGACTGGAGGCGGCGATGATTGCCACCGTCACGGCATCTGTAAGGGCCTGCGCGAGAAGAAGGAGATAGGCGCCAAGGCCAAAGGCCAGCCCGCCGATCACCGCGCCCTTGCCCCAGCGGGCCCGAAGAAGGCGGCGGGGCCCGTCGATCATCGCCCAAAGCGGGATCAGAACGCAGAGCGCCACAAGGAATCGCGCGGTTGCCAGTGCCAGCGGATCCCAGACCTTCAGGAGGTGATCCGCCGCGGGAAACCCCGCCGCCCAGGAAATCATCGACACCATGCACAGCGCATTGGCGGCAATCATGCCGCCTGCGGGCTTGGGGGCGATCGGGGAAAGCGTGTCGGTCATGAAATGCTGCGCAGATATTTCAGACCTGATCGGCTTTCTCGCGAATTGGGTCTTGCCCATTTCCGACCGTTTGCCACAAACGAATGTGTCGCTATCAGACCTGCGAGAGACGGATGCCCAAAGCCTGCGCCAACCTGACCCTTCTTTTCACCGAATTGCCGATGCAAGAGCGCTTTGGCGCGGCGCGGTCGGCGGGGTTTGATACGGTCGAGATACTCTTTCCCTACGATATGCCCGCGCCAGAGATCCGGCGGCTCCTTGACATCAACGATCTGACGCTTGCTTTGATCAATTGCCCGCCGCCTAACTATGCCGATGGTCCGCGCGGATTTGCCGCCGTGCCGGGGGGTGAGGCGCGGTTCCGCACCGATATCCGCCGCACCCTGCGCTATGCCGAGGCGCTGGGCGCAAAGTTCATCCATATCATGGCAGGGGTGGCCGAGGGGCCGGAGGCCGAGGCGGCGATGATCGACAACCTGCGCTGGGCTACAGCCGAGGCACCGCAGCAGGCGCTTACCATCGAGCCGATCAACCGCATCGATATGCCGGGCTATTTCCTTGCCGATTATGATCTCGCCGCCCGCATCCTCGATGCGGCTGCCGCGCCCAATCTAGGCCTTCAGTTCGATGCCTATCACGCCCACCGGATCACCGGCGATGTGATGGGGACGTGGGAAAGGATGCGCGCTCGCGTCACCCATGTTCAGGTGGGCGGCTTTCCGGGGCGGCACGAGCCGGTCGCCTGCGATATCGATTATCCGGCTTTCTTCGCCCGGCTCGACCGGGACGGATATGAAGGTTGGGTCAGCGGGGAATATCATCCTGCCGGTCGGACCGAAGAGGGCCTTGGCTGGATCAAGTTCTAGGCCGGAGCACCAAGGGGCGCTCCGGCCAAGCTGTCTCTAGACGGACAGGCAGAGGTATTTCATCTCGAGGTAGTCTTCGATGCCGTGGTGGCTGCCTTCGCGGCCAAGGCCCGACTGCTTGACGCCGCCGAAGGGGGCGACCTCGGTCGAGATGATGCCGGTGTTGATGCCGACGATCCCGTATTCCAGCGCCTCGGCGACCTTGGTAACGCGGCTCACATCCTTGGCGTAGAAATAGGAGGCTAGGCCAAAGATCGTGTCGTTGGCCTGCGCGATGACGTCATCCTCGTCTTCAAACATGAAGAGCGGGGCGAAGGGGCCGAAGGTCTCGTCATTGGCGACCATCATCTCTTTGGTGGCGTTGGTGACGATGGTCGGCTGGAAGAAATTGCCGCCGAGCTCGTGCTCCTTGCCACCTGTCAGAACCTGACCGCCCTTGGCGAGCGCGTCCTTCAGGTGCTGGCGCACCTTGTCGACGGCGGAAGCCTCGATCAGCGGGCCAAGCGCGGTGCCTGCGGTGAGGCCGTCGCCCACGGGAAGCGCCTCGACGGCGATCTTCAGCTTGGCGGCGAATTCCTCGTAGACGCCCTTCTGGACATAGATCCGGTTGGCGCAAACGCAGGTCTGGCCGTTGTTGCGGAACTTGCAGGCGATGGCGCCGGCCACGGCTTCGTCGATGTCGGCGTCGTCAAAGACGATGAAGGGGGCGTTGCCGCCAAGCTCCATCGAGCACTTCATGACCTGATCGGCGGCCTGACGCAGCAGGATGCGGCCAACCTCGGTCGAGCCGGTGAAGGTCAGCTTGCGGACCTTGTGGTTCTCGCAGAATTCCTTGCCAATCTCCGAGGCGCGGCTCGAAGTGACGATCGACAGAACCCCCTTGGGCACGCCGGCCTCTTCGGCCAAAGCCGCGAGGGCGAGCGCCGAAAGCGGCGTTTGCGAGGCAGGGCGCAGCACGAAGGAACAACCAGCGGCTAGCGCCGGAGCGGCCTTGCGGGTGATCATCGCCGAGGGGAAGTTCCACGGGGTAATGCCGGCGGCAACGCCGATCGGCTGCTTGATGACGGTGATGCGCTTGTCGGCCATGTGGCCGGGGATGGTCTCGCCATAGATGCGCTTGGCTTCCTCGCCGAACCATTCGACGAAAGAGGCGGCATAGGCGATCTCTCCCTTGGCCTCGGCCACGGGCTTGCCCTGTTCTGCGGTCATGATGATCGCGAGGTCATCTTGGTTGGCCATCATCAGGTCGAACCATTTACGCAGGATATTGGCGCGCGCCTTGCCGGTCAGCTTGGCCCAGTCTTTCTGTGCCTTGTAGGCGGCATCGATGGCTTTGGAGACATCTTCGCGGCTCAGATCCGCAACCTTGGCGATGACATCGCCGCGCGCGGGGTTGTATACGTCGAACGTGGCTCCGCCTGCACCGCCGACCCATTCACCGGCGAGGAAAGCCTCTTCGCGCAGCAGCGAGGGGTTCTTGAGGAGCGATTTGAGATTGGTGGTATGATCGAGCATGACTCTCTCCCGGAAATTTGATCATATCTAAATCACGGGACGTATCGGAGGTCCAGCGGATTCGCGGAAGACTTATAGCATGAACCTCGACGAGGCCTACGCCAATGCCGCCTATATTCCAGGGGGAGACGAGTATCCCGCCCGCTGGCTCGCGGCCGCGCGCGCATTCCGCGACGGGGCGAGAGGCGAGCTCGATTTGCGGTATGGCGAAAGGCCGAGGATGGTCTTTGATCTGTTCCATCCCGAGCGGCTGGCCAAAGGCCTCGTTGTCTTTGTGCACGGCGGCTATTGGATGGAAGGGGACAAATCCTACTGGTCACACCTGGCAGCAGGGCCCCTTTCCGAGGGCTGGGCCGTGGCAATGCCGAGCTATGATCTTTGTCCCGATGTGCGGATCTCTGATATCACGCTTCAGATCGAGGCAGCAATTGCTTCGGCGGCGGCGCGGGTGCCGGGGCCGATCCGACTGGCTGGCCATTCGGCGGGGGGGCATCTTGTGGCAAGGATGGCCTGCGCTGATCTGTCGCCACATTGGCGTAGCCGCGTTGAACAAATTGTGCCGATCTCGCCGGTGGCTGAACTTGGGCCACTGATGCAGACGACGATGAACGAAACGCTCCGCATTTCTCGCGAGGAGGCGATGTTTGAAAGCCCATTGCGCCACGATAGTGTCGGTGTGCCGGTCACGATCTGGGTTGGTGCGGAAGAACGACCCGTGTTTCTCGATCAGGCGCGTTGGCTCGCGGATGCCTGGGGCGTGGAAAGGGTCGTCGCGGCGGGGCGGCATCATTTCGATGTGATCGAGGATTTGATCGATCCCGATAGCGCCTTGGTGGCAACACTTTTGGGAGAGTAGGGGCGCTGCCCCTCTGGGCCTGCGGCCCATTCACCCCGGAGTATTTGCGAGCCAAAAGAAGTCAGCCAAATTTTGCGGCCCAAGTGGAAAGCACGTCATTATCTTCAGCGCTGGCGAGGTAGACCCCGCGAGCGATGGCGCGGGCGAGGCAGGTGGCGGCGGCGTGGCCGAGGATGAGG
>Ga0233450_10005854_pt1 | contig 10537 bp, 4 predicted proteins | sample 011ome_30_FD_189956 | JGI IMG/M metagenome (GOLD analysis project Ga0233450, IMG submission 189956) | Coastal salt marsh microbial communities from the Groves Creek Marsh, Skidaway Island, Georgia - 011501CT (spades assembly) | ecosystem: Environmental > Aquatic > Marine > Intertidal zone > Salt... | reverse complement strand
AAAGAAAACCCACAACAAAGTTGTGGGTTTTTTTATACCAAAAAGTGTCAAGAACTTACTCTTGTAAATGGTTGGGGATAAAAAAACCAAAAAATAGCTGATTGTAATTTTTATAATAAATAAAATTTTTAAAAGTCTTTAAAACAATTGTTGCAAGTGAACTCTCAATTTAATTTCATAATTAGTATGTAATATATAACCATCCAGAAAGTGGTTTTTCACCATTATTAGGATTTACAATATAATAATATGGTGCTGATGGAAGTAAATTTCCTGAATTTTTATCGGTGCCCCTCCAATCATTTTTATACATAACCCTTGAGAAAACTTTTTGTCCATTTTTATTGTAAACAGTGACTCTTGCACTAGGGTATTTTTCAATATTAATTATTTTCCAAGTACTTTCTAATCCACCACTACCAGGAGTGAGTAAACCAGATACAAACAATTTATTATCTTCAAAACTATCATTATCATCATCGAGATCTTCATTGTCACCAACTCCATCATTATCAGCATCATAACATTCATTTGGATTTAAGGGAAACTTATCTATATTATCTAAACAGTTATCATTATCGTCGTCAACATCAAAATTATTACCAAGTCCATCTCTATCTGAATCTATCCATTCTCTTGGATTGTCTGGAAAAGAGTCATTCCCATTTAAAAAACCGTCTCCATCCCTATCTGGATCAATACAATCTGGAATAAGATCAATATCCTGATCAGCTGGTTTATTGAACTTGTCTAATGGGTCTGAATCACATGCTAACTCATCTAAGTCTGTGTAGTTATCATTATCATCGTCCGTGTCTGCGTTATTTCCTATGCCATCTAGGTCTGTATCTGTCCATTCAGAGGGATTTAAGGGAAAAGCATCTGAGGTGTCATTCACTCCGTCGTTGTCGTCGTCTATATCTAAACAATCTGGTAAGTTATCTTTGTCCGAATCGGCCGATGCATTATTAAAATCTAATGGATCAGAGCCACAAGCTAGCTCATCTGTATCCAATTGACCGTCCCCATCGTCATCTAAATCTGAATTATTTCCTATACCATCAGCATCTAAATCTAACCACTCTGAAACATCTAAAGGAAAAGCATCCTCATCATCCTGATAGCCGTCATTGTCGTCATCCAAATCTAAACAGTCAGGCGTAAAATCTTGATCTGTATCTGTAGGATTAATGGAAGAGTCCAATGGGTCTGAGTTACAATCTGTTTCGCTTGAATCACTATAGCCATCATTATCATCGTCAGTGTCAATACAATTTGGAATACCGTCTGAGTCTGAATCCAAAGGCAGACTAGTTGCATCTAAAGAATCCGTACCACAAGTCAGTTCTGTAGTATCACTAAATCCATCATTATCATCATCTGTATCACATGAATCACCAATGTTATCCCCATCCGTGTCTAATTGGTTTGGATTGAAAATCAAAAAACAATTATCCGAATCGTTTAAGATACCGTCATTGTCAATATCAGTGTCAGAATTATCTCCTTGACCATCTCCATCTGAGTCCTTATACTCATCATAATCTGTTGGGAAATCATCCTCTATATCAGGCACACCATCTCCGTCATCATCTACGTCGCATGCATCTCCAATTCCATCTCCATCAGTATCTAACTGATTACTATTTTGAACACTAATACAATTATCACAAATATCTCCAATAGTATCAGAGTCTGTATCTAATTGGTCTGAATTAGAGGTTGATGGGCAGTTGTCTAAGTTATTTGCTATTCCATCCAAATCATCATCTGTTGAAATGATAACTTGAATTGAAACCCTATCACTCTCACAATTATTCATAATTTTTGAAACATAAATTATTTGAGAACTATTAATCAAGCTTGACAAACTCAACTCATCAGAACCAAATGCACTTGAATAAAAAATAAGATTATTTGAATTTGAAACTAATTGATCAACTCTGGTGGATGAGTTAAAGTATTGTATTGAATCTACCAGCGGTGGGCTTGTATTTTCTATAGGCGTATATATTAAATTATCATATCTACTTGTACTATAACCACCTATAGAAACTTGACCTTCTGTCTTATTTAAAGCTCCAAAATTATTTATATCTGCCATTAAAACAGTATCTAACCACACTTTTATATTAGTTGAAGAAACATACACCTTAACATTGTACCAATTAGGGTATGAAACTGGCATTGTTGTAATTCTCCCACTGGCATCTACACCATCACCTGCAACTGTTACTCCATTAATAAATAATTTCCACCCTTCGTCGTCAGTATTATTTGGTCGTAAATCTAATGCTATAGTATTATCTAACAACTTTATTCCTTGGTTTGCAGATCCTGTAACTGCTTTAGCTTTAATTTCATATGTACCCAATCCAAAAGTTTTATTGGATATCACAGTAGCTGGACGTACAATTTGAATAGAACAGCCTTCATAATCAGTAACAAAAGAAACATTACCAGAACTTTCTGCTACAAAATCATTAAGAATACATGAATTAAAGTCATAAGTTGTTACGCATTTGTAACTAGAAGATGTATTGTCTATAGTAAAGGTAATACTGTCTGTGCCTGAATAAACATTCCCAACCATATCTGTCCCAGATACTGTAGCAGTAACTGTACCATCATTTCCAGCAGGTACATTCCACACATACGTCCATGTGGCACTTGATACAGCTGTCATAGCTACATTAGTTACCAGACTTCCAATGCTTATACTTGGCGCCGTAGCCATATTCTCATTAAACGTTGCCGTTAGGGTTACATTGTCAGTATTATTTACAATATTATCTGAATCTGTATTTGTTAGAATTACCGTTGGAGATGTATTGTCTATGGTAAAGGTAATACTGTCTGAACCTGAATAAACATTCCCAGCCATATCTGTCCCAGATACTGTAGCAGTAACTGTACCATCATTTCCAGAAGGTACATTCCACACATACGTCCATGTGGCACTTGATACAGCAGTCAAAGCTACATTAGTCACCAGACTTCCAATACTAATACTTGGCGCCGTAGCCATATTCTCGTTAAACGTTGCCGTTAGGGTTACATTGTCTGTATTATTTACAATATTATCTGAATCTGTATCTGTTAGAATTACCGTTGGAGATGTATTGTCATCACTACTGAAAGAACCTACAAATATTCCTCTTCCATATGTAGAAGCTACTACCCTATTATTATATTCTGAAGTCCCCCTAAACTCAAAATCATTGACACTTACATCTGTCATTCCATTATTTGATTGTTCCCAAGTAGGTGAAGAATCATTAAAATTATCTGTCTGCCAAACTCCTAGATCTGTACCTATAATTACTTCATTATTGTTAAAAGGATTATACTGAATAGCTAAAACAGGTATATCTGGCAAGTTACCATCTTTTTGCGACCATGTGCTACCTCCGTCTGAAGTATAATAAATGTTATTAATTCCATAATTATAATAGGTAGCATATATTTCATTTTCAGTTGACCCAAAAGATAAATCAGAAACACTTCCAATAACATCTGCTCCATTTCTTAAAATATTAAAAGTAGGTGTTGTGTCTGCATTTAAAACTTTTTGTATTTCTCCATTTTCAAAACCTATTAATAAAGTAGTTGAATTAGTAGTATGGGATGAAACATGAAAACTTGTTGGAGAAGATGGAAGATTCATGATATAATCATCATAGGGATTAGATGTATCTAAATCAAAAAATCTTCTCATCTTATACTCATAAGCACTAGAGCCAGTATTATATTTTGTAGCATTTACATATAAAATATCAAGATTTGAATCTAATGCGCCCGGATTAATAAAGTCTCCCTCCGAATCATCAGAATAATCAGAATCAAAAGAACTGGACGGATAAATAGAGGTGTTCTCTGATAAATTGTAAACATGAACAGCATTATTATAGGTATAATTGGATATGACATATTTAGTGTCCACCTGATCGATATAAGTAAAACCGCCATCTCCTCCCCAAAATTCAGAGAAATCTGTTAAGCTATTAAATAATTTGTCTTCTGTTTTTAAAGTACCATTGTCTTGTGTACCTCCCATGATAATATCTACTTCAAAATCAATTGGACTTTGAGCAATTTTATAAAATTGTGTAGTAACGTAGTCTTCCTCTTGAAACTTAAATGTATCATTATCCATAGCAGTTGAAAAAGAAGAGGCATAGTAAACACCACCATCATTTACTACAATTCCTTTGTCTGAATCTCCTGGTTTAAAATAAATACCATGTTGGTCTGCATGAACTAGTGAAACATTTAAAAGATTTTGATTAGTATTATTAGACCACTTACTGATTTGAGACCAAGTAACTCCGCCATCTTCAGATCTATGAAGGTTAATTCCACCTAAATAAACTATATCACCATTGGTTGGATCTACCTCTACTTCCAAATCATAAAAAGATTGAAGTCTTGTGAAATCATAAGTAGGAATACCATTATCTGCATCTGCAGGTTCATTAAGTTTAGTTAAACTAGCAAAAGCATCTGTAGTTTTATATAATTCAGCTTGATTAGGACTCCCAGCACTCATTAAAACATAAAATGTATCTGAATTAGTTGAACTAGGTACAAATTCTACTCTTTGTATTGAATTTGAAGCTATTGAAGGGTAAGTAGGTGAAATTCTATTAAAATTTACACCATCTGTAGAACCATAAAATGCCCCTCCAGGATCAAAAAAAATATTTCTGGTTGTACTAACCCAAATTTTATTATTTAAATCTACTTCAATATCATTTAAATCATCTTTTCGTGAAGCTCCATTAGATGGTAATACTATTTTGGTCCAATTTTCGCCATTATCATTAGAAACATATAATCCGCTTTTATTTAAGTCATAAAACTCATACTTTTCTCCATCTCCACTGGAACCTTGTCCGACTGTAGCAAAAATGTACTCAATGTTATTATTTCTCCATAATTGCAAGTCATTTACAAAAAAACCGTTTTCTACATCTATTTGAGTATTGCCATTTGGTGTTACTACCACCTCATCAAAATCATTACCAAAAATTTTTGTCCAGTTTAATCCTCCATCTATAGATTTATAAATACCATTTCCCATGGCTGAATTTTGAGTGTAAGACTCACCTGTCCCAGCATACATTATTGTGGGAGTAACTGTACTTTGAACAATCACTGATACAGCTAAATTTCCAGGAACTCCTGTAACTTGAGTCCATGGAGAATTTGAAGTGGCATCTATGTCTTCATTAACCCATAAACCACCACTAACTCCACCGGCAATTACTCTATCACCTTCAGCATCTGCAGTGTCAAATAATGCTCCTCTTGTCCGCCCTCCTACATTATTTGGACCAATACTAATCCAATCATTAGATATCTCACCAATACCAACATTTTCTCCAGGAGCCTTTCCACTCAATTGAAGCTTATTTTTATTATCTCTATTAAAACGTAAATTAATTAAAGAATCCTGTAACTTAATCTTCTTGGAAGTCGTTGGGTAACCCAATAAAGGGTTCATTGTTAATTCATAAAATCTTTCAAAATAAGCATTAGGTGGGAGACCTAGAGATTTCCGATCTTTTCTAGACAACCCTTTTGTATTCTTAAACTTACTATTATTAAGATAATAGGCATGTAATTCTCTAGGGGATAAAAAGTCTTTAGAAGATTCTACAAAATTTAGTTTACTATTTTTTTTAATTAAAAACAGATCATTATCAGATAGTAATGAAAAAACTATAATTAAAGTAGCTGCTATAATTATATTCTTATTATTCCATTTAAATTGAATCATTTTCTGAAATTTTAAATTGTCCATATTTATGATTTAAATAATTTTCATAAATAATTTTTCCACTTTTATAAATTGCTTTATAATACAATCTCCCCTTTTCGTCATAATACAACCAAACACCTTCATTTAAACTGTTTTTTTTAAATCCAGATGTTTTTAGAATACCATTTTCATAGAAAACTTTAAAGGACTTCATTAAAGAATCATTTTTTTTAAAAAATTGATTGGAATTTTGTGAATAACACAAACAAGCATTAAATATTAAAAAAAGTGTCAGAGATTTCATTTAAAAAAATTGATTAAACTAACCTATTAAAAATATTAATTAATATGGATCATTAATATTTATAAAATACTATTATTATAATGATAGTATTATTTAGGTTTAATCAAGGTCCCAGTTTAACTCAAATTGTTAAATTTAAATTAAAATATAATTAATTGAGAATCCCAAATTTACATTTAATTGTCTTTTGTATGTTTTTAACTTGCATTAGCACTGCTCAAGACTTAAAACTTCATCATCATTCTATTGGTTCCTCTAGCGGTTCTGCTGTTATATCTTCTAATGTATTTATTTCAAATTCATTGGGTCAGTTTTCGATTTCAGGAAGCCAAAAAAATGGAAATAGTATTTTTTTACAAGGTTTTCAGCAATTTATAAGTTCGTTTAATCCCAAAATTAATAGTGAAGAAGAGACTCCAGATATTATTCTATATCCAAATCCCTTTATTTCTAGAATTCAAATAATACTTCCAGAAATTTTATCAAATTTTAAAATTGCTATAAGTAATTCTTCCGGTACAAATGTCTTTACAAAAGAAATAAACACTCCAACAAAGACATTTGAAATTACACCTAGATACTTACCAACTGGTTCTTATGTATTGTCTATAAATACAGGGAATGTTAATTATCAAAAAATTATTTTAAAAAGATGAAAATATATTCTTTTATACTGCTATTACTCACATTTAATTTATCTAACTCACAAAGCTTAGATTTTGAAAGTGGTATTTCTATATCAAAATTTAAGTTTATAAATTCAGAAGGAAGTTCGCTTGAAATGAATCCATCAGATCCTGGAGGTTATTTCAAAATAGGGGGAAACTCACCTATTAAATTTGGATCCATTCGCTATGGAATTTCAATGATAAATTTTAACAATAGAACAATTATAGATCAATCTCCTGTAATTTACAAAACCAGCTATTTAGGCGCTTTTGCTGGTTGGGGAAACACTTTTAATCACGGAATGGAAATTTCTTTACTACTTGGATTAAAAACTATTATAGATGGTACCCAAGAAATGAATGACGCTTTATATATGTTAAAAGAAAACGATGAGTTTAATGGATTTTGGCTTGCTCCTTCCATTTTTTTAAGAAAAACGTTACTTGACACAGACTCATTCAAAGCATCTCTGTCTTATGGGTTAACCAAAACATTTAAAGCAAATTATTCTACAATCCAAAAATTAAGTTTTTTCTCTCACATTATATCCGTGAATTTTCAGTTCAAAAAAAATATAGTAGCACAAGATGAAATATAAAGTACTTTCCCTTATGCTTTTAGTAACTGCCTTATCTTTTGGTCAAACAAAAAGAAATGGTATCAGTTACCAAGCAATGATTTTAAACACAAAATCAACTGAATTACCTGGCGTAGACCTTAGCAATAATCCATTAGCAAATACAAATGTTTGTTTAAAATTTGAAATTATTGATCATACCAATGCAATAGAATATTCAGAAGAATTAAAAACTAGCACAGATCCATTTGGAATGGTAAATGTTGTTATTGGTACCGGTGTACCAACAGGGTTTAATAATTTTGAAAATATAAATTGGTCTGCTGAATCAAAAGAAATTAAGGTATATGCAGACATATCAGGCAATTGCCTATCGTTTAAATTAATAGGCACACAAGCACTTACCTCTGTTCCATTTGCCCTTTATTCGCCTGCTTCTGATATTCCTGGCCCTCAAGGAGATTCTGCATATAAAGTATGGTTAGAAGAAGGAAATGAAGGCGACAAACAAGCATTTTTTAATTCCCTTGCAGGTGCCCAAGGAAAATCTGCTTTCAATGTTTGGCAAGACCAAGGTAATGAGGGAGATGAACAAACTTTCTTAAACTCCATAAAAGGCCCTCAAGGTGATTCTGCTTACAAAGTATGGTTAGATCAAGGAAATGAGGGAACAGAAGAAGATTTTATTAACTCTTTAAGGGGGCCTATGGGCCCATCTGGTAGTGGAGATTCTGCTTATGAAATTTGGTTGTCACTAGGAAACGAAGGAACAGAACAAGATTTTATTAATTCACTCAAAGGTGCAAATGGAGCAGATGGAACCGGTGGTGGTGCTTTATTAGACCTACCAGATGGAGAGGTAGATGGAGATATACTTCAGTGGGTGTGGAATACTGATAAATGGGTTTATGTCATTGTAAAACCAGACGACTCAGGAATTATCCTAACCTCAGGAGCTGGTTCCAGAAACCAAACTGTATGTGAATTAAAGCCTATTAATACTATTACCTATGCATTTACAGGAACCGTTAGTAATGTGGTAGTAACTGGCTTACCTACAGGTGTTTCTTACCAGGTAGCCGATAATATTTTAAATATTTCAGGTACCCCTTCCATTGATGTGGGAGAGCAGTCTACCTATCAATATGTAATTTCTTTATCTAATGGGACTAAGACTATTAATGCAACTGGAAATATTATTATTAACCCTCAAGCCACAATCTCATTAAAAACAGGAGATTTAACCCAATCTTCTTGTTTGGGTCAACCCATTACTCCTATAGAGTTTTCTATAGACAATCCTTCTCCAAATGTAGAAGCCACAGGATTGCCGGATGGTATTACAGCAGTAGTGACTGGAGATATAGTGACACTTCAAGGAACACCGAGTGTGGGAATTACAAACGGGTCTGTATTTAACTATACGCTGAGCACTCAATCTACCTCTTGTGACGTAGCCCAGATTTCAGGTTCCATGAGTTTTGCAGACTGCACCAATTGTATACCCCTTGGAAGTGCGGGAAGTGATGCAACTATTTGTAATGGAGACACCTATACCTTAACAGGTTCTGCAAGTAATTATACAGACATTCTATGGACTACTTCAGGAACCGGAACGTTTAATAATCCTAATACTACCAATCCCATATACACCCCAACAATTGCAGATTTTAATTCAGGAGGTGTTACTTTGAGCTTAACCATTAGCAATACATCTTGTACTACAAGCCAAACAATTGTAGACAGCATGGCGTTAGACATTACAAATTGTAGCTCTATAACCTTAGAATTACAAAATAATGATGAGGCCTATTTATTTGCTTATGACCTTACTTTTGGTGCAAAAGTAGTCACTGATAATATGCAAAAAGTAGCCAATGTTGGTTTATGCTATAATACCACAGGAGGGCCCACAGTAAATGACAGTAAAGTAAGTCAGAACTATATAAATTCTGGTTTTTGGATTTCAGATGAAAAAACCTTTACTATGAATTTAAGTGGAGTACCCGTTTCTAAAATCTACGTCAGGGCCTTCGCAACGTCTATAGGAGGAGATGTATTTTATGGAGACCAAATAGAGGTAGATAATTATGACCCCAATAGAAACCAAATTTATAATTTCACTGAGACTTCAGGAGATTTTAGTCCCAACAATTATACCATAAATACCTCTTCGGACATTCACTTTGTAAATATAACTACACTAAATAAAATTAATTGGGATTATGGCTCCTCCGTGCCTAATTACAGCAATATTTTAGCGGTGAATTTCCCTAATTTAGAAAAAGTTAATCAAAATATTAGAGTCATAAATGAAAAATCTCTAGTAGCGTTTAACGCACCAAAATTAAAAGAAGTGGGCTATGGAATTCAATTTAATGCTACTTCCTTAAAAGATATTTATTTACCCGAATTAGTAATGACTAACCAATTAAAAAAAGGTGTTAATGATAGTTTTTTAGAAAATTATGATGAAAATAATTTTATTTTAAATAATAGCTTACTTGAAAATATTAATTTGTCTAAACTAGAAAAATATGCATATGCATTTTATTTAAGAAACAATCCCAAAATTACTCGTTTAAACTTTTCAAGTTTACAAAACTCAGTTGGAAGATCTAATCATAAACATTTATTGCGGATATACGATAATGATCTATTAGATGAAATTATTTTTAATGCTACAGATCTTGAATTTAGGGTGAAAATACATGATAATCCTGCTTTAACCAGTATTAAATTTCCAAATGCAGGGGTAATGACCAATAGCGGCATTGAAATATACGACAATGCCATTTTAACTTCTGTTCAAATACCCAATGCAACAGAAATAACTACCTTATCTATTTATAATAACCCTGAGCTTCAAAACCTGAGTTTTCCCGCTATAGAAAAGGTTCACTCAAATTTAATAATTAACAATAATGACAAACTCACTAGCCTAAGTGCTCCATCTTTACTTCTTACTGGAACCAATCAATACCTAAAAAATTCTTTTAAAATTGACGGGAATGCCTTATTGGATAATCTGGACTTCACAAATTTAGAAAAGGTTTATGGAAACCTACAAGTTACCAATAATGCCCAATTAAATTTAAGTGAATTTAATTGCCCCATTTTTATCTATGAAAACGACGGTTTTGATTGTTCTTTTGGAACCCTCACTATATCTGGAAATCTAGACAACACTTACTGTTTTCAAGACCCTTCATTACTCACTCCA
>Ga0233450_10005847_pt1 | contig 10548 bp, 8 predicted proteins | sample 011ome_30_FD_189956 | JGI IMG/M metagenome (GOLD analysis project Ga0233450, IMG submission 189956) | Coastal salt marsh microbial communities from the Groves Creek Marsh, Skidaway Island, Georgia - 011501CT (spades assembly) | ecosystem: Environmental > Aquatic > Marine > Intertidal zone > Salt... | reverse complement strand
CGGACGGATTCTCGCCGTCGGGGAAGGCTTCCCGTGGGGAGGCGTGACCGCCGAAGTCGTCGCCCGGGTGGTTTCAGATGGGTTTCACCTGCTCGATGCGCCACCGCAGCGTCACAACTGCCGCGATACACCGATTCCCTATCATCCGAATCTCTGGAAAGCGCACCGTCCAACCGCCCAAAGTATCAAGGACGCTGTCCGTGGTTTACTCCATCGCTGAGTTGGCATGATATCGCTTTCCCCGGACGGAAAAATTACTGGCCGGATAAAAAATGGGGGGAATCTGTTTTTTTTTTGAACCAGTTAGGGTTTCTGGTGTTCTACCAGCTGAATGATTCTCTCCCGACCCAATTTCAGATCGATTTGTCCCATTTTCGCGACCCTGCAGTTTTGTCTCATCTCCGCTTTTGCTGAGGAGCCAAGCCAGAAATTTCGCGTCGACCGGTTTTCGGGAGTGACTGTGGCTACTCAGGATCAAGCTATGTCGATGGTGATGTTTCGACACAAAAACGCTCCCATGGTGGGGGAGCGCGCTCCTAACAGCGTTCTCATCGACGGGCAATCGGGGGAAAAGACAACGCTTCACACGCTGGTCAATGAGAGACCCCTTGTGATGATCTTTGGGAGTTCCTCGTGCAACAATTTCGATCTCTACTTTTCCGACATCGCGAAGTTCCAAAAGCAATATGGCGGGCAATTCGATTTTGCGCTCATTTATATTCGGGAGGCGCATCCCAAAGGCGGATTTATGCCAAAGACCTTTCGAGAGGGAGAGAAGATTGACTTCCCGGCTGTCGAAGACGCCAGGACTGTGCGAGAGCGAAGAAAGCAGGCGCTCGACTTGCAGAAGCTCATCAGCCCGGAAATGAAAGTTTATGTCGACACGCTCGATGACGAAACAGGCGTGCGATGGGGTGCCTGGCCGCAGAGAATTTTCGTGGTGGGAACTAATCACAAGCTTCTCTATTCCGGCGGTCCCGGGCCTTGGCATTTTAAACTCACGAGGAGTGGATGGCATACCAGTGCTCCAAACGCGATGGAATCTGAATTTTCCCGAATGCCGTTTACAAGGATGAGTCTGGAAGAATTTTTGTCGAGTTACTCAGCAGAGAATAAAGCTGAGTGATCGGGAGAATATCCAGAGCGGTGCCTGAGCTTGGTGGAATATTCCCTTTGGGCATTATAGCCGACTGCACAGAAATTGCGGACCAATAGGGTTGGGTCGAACGCTCAACAGGGTCGTCTTGCAGACTAAACCCTGTTTGTTTTCAGGCGGAGCGATCAAAGCGGAATGCCCAAGACTTTTTGACTACGCCATTTTCAATCACAAGGCTTTTCTTTGTCCGCCTCGGAGTGCAAATAGTTCCAGACCTCTTTCGTGAATGTGGAGGTATTTTTGTAGAGAGCTTCGTCAGGAAGACCCCAGCCCAGTTCCGCCATTCATGCAATCATTCCGCTGAAGACCTGATTGGCATACACGGCATCGACGTATTTCGGTGTATTTCCGACCAGTAGAAAAGCATAACGAAAAACCCTCTAACTCTGAAAGTTAGAGGGTTTTTAGAGAATTGCGGGGACCGGATTTGAACCGATGACCTTCAGGTTATGAGCCTGACGAGCTACCAGACTGCTCCACCCCGCGATTTAAAGCTTCCCAAAAATCGGGCGAGCGTGAACTTCGCTTTGTTCGCTGGCAACGCAAACAGTTTTTGTCGGATTTCTTTACCGTTACAGGACCCTGTTCTCGTACTTGCCCTCCACGGAAGTTCTCGATATGATCTAAGCCATGATTGCTCGAATCACTTCTCTGGTAACACTCTTCTCCGTATTTTCCCTCGTTGCCCCTTCGGATGCGGCTGATGTGAAATTCACCCAGATCTATCCAAACCTGGAATTTAGCCGTCCGTTGGCTCTCATGGTTCCCCCTGATGGTTCAGGACGCCGCTTTCTCGTCGAGCAGACGGGACTGATCCGGATGCTTCCATCAGATGAATCGACGTCGGATACGGATGTGTTCGCAGATTTTACGAATCACATGAGTGTCGAGAAGGACTTCGAGGAAGGTCTGCTTGGACTCGCATTTCATCCGAAATTTGCCGACAACGGAAAGTTTTACGTTTCCTACTCGGCGCAGGGACCCAAGCGCCTGGTGCTCAGTGAGTTCTCTGTTGGCGACAACGGAAAAGCGAATTTGAAGAGTGAGCGAATTCTGATGAAGATTCAGCAGCCGGAGTGGAATCACAATTCCGGTAATATCGTTTTTGGTCCCAAGGACGGATTCCTCTACCTCTCGGTCGGTGACGGAGGGCTTCGCGACGGCGTTCACTTGCTCGCCCAGCGGCTCCAGGCTTGGAACGGCAAGGTTCTCCGCATTGATGTGGATTCGAAGTCACCCGGTCGTGAGTATGGCATTCCTGAGGATAACCCTTTCATCGACAACCCAATCGCGAGCCCGGAGATCTATGCTCTCGGCCTACGCAATCCTTGGGGTAGTTGGATCGATCCAGAGACCGGGCTTTTCTGGCTCGCTGATGTAGGACAGGATTTTCATGAAGAAGTGAATTTGATCGAGCGTGGTGGGAACTACGGCTGGAATTATCGTGAAGCGATGCACGAGTTCGCTGGTCGTGCCCCCCTGATGCAGACGCTGAAGCGCAAGGACAAAGGGATTGAGAAACTTCAGTTTATCGACCCGATCCACGAGTATCCCAGAACTGACGGGATCAGTATTACAGGTGGCTTTGTCTATCGTGGCAAGATTGATGCGCTGAAGAACCACTACATCTATGGTGACTGGGGAACAGGCCGCATCTGGGGGCTGGAGTATGATACCGCAGCAAAGAAGGTGAGCGAAAACATTGCGCTGAGAACACCAGAGCAGGTTGCCGAGGGGCTGATCAAGCCGACGGGGATTTACCCTGACGAGAACGGGGAAGCGATTATCCTCGGTTGGCAGGGCAAGCTCTACCGGATTACAGAGTAAGAGCAGCTAATACCGTTCAGACATGTCGCACATAGATTATTGGGCAATTCCGGGCTGAAGTCCCCGGCGTTGCTTGTGCATAATTTCTGACTCCGGTCGTGGTAGGACTCCAGGGAAGCCTGTAGCTCTATCGACGGCAACCAGAGGGTCGAGTTCCACCATGTCCGAATATTTGTGATGAAGGCATCCCGCCCTTCGTTTCGGCAATTCGTTTCGGCAATTCGTTTCAGGCAATTCGTTTCAGGCAATTCGTTTCAGGCAATTCGTTTCGGCAATTCGTTTCGGCATTTCGTTTCGGCATTTCGCGTTCCCCATGCTGTCGCGGGCAAACGGAATTTTGCCTCGCCAAGCTTCGCGTAAGTTTTCGTGATTTGTTTTTTGTTCTTCCGAACGAGGCTGCTCTGAGACTACAAAAAAGCGGGCTGTGAAAATCATCCACAGCCCGCTCGAGTAAAGATATTTACAGAGATTGGCCCTGTCGAAGTCCGAAATCCTCTACCTCACATCGAGATCCTTCACCTTGTCGGTGGTAGGCAGATAGCGGTAGTAAACTTCGAGCATGAGAATTGCCCACGTGGTGTTGAGAATTTCTGCATCGTCACCTTCCACTCCATGGCCCTTGTAAGTAGGCCAGGATCCATTCTCGTTCTGGATGTCGAGAAGCTTGGGCTGAAACTTTTTGTTATATTCTTCCCACTCTTTTCCTTCGTGCATGAAGAAAACCTGCGTGTTGTAGTAAGGCGCGTAGTAGGAGCTGCCGGGACTTGGGTTTTTGTATTTCGCAGTGAGATATTTGAAGCCTTTATTGTAAGCAGGGCTGCCCATTCCTTTCCAGATCTGCATTCCGAGGAGAGCTGCTCCAGTGAGGGTAGGCTTTCCTTTGCTGTGATCAGGATTGTATTTGAAGGCACCTTCGGAATCCTGGATCGCGGGAAGATATTCTTCGACGGCTTCGTCCAGTGATTTCTCGACTTTGGAGAAGCTTCGTCCGGTGTTGTGAGCAGCTTTAAGAGCCTGAATCAGCCAGCCGGATACGGACATATCGGACTTTCCTTTGCCGTCATCAAAACCGTATGACCATCCGCCATCTTTCATTTGCGCGTCAGTAATGACTCCAACTGCTTTTTTGAGGACGGACTCAAGACGTGGAATCTCTTTCCCGCTTTCTTTCGTCATCGTGTAGAGCTCGCAGAGAGCGTAGGTCGCTATGGCGTGCTCGTAGATTTCCGAGTGTCCTCCGTTACCACTGACGATTTTCCCGTCGTTTTTAAGGCATCGATCCATCAGGTAAAGCGCGGCATTAACCACGGAGTCACCGAACTTGGGAGATTCCGGCGTTTCGCAGTGTCCGAGGTAGGCGAGAAGAGCCAGTCCGGTCATGGCGGCGGTATGCTTCTGACCGAAGGAGCCAGCCTTGGCGCCCCCCTTGTTTTGTTTCGATGTGATGAACTCCAATCCTTCGCGAACGGCTCGCTCAGCCCGGTCTTCACCACCACTCTCGCGGAGGCGCTTCATGCGTTGCGACATGGAACAGCGCGATCGCATTCCTGCGGGGATTGCTCCCATGTTAGAGACGTCTCCGAAACCAGACATCGACATGCCGAATCCAGAATCGCTGTCAGCCATGGAAACCATTGTCAGATTCGTGTCAGTGGAGACGGTGTCAGGGATCGCAAAGCTGGAAAAAGCGGTGCTGGAGATGACAGGTTGAGCCGTGGCGACAGCTGACGCTGTCTTTTGCGTCATCTTTTGAACGGTCTGGTTCTCAAGGCTGGCATCACCGTCAGTCGCGGCGGATGAGACGGCGATTGTGGGTGGTGGTCCGGGAGGCTCTGCCATGGCCCAGAACATCAGTCCAACAATGAGGATAACGTGAATGATTGCTGCGATAAGAACGGCACCGACCTTTTCGTTGGTGTCAGGAGCGCGATCCGCCGCATGAACGGCTTCTCCTTCTCCGACGATGAAACTGCGCTCGTGATTAGCGTCGTCCTCAGCGATGATTTCGTGAAAGTTTTCGTCTTCGTGTCCCTCAACGACCACATCCTCGCCATCGCGGACGTTATCATGGAGATCACCCGGGTTGTGGCTCCCTGTGGCAAGAGATGGGGCCAGTGTCGGCTCGATCTCTTCTTCTGCTGCGTCTTCCTCACCGGGAGGACGCAGTTTTTTCGGAGCCACGGGCGTCGCCATGGTGACTTCGGGAACCGGTTCGGTCTGACCCGCGAGATCCGCAAGCTGTCCTTTAAGGGCTTCTGTTCCTTCGGTGGCACCGGCGGCGGATTCGAAATCGGCAAGAAGCTTTTGTCCTTCTTCCGGATCAGTTGCTCCGATGATAGTGGCGGCGAAAAGTACGCTTTTTTCGTCTCCCGGAACTTCCGGAGCAGACTTCAACAATGCTGCGGCAGCATCGTAATTTTCAGCCTCGTAGTAGCTTTGAGCGATCGTGCAACGCAGACCCCAATCCTCGGGGGTTGCATTCAATTGAATCAATTGATCTTCCATAGATTTATGGGGGGAAGTTTTGGCGGATTCAGGAAAAAAATGCAATGCTGAAATCAGGTAACTTCAGCATCGCGAAAAGTATACTATACAACAAGGATTGGCCTCAAGACTAAAGGTTTGTGACCGAAAAAACGACGCTTTTCCTCAATTTTGAAGATTTTCTTCTGAAAAGGCTGCTTCGACGAGCAGCGCGGCCAGGGTCTGGGTCGCTTCATCGAGGGCCTGATTCGCCTGTTTAAGGGCCGCGGCGTCTTTTTCTCCCCGATCGAGCATGCCTCGCACGGTCTTTGCAGTCGCTTCGATTTGCGCTTTTTCTTCGTCATCGAGTTGAATGCCGACGAGTTCCAATGCCGTATCGACAGCAGGGAGAAGTTCTTCGCTTTTCAGCTTCGCCTCGGTCCAGATCCGCTCGTTCATGTCATCGAAAGCGTGCTCAATAGATTCGCTGACCATTTCTTCGACTTCGGCGTCATCTACATCGACTGCAGCATCGCGAATATCGAGAATGTGATCCTCTCCCGTAACGGTATCTCTGGCGAGGACTTCGAGAATGCCATCGCGATCAATCGAAAATTGCACTCCAACGCGAGCACTTCCTCTGGGTCCGTTTTCAAAGGGAACGATCACCTCGCCGAGAAGCCAGTTGTCCTTCGCCAGTTCACGCTCGCCCTGTATCACCCGGATCGCGATGGATTCCTGATTCGCGACCGCGTTGGTAAACATTTCCCCTGCCTTCGCCGGAATTGTGCTGTTGCGGGGAATGATCACATTCATCAGCCCGCCAAAGGTTTCGATCCCTAGCGAAAGGGGAGTCACATCAACGAGAACGATCGATCGAACGCGCCCGCAGAGGATGCCTGCCTGGATCGCTGCTCCAAGAGCAATGGCTTCATCGGGGTGTTGGGACAGGTTTGGCTCGTGTCCAAACCATCGAACGATTTTTTCCCGCACCAGCGGTATCCGGGTGCTTCCTCCCACGAGGATAAAATGGTCGATTTTCGCGACGCCTTTTCCTTCCGCCTCGGCGATGGCACGTCGAGAGATGGGGCGGGTTCGTTCGATCACCGGTACAATGAGGGCTTCGATTTCTGCGCGGGAGAAAGTGTGCTCGTAGCTTTTGCCATCGCGGAAGAAAGGGAGGCGGACGATTTGGGAATCGGACTCGGAAAGAGACTCTTTGGCCTCCCTTGCAGCGGCTTGGAGCGTCGCCGTTTCACTGGGGGAAAGACCATCCAATTCGAGCTTTTTCGCCAACTCTGCTGCGATAGCGAGGTCGATGTCGTCGCCGCCGAGGCGTGTATCTCCGGCTGTGGAAATCACTTCAAAAACACCGTCCCTCATCTGGAGGATCGATAAGTCGAATGTGCCTCCGCCCAAATCGTAGACGGCGACAGTCTGATCATCATCGATCTTGTTGAGGCCATAGGCGAGAGCGGCCGCAGTTGGCTCATTGATGATGCGTTCCACGGTCAGCCCAGCCTGCTCAGCAGCTGCCTTGGTCGCTTCGCGCTGGGAATTGTTGAAGTAGGCGGGAACGGTAATGACGGCACGCCGGACCGCTGTCTCAAGGGCTGCTTCGGCCGCTCGCTTGAGATGTCGCAGGATTTCCGCAGAGATATCCACGGGAGTGACGGGGGACTCGTTGCCGATGTCGATTTCAATGTGATCCCGCCCGTCGTCGCGGACTGGATAGGAGATCGTCTCCCGCTCCTCCGGAGAAAGATCAGAAAACGGGCGGCCAAGGAGGCGTTTCGCCGAGCTGATTGTTCTTTCGGGAGACAGGGCTTTTGCTCTCAGCGCTTCCCATCCGATCAATGGTGAGGCACCATCGCGATAGCCGACTACCGATGGTGTGATGCGTTGTCCATTTTCATCAGCCAGGAGAATGGGGAAGCCGGAGTCTACCACGCCAACCAGCGAATTGGTTGTTCCGAGGTCGATTCCAATGATGAGTTCCTCTTCTTCCATGTTCCTAGTATTCCAGCAGAGTCAGAAGTCGTTCCTGGCACTGCTGCTCCCACTTTCGAAGGAATTTCAGCTGACCCAGAGTTCCGACTGCGGCATCAAAATGATCTTCCGATGCCGCTTTTTCAAATTCGGGAAAGCGGGCGATCCGGCTTTCCTTTTCTTCCCGAATAGTCTTCATGCAGCCCTGGATTTCGAGTTGGGCGGCAATGGCATCCTTGGATAGCAGGGCTTTTGTCAGAGCTGTCGTGGACGAGCGAAGTCCTTCGATGACGCGGTCGGTGTCGGCGAGGACTCCGTGGAGACAGGAGAAAAGATCCATCATATTCGGATCGATTGAGCTTCCTCGCTCGGGCGTCACCTCATGAGTAGCGAGCCAATGCTCCAGTCGATTTACGGGATCCGTGAGGGTCGCGCGCGCCTCGTGGAGGGAGGCATCGTCCGACGATTTTGCTCTCTCTCGCCATGAACCTTCGACAGCTTCCACATCGAGTGCGAGGCTGGCAGGTAAATCGAGAATCGTGAAATAGTTCGCCATTCACGATACAAATTACGTTAGCGCGACAAAATTGGTGCGCCGGAGAGAATTGACCTCCTATTTCTTTTTCTTGGGTCCACCAGCACCGCGGCGAGGAGTGCGGTTTGGCTTCGGCCGCTTCTTGGGCTGTCCTGGACGAGCCATGCTGCGGGGGGAACGGCGCTTTCCAGGGCCTCCGCCACCGGGGCGATTGTTGCGGGTATCGACGCGATATACGATCCGAGCCTTCTCGGTGTCGTAAGGCGACATCTCGATTTTCACGCGGTCACCAGCAACAAGGCGGATGAATCGTTTGCGCATTTTTCCCGAAATGTGGGCGAGAACGAGGTGTCCATTCTCCAGCTCCACCCGGAACATTGTCCCGGGGAGAACTGTATGAATTGTTCCCTCTAGTTCTACCGTATCGTCGTTTTTATCCATAAAATCGCGTCTCAGCGGCTGCTAACATTACCCATAACTGCCGAAATTGAAGCGGTTTTTTGAAAAAGGATGGTGTGAATCGCAGAAAAGACGGGCGTTCCAAGCCCTCTCCATTCTGCTGGAATTCTCTTTTCTCACTCGTCCCAGTACGAGGTGCTTTTTGCTATGCAGTAGCCGTAGGCCTTTTCTGCTGCGCCTTCGACACCTCCTCCGGAGAGAAACAAGCCGCTTGCGAAGCGTTGTCGCCAATGCCACTTGTCGCCCTTTTTCTCTGCCCACAATTCGATGAGAAGGCCCGATTTATCGCTATCGCTATCGCTATCGCGAAAGGAAGAGTTGGTTTTTTCTGCCCGAACTTTCTCAACCGACACTTCGTAATTCGCCGAGGCTGGTCGAATTTTTGCGTCAGGCCAATGGGATGAGACGAGTTTTAATAGGGCTTCATTCGGATCTTTGCCATTGAGGGCGAGGAAAACCAATCCCTTTGTTTCGGTATTTTGGCGAGAAAGGCTTCTTCGATCAGTTTCGTCGGGATATCGAAAATGGTGTCGTCATTCGTCTCTTCGATGCGGAGCAGTTCGCAGATTTTTTCTTCACCATCTTGAAAAATGGCGCTGATGGGGCGTTGCCTAAGGGCATTACGAGCCTAGCGGTCCGTACCTTGTTCGAGAAGAAATTGGACCAATTTGGAATCGCCAAAAAGGGCTGCATTGTGGAGAAGGGTTTGTTCCCACTCTCGATCCGGCGGTTCATTTATCGATAAACCGGAATTCCGGAGCATTTCGATAAGCGGTTAGTTTTCGGGGGAAGCGCAAAACGCAACCCAACCTAGCGGAAGTGGGAAAACTTCCGACGGATATAAAGCGATCGCAGGTGAATGGCGATTTGTCGGAATTGTTCCCAATTCCGCTACACCGCTCAATCCTACGCTTTCAGCCAAGGACGGCGCTCCAGCTCGCTCATTGCGGCTTTCGCACCTATTTCGACACCACCGATTCCGGGAATGGTCGTCACTCCGGGAACGGGAACATCGTGTGGCTCGTAGGACTGATCCCAGGTCATGCCGCCTTCGTTTTCGAAGAGGTCATCTTCTGCTGCCATGGCTTCTTCCCAGGTGATCTGCTTTCCGGTCTGCGCCGACATGCGGCCCATGATTGCCATCATCGAGGAATGGATCATACGAGAGCCATCGTTGATATGGTTACCGGTACGAATGGAATCAAAAAGCTCATCATGCTCGACTTGATACATGTTGTCCTCGCCGGTGCGCGGCTTGCGGAAGCGCCAGAGTTGGTTACCGTCGTTGTCTTCAATGTAAGGATCGGATCCGCGACCGATGACTAGGGTGCCCTTGGTTCCGCGAACGTAGTCCGCGTTTTCATTGAAGCAGCCAGGAGCCTTACGCGAGCCAAGGTGGCACCAGACGTTGTTCGGGTATTCGTAGGCGATGTGGTAGTGGTCGAAGATGTTACCGGTTCCTGTCTGTGGCGCCGCAAGACCGCCTGTGGCGCGGCACTGGATCGGGCTCTCGTCGCCCATGATCCAACCAATCTTGTCGACGGAGTGAACTGCCTGCTCGACGAGTCCTCCGCCGCCAAGCCAGGTGTAGTTGTACCAGTTACGAATCTGCCACTCTATGTCGGTCATTCCATCGGTGCGAAGGGAAGGATCGAGATGTGGCTTGGAGTGACCGGAGTAGTATGTCGCGTAGACGCTGGTGACATCTCCGATGAGGCCTTCTTCCATTACTTTCTTGTATGCCTCGCGCCGGCTCGGCGAGTAGCGCCAGCAGAATCCGGCGACGATGGAAAGCGGTTTGCCCTCAGCCATCTTGAGCGTTTCGTAAACGTGGCGAACACCCGCGGCATCGACTGCCATGGGCTTTTCTGCGAAAACGTGTTTTTCCGCTTCGATGGCAGCGCGCAAGTGAAGCGGGCGGAAGCCGGGCGAAGTTGTGAGAAGAACAACATCGACGTCTGAATCGAGCACTCGCTTGTAGGCATCGAGTCCTACAAACTGCCGCTCGGATGGGACGCTGACTTTGCCTTCCAGCTTTTTATCTTTCCCGAGGGACTCGAGCGACTTGTCGATGCGCTCCTGGAAAACGTCGGCCATTGCAACCAGTTCGATGTTGTCA
>Ga0233450_10005838_pt1 | contig 10563 bp, 8 predicted proteins | sample 011ome_30_FD_189956 | JGI IMG/M metagenome (GOLD analysis project Ga0233450, IMG submission 189956) | Coastal salt marsh microbial communities from the Groves Creek Marsh, Skidaway Island, Georgia - 011501CT (spades assembly) | ecosystem: Environmental > Aquatic > Marine > Intertidal zone > Salt... | reverse complement strand
CAATGCCTATATCAGCATTCTCAGATATTTGAAAAATATCTCCTGATTTTAAACCATTATAATTTATGATATTTGGTGAAATTTTTGAAATATTTATAGTAGATTCTGCATTTCCTTCATTTTTTCCAATATTAATATTTCCATATTTGTTTATGTTCATTATATGTCCTCCATCAAAGACTGCAAGTGAATTTATTTTCATGAAATCTCTATTATTGTTGATCTTATTGATTTCTAAACATGCTGTTTGCGAGTCTATAAAATTATCCTGATCAAAGAATGTTGTTTTGTCTTGCACTGCCAGTCTTGTAGACGCAATAACAGAGTCTAGAACTGCATCCTCGTATTGAATGTTTCTCAGTACAATTGGTGTATTTTCAGAAGGACCTTCTATTTTTCCAACGTATAAAGTACCACCATTCATTTTGAAATCGCGAGAAAAATTTATTTCATTTCGATTTATTTGAAAAAATGGTACATTATTACTATTTATATTTAAAACATCAGCATCGTGATGTAAATTAAATGTTATATTTGTATTTACATTTGATTGTACCGATACAATATCTCCAATTGTAAAATTGCCTTTAAAATCTGCGTCTTGAAATGTTGTTATAACATTCGAATTAAAAGTTGCTAAACACAAACTTTCTTTATAAATTGAAAAACCTATATCATCAACTCCAGTTTTGAAGTTTTTATATGATATATATACATTGGAAAATGATAAATTATCAGTATTCAATTGTATTGTATCTGGTGTTTTATAAGAATTTATAGTTAACGATTCTTTTTTTGACGCTTCTGTGAATGAGTCTTTTACATATCTATTATTTGGAACACCAATTTCAATAGACATTGATTATTATATGTAACTTATATAACTTTAATGAATGTTTCTTAAATCGGTTTTTAAATTCACTAAAATGATATAAGAATAATATGCATTTATAGTATTGTGAAGAACAACTTCATTTGCTTTTTTTTGCAATAAAAACTGCCTATATGGCATTTGTGTCACCGTGGCCGAGCGGTTCAAGGCGTTCGACTTAAGATCGAATGGGCATACGCCCTCGCGGGTTCGAATCCCGTCGGTGACATTAAGTTTATAACTCAGTTTTTATTGAAATTATTTTATTCATTTTTCTTTTAAGAACTGCCTTTATGGCATAAAGTCACTGTGTCCGAGCGGTCCAAGGAGTTACTCTCAAGTAGTAATGGGTTTTTACCCTCGCGGGTTCGAATCCCGTCGGTGACATTAATTTTATAACTCAGTTTTTATTTAAAAAAATAATAACATCTATAAAATAGATGGAGAATATAGGAGTGGATATAGTAAATGTCACTTTGGGGAACAATCAAATTATTTTAAAATATGCAAACGATGCGACAGAAACATTACCTGTTAACGACGATACATTTACAAAATTTCGCGAAGTTTGGATAAAACCAAATCCTCCCTTTATATCTGATAAATTTAAAGCACAGATGAGAGATTTGATACATACATGCGTTCATCATAATGATAAATGTTGTGATAATTTAAAAGAGTTTTTCAGTCCCCCAAATGAGGAAAAAGTAATTGAATTCTTCAATTACATGCGTTCAAGAGATACAATTCTGCCTCCTCTTAGAGCACAATGGACAATTAAAAAATAAAAACTGTTTTACACATAAATGAAAAAATGATAGATAATATTATAATTATTGTCATATGTTGTTGAATTTTGACAACTCAAAACCAATTGTATTGGTTGATTCTGGTTATTATGTCTTTTATAGATATTTTGCAACTATGAGATGGTTTGTGTTTCAGAAAAAAGAATTCGAAGTGAATACTATTACAGAAAATGAAGATTTCGTATCAAGTTTCATAAAACATTCAGAATCAGATATCAAAAAGATTTGTAGAAAATGGAAAACTGTTCCTGATAATATTGTGTTCTGTACTGACTGTCAACGTTCGAATATATGGAGGAATGACTTATATAAAGATTATAAAGGGAGTCGGGTTCAAAATACAAATTTTAATGCTAAAATATTCCCGATATTTAATGAATATATTCTGAAAAAAAACATAAAAAAAATTGGATTTGAAAGACTAGAAGCAGATGATATTGTATATTTAATACAAAAACAATTAAAAAAAGTAGCACAATCAGATATTGTAATAATTTCAAATGATAACGATTATCTACAATTGGCAAATGACGATAGAGTAAGCATTCTTAATATGCAATTCAAAGATATCACATTGCGAGGAAGTCAAAATGCACACTTTGATCTTATAAACAAAGCAATTTATGGTGATAAAAGTGACAATATTCATAAAATTGCACCGTTTATTACAAAAGAAAAAGCACTTGAACTCTCTGTTTTGGAACAATCAGAATTGCAAAAGTGGATCAATGAACACGATTTGAGTGAAAAGTTTGATTTCAATATGTCACTAGTTTCATTTGAGAGAATTCCAAAATCATTGGTAGAAAATTTCTACAATACAATCGAGATTGTTTGTGAATAAATTTATTCTATAATAATTTATTCATTATTTTTTAATATTTTTTGAAAAAATGATTATGTCTTATTCGGACATATTCATCTGCTCATGGAATGCACAAAATGTTCAAAAATATTGGATATTTCAAACTTTGGATTAAAAAATCCAAGTAAAAAGATTTACTACTTGCATTGTAATAAATGCAGGGAACAGATCAGTCACCAACCTTTCAAAAAAGAAAGAGAAAAACAACAATATGAAGAGGTAAAAAAAAATAATGTTATTTATTGCGAATGTGGTAAACATTTTATAGGATTTCGACAATACCATTATATTCGTCATATAAATTCAAATTCGCATATAAATTATGTCAAATCAAAGTCACATTAATATCAAGTTTATTAAAAAATGATAATGATATTTATTTTTTATCATTACAATGTTGTGTACTTCATCTATTTCTACAGAACCAAACGATATAGAGGAAATTATTCATAGGCACAAAGAAAAACATTACTCACCTGAGCAATGGAATATTATTTTGATTGAATTAGAAAAACATAAAAATACACTCAAGACTCAAAAAGATTTGAGAGAATTTCGTTTATTTATTCAAAATCACCACAAGATTGTTCTTTCAAATAGTGATTTTGTTAAAGCATACAACTATTTAGGATATACAGATGCCGATTTGAAATATTTGATAACAAAGAAAAAAAACAAATCAAACTCGGGAGTTATTGTAGTGACGGTTCTTACTGCCGCGCATCCTATTTATGTTGATAAAAATGGTATAGAACAGAGAACAAAGTTTTCTTGTGCATGGGATTGTCATTATTGTCCAAATGAAACTGCAAGTGCTGAAAATAACTTCATTGATCAACCAAGAAGTTATCTCTTTCACGAACCAGCAGTTCTTAGAGCAAATGAAAATAAATTTGATGCAGTTCTGCAGTTTAATGCTAGAATCACAACACTTATCGATATTGGACACAGTGTAGATAAAATTGAACTCATCATTCTTGGTGGTACATGGTGTAGTTATCCAAAAGAATATCAGGATAAGTTTATTACCGAACTTTATTATGCTGCAAATGTATATTTTGATAAAGAACCGCGAAAAATTCTATCACTCGAAGAAGAAATTACCATCAATGAAAATGCAAAACTTCATATTATTGGTTTGACTTTGGAAACAAGACCAGATACTATCAATCTTGATGAAATCAAAAATTTCAGAAGATATAATGCAACTCGAATTCAGTTAGGTGTGCAACACACAGACAACAAAGTTTTGAAAAAGATTAACAGGGGTCATACAATTGAAGCAGCACACAAGGCAATTAAAATGTTGAAAGAAAATGGATACAAAGTCGATATACATCTGATGCCAAATTTACCTGGATCTTCTTATGAACAAGATGTAGTTATGTTAGACAATGCACTATATGATGAAAAACTTCAAGTCGACCAACTCAAGATTTATCCATGTGCTGTCGTACCTTTTACCAAAATCAAGAAATGGTTTGAAGAAGGTTCATATGTTCCTTATGATGATATTGTTCTATTTAATTTGATAAAAGATTTCAAAAAGAAAGTACAACCGTATAAACGCCTTAATCGTATTATTCGTGATATACCAAGTTCATATATTTCAGGAGGTTATAGTGATAAATCGGTTAATATGCGTCAACTACTACAGAATGATATGAAGAAAGATAATTGGAAATGTAGATGTATTCGATGTAGGGAAGTTGGTGATAAAAAAGTAAATCCCGATGATATCAAATTAAAACATGAAATTTATAAAGGATCAGGGGGAGACGAACATTACATATCATTTGAAACAGATGAATATCTTATTGGATTTATCAGATTGAGAATTAATATTGAAAAAGATGATGAGAATATACTTGATATTCTTAAAAATACCGCTCTGATTAGAGAACTACATGTATATTCTAATATAAGATGTGTAGGCACAAATCAAGATGGGTCCATGCAACATAAAGGTTACGGGAGAAGACTCATAAAAGAAGCAGAAAGAATTGCAATTTCCTACGGTGAAAAGAAAATTGCAATCATTAGTGGAACGGGTGTTAGAAATTATTACAGAAAATTTGGTTATGAACTTAAAGATACTTATATGGTTAAAAATCTTGAAAAACCATCAAATTGTGTCTGTTCATAAAATAATAATGATATTATGTAGAATTGAAATGGAAAAAGATATCAATTCTTTTATGAACAAAATGGAACAGTTTCTCGATCAAGACATGTTGAAATATATTGTTGATCTTGTACATAAGGAAAATAATATGAATACAATAGTAAAAACAAAAAAATTAAAAAGACAACTTAACAATTCTATTATTAAACTTTTTCATACTTTTTATATTGATCAAAATGTTCTTATCTACAAATTGAACGATGAACATATTGTCTTGGAAAATCTGAGACCATCTGTTAACCCAAATTTATCAATTTATCAAAAAAATAACAATGAAAGAAATGTTTATAATGCTAATGAAAATTCTGTTGTTATTCCTTGTTCAGAAACTCAGTTACAAAATATGAAACTTTGTGTTTTATATGATTAATATCTTTTAACCAATGTTTATGATTTTCCCAAATATAGATACTGTGCTTATAATTGCTTCTAAATTATTTATTTTTCCAAACAGAGACAACATATTGTTTTGTTTCTCGGTCTTATCAAGTTCAACAATTAGATGGTCTTTTTCAGTTTTAATATGTATATATTTGATAGTTGATACATCAAGAATAATATTCCCCATCACAATATTTTTTGAAGATATTTCTGTATGATTGATATAAATATTGTTGAAATTTTTTGTATTGTTCGATACAAAGTCATTTGTGAAATTCAATATATTGAAAAGGGTATTCACATTTGATGTGTTTTTCAAAAGTCGTCTAGTTTTACGCAATCCAATGAGGTAACTACCATATAGTTTCTTCTCATTTTCATAATAAATATTTGGTTTTGGTTGACATTTTATCAGATTATTGTGAGATTTTTTTAAAGATGGAATTGTGAATGAAAATCCACATAAAACATATGATATCAATAGGAAATTAAGATATCTATTTTTCATTGTTGATACAAAAATCAATCAAAAAACTATCATTTTTTTATTTTTCAAAATCTAAAAAAAATACATTTTCCAATAATAGATAATACATACATGGACGAAAAATCAATTAGAATATTACAAGATTATCGAGATAAATGCTATGTTTCAAATATATTATGTGAAATGAATTGTGATTTTTACAGGAAGGTGCGTCAAATTGTTAATATACCTTTGATTTTATCATCTACAATCATGGGTATTATGAACAGTAGTAGTTTTCCAGAAAATGATTTAAAAATTGCAAATATCGTACTTAATGCATCAACATCTTTGTTATTATCTCTTATCGGAAATTTCAAAGTTGCTGAAAAAGTAAGTTCTTTTCGTAATTCTGCACTCAAATTTAATAAGTTATGTCATTTTATAGAAGATAAATTAATGAATGAAGAGGATATAACAAATGAAACAGTAAGACAAGTTATTATTGATTACGACAATATTTACGAAAGTCTCGAGTTTTCATTTAGTAGTCGTTCAAAAGAAAAATGTAAACAAAGATTTGCTGGCAAAAGAACACTTCCTAATATCCTGAATTGCGAAATTGACTTTAAACGTCCAAAAACACCTTTGCGAAAATCTAGCGCAGTAGAAAAAAATGACTTGTTTTGTGTAGAAGAACCTGTAGTTTTTGTTAAAGAAGAAAATGATAAAGACACTCGTGTTCAAGTGGATCTTTAATTAAATTATTAATTTATTTTTGAATATATAAAAAATATAGATATATAATTAACAATGGTTTCGGTAAAGGCATATAAAAGTCTTACAGTGTTTGAAAAAACACAAATACAAACCTTGTTAAATTTATCAAATGAAATTATCGAAGATTTAGAATCAGAGAGTCATATTATTGTATATGAAAAGTCAGAAACAGAATTTACCTCTTTTCTCATTATGAATACTTCTTTGTTTGGATACAATTTTATTAAATATTTGTATTTACAAAACTCCTCGCATAATACCATTAATATGATAAAAATGTTACTCAAACTTCCGATAGTAGTTGAACTCAAAATATTATCGGAAGAATATTCTCGTATTTTGGAAGAAAATGGTTTTAAAAAATATACTAATTATAAAGACATAACTGATATGTTGGGTTTTGATACAAAAATTGAAAACGATGTTATGATTTATTGTAAAAATAAATATAAAACAGGAAAAGAAAAAAAATGATTATAAATATGAATTTTTATCAATTTATTTGGGAAACATGTTAAATGATAATGTTTGTTGGGACATTCTAGACACATACTTTCAAAAAGGAGGATCATCTGAATCTGTAAATCCTCTTGTAAAACATCAAATTGATAGTTACAATAAATTTATTGACAGTACCCTGTCACAAATTATCACAGGTTTCAATCCAATCAAAATAACAAATACGCTTAAAAATGAAAACGGTGACCAATCTCATAAAATATACATAAATGCTGTCCAACCTTCGCTTACAAAACCAGTATATCATATGCATGATGGTACACAAACAATTATGACTCCTTATATAGCAAGAATGAACAAGTTGACATATTCAGCAAGTCTTTATATTGATGTCAATATTCAGATCGAAGCAACAAATGACGATGGTGTAATAGAAAATTTCAATAAAACAATTCCTGGAGTATTTGTTGGAAAAATCCCAGTCATGGTACGTTCAAAAGCATGTATTCTTCAACAAATTCCTGGAATTGGAGAAGAAAACAACAACGAATGTCGTTATGATTACGGAGGATATTTTATCATAAACGGAAGCGAAAAAGTTCTAGTCAGTCAAGATAGAATCAATGAAAATAAAACACTTGTGTTCAAACCAAATATTAACAGCGAGGGTCTTTATGCAGAAATTAGATCTATGAGCGATTCGTCCTATCTTCCGCCAAAAACAACAAGTTTGAATATGAGTGGTAAACTCAACCACATGGGAAGAATTATTCGAATGAGTACATCATTTATAAAAACAGACGTCCCTGTATTCGTTATGTTTCGTGCTCTTGGTATTATCAGCGACAAAGAAATTCTTCAACATATTGTATATGATATGGACGATATTGATAATCAAAAAATTCTTACAGAACTTATGGCATGTTGCGAAGATGCTTGTGATGTTCATACACAAGCAGATGCAGAGAATATTCTAATCAAAGTAATGACAGGTGCTAATAAATCAACAAATCCAAATGAACTTCTTACACATAACATTGTGAACGATTTCCTTCCTCATGTTGGTAAAAACTTCAGACGCAAAGCACTTTATCTTGGGTATATGATTCGTAAAATTATTCGCATTTATCTAGGATACGATACTTATGATAATCGCGATAGTTATATGCACAAACGCATTGATACTCCTGGAATACTTATGAGTAACTTGTTTCGACAATGCTATGGTAAAATGACCAAAGAAGTGAAATGTCTTGTAGAAAGAGAACTCAATCTCTGGAGAGCAAACCCTGGATCTGTTGCGACCTGTGATATTATTAGTAATAATAACATTCATAGATACTTCAGACAATCTCTTCTTGAATCATGGTTGAAATATTCTCTTTCTACAGGAAATTGGGGAATTAAAAGTATTGGTAGTTTTCAAAATATAAGACAGGGTGTATCACAAGTTCTAAACAGAATGTCTTATGCAAGCACACTATCACACCTAAGAAGAATCAATACTGCAATGGAAAAAAATGGAAAACTTGTTCAACCACGTAAACTTGATAATTCACAAATCGGTATGATTTGTCCAGCAGAAACACCAGAAGGTGCATCAGTCGGTCTTGTAAAAAATATGGCACTTAGTACAAATATTTCAATCTATATGAACAGTTCCCATATTCGTAATCTGCTAATTGAAAATGATGTCAAGATTTATGATGATGTTTTCTCGAATTCTGAAAATACAAAAGAAGAACAAGAAAAGATCTCAGAGTATTTGAAAAATATGGGAAATCCAAATAATGTATGTGTTCAGGTCAATGGTGATATTATTGGATATCATACAGAACCACATGCGTTGTATAATAAGTTCAAGCATTATAAAAGATGCGGAATTATATTTCCTATGACTTCCGTGGTATGGAATATTAAAGTTCGTACAATTGTTATTTCTACTGAAGCAGGAAGAATGTACCGTCCTCTCATGATTGTTGATTATAATGTAGAAACTAAAAAAAGAGAACTTCGTATTACAAGAATTTTGAGAGAAAGAAATCAGACATGGGAAGAATACAATCAAAATAAGACATTTGATGCATATATTTCACCATGTTGCGAATACAATAATGAAAATACAGAAGAGGAAGGATTCATAGAATATCTTGATTGTGACGAGATCAACCATGCAATGATTGCAATGAGTCCAAATGAACTAGAAAAAGGCATGAAAGGCATTTCTTATCCTCCTTGCTATACAAACTGTGAAATTCATCCTAGTTTGATGAATGGAATTCTTGGTGTGAATATTCCTTTCAGTGATCACAATCAGTCACCTCGTAATTGTTATCAATGTATTCATGAAAACGAAAATGTACTTATGAGTGATGGAACAAAAAAACAAATTAAAAATATAAAAATTGGCGACGAGGTGATTGCATTTGATCTGGTAACAAAAGAAACTGTATATACAAAAGTTGTAAATCACTACAATAAAAAAACAACAAAATTGGTTTATTGCATTGATATAGCGACGGGTAGACAGATTATTGCTACATATGATCACAAGTTTATGACAAATGACGGTTGGAAAACTTGTACAGAATTTCAAAAAGGCACTTTGTTGGGTATTTATATTTCACCAAATATTAATCATGATATCTCAAATTTCAAACACGATATGATTCTTGAAAATGGGATTGATTATTATAAAGAAATTGGTCTTCTTCCATTGTATACAAATCACAAGAAACTCCCAATCATTGCCAAAATTGCTGGTTATTACTTTCATAAAAAACTAAATTTCGAGAACATAAATGATAGAAAAACTGTTGATAGAGATGCACAATTTATTGGATTTGATTATGGAATTATTGATACGAAATTTATTCTTTATATGGAAACAATTGTGAAAAATATTTCATGGGTAAACAATTGTTCAGATATGGTTCAGTTAGAGTTTGTTGCCGGATATCTTTCTGCATTTTATGGACAAACACTTGAACATGTTAAAAATTCAAAAGGTTGCATTGATAATATTGTAAAAGGAATTATGGATAAACATGGTATTCCTGTAGATTGGTATATTGACAATAAATCAATTTCTAGTTTTCACAATATTATCAATGTGAAATATAACAAATGCCTTTTGGAAGAAATTGTCATCATTACTGAATTTAACAACCATATCAATTACTGCAATAAGGTAAATATCGACAAGATCCAAAAGATTTATAGTTTCTCTGAATGGAAAAAAACAGTTTATGTCAAAGGAGATCTGTTGTTTATTCCTTTCAATATGAAAAGAAGTTGTAATCATTTCAATATTTCGGATATTGAAGTCGAAAGTAGTCATCATAGTTTCATTGCTGGAAATGGATTTGCTGTAAGTAATTGTGCGATGGGCAAACAGGCACTTGGTATTTATGCAAGTAATTTCAATAAACGTATTGATACAATGGGTAATATTCTGAATTATCCACAAAAACCTCTTGTATATACCAAACTATCGAAATATACACACAGTAATGAACTTCCATCTGGAACAAATGCAGTTGTTGCAATTATGACACATACTGGTTTTAATCAAGAAGACAGTGTTATTATTAATCAATCTGCACTTGATAGAGGATTATATACAAGTACATATTATAAATCTGTTAAAGAACAGTGTACCAAAAATCATAGCACTGGCGAAGAAGAAATATTTGCAAATCCTATGAAACTTAATACTGGAAGTGCTATGAAACAATTTTCATATGA
>Ga0233450_10005837_pt1 | contig 10563 bp, 8 predicted proteins | sample 011ome_30_FD_189956 | JGI IMG/M metagenome (GOLD analysis project Ga0233450, IMG submission 189956) | Coastal salt marsh microbial communities from the Groves Creek Marsh, Skidaway Island, Georgia - 011501CT (spades assembly) | ecosystem: Environmental > Aquatic > Marine > Intertidal zone > Salt... | reverse complement strand
GCGGAATGAATTTGAAACAATTTAATTTTTATTCCACGAGACGAGTGAATTGTCTTTTGGTCGAAAAAAGACAGCCTGGCTTGGGTCGCAAACGCCTCCAAAAAAGAAGAGACAAAGAGAGAAAAAGAAAAGAGAGAGGCGGATATTTTGTGACACAAGTGCACACGAACAAAAATGTTCCTTCGCCGCGTCGAGACGAATCGTCGTCCAGAAGAAGAAGCGAGACAAAGTTTTACATTTACAGAGAGAGAGAGAAAACTTTTTTATTCTTTTACGACGCAGAAAAGGGGAAAAGGAAGACAAAAGAGAGAGCGCGTGTCCGTTTCCTTTTCTCTTTTTAGAGAGAGAGAGAGGAGAGGGATTCTTTCGTCGTCGTCGTCTCGTTGACGTCGTTTACGTCGTCGTCGCCGGGGCACCACCCATGACGACGACGTCGAGAGAAGTGCTCACTCGGTTGCGACTGATTGTCGTGCCACGGCGGCGGATTTTTCCATCATCAACATCATCAACAGCAACACAAAAGAGTTTAGCTGAAAAAGGAGGCAGAGGTAAAGACGGTGGAGAAGATACGTCGACGTCGTTATCATCATCATCATCAACAGCAACGACACAAAAGAGCGACGAAAATATTTTCTTCTTCATACACGCTTCGGCGATTCGAGAACCAAATCCGAGTCGATACGAGCGAGCCGTTCGCGTCGTGCGAGAAAACGAAGAGAAAGATGCATTGAAACGGTTCACGCCGCTGTTCGTGAATAGCTTGAAAGAGAAAGCGTCCGCGTACGCCTCGAGAACCTGGCAAACGTGGGAGAAGAGCGAGAAAGGGTTTGGACGGAAAGTCTATGATATCGCGCAGAAGTTGTTAGAGCGAGTGGATCCGGACGAAGACGTGTTGAAAGCGATACCGTCGAAGGCGCTCGGTGCGACGCTTTCCTCCTGCGAAATCGTGTACCCAAAGTCGTTGATGCACGCGGATGACGTGCGCGTAGCCATACGAGACCTGCTGAAGAGAGGGAAGAAGAAAGCGAGACGAGCGAAGTATTTCAACTTGGCGTGCGCGCCGTTTACGCTCCCGTTGTTTCTTTCACCGGTGTCAAACTTTCCCATTTATTGGTTCTTATATCGAGCGAGAGAGGCTTGGATTGGATGCAAAGGCGCGGAATCTGCGAAAGAGATACTGCAAAGACGGTTAGAACAACCAGAGTTGATTGGCGAGGACGATAGAGAGATTCAAAAGTTAACGGAGTTTGAGTGTACGCGTTCTAGCGATAACGAAGATGATGGTAATAAAAGTACCGAAGCGTGTTGTCGAATCGCGGCGCACGACGAATCGAACTGCGCCGTGACGTTTGCGCCGTGCAATAAACTAGACGAAGTGTTCGGTTCTTTCTCTTCATCCTTTGCGAACGACGAAAAAAAACTGAACTTTTGGCGTCGGCTGACGGCTGTTCAGTTAGACTCGACGGAAATCGAAGATAATTATGAGATGAACTTTGTGCGCGCTTTAGGAGAGATTGAAAAACTCACCGGAGCGAATGACATGGTTTCGTTACATAAAAGATACGAAAGGTTCCGAGCTTTGAACGCGAAATAAACTCAGATGTAGAAGTCACCGATGCGCGGCGGGACGTGTATTTTATTTATATAGAAGTAGCAGATAGATCGAAAGAGCGTAAGCGTGTAAAATTAGATGCAACCGATACAGTAGCAAATCTTTATCGTGTAACAACAAAACTAAATCTTGTTAATATTTTCTAAGCGGCAGTTCGCGCTTCTCCGTCATCTCATTTTTGCGACAAAAGAAACGATCGAAAAGACTCTTTCGGTCCTCAACTTCTCGGTCTCCCTTTTTTATTGGGAAACAAAAAACATCTCGCGATATCACTCTCCAATCACGCAAACGTACCAAACCCCCATTTACTTATTTCTAAAAACGAGTCATCGTCGTTTACTTGTTTTCGTAAACGTACGTCAAGCCGCACTTACCGCAGTAGTGTCTGTCAAAGTGGTTCGCCATGAACACGCCCGCACCGCACTCCGGCGCCGGGCACTCCTTCCGTAACCTCGTCACTTTACCGGCGTCGTCAACCTTGTACAACTTCAAAAACCCCAACTTGTTCTTCTTGTGCACGTGCTTGATCTTCTTTGGTTTCGTGTACGTCTTCTTCTTTCTCTTCTTACCGCCGCCTCGCAAACGCAACACCAAGTGCAAGGTTGATTCTTTTTGGATGTTGTAATCCGCGAGAGTTCTCCCGTCTTCTAACTGTTTACCGGCGAAAATCAATCGCTGCTGGTCCGGCGGAATGCCCTCCTTGTCTTGGATTTTCGCTTTCACGTTGTCGATCGTGTCCGAGGACTCGACTTCGAGCGTGATGGTTTTCCCAGTCAAAGTTTTACTGTTTAGTGAGAGGAAAGAGAGAAACACCAACACCAGGTCAGAACACAGATACAATAAACATCAACACGCGCGCGCTTTGAAAATAAAACGAAAAACAGCGGGCGAAACGAAAACGCCGTTCTTCCTCTTTCAAGAGCGCGTTGTTCAAGCCGATTCATCGGCGCGAAAACGAGACGAGAGAAACTTCTCATTATCATCATCATCATCATCACCATCAAAAGCCCCAAAAAAGGGAGAGAGGATTTACGCGCAGAAAGAAGACAAACGTCCCGAACGCAAAACAACACCGAGACGCGACGTTTGAAACGTAAAAAAAACGACACATAAACGTACACGAAGATTTGCATGATGGAGAAATGCGATTAATATCTAATAAAACGTAATCTTCTCGTCGTCCGCTCGTGCACGTGAGGGAGAGTCTTCGAATGAATTTGTTTTTTGTGAGGAGGAAGGAGGGAGGAGAGAGAGCGAGAGAAAAACTCTAAACCCTACGTTTAGGGTTTCATGAAAGAAGAAGAGAAGATTTTCAAAAACCTTCCTTTCTTTCTTTCAGGAGTCCTCAGAAGGAAAAGAAGAGAGCACTTGACCTCCCCCTTTCTCGCGCTTTCGCGCGGAGGAGGAGAGAAGTTTCAAACAGCATTCAGAGACTGATGACGACCCCGTTTGAATTGACGACGATTGAGACGATGAAGATGACGACGACGAAATCGCAAAGCGCTTTGTCTTCTTCTACTTTTAAAATGGCAAAAGGACATTTTCGAATTGGAAAAAAAAGAGTGCGAAGAAGAAATGCCAGAGGAGTTTTCCGGGCTTCTGCGTCGGTGGATTTTGGATTCGAGCTCGCGCGGGACATGGGCGTAGGAGCGGCGTGTTATTGGATCTCCGACGAGCTCGCGCAACGGGTGAGCGAGACGAAGGCGGAAGAAGAAGGCGAGGAAACGTACACGAGAGACGACCGGAGACGAGGACGGTACGTGACCTTTGGAAGTTTCGATGGTTTGACGTCGTACTTATGGTACACCTTGGTGGATAAGGTGATACCGAGTCCGAGCGGATCGAGTTTTTCCGCCGACGCGGTTTCCATCTCCGCGTTGACGGCATCGACGACGTACGACGACGAGTTAACCGGCGACTTGGCCAACGCGGCGTACGCCATGGCTTCTGCGCAAGGCTTCGCTTCGGAGAATATAGAGTTGACCAAATCGAATGTAATCGAGTGGTTTTTTAGCAACCCGGAACACGTGGTGTTGACGAAGAAGGTGGTTTTTGACGCGCTCGTGTATAACCCAGTTTGGGCGTGTGGTTTCATAGTCATCATGGCGTTGTTGCGGAGCGAATCGAAAGAGGAAATCAAAGCCGAACTCAAACGCGATTGGGGAGATTTGTACATCTCCAACATCGTTTTTTGGGTACCACTCAACTTTGTCGTCTACGGCGTCATTCCTCTCGATTACCGCGTCGCCAGCGTGTACGGATTTACCATCTTATACGTCTCTGGTTTGTCCTTGTGGGAGGAAAATAGAAACAAAAAGTTGCAAGCGTTGGCGGCGAAAAACCGCGAAAACGAAAACGAATACGATGGTGCCCAAAACGAGCAGCTGAATTTAGTCGAAAACGAAGTCTTCGATGCCGTGAGAGAGTACATGGATAAGTAGTAAAACGCAGCAAAGAGGAACGACGATTCAGACGACGACGTAGGGAGGAGAAAGTATTAGTATTAATAAAATTAATGATCATCACACAAAGTTGTAAACGAATAATATTTAAAAGTAATATCCGCAGCAAACTAAAAAGATACTCGAAACGAAAATACAAAACAGAACGCGCGTTTGTTTTCATCGTCATGCCACCGCTCACGCGCGCGAAAACAAAGCAAACGATCGCCTCGCTCGCGTCTCGCGCTTTAGCTCTGTTCCGCGCGAAACTCTGTTCCGTTTCGACGCGGAAAAAGAAACGACGAAAGAGGAAGAAAAAGCGAGAAAGAGAGCGGGAGACGCTCGCAGTCGTTTTGGACGCGTTTTCGAGCGAACGAACGTATCGCGCGTTTACGACGCAGGCGGTGAGCGGTAAAATAATAAGCAGAAGGAAATCGGAAAGAGAATACGAAGCGAAGAAAGAAGAGGAAGGGAAATCAGAGAGCGAGGAGGATTTGTTGGACGATTGGGTAAACGTGTTGAAAGAAGAAGAACAAGAACAAGAGGAGGAGGAGGAAGCGTTGGAAGTGGCGGTGGTGCACGTGTTGACGAGCGCGTACGCGAAGATCACGCGACGAGAGGAAGAAGACGATGAGATCGTCACGACAGAGAGAGAATTTTTCGAGGCGTTTAACGAGGCGTTGAAGAGAGGGAGCCAGGAAGACAATGTCGCAAATGAGTCGTTCGAGAAACATTGGAAACGGTTGACGTTTGTTCGCAACGTCTGTAGCGCGACGGCGGCGATGCAGCATCGAGTGACGAGAAAGGCGGCGAAAGTGGTCTATAAAAGTGTCTTCACGTGGTGTTTTCGAGTTTAGAAGTATTCCAAGATGCTTTGTTGCTTGCGTTAATGTACACGGTAGTCTTATATACAACATATTTTTGTGCTCTCGCCGCGCGATCGTCTTCGTCTTCGTCTACGTTTGCTGCTTCTAATCTACTTCTAATTTCCACTACGTATAAAATTATAAAAAGTCACTCTATTTTTGCCAGTTTACGTCTATACGTAAACCGGCGATGTCTTCGCACGCTCGCGCTCCCTTCGCCGATAAACGATTTGAGGATAAACTCAAGCGAGCGATGCTCACGTTCGTGGCTAAGAAATTCGCCAATCGCATCCCTCCTTCGTCCTCGATATCGTTCCTCGCCAAATCTAAAATCGACAGTCTCGTCGCGAGATTTGAAGAGAGATTTTCTGCTAAATCAACCGCTGCACGATCGTCCAACCGGTTGGAATCGAGAGAGATATCCAACAGCGTTGAATTTTCCGAGAGACAATCGGCGAGGTAAAACGCGCCGTCGCTGGTGATATCGTTCCCTCTCGCGTCAAAGTGCGTCACCGTGAAATTCGTCTTTAAGTGTCTCGCTAAAATCTTCAAACCAGCATCTTTGATGCCGTTGTTGGAAAGATTCAAACTTCTGGTACCATCGAGACACTTTGCGAGCGCACACGCACCTTCAAAACCAACCGAATTACACCGAAAATCCAACTCTCTTCGAAACGAGCGCAACGAGCGCATGCCGGAAGATTGCGAACACATGGCCTCGGCGAGCGCCGTCGCTCCTTGTTCGAAAATACCGTTGAAAGAGACGTCTAACTTCTCTGAAACCTCGTCTGGGAACGCTCGAAACATGTTTGCTAATGCCAACGCCCCATTATTTCCAATACTATCGTGCGACACATTCAAAATTTTCAAACCTTCCGGACGCTTCCCGAATTGGTCAATTGCTCTCCGCCTCCTTTTCACCATACCTTCGCACACGGCTCGCACGCCTCTTTCGCCTAAATAGTTTTGCGACAAGTCTAAAACTTTCACGCTTTGCAAGTTCTCGATGGCATTCATCAGAGCCTCGCACGCGTCGATATCTTCCGCCACTTTATTCGCCGATAACTTCAAAACTTCTAAATGCTTCAAAGTATGCGTCACGTGCGCGAACCGCGTGACGAAAGCTTTCCCCAAGTTTGTCCCGACCGCTGAGAACTCTCTCAGCATCGGTAGATTCGCCATCGAGGATGCTAAATCTCTGCCAAACCCAATCGCTTTATCTCTGCACCCGCTCACGTGTAACGCGATTAACCGCCTCGCTCTCGCGCTCGCCATCGGCCTCGAGGACAAGCGAAACAGTTTATCCAACGATACGCAGTTCAAAACGTCTGTTTGTAACCGAACCACGGAACACGCCCAGAGACTCTCCTCGTCTCTTTCGTGCACGTCTCGAATCGCACGATCGATCTCGTCCCAAACTTCGTCTTCGTTCGCGTATTTGGACATGTCCGCGCGAATTTTTACCATCATCTTCGTATTTCCTTTACCGACGGTTTTCTCCTCGTTCGCGTCGTTCACGAGGTTGAGACCACCACCACCACCCGCGTTGTTGTTGTTCCTCCTCCCTTCGGTGAACCCGAAACTCTCATCACCTTTCAGCATCAGTCGCATTTTCGCCATCCCAGTCGCTATTTCCCCGACTCGGCGTTTCGCCTTTCGTTCTTTGTCTTCTTCTTCGTCTTCATCATCCGCGACATCACCGATATCCATCGTCCCATCGTGTCTCTCTCGTTTGAACTTCGACTTTGAGTTGCTCGAGTTCGATAGAATCCTCCCGCCGGACATCGTACGTACCCCGTCCACTGATTCCACGTGCACAATCGTCGCCCCGTTCACGGAGCGCGCGGACAACACGTCCCCGTGCATTATTAGTATTACTATGAATAGTAGTAGTAATAGTATTCGAAAGAGTGCAGAGTTCCCCCTTTTTTGTATCTGCGTTTTAAGGAAAATTCCGCTCTGAAAACGCGCACAAAATTCACTCTTTTCTGCTCCTTTTACACACACATCACACTACTTTTACAGATATACGCGAAGGGACGCGCGACGAAGACACGAACATTCGGAAAATGCAAACGATCGCGAGACGCAGAGGGTACCGGGTGACCCGGTCCCGATCCATGGTACGCGAGAAGCGCGTTTCTGTGTTTACTCTTCTCTCTCTCTTTTTTTCTCTCTCTCTCTAATCATCATCTTCGGGAAAAACGAACCATTGTACCGAACTTTTCTCTTCTCTCAAAGTGTGTTGTTCTTCTTCTTCTTGTTCTCATCGCGCATCGATCGAACCGGCTTTGAAGGCAAAATGCACTTCGTTTCGTTTTTGCGATGAAGAGAACGACGACGATGATTTGGCGGCGGTGCGCGCGAACAAAGCGTCGTGTTTTTCTTCGCGCGCGAATGTTGATATACATTGGTGTCTCTCGATGTGCTTTTTTATGCGTTGTGACTGATTCTCTCTCTCTCTCTCTTCTCTCACAAAAATCTTAAAAGTCGCGCGACGAGGAAGAGGAAGATGCGTGGGATTTTGCCGCGGAAAGAGTAGGCGGAGGCGTTGGAGTAAACTTCCGGAAAGTCGTGCCTCAAGTGCGCACCACGGTGGCGCGAGGAGGAGGAGGAGGAGACGATGCCGCCGGCGCGGAGACGACGACGCAAGGCGGCTCTCCGAACGGCCCGGCGAAGAAGCTCGCCCGAAATATATCGAACAAGTGGAGTTCGTTTCGCGCGCGCACCGCGTCGGGGTTGATTTTAGGTGCCGGCGGGTTGATCGTTTTGTTCCACGGGGCCATGTCGACGATGGTGATGATTTTTGCGGTGCAGACGTTGATGACGAAAGAGCTGTTCGATTTGAGCGAGTCGCAGGAGAAGGCAAAGTTGGAATCCGCCGGGATACGTTTTCGATTACAAAAGTGGTACTTTTATTTTTGTGCGGCGTTTACGTTATACGGGAGGATGGGAAGGCATTTTTACTTGACCTCGTTGGCAGAGAAAGGACACTTTTTCATGGACGAGACGACCACGTTTGCGAAAGTAGTTACCTGGGTGATGTTGCATCACTCGTTCATCAGTTATTCGTTATACATGGGCGGCTTCGTCGCTTTCGTTTTGTTGTTGAGAAAAGGATTATTCAAGTACCAATTCTCGCAGTTCGCGTGGACGCACATTACGATTGCTATAATCTTTTTGCAATCCTCGGCGACTATTTCGAACATATTTGAAGGCATCATATGGTTCTTGTTCCCGTTTCTGTTGGTGGTCGTGAACGACGTGATGGCGTACGTCTGTGGAAAAGCGTTTGGTCGAACGCCGCTCATCGCGCTTTCGCCGAAGAAAACTTGGGAGGGCTTTATTGGCGCCATGTTTTGCACCGTCGTCATGGCACCGATTTTATCCACGTTTCTCGGGAAATTCAAGTTTCTAACGTGTCCACCTATGCGTAAAACGATTTGGAAAACGAGCGAGAAGTTCGGTTTGATCACCAAGTTTGATAAATACTTCTCGCGAGAAGCCGTGTGTCAGTTGAAACACCCGTTCATACCGATGAAGTTTAACATCGACGACGTCCCGATGGTCCCTTTTGGAATGAAAATGTTCTTGAGGCTCATATTGAGGTTCGCGTACAATCGAGACTACTTAGTTCTCACCTGGTTCGACGTCCACGCTGGATTTTTGGCTCTTTTTGCCTCCATAGTCGCACCCTTTGGCGGCTTCTTCGCGTCTGGGTTTAAGCGCGCGTTCAAAATCGACGATTTCGGCCACACCATCCCTGGTCACGGCGGTTTCGTCGACCGAATGGACGTCCAAACCATAATGGCCGCGTTCGTATACTTTTACATTAGAAATTTTGTCGAATTGAGCACAAGTTTAGGCACTGGAAGGTTGTTAGGTAAAATCGAGTTGATGAACGACGAAGATTTAGTTACGGTGTTAACCGGCATTAAACGTTTAGCGGGAGAGAGAGGGTTAGATATCATGGAGTTGCTCATGCACAACGGGGCACCGAACTTGTAGTAATCAATAATAAAGTACACCGCAAATAGATCAATACAAGAGAGAGAGAATAAAAGAGAGTCATCAAAGTCGACGCAAACGTCATCGACGACTTCGCCTCCTAAAACAACTTCCCTCGTTTTCTTCTTCTTCTTTATATTCTTCGGTTTCGATGATGGTACAAAAGCGTGTGTTATATATATAACAAATCACAAAAAACAAAGCTACATCTAACATCCTACTCTCATCACAATCACTCGTCCGCTATGCTCGCCAGGTACATCAAATTCTGTTGCAGACGATTTTGATACCTCGCGCACTCCGCCAGCCTCCCGACGTTTTGGTTCTCCAGAATAGCCAAGATCAGATTTTGATTTTCGTCCAAGTATTTTTGAATCAATTCCGTGGAGATGTCTTTGTGGTCGTGGTTCAAGTCCGGGTGTCCGGTTCGTGGTGGGGGTAACGTTTGTGGGCCGTTTGTCGGCGCGTTGTGATTTTGTTGTTGTTGTTGATTTTGTTGAATGCGTTGTTGTTGGTGCATCTGTTGCGTCGCCAACGCAGCGGATGGGGGTGCGAACGTTTGGGGAACGTGTTGCGGATGTGATTGATGATGGTGTTGGTGTTGTTGCCGCTGGACGTACGGCCGGACGACTTGCGCTTGGTGAAACTCCTCCTCCTCGGCGGTTAAAGGAGGGCGAACAATCGCCGGTTGCTTCGGTTCCATCGTCGTTGTTGTTGCAGGTGGTGGATGATACTCCTGTTGTTGTTGTTGTTGTTGTTGTTGTTGCTGTTGCTGTTGCTCCATCACGGACTGATGGAAAAAGTGAAGCATTCGGTACACACGTAATACATACATAAAAACAAATTTTGTCTACTTTATACTTTCTATCTACGTTTCGCTAGATATTATTACGTGCTTCAGCATTGCTTTTGTCGCTCGTGTTCTTGGAGAAAAGCATCGTCGGCTCTTTGTATTCCTTCATACTACCGTTACGCCGCGACGGCTTTTCTCGCGTACCTTTACACGGAACCGCGCGAATACATCCTCCTCCGAGCTCCGAGAGCGCATCAAAGCTTCGAGAAAGCAACAAACACTTCTCGGCGACTCTGTATGTGAGAGGCTTGTTTTAATCGCCGATCGATGATGACAAAACGAGACTACTCAGAGAACGGACGCGGAGAGAGAGAGAGAGAGAGAGAGAGAAAACAAAACATTTCACATGCGTCTCGTTTGACCGCCTACTCTAGTAACTACATTTTCATCGCTCCGACGCTTTTCTTTTCTCGCGTTCCGCGAGAGCTTTAATCATCGTCAACCCGCCGACGAGAAACGATTTGAATCCGTTTTTCACTTTGTCTTCCTCCGAATCCTCGACCGAATACGTGACCAAAGCGGTCACACAGTGCGCGGGGAAAACGACGTTTACACAAAGCCATCTCGCTTGCGCTTCGTTTTCCTGCGTCACCGCGCCTATTCTGGACCAGTCCCCGGACCATCCGCAATCGAGTAACGCGAGTATCGCGAGCACGACCACACCTTCGAGTAACGCGTACGGAGTGCTCGAGGTGATTGCAAACGCAGAGTTTACGAGTGATGATTCGTCACCGTTATTCGTATCATCCTCTGCACTCGCAACAACAGTCCTCCTCCGCAAAC